>ENA-OZAA01000555-OZAA01000555.1-human-gut-metagenome-genome-assembly--contig:-NODE-555-length-18239-cov-6.134789_pt1 | contig 18239 bp, 19 predicted proteins | sample MGYA00244204_ERZ653492 | MGnify/ENA primary metagenome ERZ653492 (study PRJEB26926, sample SAMN06164980) | human gut metagenome | biome: ENVO:00009003; feature: ENVO:2100002; material: ENVO:00002003... | reverse complement strand
TTGTTCACCATGGTGGTTGTGTCCCTTTCCAGAAATCTGGATGGGATTTTCGAGGACCAGAAAAGCTACCTGCTTCGGATGGCAAAGCAGGAAAAGGGAGGATTTTGATGAAAGCAAAGGCTGCTGACTACCTTTTGTATGACCAGGGGAAGAGGGTTTACCGGGAAGACCCGGAGCAGGCCGTGCGGGACGATGTGGAGAAGCACTATTGGCTCCATGTGGCCCGGATGGTGGCCAGGGACTGGCGGCTGTATCTGATGCTGATTCCCATGCTGCTGGTGTTCCTGTTCTGGCGGTATTTCCCCATGTATGAGCTGCTGGGCTGCTTCAAGGTCTCCGACGAGGTGAAGCCCGTGGCAGACCAGCTGTTTGCCGGTTTCTCCAATTTCAAGGTGCTGCTGGTAGGGGAGGGCTCCAAGACCACCGAATTCTGGCGGGCCCTGCGGAATACCTTCCTGCTGAGCTTCTATGGGCTGTGCTTCGGCTTCCCTGTACCCATTATCTTGGCTCTGTTCTTCAATGAAATCAAATCCAATATCGCCCGGTCGGTGTATCAGGTGATGACCTATCTGCCCAAGTTTATGTCCACCGTGGTTATGACCAGCCTGGTCACCATGCTGGTCAAGCAGGGGTCGCTGACCTCCAATATGGGCGTGGTTTCCCAGCTGCTGTGCAATCTGGGGCTGATTTCCCAGGAGGTGGCCCAGGGAGGGCTGCTGAACCAGCCGGGGTTCTTCCGCTCCATCTACCAAATCTCCGGCATCTGGGAGGCGGCGGGCTATGACTCCATTGTTTTCTTCGCCGCCATTATCGCCATCTCCCCCACCAGCTACGAGGCCGCCCAGATTGATGGGGCGGGAAAAATGGCCCAGATGAAATATGTGGTGCTGCCCAGCATCCTTTCCACCATTGTGATTATGCTCATCACCCGCATCGGCTCCCTGCTGAACATCGGCTACGAGAAGGTGCTGCTGCTGTACAATACCAATACCTACGTCACCGCCGACGTGGTCTCCACCTTTGCCCAGCGCTACGGCATGGCCGGGGCCGCCAAGGGCATCGCCTCCGCCGCCGAGATGATGAACAACGTCATCGGTATGCTGCTGGTCATCGGTGCCAACACCATCGCCCGGAAGGCGTCCGACGTGTCGCTGTACTAAGGGGGCTGCCATGAAACGAAAACTGGAAATATCCGAGCTGATTTTCAAAATCCTCAGCTATACCCTGCTTACGGTTTTTGCCCTGTGCTGCCTGTACCCCTTTGTGTATGCCGTCTCCGCCGCCATCAGTGGCCGGGATGCGGTGGAGTACAGCCAGGTGGTGCTCTTCCCCAAGGACATCCAGTTTGATGCCTTTAAGCGGATGTTCAACAACAATATGTTCTGGAACGCCTATTCCAACACCCTGTTCCTCACCCTCTACGGCACCATCTGGTCGCTGTTCGTGGCCATCCTGGGGGGCTACGCCCTGTCCAAAAAGCGGCTGCTGTTCCGCCGGGGCTTCAATTTCTTCCTGGTGTTTACCATGTGGTTCTCCGCCGGACTGGTGCCCCAGTACCTGAACTACCTGGATACCAAGGCAGTGTTCAACTCCGTGGGCATCACCGACGACAAGTGGCTGGTGGTTATCGCCATGGGCATGGCCGCCATGAACATCATCCTCCTGCGAAACGCCTTCGAGGGGGTGCCCAGCGAGATCGAGGAGGCCGCCATTGTAGACGGCGCCACGGAATTCCAGGTGCTGCGGAAGGTGTATATCCCCATGAGCAAGTCCACCATTGCAACGGTGGCCCTGTTCTTCGCCATCTCCCGGTGGAACGGCTACTTCTGGGCCCGGCAGATGATTTCCAATTCCAACGAGCATCCCCTGCAGGTGTTCATCCGGCTCCAGCTGGAGCAGTACACCGACCCGGAATTCATGGCCGGCTGGAATGAGGTCTTCGCCTCCGACTCCATGATTTATGCCCTGATTGTCTGCTCCATTGTGCCCATATTGGTGATTTACCCCTTCATCCAGAAATACTTTGCCAAGGGCGTCAATGTAGGCGGCGTGAAGGAATAAAAGGGAATAACCACGTGTTTATGCAGAGAAATCTGCTTTAAGCAAACAAAATTCACATTGAAATGAGGAGGAAAACATGAAAAACCTGAAATCTCTGCTTGCTGCATTGCTGGCGGTATGCATGGTTGCCACATTGCTGGTGGGCACCGTCTCCGCTGAAAACGGCCTGGACTACGCCCAGGGCACCACTTTGCGTATGGCCACCGGCTACAACAACGCAAAGACCGGCCTGTTCTTCAACGCAGAAGTCGCTGGCGAGGGCATCACCCTGGCCGACGGCGTCACCTATCACAGCGGCGACCTGAAGCCCACTTGGGTGGAGGTTCAGAACGTCCTGGGCGTCACCTTTGAGGACAAGTACCAGGGCAACTCCGCCGCCAAGGAATTCGAGTACTGGAAAGACCGTCTGTCCGAGGTGGACATGGTTTCCGGCACCGCCGTCCTCCTGTCCGAGTACGGCGAAACCGGCGCTCTGGTGAACATCGCCGAATACCTGGATAAGATGCCCAACTTCAAGGCCTATCTGGAAGAGAATCCCATTGTCCACCTGTCCATCACCGGCAATACCACCACCGGTGCCATCTATTTCTCCCCCTATTTCGACGGCGTTAACGACATCGAGCGTATGCCCCTGATGCGTGCCGACTGGGTGCAGAAGCTCCTGGACGGCGAGGGCGCATTTGAGGCCCCTGCCTGCAACAACACCGCCGAGCCCGCCTATGCGCCCTATATGCCCCTGGAGGGCACCGTGGACGTGGACGTGGTCACCCCCGACGGCACCGCCGTGGAGACCATCACCAAGAACTACGATGCCGCCGGAAACATCGTGGCCAAGATGAACGAGGCCGGCTCCATGTCCGGTGTAGAGGCCGTGAATATGCTCCGCAGCTACATTGACCAGGCCTACGACGGCTACTACGGCACCAGCCGCTCCGACCTGTTCATCGGCCAGAACGCCGCCTGGGATGCCGACGAGCTGGTGGCCCTGCTGCGCTGCGTGGTGGCCAACCCCCAGACCCTGAACGGCACCGACAGTGTCCAGGGCCTGTTCAGCCGGGAAGACAACAACAACCAGCGCCGGGTGGATATGTTCCGTTTCGCCGGTACCCTCTTTGGCATCCGGGGCCTGGAATCCCGCCAGGATTACCTGTATGTGGGCGAGGACGGTACGCTCTATGATGCCCGCCAGATGCCCGAAACCTATGAAGCTCTGGAAAACATGAACGCCATGGTTCAGGAGGGCCTGATTTCCAAGGCCTTTGTGGATATGTCCGAGGAGAGCACCAAGACCTATCTGCAAAACGACCTGGGCTTCATGCACTACGACTACAACCAGACCCAGACCGTCTACAACGCCACCGTGCTGAACGACGGCGAGAAGTACATGGCCGTGATGGTTCCCGTGGCCCACTGGTACGACGGCACCGACGAGGACGGCGTGTATATGCGCTTCACCGAATCCTGGCGCTCCGTGAAGACCGACGGCTGGGGCATCTCCAAGGCCGGCGTGGGGGACGACACCAATAAGCTGAACGCCGCCCTGGCCCTCATCGACTACGCCTACAGCGACAAGGGCATGATTCTCATGTCCTACGGCCCCGATGCCTTCATCAAGACCAATGACGACGGCAGCTACGTGACCTTCCACTTCAACGGCAAGGAAATGCCTGTTATCGCCGATGCCACCTACGACGAGCTGTGGGAAAAGGCCTCCGGCAACTACACCAACTATGCCCGCCAGTACCTGGGCTCCACCCTGTCCTTCGCCAAGAGCCAGGCCTTTGAGTACCAGTGCACCCACCAGGTGGGCAAGGAGGGCGCAGGCCACATCTCCAACGCCATTGCCCTGGGCACCATCAAGCACCCCATGCTGGCTGTCACCGAGAACCCCTGGTACACCTCTGTGCCCACCGTGCTGCCCACCACCACCGTGGAAAACGACATGGTGAACTCCTACTCCGAGCTGAAGACCAAGTTCTCCTCCTCCAAGGACGGCCAGAATATCCTGGTTGACCTGATTGCCTCCGGCTACAACGATGATATGTACGATGCCGAGGACGCCGCTGCCGTCGTCTCCGAGGAGTGGGGCGGTATGCAGTACCTGAACATCAAGCAGGATGCCTGGGACCGCCTGCTGGACTACTACGACACCCTGGGCGAATAAAGCCCGCTCACCCCACCGGGGGGCAGCAATGCCCCCCGGCCCCCTGAATAATTTTCGCAATTTCCTGTATCCAAAGCACCCACGAAGCCCCTGTTTTCCATGGGAAAATGGGAAGGAGGTACTTTATGTACAAAAAACAGATGAAGCTGCAAAAAATCCTGTGCCTGGTGGCTTTGGCTGCCAGCGCACTGGTTTTCATATATTCTCTGGGGATAATGACGGACTTATATGACAGTCTCTACGGCACCATGACCGACCCCAGCGACCTGTCCAAAACCACCGTTCCCGGCTCCATGGTCTATTACGATATGCAGCCGTTTAACAATGCCTTTTTGAAGGCGGGCCTGGCCCTGATTCTGCTGAGCTGCCTGCTCTTCGTCACCCATACCCACAGCCGCCGGAAATACTACACCGGCAATTACCTCAGCGTAGCCGCCCTGACGGCAACTGGGGTGGGCATCAGCATCTGGGCGGACGGCCAAATCAACAAATTCCGGGCCCAGTTCCTGAGCCTGGATTTCCAGGCCCTGGCCAAACATGCCAAGCGCTGGAAGACCCTGTATACCGAGTCCACCTTCTGGTTCGATATCCACTATGCCGTGTTTGCCGTGCTGCTTCTGACCTGCCTGGCCCTGGTGGCCTGCACCGTCTGGAAGATTCTGCTGATGCGGCAGGAGAGGGCCCTGATCGCCGCAGGAGAGGAGGCAGGAGTATGACCGCCGAAAACAAACAGCTCCGGCTGGACAGAATGCGCTTTATCAAAAATAAGCTCCCCGCCAATCTGGCCCTGCTTGCCATAGTGTTTGACGTGCTGTATTTCGTGTCCGTCTATCGCTCCGACGTTCGGGACTATTACTACACCATTCTCATCGGCGCTTCCATTTTGTATAATCTGGTGTTCATGCTGGCCTGTTTCCTGTCCAGCGAGGGCATCAAGAATTACAAAGGGCGCTATGCCCTGCTGCTGCTGGCCCTGGGGGCCGGTCAGTTCGTCAGAATTTTCGTTCTGCCCGCCCGGGCCCACGGCACCGTGCTGAAAAAGGTGGGCACCGTCATGGCCGATGGCCAGTACCGGTATGTGGTGACCTGCCTGGTGGCCTCCGGCATCTGCTGCCTGGCCGCCGCCACCCTGGGCGGGGTACGCAGCAGCCAGCTCAGACGCTATCAGGCGGCAATGGAAGCCGGAAAGTAAGGAGGTTCGCTATGGCACAGCTTCGCTTAGAGCATGTGGATAAAATCTACGACAATAAGGTGCAGGCCGTCTTCGACTTCAATCTGGCTGTGAAGGACGGCGAGCTCATTGTGCTGGTGGGCCCCTCCGGCTGCGGCAAGTCCACTACCCTGTGGATGATTGCCGGGCTGGAGGATATCTCCTCCGGCCGCCTGTACCTGGACGGCAAGGACATCACCCAGACCCCGGCCAAGGACCGGGATATGGCCATGGTGTTCCAGAACTATGCCCTGTACGGCCACATGACCGTGTATGAAAACATGGCCTTCTCCCTGACCCTGCGCCGGGAGAATCCCAACGTCATCCATAAGAAGGTTCTGGCGGCGGCGGAAATCCTGGATCTTACCAGCCAGCTGAACAAAAAGCCCAGCCAGCTCTCCGGCGGCCAGCGGCAGCGGGTGGCCATGGGCCGCTCCATCGTCCGCAACCCCAAGGTGTTTCTGTTCGACGAGCCCCTGTCCAACCTGGATGCCAAGCTCCGGGGGGCAACCCGGCGGGAAATCCTGCTGCTGCATAAGCGTCTGGGGGCCACCATGCTCTATGTCACCCACGACCAGACCGAGGCATTGACCCTGGCCGACCGCATTGTGTGCATGTCCATGGGCCATGTGCAGCAGGTGGGCACGCCCCTGGAGCTGTACGATACCCCTGCCAATCTGTTTGTGGCCAGCTTTATCGGCCTGCCCCCCATGAACTTCTTCGATGTTCAGGTGGCGGAGGATACCCTGTCCGCCGGGGACTTCTGCGTTCCCCTGACGGCGGAGCAGTCCGCCCTGCTGGCGGGCTACCGGGGCCGGGAGATTACCCTGGGCGTGCGCCCGGAGGATATCACCGAAGGGGGGCCCCTGGCCATTCGGGTGGTGACCAACGAGAACCTGGGAATGAACACCCTGGTTCACGGCCACCTGGGCAAAAGCCGCATTACCGCCAAGCTCCGGGGCTGGAAGAGCTTCCGGGAAAATGACACCGTCAGCGTATCCTTCCAGAGGATGCACTTTTTCGACAAGGAAACCACCAACGCCATCAGAGAGGAGGCCCGGCAGTGAAAAACGAACGACTGCGTAAATGCATTGTCTCCCTGAAGCGCAAGCCCCAGAGCATTGCCATGGTGGCCCTGGTGGTGTCCTTCCTGGTGTACTCCCTGAACCTGACCAGCATTTCCAATACCACCGCCAAGATTCAGGGCACGGGCATGGGCTTTGCGGGCTTCTGCACCATGCTATTGTCCATACTGTCCTTTGTGTGCTTTCTGAATGCCTTCCCCTACCGCAAGAAGGTGAACCTGCCCATGCTGGTGCTGATGTTTGCCATGCTGGGGGCGGTGGTGTTCAGCGACGGCTATTACCTGCGGGGCATCTCCCGGGCGCTGACCCGGGCCGAGAGCCCCATCCGGGCGGCGGACTTCCCCTATATTGCCAAGGCCCGGCTGACATTGCACTGGCACATTGCCCTTCTGGCCGTTACGGCGGCCCTGGTGGCCCTGATGCCGGTATACCGCAAGCTGCTGCGCCGCATCAATACCTCGGTAGAGGTGGAGGACAACGGCGCTCTGGCCGCCATTGACATTGCGGAGGAATAACCCCCCAGGCAAAGGAATGAGAGTATTATGGCAAGACCCAGAGACAAGTCCCCGGAGGCACTCCGGGAGCTTTCGGACTACTATAAGCTGAAAACCCAATGCGTGGAGGATTTGGTAACCGCCAACCAGGAGAATTCTCCGCCGGTTTCCCAGGAGGAGCTGGGGAAATACCGCTCCGTCTCCGGGTTTCATCTATCCCGGTGCCTAAAGACGGTGCTGCTGAAGGCCTGGTTTGCCGGGGCGGTGTGCTTCTTCGTGTTCTGGGGCCTGGGAATGTATGTGCCCAATGCCCTGGATATGTTCCTGGTCTTCGGCGTCTGCCTGGGTATGGTGACGGATTTGCTGGTCAATAGCATTCTCCGCTTCGCCGCCGTGACCCCCGGGGAGAACGACGGCTGGATGATGTTCCCCCAGCGGGGTGTCCCCGCCTTTCTGCTGAACATCGGCTACGGCCTGGTGCTGCTGCTGTGCGTGGATGGGCTGTACCAGCTGCTCAATACCCTGCTGCTGGCCCTGGGCTGCCGGGGCAATGCCCAGCCCCTGGGGGTGGAGCCCATTCTCTTCGGCCTGTTTTATATGGGCTTTGACCTGCTGTTTTTGGGCCTGCGGGCCCTGGGGAAGCGCATCTTCTCCCAGGCCATGGAGCGGGCCGGAAAGGAATCATAAAATGAAACTCCTGTTTGTCAGCCCTGTGTCCGCCTGCTTTGAGCTGGAAAATCAGAGCCCCTATTATGCCCCGGAGCCCTATTCGGTTTTCCTGGATGGGAAGCTCCAATTCCAGCGGGACACCAATGTGTTCTCCCTGTTCCACCTGCGCCCCAATACGGCCTACTGCGTCCGGGCGGGGGAACAGGAGCTGCACTTTACCACCAAGGCCGTTACCGCTGCCGTCAGTGTCCGGGACTTCGGTGCAGCGGGGGACGGCGTGCAGGACGATACGGCGGCAATTCAGACCGCCATCCTCTGCCTGCCGGAGGGAGGCTTGCTCCATTTCCCGGAGGGCACCTATCGGACGGCTCCCCTGACCCTGAAAAGCCACATCACCCTGTCCATGGGCCAGGGGGCGGTGCTGCTGGGGGAGACGGACCGGGCCCGCTACCCGGTGGTTCCCGGCCGGATTCAGGACATCTTCACCGGGGAAGACCGGCTCTTCGGCACCTTCGAGGGGAACGCCATGGCCATGTACCAGGCGCTGCTGTTTGCCGAACATGCCCGGGATATCACCATCGCCGGCTGCGGCACCGTGGACGGCAACGCCCAGAACAGCGACTTCTGGCGGGTATTCCGGGAGCTGCCGGTGGCCCGGCCGCGGCTTCTGTTCTTCCACGAGTGCCAGGATATCTGCATCCATGGCATCACGGTTCAGAATTCCGCCTCCTGGCAGATTCACCCCTTCTTCTCCCGGGACATCGGCCTGTATGACCTGCAAATCAACGCCCCAAAGGTCAGCCCCAATACCGATGCCATTGACCCGGAGTCCTGCGACAATGTGGAAATTGTGGGCTGCCGCTTTAGCGTGGGGGACGACTGCATTGCCATCAAGTCCGGAAAAATCGATTTGGGCCGCACCTACCGGCGCAGTGCCAACCACCATACCATCCGCAACTGCCTGATGGCCAACGGCCACGGGGCTGTGACCCTGGGCAGCGAAATCGGGGCGGGGGTGGATAACCTCTCCGTGTCCCAGTGCTGGTTCCGGGGCACCGACCGGGGCCTGCGTATCAAAACCAGACGGGGCCGGGGCAAGGACTGCAATCTGGACAATATCCTCTTTGAAAACATCCGTATGGAAAATGTCCTTACGCCGGTGGCCATGAACATGTGGTATAACTGCTGCGACCCGGATCGGTTCAGCGAATATGTGTGGAGCCGGGAGGCCCTGCCGGTGGACGAGCGTACCCCCCATCTGGGCCGGTTTACCTTCCGCAATCTGACCTGCACCGGGGTTCAGGTGGCCGCCTGCTACATCGACGGCCTGCCGGAAATGCCCATTGACCAGGTGAATTTTGAAAGCTGCTCCTTCACCTTTGCGCCTGACGCCAAGCCCGGCAAGCCCATTATGAAGAATTTCGCCCAGGAGGAATGCCGCCTGGGGCTGTATCTGGACAATGTCCGGCACATCCGCCTCCGGGGGGTGACCCTGGAGGGCCAGCAGGGGGAGCCGGTGGCAGCCAGCCACTACGAAACCCTGGAGACAGACTGAGAGGCAGCCTATGTACGAAGAAATCGACAGCTACCTGCACCGGCTGATTGCCCAGTCCGGCCCGGATTACACCGCCTGGAATGTGGAGCGCATCCGCCAAGGCAAAAGCGCCAACTGGAATTATATCGATGGGTGCATGATGACTGCCCTGCTGGCCATGGCGGAGATAACCGGCAAGGAAGAATACTTTTCCTTTGTGGAGGGCTTCCTCTCCTCCTTCGTGGGGGAGGACGGCACCATCCGCACCTATGACCCGACAAAATACAATCTGGACGATATCAACGAGGGCCGGGTGCTGCTGCCATTATACCGGGCCACCGGCAAGGAAAAGTACCTTCTGGCCGCCGGGCATCTCATGGAGCAGCTGGCCCACCAGCCCAGAACCCAGGAGGGGAACTTCTGGCATAAGCGAATCTACCCCAACCAGGTTTGGCTGGACGGCATCTATATGGCCCAGGTCTTCTACGCCCAGTACCAGAAGCAGACCGGGGGCAGCTGCCGGGACATCCTGGAGCAGCTGGCAACCGTCCGCAAGAGAATGTTCAGCCCGGAAAAGCAGCTGTATTACCACGGCTACGATGCCCAGAGGCGGGCCTTCTGGGCCGACCCCATTACCGGCTGCTCAGCCAGCTTCTGGCTGCGGAGCATCGGCTGGTTCAGCGTGGCGCTGGCAGACCTGCTGGAAATCCTCCCGGAGCCGGAGGCCCGGCCTGTGGCGGAAATGTTCCGGGAGCTGATGGCGGGCATCGCCGGATACCAGGAGCCGGAAACCGGCATGTACTACCAGGTGCCCGACCAGGGCAGCCGCCCCGGGAACTACCTGGAAACCAGCGGCAGCTCCATGGTGGCCTACGCCATGCTCAAGGGGGCCCGGCTGGGCTTCCTGCCAAAAGAATATGCCGCCAAAGGCGCAAAGACCTTTGACGGCATTGTAAGGACAAAGCTGCATTTTGACGGCGAAAGCCTGAATCTGGAGGGCATCTGCCTGGTGGCGGGGCTGGGGCCGGAGGACAATCGCCGCCGCAACGGCACCTTCGAATATTATATCTCCGAGCCGGTGGTGAGCAACGATGCCAAGGGGGTGGCCCCCTTCCTGCTGTGCTATACGGAAATCAAGCGGCTCACTCCAGCTTGATTTTCACACTGGTCTCGTCGGGGCCCTGGTCAGCGCTATGGAGCTGACTTTCCAGATAGTAGCTGGGGGCCACCCCGAATTTCTTTTTGAACATCCGGGAGAAATATAGGGGCTCCCGGAAGCCGCATTGCTGGGAAATCTCCGCAATGTTGCACCCATCGGTAAAGCCATAGGCCAGGGTGTCGGCGGCGGTTTGCAGCCGCTTGTCCGTCAGGTACTTGTGGGGGGTGACCCCCAGCTCCTTCTTGAACAGCTTACGCAGATAGTCGTAGCTGAAGGGGAAGGATTGCAGGTACTTGTCCAGCTCGTAGTTGCAGTCCGGGTAGTTCTGGATGATGTTGTTCTCAATTTCCTCCACCACCGGGCTCAGGGGCTGGGTCTTGTGATAGCACATCAGGTAGCAGTAAATCAAATCCCCATAGGGGGACATGAGCAGCCGCCGCCGGTGGGTGTCGCCGTTGAAGTGGAAGTAAATCGCCTGAAAGGTCTGGAGCAAAAACTGATTGCTGTCGTCCTGGACAATGGTAGGGGACTTGAAGGGCAGGGACGTGTCCGTCATGTTCATGTGGATATTGGTAAAGCCGTCCCGGCTGGAATTCCCATGGGGCACATAGGGGGGCAGAATCACCACATCCCCCTTCTTATAGGGCAAATCCCCATGGTCAAAGTGGAAGGTTCCGCTGCCGTCGGTGCAGTAAACCAGCTCCCAGCTGCTGTGGGCATGGCGGCTGACCGTCAGGGTGAGAAGATGCTTCCCAACATAAATGATGTTATTCATAGTGTGGCACCTCACTCGCTTTTTTACAATTATAACAAAATCCAGCGTATTTGTCCATGACAGATTTGTGAATCCTTCGCCCCGCCTTTTTGGGGGCCGGAAAAATCACCCAACGCCCCCAAAACCGGGCAAACTACAGACCACTTCACACACTACCGGTTTCCACCATGTATCGATACCGGGCGGGTTAGGGCACCAACGTATCGGTACCATCTCAAAGCGTAACCAGAAAAGGAGGAAGCGTATGGCCTACTTGAGCTTGCAGAACGTAAATAAGATATACCCCAACGGCTTCCATGCCGTCCACGATTTCAACCTGGAAATTGAAAAGGGAGAATTCATCGTGTTTGTGGGCTCCTCCGGCTGCGGCAAATCCACCACACTGCGGATGATTGCCGGACTGGAGGAAATCAGCAAGGGCGAATTCCTTATCGACGGCCAGCGGGCCAACGAGCTTAGCCCCCGGCAGCGGGGCATCGCCATGGTGTTCCAGAGCTACGCCCTGTACCCCCATATGTCCGTGTACGATAATCTGGCCTTCGGCCTGACCTTGCAGGGGGTGGACGAGGACGTTATCGACGAAAAGGTGCACCGCACCGCCGCCGTCCTGGGCCTGACGGACTACCTGGACCGGATGCCCCGGGCCCTCTCCGGCGGCCAGCGGCAGCGGGTGGCCGTGGGCCGGGCCATCATCCGCAAGGTGGGGGTGTTCCTCATGGACGAGCCCCTGTCCAACCTGGATGCCAAGCAGCGGGTGACCATGCGCTCTGAGATTACCCAAATCCACCGGGAGACCGGCGCCACCACCATCTACGTCACCCACGACCAAACCGAGGCCATGACCATGGCCGACCGCATCGTGGTGATGAAGGAGGGCCGCATCCAGCAGGTGGGCACCCCCCATGAGCTGTACTTCCACCCGGCCAACGTCTTTGTGGCGGGCTTCATCGGGGAGCCGCCCATGAACTTCGTCCGGGGCACCGTCTCCGGCGGCAGCCTCTTCTTCGGCCAAAACCGCCTGAACCTGGCCCCTGTCCTGGGCAGCAAAACCGCCGCCTACGAGGGCAAGCCCCTGGTCTTCGGCTTCCGCCCGGAGTCTGTTCAGCTGGGGGAGCAGGAGAACGCCTACCTGCTCAGCTGCACCGTGGAGCTGACGGAAATGCTGGGCGACAATACCAATGTGTATATCCGCTCCGATTCCAGCCAGGCCATTTTGAAGGTGGACCCCCACCACACCCCGGAGATGGACAGCCAACTGCTCTTCTCCATTCCCTATGAACAAGTCAGCCTCTTCGATGGCGAAACCGAATGCGCCATCCCCGCTGAACCCATACAGTAAAGGAGTTAACATTATGGACATTCGTTATTCCGCCAACCCCAGGGACGTGCAGCGCTACACCACCGAAGAGCTGCGCCGGGAGTTCCTGATTGAAGACCTCTACCAGCCCGATACCGTCCGGGCCACCTACTCCCATGTAGACCGTATGGTGGTGCTGGGCATCCTGCCGGTGCACCAGGTGGTGCCCATTGACAAGGGCATCGACATCTGGGCCAATTTCGGCACCCATTACTTCCTGGAACGCCGGGAGGCCGGTGTGTTCAACCTGGGCGGCCCGGGCTTTATCGAGGCGGACGGCACCCGGTTTGACCTGGAATTCGAGGACTGCCTGTACATCGCCAAGGAAACCCGGAGCGTCAGCTTCGGCAGCAAGAACCCGGAAAATCCCGCCCGGTTCTACCTCTGCTCCACCCCCGCCCACAAGGTGTGCAAGACCACCTTCCTGTCCTTCGCCGATGCCAATAAGCGCCCCCTGGGCGGCCAGGAGCACGCCAACCAGCGGGTTATCAACCAGTTCATCCACCCGGATGTGCTGGAAACCTGCCAGCTCTCCATGGGCCTGACCCAGCTGGCCCAGGGCAGCGTGTGGAACTCCATGCCCTGCCACACCCACGAGCGCCGGATGGAGGTCTATACCTACTTCGGCCTGCCGGAAAACGACGTGGTTATGCACTTCATGGGCCAGCCCACCCAGCTGCGCCCCATTGTCATGGAGAATTTCCAGGCGGTAATCTCTCCGTCCTGGTCTGTCCACTGCGGCTGCGGCACCGCCAGCTACACCTTCATCTGGGCCATGGGCGGCGAGAACCAGGCTTTCGATGATATGGACAACCTGGTTCCTAACCAGCTGAGATAAGGAGGCCAATATGAGCTTTTCTGTAAATAGCTTCTCTTTGGAGGGCAAGGTGGCCCTGGTCACCGGGGGCGCATACGGCATCGGCTTTGCCATTGCCCGGGCCTTCGCCGCCGCCGGGGCGAAAATTGCCTTCAACTGCCGAGGCAAGGAGCATATGGCCCAGGCCTTGGCGGATTACGCCGCCGCCGGAATCGATGCCAGGGGCTACTTCTGCGACGTCACCCAGGAGAACCAGGTGCAGGACATGGTGTCCCAAATCCAGAAGGACCTGGGAACCATTGACATCCTGGTAAACAACGCCGGAATCATCAAGCGCATCCCCATGACCGAAATGGACTGCGCCGACTTCCGCCAGGTGGTGGATATCGACCTGGTGGCCCCCTTCATCATGGCCAAGGCGGTTATCCCCGGGATGATTGCCAAGGGCCACGGAAAAATCATCAACGTCTGCTCCATGATGAGCGAGCTGGGCCGGGAGACTGTCTCCGCCTATGCCGCTGCCAAGGGCGGGCTGAAAATGCTCACCCGGAACATCTGCTCGGAGTACGGCGGCTATAATATCCAGTGCAACGGCATCGGCCCCGGCTACATTGCCACCCCCCAGACCGCTCCCCTGCGGGAGAAGCAGCCCGACGGCACCCCCCATCCCTTCGACAGCTTCATCCTCGCCAAGACCCCGGCGGGCCGCTGGGGCACCCCGGAGGATTTGGCCGGCCCCGCCGTGTTCCTGGCCTCCGATGCCTCCGATTTTGTCAACGGCCACATCCTCTATGTGGACGGCGGCATTCTGGCCTACATCGGCAAGCAGCCGTAAATTCCACATTTCCCCTCCAATGAAAAAGCGCCTGTAACCGAAAAACGGTCACAGGCGCTTTGAAACGCTTATTGGGAATCCCGCAGCAGCATAGGGGTGAACATGGGCTTGCCAAACAGCTGGACAAACCGGGGGCACTTAATCAGGAAGGCGTAGTAGACATTGTACCCGCAGCCCAGCATGGTCTCGATATTGCCCATGCCCTTGGCCAGAATCACATCCGCCTGGGCCATAGCCTCCTTGGCCTGGGGCGACAGGGCGGCAATCCAGGTTCCGGCAATCCGGTTGCCGTTGTCAATCACCGGGAAGGGCAGCCCCACGGCGGCGGCATCCTCCCGGGTGGCATCGTTCTGGGTTACGGCGCCCCGAACGCAGAAGGTAATCTCCAGCTGGGGATACGCCTGGTGAATCGCCTCGGCAAACACCCGGTCGAAGCCAATCTCCCCGGCGTTGTCCGTAAGATACAGCAGCTTGCGCCCCTGGGACAAATCCCGGCGGAAGGATTCCAGCACCGGGCCGGTAACGTCTATGTCTTTGGCCCCGGCCAGCATACTGTCCAGCTGCTGGTAGCTTACGTTCCCCTGCAGGGCGGAAAAGTCCAGATAATTTCCCAGAATGGCGAATTGCAGCCCGGCCAGAATGGTATCCTCCGCCTGGTTGACCCGGCGGCGAATGTCCTCCATCCGCTCCAACACAAACCGGTTGGAGTCCAGCTTCTCCTGGCGGTAGCGGTCGATTTCCAGGCCGTACATCTCATGGAGCAAATCCGCCACCTGGGGCCCAAACCAGGGGGCGGGGGCATCCTCCGGGGCGGACAGATACATCTGCATGATTTTTTTCAAAAATGCCGTGGTTTTTGCCTCGTCCCCCAGGGGGCGCACCAGCTCGGCATTCCGGCGCAGATAGCACTGGATGCAATAGGAATCCGCAGGCAGACTCATAGCGATCCCTCCTGTTCCAGGCGAATCAAATCCTCCGGCGCATCCATACGCAGCCGGTATTGGCTGGGGGTGCCGAAGCCGTAGGCCGCCCACAGGAAGGGCACCCCGGCCTCTATGGTGGCCTCCAAATCCCCCTGGGTGTCGCCGATGTAGGCGCAGGAGGCGATGCCGTATTTCTCCATCAGGGTGCGGATGGTTTGGCCCTTGCTGGTGCCGGTGTCGCCGAAGCACAGATGGCCCTGAATATACGGCCCCAGCCCCAGCTTGGAGATGCACAGCTCCGGATAGCCGCACTGGCTGTTGCTGACGATGAACAGACGGTGGCTTTTTGCCAGCTCCTGTATGGCCCGGACAATGCCGGGGTAGCCGATGCGGCAGGGGTTATCCTGGAGATACCGGTTCTCCCGGGCCATGCACCGCTCCATCAGGGCATAGCGCTCCTGCTGGGGCAGGTCGGGGAAAAGCGCATCGGCAATCACCGTCATAACCTTGCCGAACAGGGGCCGCAGCCGCTGGGCATCCACAAGGTACCGCTCCAATCCCTCGTCCCGGAGCTGTAGGTTGTAGCCCTGGGCCACCAGGGCCCGGGAATCCCACAGGGTACCGTCAATGTCAAAAATCAGACTTTCGTATTGCATACTAAACCTCGTCCAGATAGTGGCGGATGTGGCCGGTAATCATGCTCAGGGCCACCGGGTTCTTGCCCCCCTCCGGCACCACCAGGTCGGCATACTTCTTGCTGGGCTCCACATACCGCTCGTGCATGGGCTTCACCGTCTCCTGATACTGGGCCAGCACGCTTTCCAGGGAGCGGCCCCGCTTGGTTACATCCCGCTTGATGCGGCGGCACAGCCGGACGTCGGCATCGGTGTCCACAAAAATCTTAATGTCCATGAGATTGCGTAGGGCCTAGTTTTCGAAAATCAGAATACCCTCCACAATGATGACCTTCCGGGGAATCAGGCGCACCGTCTCGTCGGAGCGGTTGTGAATGGTGAAGTCATACACCGGGCACTCAATGGGGTAGCCCCGGCGCAGCTGCTCCAGATGGTACACCATCAGGCTGGTGTCGAAGGCGCTGGGCTCGTCGTAGTTCAGCTTGCAGCGCTCCTCGTAGAGCATTTCGTCGTGGCGCTTGTAGTAGTTGTCGTGGCTGAGCACCGTCACCTCGCCGCCAAAGTCGTTGATGAGGTTCTTCATCAGGGTGGTTTTGCCGCTGGCGGTACCGCCTGCAATGCCAATGACCAGAATGCCGTTTTCCATATCCAATCCTCCTCAGTCCGTCAGCCCCAGCATACGCCGGGAGCGGCGGATTATTTCCTGGGTGCCCAGGCTGTTTTCCAGGATAAGCTGCCCCTGGCCGTGTTCCAGCAAATCCGCCGCTTCCAGGCGGTGCAGCGTCTCCCGGGCGGTTCCGTCGCCGCCGTCCAGCACGGCCACCCGGGGGCCCAGAAGCCGCTCCATGGCGTGGGAGGCGAAGGGGAAGTGGGTGCAGCCCAGCACCAAAGCGTCCATTCTGTCGGCGAAGGGATCCAGCAGCGTGTGCAGGGTCTGCTCCATCAGGGGGGTATCCACCTTGCCCTCTTCAATCAGGGGCACCAGCTGGGGGGCGGGGATGTTGTATACCTGACAGGCGGAGGCGTACCGCTGGAGCAGGTGGCAGAATTTCTCCTCCCGCAGGGTCACCGGCGTGGCCATCACCCCAATGCGCCCCCCGGGGAACCGGTCCGCCGCCAGCTTCAGGGCCGGCTCAATGCCCACCACAATCAGGTTCGGGTATTTGGCCCGCAGGGCCTCAATGGCGGCGGCGGTGGCGGTATTGCAGGCCACCACCACGGCCTTCAGCCCAAAATGCATCAGATGCCCCACGGCCTCCAGGGTCAGCGCCTCCACCTCGTCCCGGCTGCGGATGCCGTAGGGGGCGTGGGCGGAGTCGCCATAGTAGACAAACCGCTCCCCGGGCATCCGTCTGCGTAGATGCCGCAGAACGCTGAGCCCGCCCAAGCCGGAATCAAAAACCGCAATATAATCCTGTCTGGTGTTCATATTCTCACCTGACCTTTGCTGCGGAGCCCCGGTATCTCCCGGAAAGCTCCCATAAGTTGCCTCTATTCTATCAGATTGCCAGCCATATTTCAACAAAAAAGAGAGCTGCACACCATGCAGCTCTCTTGGGAAACGTGCTTCCGGCGGAATTACTCCGTAGGGGGCAGCTCACCGGCCTGGACAGCTGCCATAATCTTCTTGTTCTTCTCGAAATTGTAATTCACCAGCACGGCGCTGGGGCCGTCGGGGAGATCCTTGATTTCGCCCTTGTAGGTGCCGTCGGCGGGGATCTGGTTGGATACCAGGGTCAGGCCGAACAGATACGGGGTCAGCTCGGTGAGATAGGTCTTAATCTCCTCTTCGCTGAGGTCCGTGATAATCTGCCCCAAAATCTGGTTGATCAGGCTGTCCAGCTCCAGGGGGCTGAGCTTGGTCAGCTTGGACAGCGCCTGGGTCAGGATAATCTGCTGACGCTTCACTCGGTTCATATCGCTGTCGGCGTTGTTGACGTGGCGGGCCCGGGCGTATTCCAGGGCCAGGTCGTCGTTGAGCAGACACACGCCCTCGTGGATGTCGACGTGCCTGTCCAGCTCCAGATACTCGTACTGCTTGTTGTACTGGTTGGCCCAGTCCAGCATATAGGCCAGCTCGTCGCCGTGGAGCTCAACCTCCACGCCGCCGATGGCGTTGATAACGGCCATGAAGGAGTCGAAGCTGAATTCTACATTGCAGTCCACATTGACACCGTAGTTGTTGGCCAGGGTGATGTTCAGCATTTCCATGGCGCCGGCGTCGCCGAACCAGCCGTAGCCCAGGGCATAGGCGGTGTTGATGCGGTTCCAGCCGCAGGTGTGGCCCCGGTAGTTGGGCAGGTCGATATAGCTGTCCCGGAGGAAGGAGGTCATTACCACTGTGTGGGTCTGCTTGTTCAGCGTCAGGAGCATGATGCAGTCGGCCAGCTTGTGCTGCTCATCCTCCCGGGTGTCCTGGCCAATCACAAGGATGTTTACAACCTTCCCGGTTAGGCCGTAGTCCGGCTCTGTGGGGGCCCTGTCTCTTATACACATCTGACGCTGCCGACGAAGCTAGAAG
>ENA-OZAA01000554-OZAA01000554.1-human-gut-metagenome-genome-assembly--contig:-NODE-554-length-18241-cov-5.545475_pt1 | contig 18241 bp, 11 predicted proteins | sample MGYA00244204_ERZ653492 | MGnify/ENA primary metagenome ERZ653492 (study PRJEB26926, sample SAMN06164980) | human gut metagenome | biome: ENVO:00009003; feature: ENVO:2100002; material: ENVO:00002003... | reverse complement strand
CAACCCGGAAGGCACCGAGGCGGTGCGCCGTCTGCTGCAGCAGCGCGACGGCCTGATGCTGGGCATCTGCAACGGCTTCCAGGCCCTCATCAAGCTGGGTCTGGTCCCCTACGGCGATATCCGCCCCATCACGGCTTATGACCCCACCCTGACCTTCAACACCATCGGCCGCCACCAGAGCATGCTGGTGCGCACCCGCATCGCCTCCACCGGCAGCCCCTGGCTGTCCAAGTGCAGCGTGGGCGACCAGCACACCGTGGCCATCAGCCATGGTGAGGGCCGCTTCGTGGCACCTCAGAGCGTGCTGGACACCCTCATCGCCAACGGCCAGATCGCGACCCAGTACGTCGATCAGGACGGCAGCCCCAGCATGGACATGAAGTACAACCCCAACGGCTCTGTCCTCGCCATCGAGGGCATCACCAGCCCGGATGGCCGTGTCTTCGGCAAGATGGGCCATTCGGAGCGCAGCGGCGAGTACCTGTACAAGAACGTCACCGGCGACAAGTATCAGCCTATTTTCGAGGGCGGCGTGGACTATTTCAAGATTTGATGGTATCATAAAAGAAACATCTACCCAAGGAGGACATCTTCATGTCTCAGCATGACCGTTATATCAGCCCTTTTTCCACCCGTTATGCCTCCGATGAGATGCAGTACATCTTCTCGGACGACAACAAGTTCCGCACCTGGCGCCGCCTGTGGGTGGCCCTGGCCCGGGCCGAGATGAAGCAGGGCCTGACCAATATCACCCCCGAGATGGTGGCCGAGCTGGAAACTCATGTGGACGACATCAACTATGAAGTCGCCATCGAGCGGGAGAAGCTGGTGCGCCACGACGTCATGAGCCATGTCTACGCCTACGGCCAGCAGTGTCCCAAGGCGGCAGGCATCATCCATCTGGGTGCCACCAGCTGCTATGTCGGCGACAACACCGACATCATCGTGATGCGTCAGGGCCTCGAGCTGGTGCGCAAGAAGCTCATCGGCGTGCTGGCAAAGCTGGCAAAGTTCGCCGAGGAGTATAAGGATATGCCCTGCATGGCCTACACCCACTGCCAGCCCGCCCAGCCCACCACCGTGGGCAAGCGCGCTACCCTGTGGGCCAACGAGCTGGTGATGGACCTCAACGAGATCGACCACCGTCTGGCTACCCTGCAGCTGCGTGGCGTCAAGGGTACCACCGGCACCCAGGCTTCCTTTATGGAGCTGTTCAAGGGCGACGCCGACAAGATCCGCGCCGTGGATGCTTCCATCGCTGAGGAGATGGGCTTCGACTGCGAGGCCGTCATCCCGGTGTCCGGCCAGACCTACAGCCGCAAGGTGGACGCCTTCATCCTCAACGCACTGGCCGGCATCGGCCAGAGCTGCATGAAGTTCGCCACCGACCTGCGCCTGCTGGCCAACTTCAAGGAGATGGAAGAGCCGTTTGAGAAGAACCAGATCGGTTCCTCCGCCATGCCCTACAAGCGCAACCCCATGCGCTGCGAGCGCATCTGCGCTTTGAGCCGCTACCTGATGGTGGATGTGCTCAACCCCAGCTTCACCACCGGTACGCAGTGGTTCGAGCGCACGCTGGACGACAGCGCCAACAAGCGCGTTGCCATGGCTGAGGGCTTCCTCGCCACCGACGCCATCCTGAACATCATGCTCAACGTCACCGACGGCCTCGTGGTCTACCCGAAGGTCGTGCGCAGCCGCCTGATGGCCGAGCTGCCCTTCATGGCCAGCGAGAACATCATGATGCAGGCCGTGGAGAAGGGCGGCAACCGTCAGGAGCTCCACGAGCGTCTGCGCCAGCACGCCATCGCCGCCGGCAAGCAGGTCAAGGAAGAAGGTCTGCCCAACGATATGGTGGACCGCATCGCCGCCGACCCGGCCTTTGGTCTGACCAAGGAAGAGATCACGGCGGGCCTTGTGCCGGAGAACTTTGTGGGCCGCGCTCCCCAGCAGGTGGAGGAGTTCATTGCTCACATCCTCAAGCCCATCTTTGACGCCAACCCGGATGCTGTGGAACAGCACGCAAACCTGAGCGTCTAAACGTGATTTTACAAGAAAAGAGGCTGTTGCCGCAGGCAACGGCCTCTTTTCTGCACACAGAAGGAGTTTTCATGAGACTCGATAAATATTTAGCCGAGACGGCCCAATGCACCCGGAGCGAGGCGAAGGCACTGCTGGCGAAAGGCCGCGTCACGGTCAACGGCGCGGTCTGCAAGAAAGGGGACACCCAGCTGAAAGAGGCTGACGCCGTGGCAGTGGACGGCAAGGCGCTGGCCTACCGGCAGTTCGTCTACCTTATGCTCAACAAGCCCGAGGGCGTCGTCAGCGCCTCCACCGACAAGCGGGACACGACGGTCGTGGATCTGGTGGGGGATGCCTATCCCCGGCGGGAGCTGTTCCCGGCCGGGCGGCTGGACAAGACCAGCACCGGTTTCGTCCTGCTGACGGACGACGGCGGCTTTGCCCACGACATCCTCGCGCCCAGACGCCATGTCTCCAAGACCTACACCGTCGTCATCGACACCCCGCTGACGGAAGAGATGAAGGCCGGCTTTGCCGCAGGCGTTACCCTTGCCGACGGCACGGCCCTTTCGCCGGCGGAAGTGTCCGCCCTCACCCCCGACGGGCTGACGGTCTGCGTCCTGCTCAGGCAGGGCGTGTATCATCAAATCAAGCGGATGTTCGGCGTCTACGGTGCGGGCGTCAACGCCCTGCACCGGGATGCCATCGGCGGGCTTGCGCTGGACAAGAGCCTTGCCCCGGGCCAGTGGCGGGAGCTGACAGCTGACGAGGTGGCGAAAATTACCACGGGGTAAAGGACTGCTTTTCACCCGGTTTTCAAAAAAGTATCACATTTTACCGGTAAAATAGCTCTCAGAACCACGCAGAAAGGCCCTTTTTGGCCCGAAAATGACCCCGAAAGATAATTTCAACAAGAAAGAAGAATTTTTTTTGGTGAAATATGTTGCAAAAGTAAATTCTTTTGTGTAAAATATAAAATGTAATGCGGCGAAATTGTTAAAAATCACAATCCCGCCCACCTGCGGTTTGCACAAGAGAGGAAAAGGGGTATCCATTTATGGCCAATAGAGTATTTCAGAGCGTGATCTACCAGATGAAGGACGCGATCGACCGCGTGGTCGGCGTGGTGGATGAGACCGGCGCTGTCATCTCCTGCTCGGAGCTGAATCTGATCGGCGAGGTGCGCGAGGGCTTTATGGCAGAGCGTCTGACGGCCGGTGACCGCTTCGTGCGGGATGGCTACACCTACCAGCAGTTCTCCAGCGCAAAGCATAACGATTATGCCGTTTTTGTGGAAGGTGCGGACGAGACTGCGGGCCAGTTTGCCGCTGTGCTGTCCATCAGCCTGCAGAGCATCAAGCAGTATCACGACGAGAAGTTCGACAAGGCCAACTTTATCAAGAACGTGGTGCTGGACAACATCCTGCCCGGCGACATCTACGCCAAGGCCCGTGAGCTCCACTTTGCCACCGACGTCTCCCGCGTGGTGTTCATCGTCCGCGTCACCAGCGGCGGCGACATTTCCGCTTACGACGTGGTGAGCAGCCTGTTCCCCGACAAGCAGAAGGACTTCGTCTTCAACATCAGCGAGACGGACACCGTCCTGGTCAAGGAAATCCGCAAGGGCATCGACCGCACCGATATGGAGAAGCTGGCCGCCAGCATCGTGGACACCCTGTCCGGCGAGCATTACATCAAGGCTGTCGTGGGCATCGGCACCCCCATCGCCAACGTGAAGGACCTGGCTACTTCCTTTAAGGAAGCACAGATCGCCATGGAGGTCAGCAAGGTGTTCGACACCGAGAAGCAGATCATCCGCTACGACAATCTGGGCATCGCACGTCTTATTTACCAGCTGCCCACCACGGTCTGCGAGATGTTCCTGCGCGAAGTGTTCAAGCAGGGCAGCATCGAGAGCCTGGACCAGGAGACCCTGTTCACCATCCAGCGCTTCTTCGAGAACAACCTGAACGTCTCCGAGACCAGCCGCGGCCTGTTCGTCCACCGCAACACGCTGGTGTATCGTCTGGAAAAGATCAAAAAGCTGACCGGTCTGGATCTGCGTGAGTTCGACGACGCTATCGTGTTCAAGGTAGCGCTCATGGTCAAGAAGTACCTGTCCAACAACCCGGCCAAATATTGATATTTCGTCTCAGCCGCTCCGGCTGTGGACGCCGAAACCGGCCGCTCGACCCCGATGCTGGCCGGTTTCTTTTGTAATAGAGATAACCTCTCAGTCTCGCATACGCTCGATAAGGCCGGGTTGCGGCACGGCGTCAGCCGTGGCGGAGAGGTTTGGTCTGGAACTTCTGTGCCAAATAAATTTTTCAGGAGCAAGATACTCATGATAGATTTTGAACATGTCACCAAGATATACAAACGGAGTGATACTCCTGCTCTGGAGGACATCGACTTCCATGTAGACGACGGCGAGTTCGTCTTTCTGGTAGGCCACTCCGGCGCCGGCAAGTCCACTCTGCTCAAGCTCATCCTCCGCGAAGAGCTGCCCACCGAGGGCCGCGTCATGGTGGACGGCAAGGACGTCGCCCGGCTGCGCCGGGGCAAAGTGCCTTTCCTTCGCCGCCAGATGGGCATTATCTTCCAGGATTTCCGCCTCATCCCCACCATGACGGTCTACGAGAATGTGGCGTTTGCCATGCATGTCACCAACATCGGCAAAAAAGACATCAAAGAGCGCGTCAACTATATGCTGGAGCTGGTGCATCTGGAAGATAAGGCAAAGGTCTACCCCGAGTTCCTCTCCGGCGGTGAGCAGCAGCGCGTGGCCGTGGCCCGCGCTCTGGCCCACAGCCCCCGCCTCGTCATTGCGGACGAGCCCACCGGCAACATCGACCCCGAGATGAGCCTTGAGATGATGGAACTGCTGGAACGCGTCAGCGAGATGGGCATCACGGTGCTTGTCGTCACCCACGAGCATGAACTGGTGCGCCGCTTCAACCGCCGCACCATCACCCTGAAGCATGGCCGCATCATCTCCGATGTTCCGGCCAGTTTCGGCGAGGAGGTACACGTATGAAAATCTCTACGTTTGGGTTCCTCACCCGGCGCGGCGTGCGCAACCTCGGCAAGCACTGGGCCATGACCATCGCCTGCATCGCCTCCCTCAGCGTCTGCATGACCCTGAACATCTTCGCCAGCCTCATTGAAGTCAATGTGGACAGCATGGTGAGTTATTTGGGCAGCCAGAACGAGATGGTGGTCTACGTGGACCCCGAGGCCGATGACGCCACCATCCAGTCTGTGGGCAATGCCCTCAGCGGCACCGCAGGTGTGAGCCGGGTGCAGTATATGTCCAAAGAAGACGTCCTCAACCAGTACAAGGGGTATATGTCCGACTATGCCGCCCTGCTGAACGAGTTCGAGAACGACAACCCTTTCAAGGCCAATTACCGCGTCTCCCTGTCTGATCTGAACCAGATGGAGACCATCAGCAAGCAGTTCGAGAACATCAGCGGCGTCTACAGCGTCACGGCTCCCATCGAGATGACCAGGACCTTCGTGGAGATCCAGCAGGCCGTCACCAAGGTCGGGCGCGGTCTGGTGCTGGTGCTGATGGCTGTCAGCATCATCACGGTGGGTACCACCATCCGGCTGAGCGTCTTTGCCCGCCGCCGTGAAATTGAGATCATGAAGTATGTCGGCGCTACCAACGCCCTCGTCACCCTGCCTTTCGTCATCGAGGGCCTGACTATGGGCCTGCTCTCCGGCATCCTGACGGCAGCTGCCACCATCGGCGGCTATGCCTACATTGTTCAGCTGTCGCCCACGCTGGGCGGCCTGTGGCAGATGCTCATGGGTACGGCTCTGGTGCCGCTGGAAAATGTCTGGCCCACCATCCTGACCTACAGCCTCGCGGGCGGCGCTCTGGTGGGCGGTCTGGGCAGTATGTTCTCCATCCGCAAGCACCTGAACGTGTAAGGAGGGCCTACTGTGTACCACGACAAGCATTCCGCAGGCTTTGTCCTGCACCATCCGCCCCGCCACGCAAAGCCGTCGGGCCATTCGGCCATGATGCGCGCCGCTTGCGCCTTTCTGGCCGCCGCCTGCCTCGTGCTGAGCGTGACGGTCTACCCGGCCAGTGCGGCCACCAGCATGAGCTCGCTGCAGAACAAGCTGGACAAGATCTCTGCGTCCATCAAGCAGCATAAGACGGAGCTGAGCGACGCCAAAAAGAAGGAAGCTGCTGCCAAGGCCCTCGAGTCTGAGCTGAAGGAAAAAGTCTCGGTGCTCCAGAGCCAGATCAGCGTCCTCAAGAGCCAGATCTCCGAGGTGCAGAACAGCATCGGCGTCAAAGAGCAGGAGATCACCGCCAAGCAGAATGAGATCGCCCGGAAAGAGCAGGAGATCGCCGACCAGTGGGACGATTTCAAGAGCCATATGGCCGCGATGCAGGAGCTGCGGGACGGCGGCAGCGTCGCCATGCTCCGGTCTGTGAGCGATCTGTACGAGCTTCTGACCTTCAACGAGGTCATGCAGGACATTTCGGTGAAGGATACCGAGATACTCGACAACATGAAGGCTGCGAAGGAAGCCCTCGTGGCCGACCGCACCCAGCTCGTGGACGAGCGCACCCAGCTGCAAAACAAAAAGGCTGAGCTGGACGCCCAGAACAAGCAGATGCAGTCCAAGCAGAACGAGCTCAACAACAGCGTCAAGGAGGCCCGTCTGAGCGCCGCTGAGGCCCAGCAGGCCCAGAAGAACGCCCAGGCGGCCATCGAGTCGGACGAGATGAACTACGAGGCCGTCAAGAAGGAGATCCAGAAGCTCATCGCAGCGGCAGCGGCCAGCAAGCCCCAGCTGAGCTTCAGCGGCTTTATCTGCCCGCTCAAGAGCTATACCCGCATCTCCAGCGAGTACGGCTGGCGCAAAAACCCGGTCTCCGGCGTCAACAAACTCCACGCCGGCACCGACTTTGCCGCCCCCGCAGGCACGCCCATCTACGCAGCCGCCAGCGGCTATGTGCAGGTGGCCGGCTGGTCCAGCGGCGGCTACGGCAACTATGTCATCATCTATCACGGCAAAATGACAGACGGCAACGCCTACTCCACCCTCTACGGCCATATGCGCTCGGTGGCAACGTCGGCGGGCAAGTATGTCAACCAGGGCGACCTCATCGGCTATGTGGGCTCCACCGGCAACTCTACCGGCAACCACCTCCATCTCGAGGTGTGGAAGGGCGGCTCCAAGGCCAATGCGGTCAACCCCCGCGGTTATATTCCGATAAGATAACACAACTGTAATTGAAGTCGAGGGGTCAAAGGAGGCCACAAGGCGAAATGAACGAGCAAAAACGCAAGCGTATCCTTCGGGTGGGCTGTCTGATTCTGGCAGGAGTGTTCCTGCTGTCGGTGCTGGGCAGTGTCATCCTGATGTTTTTGGTCTGAACTGGGGAGGACACTGAATGAACCGCAAAATTTCCGTAGGGATGACCGTGACCATCGTCATTCTGGCAATGACGGTCACTTTTTCCATCACGATGCTGATGGCGATGCGGCTGTTTGACCACACCGTCACCAGCGTGAAGGAAAAGGAGAGCATGTACAACAAGGTGGCCGAGGTAGACCGCTATGTGCGCGCCAACGACTACTACGACATCGACGAGACCGTGCTGTACGACCGTCTGACTGCCGGTTATCTGCTGGGTACCGGCGACAAGTACGCCCGCTACTACACCGCCTCGGCCTACACCGACCTGCTCAACGCCCAGAGCGGCAAGCTGATGGGCATCGGCGTGGAGCTGGCCATCGACCAGTCCGGCTACGCCAAGGTCATCAAAGTGTATGACGAGTCTCCTGCCAAGGAGGCCGGCCTCCAGCGGGGCGATTACATCACCACCATCGACGGCGCAGACATCAAAAGTCTGGGCAGCGTGGAGGCTGTCCAGAACAAACTCCGGGGCGAGAGCGGCACGAGCGTCAATGTAGGCTGGCTGGACAGCGAGAACGCCCAGCACACCGCCGATCTGACCCACTCCGGCTTTACGGCCAACAGCGTCGATTCCGCGCTGGTGCAGGGCAATGTGGGCTATATCAAGATCTGGCAGTTCGACAACTCCACCCCCAGTGAGCTGGACTTTGCGCTCCGCAGTCTGACCGCCAGCGGCGCCCAGAGCTTCATCTTCGACCTGCGCGACAACGGCGGCGGCATCCTTGATGACGCCATCAGCTGCATCGAACTCGTCGCGCCGGAAGGCGTGCTGGCCTACGCTGAGGATAAGGCAGGCAACCGCACCCTGCTGGGCAGCAGCACCGGCGACTCGGTCATCAGCCAGCCCACCGTCTGCCTCGTGAACGAGAACACCGCCAGTGCGGCAGAACTCTTTGCGTCCAGCCTGCGCACCCTGTGCGGCACCCGCCTCGTGGGCAGCACCACGATGGGCAAAGGCACCATCCAGAGCAGCCCCCAGCGCCTCTCGGACGGCAGCGCTGTCGTGGTCACGGTGGCAAAGCTCATTTGCGGCGACGGCTCCTGCTTCGACGGCACCGGCCTGACCGTGGACGTAGAGCGCCCGCTGACTGCCGACGAGCAGGCCAGCTACTATGACTACAACCTCGACACGGACCCGCAGATACAGCGCGCCGTCAGTACCGCACAGCAGCTCACCGGTGTCACCACCGTGGGCGGCGTGAACGACGCTGACATCGCCGCCGACTCCGCCGCAGCCTCTTCGGAGGCCGCAGCCGAGAGCACCGCTTCCAGCGAAGCCGCAGGGGAGGCAGAGGCTTCCTCCGAGGCCGGTGCAGAAGGGGAGCAGGAGGCTGCAAGTGCGCAGTAAACACTTCTTAAAAATAACTTTAGTCGTGTAAATAGCTCAACCTCTCAGTCTGCTTCGCAGACAGCTCCCCTACCGAGGGGAGCCTCTGGCGAAGAGATGAAGTTTTCCGGTATGCCAAGGCCTCCCCTCGTTAGGAGCAACAACGACGACCGCCGCCAGTGGCGGAAACAGGGAGTCGCTGTTGGGGCCGCGGCCAGCAGGATGTGAGCGACAGCGAAGCAGACGCTGGGAGCCGCAACCCGGGCAGTGGTACGCTGCAGGCGTGACGGAGAGGTTTTGCTGTTTTAGCAAGAAACAGAAAGGAAAACCACTATGCCGGAGCTGACCGACCTCTCCGTTATCCGCACCCTGTGCGAAAAATACGATTTCGCGCTCTCCAAGGGCTTTGGACAGAACTTCATCATCAATCCCGGCCTGCCGCCCAAGATCGTGGATGCCAGCGGCGTCGATAAGAGCTGGGGCGTGCTGGAGATCGGCCCCGGCATCGGCGTGCTGACCAAAGAGCTGGCCCAGCGCGCTGCCAAGGTGGTGTCCATCGAGGTGGACGAGCGCCTGCCGCCCCTGCTGGCCGAGACCATGGCGGGCGTGGATAACTTCAAGCTGGTATTGCAGGATGTTCTGAAAGTAGACCTCCGCGCCCTCATCGAAGAGGAGTTCCCCGGGATGCCGGTGGCTGTCTGCGCCAACCTGCCCTACTACATCACCAGCCCCATCGTCATGAAGCTGCTGGGCGACCGCCTGCCCATCCAGAACCTCACCGTCATGGTGCAGAAGGAGGCCGCCGACCGTCTGGCCGCTGCCCCCGGCACCCGGGCGTCCAGCGCCATCAGCTGTGCCGTGAGCTACTACGCCACCTCAAAACTGATGTTCACCGCCGCGCCGGGCAGCTTCTACCCGGCCCCGAAGGTCACCAGCGCCGTTGTGCGGATGGACATCCGCCCCACTCCCGCCGTACAGGTGGAGGACGAGGACGGCTACTTCGCCCTCATCCGTGCCGCTTTCGGCCAGCGCCGTAAGACCGCCGCCAACGCCATCGCCAGCGGCCTCGGCCTGCCGAAAGATAAGGTCATCGCGGCCATCGAGGCGGCGGGCTTCGACGCCCGCATCCGCCCCGAGGCTCTGACCCTCGAGGACTTCGCTGCCGTACAGCGGGAGCTGAAGTAAAATTTTATCATAATAAAACGCCAAGGCCCTCGCAGTTTGGAACAGAACTGCGGGGGCCTTGGTCGTTATGTGGAAGGAATGGAGGATGGTAATGTGCTTACCTCAGCAGTGCGCTGTGGTCTGCGCCGCCCACGGTGAAGGTGGAGGTGGAGCCGCTGTGGCTGAGGGTGAAAGGTGTGCTGCCCGCACCGAGGGCTGCAACATCGGAGAGGGTAGAAGTGCAGCTTTCGGTGGAGAAGACAACGGTCTCGATGTTCTCAGAGCGGAGGTCGGTCAAATCGGAAAGGACGCCATGCAGGGATGCCGTCTCCTGAGCGACATCAATGTGGAGAGTATTGTTGATCTGGCTCAGCTGGACCAGCTGGACGTTCTGGGTGATATTGGTCTGGGCCGGGTCGAGAACACGCAGACCGGTGGAGATGCTGCTGTCGCTGTTGTGGGAGACATCGCGGTACTCCACCTCATTGCAGACCTCGCAGATGCGGTACTCGCGGCTGCTGTCGCCCTTGACAGGCGTCCAGTCGCTCCACTGATGGCCGAGGGCGGGCAGCTCCTCCGTCTCAGTGACGACACAGCCGCTGATGGTGCAGCTGCGCTGGCGCTCGCCCTTCTCGGTGCAGGTAGGCTCTTTGGTGATGACCCACTCGCCGAAGGTGTGGGTCTTGCTGACGGGGATGACCTCAGTCTGGGTATCGTCGCCGCGGATGCAGTCACGGTGCTTGGAGCCTTCCTCGACACAGGTAGCGTCCCGGTCGATGACCCCCACTCGCCGTACTCGTGGCCGAGGGCCTTGATGGCCTCAGTCCGGGTATCGCCGCAGACGGAACAGGTGAAGGTCCGCACGCCGTCGGCAGTGCAGGTGGGCTCCTTCGTGACGACGCCTGCATCCCACTTGTGGGTGCTCTTATCCACCGGGATGCTCTCGGTGTAGCTGTCGTTGCAGACGACGCAGGTATAGGTCATGATGCCCGGCTCGGCGCAGGTCGCGGCCTTGGTCACGACGCCCGCGCCGTAGCTGTGCTGGCCGGTGGCATTGAGCGTTTCGGTCTTCGTCTTGTTGCAGACCTCGCACTGGTAGGTGACGGTGCCGTCCTGGCCGCAGGTAGCCGCTGTCGTGGAGAGGACTTTCCACTGATGCTGGCCGGTGGCGGGGATGCTCTCGGTCTGGGTATCGTCGCCGCGCACACAGTCACGGTGTTTGGAGCCTTCCTCGACACAGGTAGCGTCCCGGTCGATGACCCACTCGCCGTACTCGTGGTCGAGGGCCTCGATGGCCTCAGTCCGGGTATTGTGGCAGACGGTACAGGTGAAGGTGCGCACGCCCTTCTCAGTGCAGGTGGCCTCCTTCGTGACAACACCCTCGTTCCAGGTGTGCTGGCCGGTGGCGGGGAGAGTGTGGCGGAACGTGATGCCGCAGTGGTCCACCATGCAGGTGTATTCGATGTAGCCGGGGTTGCCGCAGTTCGGCTCCTGACGGTCGCTGACTTTCCAGTTGTGAACGGAAGAGATGTCGCCGTACCTGGCCTTTTCTTCCTCGCTCATCTCGGCCTTTACGCTGCCGCTGTGGGCTGGCTGGCTGGCCGCGTAGACACCGTTGTGGAAGAGCCGCGAGATGCTGGTGGTGCCGCTCTTTACGAGCTTCACGAGGCCCGACTTACCGTTTTCCGCGAGCTGGATGACTTTGTCCAGCTTCTTGCCGTCGTTGCTTTGGATGGCATTGGCGGCGTCGGGGGCGGTTGCGGTGATGTCCAGCTCGGCACCGGCATTCTCGACGCCGGTATTGCTGATGGAGACGCTGCCGTTGCCGATGGCAGGGGCTTCGCCGGTGCCGTTGGCGGTGATGTTGCCGCCGGTTATCGTGATACTGCTGGAGTTGTTGTTGTCGCTGCCGCCGATGCCGGCACCGGTGCCGTTGCCGGTGGCGTTGACCGTGCCGCTCTTGATGGTCACGCTGCTGGGGCCATTATCGCCCGAGCCGATGCCCGCAGCATTGAAGCCGCCCGTTGCGTTGATGGTGCCGCCGTCGATCACGACGTCCACCTTGTCGGAGCCATAGCCTGAGCCGATGCCGGCAGCGAGATTGCCGCCCCTGACGTCTTTGAGTTCGGCGTCACCAGAGATGTTGACCGTGGAAGAGCGACCGTAATAGCCCGAACCGATGCCGGCGCCGCCGTTCTTGCCCTCGGCCTTTTCAATGGTGCCCTCGGTGATGTTGATGGTGACAGCGCCCTTCTTGCTGTCGTTTTTGGTGTCACTGCTGCCGCTGCCGATGCCTGCGCCGCCGTATATGCCGCCCGTGGCGCTGACGATATGGGCGTTGTCCTTGATGTTGATGGTGGTGGTGCCGGCATTCAGGCCAGCGCCGATGCCCGCGCCGCTATACCAGCGCTTAGAGCTGGACACATACTCGCTGCCGCCCGTGGCCTCGGTGATGGTGCCGCCGGTGATGTTGATGGTGACAGCGCCCTTCTTGCTGTCGTCTTTGCTGCCACTGTAGCTGCCGCTGCCGATGCCTGCGCCGCTGAGCCACTTGTCGGAGTGATTGCGAGAGTCAAGGCTGACGCCGCCCGTGGCCGTGATTTCGCCGCCCTTGATGTTGATGGTGGTCTTATTAAGGGCGTTGCCGCCGGAGCCGATGCCGGCACCGGAAGCCTGGCAGGACCCGTTCTCTTTGCCGCCGCCCTCAGCCGTGATAGTGCCGCCCTCGATGTTGATGATGGTGCTGCCGTTGCTGCCGTTGCCGCTGCCGATGCCCGCAGCGGTGGAGCCGCCCTTGGCAGTAACTTTTGTTGCACCCTTGATGAGGATGTCGGTGTTGCCCTTGGCTCTATTGCCGCTGCCGATGCCTGCGCCGCCACCGCCGCCAAGGGAGGAATTACCGCCGCCGGTGGCCTTAACGGTCACGCCGTCGTGGAGAGTGATGTGGGTGTAGCCGGTGGAGTGACTGCCTGAACCGATGCCCGCGCTGCCGTCGTAGCCGTCGCCGCCGCCTGTGGCCTTTTCAATGGTGCCGCCGGAAATATCAATGGTGGTCTCTCCGGAAGAACTGGTACCGGAACCAATGCCTGTGCCGATGTCTGCCGAGGCTGTGACATTGCTGCCGGTGATGTAGATGCCGGTCTTGCCCTTGGCGCTATCGCCGCTGCCGATGGCAGAACCAGAATAACTCGAAGCCTCGATTTTGCCGCCGTTGATGTGGATCTCCGTGGCGTTGGTAGAATAGCTGCCGCTGCCGATGGCTGCACTTTCGCCGCTGGAGGCTGTGACATTGCTGTCGGTGATACGGATAATGGTCTTGAAGGTGTCCGGCGTATCTGTAGGAGGACTGGAGTAGTCTCCTTCACTGCCGCTGCCGATGGCTGCGCCGCTGCCGCCGACGGCCTTTACCGTGCTGTCTGTTATCGTGATGTCGGCGTTGCTGCTAGAAGCGTAGCCAGTGCCGATGCCTGCGCCCGAGGTACTAGTGTAAGTATCGGAGGACTCCAGAGTGCTCACAGACGCATTGCGGATGGTGACGTGAGTTTCGCCCTTGGCGCTTTCGCCGCTGCCGATGCCGGCACCGCCGTAGGTAAAAGCACTTTTAACACCCTTTCCGGTATTTGTATCGTGGATGTTGATGGTCGTCTCGCCGGTGGAGGATTCGCCCGAACCGATGGCTGCGCCGCCGCTGCTATCCGCGGACACGAGCGCATCCCCGGTGATCTCGATGTTGGTCGCGCCGGAAGACTCTTTGCCGCTGCCGATGCCGGCACCGCCATTGCCGTAGCCGGTGGAAGCGTTGACCTTGCCGCCAGTGATGTTGACCTTGGTCTCGCCGGAAGAGTTTTTGCCACCGCCGATGCCTGCGCCGCCGGTGCCGCCGGTGGCTTTCTGGATGAAGGCCTCGCCGGAGATGTTGATGGTGGTAGCCTGGGAGGAGTTCGAGCCGCCGCCGATGCCTGCGCCGCCGGTGCCGCCGATGGCCTCGGTGATGGTGCCACCGGAGATGTTGATCTCGGTATCGAAGGCGGGGCTTGCGCCCGTGCCGATGCCCGCGCCGCCGCCGCTGCCGCCGCTGCCGCCCTTGGCAGACCCGATGGCGCCGCCCGAAATATTCACAACTTGATCGCCGCGGATGCCGGTGCCGCCTTTGCCACTGTTGCCGGTGCTGTCGCCGCCGGTAGCCTGCTGTATCTCGCCGCCGGAGATGGTGAGGAAGTCGCCGCCGTAAATGCCTGAGCCGCCGGTGCAGGTGTTCCCGTTGGCATTGCCGCCGATGGCTTTTTGGATGATACCGCCAAGGATCTCCATGGTCTTGCTATAGATGCCGTCGCCGCCGGTGCCGCTACGGCTGCTGTTGCCGTTGCCGCCCTGCGCGGTTCCGATGGTGCCGCCGGAGATGGTGAGCTCACCGACGCTGTAGATGCCGCTGCCGCCGGTAGATTGGTTGTCGCCGCCGGTGGCGTTCTTGATTTGGGCGCTCTGAGAGATGGAGAGGTCGCCTCTGCTGTAGATGCCGCTGCCGGCGGTAGTTGTGCCGGTGCCGCCGGTGGCTTTCTGGATGGAGGCCTGACCGAAGATGTTCAGGGTGCTGTTGCTGCGGATGCCGTCGCCACCGTACTTGCCGCTGCCGCCCGTGGCGTTCTGGATGGAGGCCTGACCGGAGATGTTCAGGGTGCTGTCGCTGTGGATGCCGTTGCCGCCGTAACCGTTGCCGCCGTTGCCGCCCTGCGCTTTTTTGATGGTGCCGCCCTGAATCGTGACGGTAATATTACTGCTACTGTTGCCGCCGCCGATGCCGTCGCCGGTGCTGCCACCCACGGCCTCCTCGATGGTGCCGCCGCTGATGGCGATATTGGTGTTGCCAGCAGCCATTGAACCACTGCCGATGCCGGCACCGTTGTCGCCGCCGTTGCCGCCGTTGCCGCCGTTGGCGGTGATGTTGCCGCCTGTTATCTCAATGGTGCCGGTACCTTTGCCGTTGCTCGAGCCGATGCCAGCAGCGCCACTGCCGCCTGTGGCAGTCAGGATGCCGGAATCTTTTTCGGATGTGATGGTCAGTTTGCCGGTGTCAACAGAATCATCGTTGTCATCCTTGCTCTTTTCGTTGTGCTCGAGGCCGGCGTGTCCGTCGCCGCCGGTGAGGGTATTGCTGCCGCTGAGCGTGATTTTCGTGTTGCCCGCGCCCTCGACGCTGAGGGCGGCGTCGTTGTTGGCCTTAATGTTGACATCCTCCAGCGTCACGTTGAGGGTGCTGTCTTTGACCTTGTTGATGATTTTGATGACGTAGTTGGTGACGTTTTCGGCTGTGTTCCTGAAGTTTTCCGCCGCGGTCTTCAAGGCCGTGGTCGATTCGTCCCGGGTCTCTTCGTCGTCATTGGCGTCGGCGACCTTGAGGGATGCGCCGGTGTACGTGAGCTGGCTTTCCAGCACGGGGCTGTCGCTGGGCTGAATCTTTTTCGTGAAATCAGTCTCGTTTTTCTCGCCGCCGGTGGTGTCGCCGGTCTGGTTCTCGTTTTCCTCGCCGCCGGTGGTGTTGTTGAGCTGGTTCTTGTTTTCCTCGCCGCCGCCCTTGGTGTCGCCGAGGTAGACCTTGTCTTCGGCTTCGTTGTCGCTGTCGTCTTCGGAGTTAAGCGTGGTCAAATTGGATTGGGCGGGAGATTTTGCGAGGGTGGTGCTTTTAGAAGAGCCACTGACGGAAGAGCCGCTGCCGGAGGCGGGGGTATCCTCTGGGCGATTGCCGCCCATGATGACGATCTTGCCGGTGTCTAAATCACCCTTGGTTTTATCTGTGCTTTTGGCGTGCTTGACATAGGTGCCGCTTTCGTCTTTGGTGATGGTGATGTTACCATCGCCTATGTAATAGACATCCGCATACGCCGGTGCGGCCATGCCGGCCACCATTGCGGCTGTCAGCGCCAGCGCCGTCACCCGGTGGGACGCAGGCCGGGGGGGGCGGCACCCGCAGCGGATGCCCCAGAACGCGCATTGCGAGCTTGCGATAAGAGATCATAGAAACCTCCTCTGAAAAGTGTGAGTTTTACACAGAAGCTCCCAACAAAGCGGCAGGAGCTTGTGAAAGAAGCATAAATGTTGAATCTGATTTATTCTACCACATTCCGGCCATAATGTGGCCGAATCTGCGTGAATCGCCGTGTTTTGTGCGTGAATCGCCCCTCGGATGTCTCGAAACGCCCTGACGACAGCGCTGCATGGGCCGACAGCGGGGCCGGGGGGCAGACAAAGATATTGACAAGCGGGGCGGTTTCTGGTATTCTACTAAAGTACCCTGTGCAAACGATACTCGCTGGTGTGGCGCAATGGCAGCGCAACTGATTTGTAATCAGTGGGTTGCAGGTTCAACTCCTGTCACCAGCTCCAAAAAGTCCTACGATATACCGCTGAAAAGCGGCGCGTGTCGTGGGGCTTTTGCTTTTTGGGAAAAGGTACGCAGGACTGTTCAATAAAGAAAAAAAGTGCTATAATACTTATAAGCCTGAAACTTTACACGAAAGGATAGGTGTGTTATGAGTACAAGAGAATTGGCGAAGAGCTTGATTGACCAAGTGCCGGAAAACAAGCTGCTGTATATTATTGCCTACTTGCAGGGGGCTGCTATTCCGGATGAAAGTGAAACACCGAATGCCGACACGCTGGAAGCCTTTGAAGAACTGGACAACGGCGGTGGTCATACCTACAACGGGCCGGTTGAAAATCTGATCAGCTCGTTGCTGGAGGATGAAAGTGCTTGAAGTAAAATACTCCACTAGATTTAAGAAAGATTTGAAAGTGTGCCAGAAGCGGCATTACAATATGGCTTTGCTTCAGCAGGTCATCAATGTACTGGCCGTTCCTGAACAGCTCCCGCCACAGAATAGAGATCACAGCTTGACGGGTAGCTACATTCCCCATAGGGAATGTCATATACAGCCGGATTGGCTGCTGATCTACTACCAGACAGATACGGAGTTGTATTTGTACCGCACCGGCACACACGCCGATTTGTTCGGCCTATAAAGGAAACAGGAAAGAGGCCAAGACCTGACAGAATGGGTCTTGGCCTCTTTTTCTGCAAGGTATGCAGAAAAATCATGCCGCCCGGCGGGGCGCGGGTATTGAAATCGGCTCATCACGCGATTATAATTGGTTCAGCTAAGCAAAGAATGTCCAAATGAAAGGGGATACCATGCCCGAATTTTCCACCATGCTGGACCTGCAGGCGCAGATGATGCTTCTGCTGGCCATCGGCGTTTTTCTGGCAAAGAAAAAGCTCATCACCGACCAGGGCCGCGCCTGTCTGACCGACCTGCTGCTCTTCATCATCCTGCCTGCAAACATCATCCAGTCGTTCCGCATCGAGTTCAACGCGGAAATTTTCCGCAGTACCCGGGACATCCTCATCCTGTCGATTTTATTGCAGGTGCTCTACGGCGTCGTCTGCGCGGTGTGCTACAACCGCTACCCCTTCGCGCGGAAGGCCGTCATGCAGTACGGCACGGTCTGCTCCAACGCGGGCTTCCTCGGAAGCCCGCTGGCGGAGGGGCTCTTCGGCGGGGTGGGGCTGCTGCTGACGTCGTTCTACCTCATCCCCCAGCGCATCGTGATGTGGTCGGTGGGGGTGTCCTACTTCATGCAGGACGCCGCCCCCGCCACGCCCGAGGAAAAGAAAAAGCACCGCCTCGCAGTGCTCCGCAAGACCATCACCCACCCCTGCATCGCGTCGGTGTTCGTGGGCATGGTCATCATGCTGACCCAGTGGCAGCTGCCCACCTTCCTCGGCAAGGCCGTCCAGTGTACCAGCAGCTGCAACATGACCATGTCGATGTTCCTCATCGGGGCCATCATCGGCAGCCGCGACCTTCACCCGCTGCTGGACAAGGACGCCATCATCTACTGCATCATCCGGCTCTTCCTGATGCCGCTGGTGGTGCTGGTGGGATGCCGCGCGGCCCATGTGGGCCAGCTGGCCACCGGCGTGGCCGTCGTTCTGGCCGGTATGCCGATGGGCGGCACTACCACCATCCTCGCCGAGAAGTACGGCGCAGACTCCACCTTCGCCAGCAAGTGTACGGCCATCTCCACGGTGCTGTCGCTCATCACGACGCCGCTGTGGTGTTTGGTGGTGTAATAAAAAGCAAGCGTCCTCGGAAAAAATCCCGGGGACGCTTTTGTATAATTGGCAGGCTGTCCTTTGTACAACCTCTCAGTCTGCTTCGCAGACAAGGCCGGGTTGCGGCTCCCAGCGTCTGCTGCGCTGTCGCTTGCATCCTGCTGGCCGCG
>ENA-OZAA01000535-OZAA01000535.1-human-gut-metagenome-genome-assembly--contig:-NODE-535-length-18822-cov-5.855065_pt1 | contig 18822 bp, 20 predicted proteins | sample MGYA00244204_ERZ653492 | MGnify/ENA primary metagenome ERZ653492 (study PRJEB26926, sample SAMN06164980) | human gut metagenome | biome: ENVO:00009003; feature: ENVO:2100002; material: ENVO:00002003... | reverse complement strand
GGTTAGGCTCCTCATACAGGGGGCTCCAGCCCACCCGCAGGGGGGTGTCGGGGGTGGTCTCCTCCACGGGCAGCAGCTCGCGATAGCGCCACATGGAGCGGTTTTCCCGCCGGGCCAGCTTCTCCTTGGTCAGAACGGACCTGATATAGTCATAGTCGTACACGATGTCCAGAATGCCGCCGCATTCGCAGTTGGTCAGGTCGGGCTTGGCCTCATACGTCCGGCCGCAGCGGACGCATTTGCCGTATTTCACGTTTTTCATGGTGTTTACCTCATTTACAAAATAATTTTAATCTTCGTCATCCTGCAAATTTTCCAACGCCACCCGCACCGCCTCCACCACGAAGGCATTGAACGTGCATTCCGTACCCTGTATCGCCGCCTCCACCTGAGCAATCACCGTGTTGGGAAAGCGGATGGATTTGGTTGTGGAACTGGGTGGCTGGGGAATTTTGAATTTCTTCATGGCAGGCACTCCTTGTCATTTATATATGACAAATTGTACCCGCATTTTGTATTTCAATATGTATTGCATTTTGTGTTTCAAGCGTGTAAGATAGGGTCAGACACGCGGGGCGTCGAGGACGCCGCCTACAAAAAGGAGGATATTCAGATGTCAGAAAAAGTGCAGCAGGAGTTCCCGGCCTATTATACCGCCCTGTGCGCCCGGGTAGCGGACGCCATCGACGCATTGGAGCAGCAGAATTACGGGGCCGCAAGAGATGTATTGATTTCGGGAATGCAGGAGGCGGAGGAGATCATCCTGACGCAGGTGGATGGATCCCCGGCGAAATGAAATATTCGTCCTCCGCCCACCGGGCGGGATTATGGTTGGTGCATGGAATAACAATCAGGGCGGGGCAAAGCCCCGCCCTGAGGCGTTATCGGAAAGCGATTTTTTACAGAGCCTTCAGCAGACCGGTGGCCTCGTTGAACTCGTTGATCAGCTCGTCCAGCTCCTTGGCCTGGGCGTGAACGGCGTCCCAGGTGTTCTTGGTGTCGTACCACTGGGCGTTCAGGTCCTCCACGTTCATGCCCTGCTGCTCCACCCAGGTGTAATACTTCAGGTTGTGGACCCGCTTGCGCTCGGTATAGGTCAGCTCCAGCATGCTGTCGGTCTTCAGGTCCAGCATATGGCGGGCATGGTCCATGGCGGCCTCGTGGGCGTTGTATGCGCCGTGGAGCTGGTTCAGCTCGTCGATGCGGGACTGGTACATGACGGCAGAGTCGGTGAGGACGGTGCCCACCACGTCGTTCTCGGTGAGCTCATAATACTTGGCCATCTTGATGCAGCACAGGACGTTGGCAATGCCGGAGATGCCCAGCCAGGCCATCTTCTCCACTTCCTCGTCGCTCATGCCCAGTTCGTCCTTCATATAGGTCTTGCCCTCGGGCGTGTTGAACAGGCGCAGCAGCCGCTGGGAGTCCTCGTCGTCGATGGCGATGGCCATGTCGGTGTTCTTCACGTTGTGGATCCAGGGGATGTGCTTGTCGCCGATGCCCTCGATGCGGTGGCCGCCGAAGCCGTTATCCAGGATGGTGGGGCACTGCAGCGCCTCGCCCACGGCCAGCTTCAGGTGGGGATAGCGCTCCTTCAGCAGATCGCCGGCGGACATGGTGCCGGCGGAGCCAGAGGTGAAGCAGGCGCCGGCGAAGGTCTGGCCGGGCTTCTTCACGGCCTCAAACAGCTCGGACAGGGCATAGCCGGTGACGTTGTAGTGCCACAGGGGATTGCCCATCTCGGCGAACTGGTTGAAGATCATCATGGTGGGGTCCTTCTTCAGCTCCCAGGTCTTGTCGAAGATCTCCTTGACGTTGGACTCGCAGCCGGGGGTGGCGATGATCTGACCGGCGATGGACTTCAGCCAGTCGAACCGCTCCTTGGACATATCCTGGGGCAGGATGGCCACGGACTCGCAGGCCAGCAGCTTGGAGTTGAAGGCGCCGCCGCGGCAGTAGTTGCCGGTGGAGGGCCATACGGCGTGGTGATAGGTGGCGTCGAACTGACCGGTGACCAGGCGGGGAGCCAGGCAGCCGAAGGAAGCGCCCACCTTATGGCAGCCGGTGGGGAACCACTTGCCGGACATGGCGATGATGCGGCAGGGCACGCCGGAGAGCTTGCTGGGGATCTCCACATAGTTGGGAACCGCCTGGAACAGACCGCCCTGCTCCTTGGCCTCGTTGTGCCAGGAGATGCGGAACAGGTTCACGGGGTCCACGTCCCACAGGCCGGTGTGGCTGAGCTTGGCCTTGATCTTCTCGGGGATCAGGTCGGGGTTCTGCATCTGGGCGATGGTGGGGATAATGATGTTGTTCTCCTTAGCCTTCTGGATATTGTGCTCCAGGCCGGTCTTGTTGATGGTCAGATCGATCATGTTTTCTTTTCCTCCTGATTTATTTGTCTCCGTCTTTGTTTGCGTCGATGTAGGAATAAAGAGTGTATTTGGAAATACCGAAGTATTTAGCCACTTTGTCGCCGGACTTGGTCACCAGGAACGCGCCGGACTCGTTCAGAAAGCGGATGGCCCGGACCTTGTCGTCCTTGTTCATCAGGGCCACGGGCTTGCCCACCAGGGCCACGGACTGCTCGATCAGCTCGTCCAGGACGTGGTTGACATTGATGATGCGCTCAGGCTCCGTCTGCTCCTTGTCCTGGGTGGACAGCAGATCGCCGATGGTGCTCTGGATCATCATCAGGCCCGATACGTCGTAATTGATGGAGAAGATCGCCGTCACGGCCCCCCGCCGGTTGCGGATATACAGCGTGGAGGACTTGAGGATCTTGCCGTCCGGCGTCCGGGTCAGATAGCACAGGTGATCCTGGGGATGCTCGGTCTGAGACGCCATCTGGTCCAGCACCACCTGCGACGCCCCATCGCCTACCTTCCGGCCGGACACATGGCCGTTTTCAATGTGGACAATGGAGTGATCCGGGTGATTGCTGGACACATCGTGGATCACCACCTCACAGTTGCTGCCGAACTGCGCGGCAATGCCCGCCGCCAGCTGCTTGAGCATTTCCAGTCGCTTTTCCTCCATGCTCCACCCCTCCTCGCTTTTTGCTCGACTCCATCATACCACACTTTTTTCAGAAATCAACGGCTTTCCCAAAAAATATTTTAGGAATCCAGATTTTTTGTTTGACATCTGCGTTCTCTGTGATATGATAGGGGCATAGAGAAAAAATCTCCCGCCATTGAGAAAGAAAATATAGAAAAGCAAACGGAGGTAACACCATGAATTTCGAAGCCATCAAGAAGGCCGCACAGGACTATCGTCCCGCTATGGCCAAGTTCCTGCGGGACATGATCGCTATCCCCTCGGAATCCTGCCAGGAGGAGGGCGTGGTCCGCCGCATCGCCCAGGAGATGGAAAGCCTCGGCTATGACAAGGTGGAGTTCGACAAGCTGGGCAACGTCATCGGTTGGATGGGCACCGGCGACAGGATCATCGCCCTGGATTCCCATATCGACACCGTGGGCATCGGCAACATCGAAAACTGGGAGGCCGACCCCTATCAGGGCTATGAAACCGACGAGATCATCTATGGCCGGGGCGGCTCCGACCAGGAGGGCGGCATGGCCGCCGCCACCTACGGCGCCAGGATCATGAAGGATCTGGACCTGATTCCCCAGGGCTACAGGATCATGGTGGTGGGCTCCGTGCAGGAGGAGGACTGCGACGGTATGTGCTGGCAGTCCATCGTCAATGAGTATTTCAACGGTCCCGAGGATGCCCGGAACCAGGTGGAGTTCGTCATCTCCACCGAGCCCACCGACGGCGGCATCTATCGCGGCCATCGGGGCCGCATGGAGATCCGGGTGGACATGCACGGCGTGTCCTGCCACGGCTCCGCCCCCGAACGGGGCGACAACGCCATCCACAAGATGGCCGAGGTGCTGCTGAACATCCGCGACCTCAACGAGAATCCCGCCGACGGCTCCACCGAGATCAACGGCCTGGTGAAGATGCTGGACCCCAAGTTCAACCCCGAGCATTACGAGGACGCCCGCTTCCTGGGCCGGGGCACCTGCACCACCAGCCAGATCTTCTACACCTCCCCCTCCCGCTGCGCCGTGGCTGACTCCTGTGCCATCTCCGTCGACCGCCGCATGACCGCCGGCGAGACGTATCAGTCCTGCCTGAAGGAGATCGAGGACCTGCCCGCCTGCAAGAAGTACGCCAAGGACGTGAAGGTCTCCATGTATATGTATGACCGTCCCGCCTGGACCGGCCACGTCTACGAGACCGAGTGCTTCTTCCCCACCTGGATCAACAAGGAGTCCGCTCCCCACGTCCAGGCCCTGATCGACGCCCACCACGCCCTGTGGGGCACCGAGCGCATCGGCGCTGACGAGAAGGCCATGTCCACCCGCCGGGGCCGTCCCCTGACGGATAAGTGGACCTTCTCCACCAACGGCGTGTCCATCCAGGGCCGCTACGGCATCCCCTGCGTGGGCTTCGGCCCCGGAGCCGAGTCCCAGGCCCATGCCCCCAATGAGATCACCTGGAAGCAGGATCTGGTGACCTGCGCCGCCCTGTACGCCGCTGTGCCCGGCCTGTATAAGCCCGAGAACAAGGACGGCTCCGCCACCAGCTTCCGCCAGGAGCTCACCGGCAACGACATCAAGTAAAAAAATCTGCACCTGCGGACATGAGCTCTGCGAGGCTCCCCGCAGAAATACACATATGAAAAAAGGAGAAAATCAACATGAGCAAGACCATCGAGCTGGCGCGCCATCTGGAGACGCTGCATATCAACGATATGTACAAGACCGACTTCTACTGGACCTGGGACAAGACCGACGACGAAATCGACGCCGTGTTCACCGTGGCCGATGCCCTGCGGGACCTGCGCGAGCGCAACAAGAGCACCCGGATCTTCGATTCCGGCCTGGGCATCTCCATCTTCCGCGACAACTCCACCCGTACCCGCTTCTCCTTCGCCTCCGCCTGCAACCTGCTGGGCCTGGAGGTCCAGGACCTGGACGAGAAGAAGTCCCAGATCGCCCACGGCGAGACCGTTCGTGAGACCGCCAACATGGTGTCCTTCATGGCCGACGTCATCGGCATCCGGGACGATATGTTCATCGGCGAGGGCCACAAGTACCAGACCACCTTCATGGATGCCGTGAAGGAGGGCTACCGCGACGGCATTCTGGAGCAGCAGCCCACCCTGGTGAACCTGCAGTGCGACGTGGATCACCCCACCCAGTGCATGGCCGACATGCTGCATGTCATCCACTACTTCGGCGGCGTGGAGAACCTGAAGGGCAAGAAGGTTGCCATGACCTGGGCCTATTCTCCCTCCTACGGCAAGCCTCTGTCCGTTCCCCAGGGCGTCATCGGCCTGTTCACCCGCTTCGGCATGGACGTGACCCTGGCCCATCCCGAGGGCTACGACGTGATGCCCGAGGTGGAGGAGGTGGCCCGCAGGAACTGCGAGAAGTACGGCTCCAAGTTCCACAAGACCAACTCCATGGCCGAGGCCTTTACCGACGCCGATATCGTGTATCCCAAGAGCTGGGCTCCCTTCGCCGCCATGGAGGAGCGCACCAAGCTGTACGCCCAGGGCGACAAGGACGGCATCGACGCTCTGGAGAAGAAGCTGCTGGCCCAGAACGCCCAGCACAAGGATTGGGCCTGCACCGAGGAAATGATGCGGCTTACCAAGGACGGCAAGGCCCTGTATCTGCACTGCCTGCCCGCCGACATCAGCGGCCTGAGCTGCGCCGAGGGCGAGGTGGACAACTCCGTGTTCGACCGCTATATCGTGCCCCTGTACAAGCAGGCCTCCTACAAGCCCTATATCATCGCCGCCATGATCTTCCTGGCCCAGGTGAAGGATCCCGTCCGGGCGCTGATGGCCATGGACGAGGGCAAGGAGCAGCGTAAATCCTTCTGAATCCGGTAAAACTACATAGCGGGGGCGTTGGCGCCCCCGCTATCCCCGCTTAATCTGATAAGGAGAGGTAAAAGCACTATGTCCAAACGCATCGTCATCGCCCTGGGCGGCAACGCCCTGGGCAAAACCGCCCAGGAGCAGCTCCGGCTGGTCACCGAGACCGCCCGTCCCATTGTGGACCTGATCGAGGCCGGCAACGAGGTAGTGGTGGCCCACGGCAACGGCCCCCAGGTGGGCATGATCAACCTGGGCCTGTCCACCGCCGCCGAGTCCGGCGCCATCCAGGGCGACATGCCCTTCCCCGAGTGCGGCGCCATGAGCCAGGGCTATATCGGCTATCACCTGCAAAACGCCATCGGCAACGAGCTGGCCGCCCGGGGCATCAGCAAGGGCGTGGCCACCGTGGTGACCCAGACCCTGGTGTCCGAGGATGACCCCGCCTTCCAGCATCCCACCAAGCCCGTGGGCGCCTTCTACGACAAGGAGACCGCCCAGCGCATTGCCGCCCAGCGGGGCTATACCATGGTGGAGGACGCCGGCCGCGGCTATCGCCAGGTGGTCCCCTCCCCCAAGCCCGTGGATATCGTGGAGAAGTCCGCCATCCAGGCTCTGTTTGACTCCGGCAACATCGTTATCGCCGCCGGCGGCGGCGGTATCCCCGTGGTGCGCCGTGACGGCCGTCTGTACGGCACTCCCGCCGTTATCGACAAGGACTTCGGCTCCGCCAAGCTGGCCGAGCTGCTGGACGCCGATATGCTCATCATCCTCACCGCCGTGGAGAAGGTGGCCATCAACTTCGGCAAGCCCGACCAGAAGGGTCTGGACGACCTGACCCCCGCCATGGCCCGGGAGTATATCGCCCAGGGGCAGTTTGCCCCCGGCTCCATGCTGCCCAAGGTGGAGGCTGCCCTGTCTTTCGCCGAATCCAAGCCCGGCCGCACCGCCCTGATCACCCTGCTGGAGAAGGCCAGGGACGGCATCGAGGGCAAAACCGGCACCCGCGTCCATCAGTAAAATCATCCCTCTTTGCCCGCAGAGCACCCCGCCCTGCGGGCAAAGGGCCATTCCGTCATAAGCCCGCTGGAAGGCTGCCTGCGGGAATCCATATTGCCGGTAACGTTTTTTCTGCGATTCGACGGGATATTTCCCCGAATCATTCGGCTATATTGGTGCATCTGCGGAATTTTTTGGCATTTTTTGCATTTTTAGTTGAAATCCTTCCGGGAATCCTGTATAATACTACATATCCTGTGAATGCCGGGGTGACCCGTTGTTCAGGCGCACGGCATATTGCACACTGCTTTCAGCCGGACGCCACACATTAAAAGGAGGAAAACAAAAACATGAAAAAAGTTCTTGCGCTGATCCTGGCTCTGGTCATGGCTCTGTCTCTGGTCGCCTGCTCCAAGGGCGGCAACGACAAGCCCGACGACAACGAGACCAAGAAGGTCAAGGTGGGCTTCATCACCCTGCACGATGAAAACTCCACCTACGACCTCAACTTCATCAATGCCGCCAAGGAAGCCTGCCAGACCCTGGGCCTGGTGGAGAATGAAGATTACTTCATCAAGAAGAACGTCCCCGAAGGCCAGGAGTGCTACAACGCTGCCGCCGAGCTGGCTGAGCAGGGCTGCAACATCATCTTTGCCGATAGCTTCGGCCACGAGTCCTACATGATCGAGGCCGCCAAGGAGTTCAAGAACGTCCAGTTCTGCCACTCCACCGGCGTCCGCGCCCATACCGAGGGCCTGGCCAACTACCACAATGCTTTCGCCTCCATCTATGAGGGCCGTTACCTGGCCGGTATCGCTGCCGGTCTGAAGCTCAACGAGATGATCGACTCCGGCAAGATCACCGCGGACAAGGCCAAGATCGGCTACGTCGGTGCCTTCACCTATGCCGAGGTTATCTCCGGCTACACCTCCTTCTTCCTGGGCGCTCGCTCCGTCTGCCCCACCGCCACCATGGAAGTGACCTTCACCGGCAGCTGGTACGATGAGACCGCCGAGAAGGAAGGCGCCGAGAAGCTGATCCAGAACGGCTGCGTTCTGATCAGCCAGCACGCTGACTCCATGGGCGCTCCCACTGCCTGCGAGAAGGCCGGCGTGCCCAACGTGTCCTACAACGGCTCCACCGTTTCCGTTGGCCCCAACACCTACATCATCTCCTCCCGCATTGACTGGGCTCCCTACTATGTCTACGCCATCCAGGCTGCTATGGACGGCAAGACCATTGACGCTGACTGGACCGGCACCCTGGCCACCAAGTCCGTGGTTCTGTCCGACCTGAACACCAACGTGGCCGCCGACGGCACCCAGGCCGCTATTGACGAGGCCATGAAGAAGCTGGAGAGCGGCGAGCTGCACGTGTTTGACGTGTCCACCTTCACCGTCAGCGGCGAGAATGTCACCGCCGACATGAAGACTGACACCGAGGGTCACCTGACCTCCTACATGGCCGACGTGGATAACGACGCCAACATGGAGCATGACACCGAGGTCGTCCACGATGGTTACTTCGCCGAGTCTGAGAAGCGTTCCGCTCCCTACTTCGACATTGCCATCGACGGCATCGTCCGCCTGGACGTGAACTTCGGCTAAGTCACGGCTGAACCCGAAAAGTGCAAACAAAAGAGGCTGCCTCACCCGAGGCAGCCTCTTTTCAGGTTGTCAAAAAAGGGCAACGCCCTTTTTTGACAACCTGATTTCAATACCCCGCTCCCTGGGTGACGATCTTCGCCCACAGCACGGGGCCCACGGCCCCGGTGGGGTCGATGCCCAGCTTTCGCTGCAAGGCCAGCACGGCGGCCTGGGTGCCCCGGCCGAAAATGCCGTCCTCCGCCACGGTGGGAATATCCGGGTCCTGGGCCGCAATGCGGTTCAGCTGCTGCTGCAAAAACAGTACCGTGTCGCCCCGGTCCCCCAGGACGATGAACCGCCCCGGATAAATCTCCCGGGCAAACTGCTGATAGTCCTCCGGCAGGTCCTCCAGCACATCCTCATAGGCCTGCTGGATGGCGTTCCAGGTGTCCCGCCCCACCACGCCGTCGGTGGGAAGGCCCGCGTAGCTCTGGAAGGCATACACCGCGTCCAGCATCTCCTGGTCAAACTGGTCCGTCAGCCGGATAGGCGGCAGCTCCGGCAGGAAATACCCCAAAAATGCCAGATAAAACCGCACCGTCCGCACCGCCAGGCCGCTGTCTCCGAATCGCAGGGCCTCGGAATACCGCCGCTGCACCTCGGAGATGGTCAGCCCCTCGCCGGTAAGCTCCGACAGGCCCTTGACCCCGTTGTAGATCTGCTTGATCTTGTACCAGGTGGCCTTGCCCACGATGCCGTCCTGGGTCAGGTTGAATATCTGCTGGAAGGACTTCACCGCCTCCTCCATGGGTACGTCGAACACCGTGGACGGCTCCGGGATCTCCGGAATGGCCGGATAGTTCCGGCGGATGCGGTTGAGCTGCCGCTGCAGAAGCAGCACGTCGTTGCCGACATCGCCCCGTCGCAGGGGGCGGCCCGGGTACGAGGGCACGCTGCCCCCTACCGGGGCGTTGAACACAATGCTGATGTCCCCGCCGTAGTAGTATTGCAGGATCTCATAGGGGTTCATGCCGTCCAGGGCCAGGTCCACGCTGCCCCACTGGGACAGTCCCCCGCACTGGGTCCGCACCCCGTCGCAGAACTGGGCAAACAGAGGCTCCACGCTGCCCTGACGGACGATATAGTTGTTGAAGCTGTCGTCCACGATCTGGCTGATGTTCTCGAAAACGTCTCCTCCCTCCACATAGGCCTGGTCATACTGGGTGGTGTTGGTGATGTCATAGTCGTATCCCCGGGTACGGTAATACTCGGTATACACCCGGTTCAGGGCGTAGGAGATCTGGGCCAGGATGTTGGCCCGGATGGCGCTCTCCGGCCAGGTGGGGTAAATTTCGTGGGACGCCACGTTCTTGATGTAGGAGGCAAAGGGCACCTCCACGTTCCGTGCGCCGGACCCCGGCGGGCCCAGGTGTACGGTAATGGTCTCCGGGACCACAGGCGTTGCAGGCATCGCGCTCCCCCCCTTATATCACCGGCTCCAGCATCACCGGCAGAATGGATTCGATGCGGGCATACACCGTGGCCTCCCGGTCCTCCTGGGGCACGAACATGGGATGCCGCACCGACACCAGGTAGTCGGTGCCGCTGATGGACGCGGTGTCCGGCGCCTGGGACCAGGCAGCGGGCAGAGCCGGCAGGGCGATGCCCTGGACGATACCCGATTCATCGGTCAGCCCCCGGTAAAACGTGTGGGTCTGGCCCCCGAACCGCCGGTATACCTCCACCCTTGCCCCGGCCACCGGAAACGTTCCGCCGCCGGAGGCCACCTGCACCCGCAGGCTCCCCTGGTCGGGGTGGGCCTGCAAAAACGTGGACAGGGGCACATGCTGGGAAAAATCGGACATAGACATACATCCTTTCCTGGAAACTTCCCCTCAGTATATGCCCCCGTCCCGGGAAAAATACGTCTTTTTTCTGTGTGGATTTGTAAAATACAGAGTTGCCAGCTCTGTGTTTTTTTGCTACAATTCCTACAGATACGTCAATATACCCGAAAATTGGAATTTTCTGGTAATTTCATTCTTCCCATAGCGCAGTGAATGAATTTGAAGGGAGATACATGTATGAGAAATCCGTATTTGAAGGAAATGAATACTTTCATGGCACTGCACTGGAAGGATACATTGGAAGCTAACGGTTTTTTTGCCCTTCGCGACTTCACTGAATGGGTTCGCGTGGTGAATAGAAATGTCATGCAGATCATCCTTTGTTCTGGATATACACTGCCAGAAATTCTCTTTTACTCCCAGACTCTGTCAGAGTACATGTGGTGCAATTATCGCAGCCAGATGAATATGACATACTATTCGGGAAATTTTTATCGGAATGCCAGTGTGCAATATGATGAGAACTGTCATTATATATGCACAAATAATGATTTAAATATGCAATTGCAGTACACTATTGAAACATTGAACACGATCCATACAGCCCAGGATATTCTATCTTATCCCCATGAAAGAGAACTCGTTTTTCATAGGCGGCCTTGCCTTTGGTATGATGCTGGTGATATGGATGGCGTGTGGAAAGCCCTGGAGAACGTGAAGTGCCCTACTTCCTATTACTTTCAGGGAGATGTTCCTCCGGAAAAGCTGAAACGGGACTATTGGCGGGTATGGAAACCCGTGACGGCCTTCGTAGCCCAGGACTGCCTGGCCACGGGGAGTCTACAGCCCTTGGCGGACTTCGCGGAGGAATCCAGGGAGTTCAACCTCAAGTACCTGAAACGCTATATGCCGTGGCTGCTCCACTAACCATCCGCGCACCCTCTGATATAATACGCCCCCTCCGGCTATAGCCGGAGGGGTTCGTTTATTCCAGAATCAGCCAGTTGTCCTGCCGCTCCGTGACGTAGCCCACCTGGGCCGCGGCGGGGATGCTGTCCCGCAGCTCCCGCAGGCAGGCCGCCGCGTCGGCGGGATCCACCGCCATCAGCAGGCCGCCGCTGGTCTGTGGGTCGTACAGCAGGTCCTGCATGGTGCGGCTGACGTCTCCCCGGACGGTGACACCCTTCTGGGCGAAATCCCGGTTCCGGTATGCCCCGGCAGGAATCAGGCCCATGGCCGCCAGGTCCCAGGCCTCCGGGTGGAAGGGGACGTTCCCGCTCTGGATATGGACGGTGCAGCCGCTGCCCTGGGCCATCTCGAAGCTGTGGCCCAGCAGGGCGAAGCCCGTCACGTCGGTGCAGCTGTGGACCCGGTATTTCACCATAATGTCCCGGGCGGCACGGTTCAGGGTGGCCATCTGCCGGTAAATGCGGTCCATCACCGCCCCGCCGGCCAGCCCCGCCTTGGCGGCAGTGGTCAGCACGCCCACGCCCAGGGGCTTGGTCAGCAGCAGCACGTCCCCGGGCCGGGCCCCGCTGTTGGTCAGGATGCGCCGGGGGTCCACGAACCCCGACACCGCCAGCCCATAAATGGGCTCCGCCCCGTGGATGGTGTGGCCGCCGGTGATGATGGCCCCGGCCTCATAGGCCTTGTCATACCCGCCCCGCAGCAGCTCCTGCACCATGTCCTGGGGCATGGACTCCGGCAGGCACAGGATGTTCAGCGCCAGCTTGGGATCCCCGCCCATGGCGTACACATCGCTGATGGCGTTGGCCGCGGCGATCTGTCCATACAGGAAGGGATCGTCCACAATAGGCGGAAAAAAGTCCGTGGTCTGCACCAGGGCCGTGTGCTCGTCCAGATAATACACGCTGGCGTCGTCGGACTTGTCATAGCCCACCAGCAGCCGGGGGTCCGAATGGGTCCGGAACCCGTCCAGCAGCTTCGCCAGGGTTCCGGCGCCTACCTTGGCTCCGCAGCCGGCACAGGCGGCCAGCTTCGTCAGCTTCACTTCTGTTTCCACGGTCATTCCTCCTATCCCAATAGCCGTCCCAGGCCCACAAATATACAGCCCAGGGCGAAAAACGCCGCCAGCACCGCCGCCACGCTGCGGCAGAACCTTTTGGGGCCCAGCTTTTCCAGGTCCATAAACGGGTATGGATACAGCAGCCTGGTGTGGCCGATGGGCTTGCCCGTCCGGGCCCGCAGCATGGCATAGACAAAGTATGCCAGGGGCAGCGCCAGCCACCACACGGCGGACAGCACCGTCAGCCCGGACTTATCGCCCCACAGCACCCACTGCAGCACCACCAGCCACGGCGTTCCATAGTGGACGCACAGGTTCCCAAGGCTGCCGCCGAAGTCGGCAAATTTTTGCCCCCGTCGCCTGGCGTCCGGCACCAGCACAAAGTGATACACCAGGTGCGTTACATAGATGCACAGGGTCATGGCCAGGGCCACGGTGCTGCCGGTCAGCAGCCGCCGCACCCCGCCCGCCGGGACGATAGCCAGCGCCAGTTCGTATAGAAGCACCGCCAAATTGCTGAGATTCGTATAAAAGCAGAACATCCCGGCCCGGATGTGCCCCGTCTGCGGCAGGGTGGAGTGCAGCAGCAGCCCCAGAGCCCCCAGCAGGAAAATTCCCGCCGCGGAAAGACGCAGTCCCATGCTCACCCCTCCTCCGCCAGCTGCCGCAGCAGCCGGATCTCCGCTGCGTACCCCGGCAGGTCGTTGGGCGTTTCCAGCACCATGGGCAGGCCCCGCAGCGCCGGATGATTCACCACCCGCCGGATGGCCTCCAGGGGCATGGCGCCGCCCAACAGCACGGCATGCCGGTCCTTGTGGCTGCCGCAGGGGTTCAGACTGTTGTTCAGGTGTACTGCCCGCAGCCGGTCCAGACCGATGACCCGGTCGAACTCCGTCAGCACGCCGTCCAGATCGCCGCAGATGTCGTACCCGGCGTCCCACACATGGCAGGTGTCCAGGCAAACCCCCACCGGCAGGGCCACCCGATCCATGATCTCCCGCAGCTCCCGGAATTGTCCGCCGAGCTCCGTGCCCTTCCCGGACATGGTCTCCAGCAGCACCGTGGTCCGCTGCTCCGGCCGCAGCACCGCATTGAGCGTCTCCGCGACCTGGCGGATACCCGTCTCTGTACCCTGGCCCGTGTGGCTGCCCGGGTGGAGATTGTAATAGTTCCCCGGCAGGTGCTCCAGCCGGTCCAGGTCATCCGCCATGGTCTGAACGGCAAACTCCCGGGTCCGGGGCTCCTTGGAGCAGGGATTGATGGTATACGGCGCGTGGGCCACCAGCGGCCCGAAGCCGTGATCCGCCAGCAGCTGCCGCAGCGCCGCCGCATCGGCGGGGTCCATGGCCCTGGCCCGGCTGCCCCGGGGATTCCGGGTGAAAAACTGAAACGTATTGGCCCCCAGGGACAGCGCCGTCCGGCCCATAGCCAGAAAGCCCTCCGATGCAGACAGGTGGCATCCTGCGTACAGCATCCCGCCGCCCCCCTTCACAGCCGGAGGGCGGCGCAGTCCACCCTGCCGTCCTCCAGAGTGATGACGCCATAGGTCCGCCGGGGACTGGGCCCGATGCACCCGGGGTTCATCACCCAGAAATCGCCGCTGCGGTCCACCAGCGGCTGGTGGGTGTGGCCGAACAGCAGGATGTCCGCCCCGCACTCCCGGGCGGCGTACATGGCCGCCATGGGGCCGGACTTCACATGGCGGGTGTGGCCGTGCATCATCAGGATGCGGACGCCGCCCAGCTCCGTCAGCCGCTCCGGCTGGTCCAGGCCGCCATAGTCGCAGTTGCCGGGCACCCCCAGCAGCGGGATATCCGGATACAGCTCCTCCAGCCGCTGAGCGTCCCGCACGCAGTCCCCCAGATGCAGGATCACCTGGGGCTGCACCCGCTCCACGCACTGCTCCATAGGGTCCACGCACCCATGGGAATCGGATAAAACCAGTATACGCATCGCACATACCCTTTCCACGCTTGTTTTCTGCTATTTTACCACACTTCCCCGGGGATTTCCAGTCTCCCCCGCAAGGCCGTTGACTTCTCCCGGGAAATATGTTATATATAATGTAACAGGATGATTGTAAAATAGTGCGTTTTGCAGAAAGGAAACGATTTATGCGTATGATATTCCGTGATTTTACAGATAGTTCTGTAAACGAATCCTCTGTTATTTGGGCAAGACGTACTCCCACACTTTTCCCCGGGCGCATAGACGGCTGCGCCGTATTCCGTCTGTGCGCCTGCCGCAGCCCATACGGTCAAAATCAGATCAGGAGGTAACGAGCATGAAAAAATTTCTATCCGCGCTTTTAGCGGCGGTCCTGCTGCTGTCTGCAACCGCCTGCGCGGCCCACGAGCCCGTTCTGCCCCCCAGCCGGTGGGGGGAGGGAGAGGCCAAAGGAATGCTTCCCCACACCTACTCCCTGTCGGAGGCCTATGACGCCGCAGAGGTGGTTGCCCTTGTTACGGTGGGGGATTGGCTGGAGGAGGAGCTGATCACCGGGCGAACCTTTTTCCGGACAACGGTCCAAAAAGTGTACAAGGGGGATATCCCCCATGAGTTTGTCCTGGCCCAGGAGGGCTGCTCCACCTGGACCTACCGAAATTATCCCGTATTCACCTATGGCAATCAGCTGCTGCTGTTCTTGATCAAATACGATGTGTCCATGTACCGGGATACCTACGACCTGGTAGAGTATCCGGACGCCTATGAGCTGATAAACACATATTCCACGGTGATGTATGTGACCCGGGACGACAGCGGCATGTCTTACGTTCTGGACGCCCTGGGCATGATGACCCAATGGAGTCAGATCAATCAGCCCGCCGATTGCCCGGCCGTTGCGCACCCGGGGCAGGAGCAGCTTCTTCAGATCAGGGACAATCTGACAAAGCAGGACCCGGTTCTGGCTGCCATTGCGCCCTCCCAGGCCGACCCGGACCGGCCGGTTGCGTCCTCCGGCGACCTCTATCGTCTGACCGACCTGGAGGACTATTTCGCGCGCCTGTCCGCCGATTATACATAAAGAGAGGAAGGTTCACCGTGAACAGATCATTTTTGCGGCCAGGGATTTCTTTTGTTTTAGCGGCGGTTCTGCTGCTGTCTGCAACCGCCTGCGCGGCCCACGAGCCCGTTCTGCCCCCCAGCCGGTGGGGCGAGATGCAGATCCGGTCCATGTTTGAGCGCTATTATTCCATTTCCGACGCCTTTCAGGAGGCAGACGCCGTGGCCCGTGTCACAGTGGGCGACTGGCAGGGAGAGGACCTGCACAACTGGGTCACGTTCTTCGACGCGGACGTTCAGGAGTCTTATAAAGGGGACCTTCCCCGGCACTTCACCCTGGTGCAGGGCGGCTGCTCAGAGGCATCCTCTCCCAACTACCCCTTGTTTATAAACGGAACCGAGCTTTTGGTTTTCCTGAAGGATTATGACGGCAGCGGGGAAAAATATCACCCTATCACCGATTACAATACGGTGCTGTATGCCGTGTATGATGAAAACGGCCACCGATATTTTCTGGACAGCTTTGGGACCATGAGCGCTCAGGATACCCTTACACCCGGCAGGACCACGCTGACCGCCCAGGAGCTGACGCAGCTGACGGCCCGCATCGCCCAGACGGATCCCGTTCTGTCGAACGCCGTGGTCCAGGCCAATCAGAACCAGAAAGCCGTGATCTACCGGCAGTCCGACCTGGAGGAGCTTTTCAAAAGCCTGTCCTGACATTGCAGCAGCCCGCCCGCCGGGGTTCCGGCAGGCGGTTTTTTATAGGTTAAAGGAGCCCGGCACGCGCCGGACTCCTCTTGTTTATTAACCCAGCGCCCAGGCCTTCACATCGCTGCCGTCGGGGTCGGCGATGCGCAGGCCCGCCGTTACGTCCACCCCGGGCGCAGCCGCCCGGATATCCGCCACGGAGGTCTCGATGCCGCTGCTGCCGCTGGTGCAGAAGGGCCGGATGGTTTTCCCGGTCAGGTCATAGCTGTCCAGGAACGTGTTGATGATCCGTGGTGCGGTGCCCTGCCAGATGGGATAGCCCAGATAGATGGTGCCATACTGGGACAGGTCCAGCGGCTGGCCCGCGATCCGGGGCCGGGCCGCGGGGTCCTTTTGCTCCTGATTGGCCCGGCAGCTCTCGTCGTTGTAGTCCAGATCCTGGCTGGTATAGGGCTGCTCCGGCACCAGCTCGATCAGATCCGCCCCGGTCAGGTCGCGGATGCGCTCTGCCGCCGTCCGGGTGTTGCCGGTGCAGGAGAAATAGATCACTGCCACCCGGGTACCGGCCCAGCCGCTGCCGGTACTGCCGGTGCCGGACGGATCGCCGGACCCGCTTCCGCTGCCGGACCCACCGGTGCCGGGGTCCGTGGGCGCGGCAGAGCCGCCGCCCTGACCGGGGTCAGCGGTCCCGGTATTGGCGGAGGACTGGCTGCCTGGCGTGGGGTCCGCCTGCTTTTTGCCGCAGGCAAACAGGGAAAAGGTCATACACAGCGCTAAAATCAAAGCAAAAATTCGTTTCACAGGGAGTCTCTCCTTCATTCGTCCTGCTGCTGCACCGCCGTGCCGCCCAGGCCGAAATCGTCGGCCACGGTGGCGCTGTCCCGGCGGAGCATGGTTTCCATGACCCGGATATCGCTGTCGATGTCCATGGCGTCGGCGCGGTACAGCTCATCCAGCTGCCGCTCAAAGCCCGCCACGATGCTGTCCATGGTGCTCTGGATTTTGGCCTTGGCCTGGTTGAGATTCTCGCCGCTGACCCCGGCCTCCTCAAACTCGGCGTAGGAATTCAGCAGCTTCTGGGTGGTGGGCAGATAGTAGTTCAGGAAGGTGCCGGCCTTGCCCTTTTTGGCGGGCTCCTTTTCGATGATGCGGAAAATCTTCCCCGCCACCTCCTCCAGCCGGTCGATCTTCTGGCTGAGGACAGGGTCGGCAATGCGGTCGTTGGCCCGGCGGATCTCCCGCAGAATACCGGAATAGCCCTGCTCCGCCGGAGCCGGCTCCTGGGCGGTCTGCCGCGGGGCAAAGTATGCCTCCGCCGCCTCCGGAGAGCGGAACAGCATGTCGCTGCTCAGGTCCACATAGGCGTTCTTGCCCCAGAGGCCCTTTTCGATCATGATCTCCAGGTCCCTTTCCACCTTCCGCTGGGGGACCTCCGCCGTGTCGGCCAGCTTTTTCAGAGACACGGCGTCCTGCCCGTGGGCACAGGCCAGATATTTGCCGAAGCGGCGGGCCCGGCGGGTCATAGAGGCGCTGCCGATGACCAGTCCCAGGCCTCCGGCGGCCAGGCCCATGGTGGGAAACAGCTCCGCCAGCAGGCTCCAGCTCAGAACTCCGGCAGCGGCGCCGACGCCCTGCACCATAGCCACCAGGCCTGCGAAAAGCAGCACCAGGCCCACAATTTTCATGGTATTGGCCCCTTTTGCGGAGTATTGGGGCGTTTTCGTCACCTTTTTGCGGGTGCTGGAGGCTGTCCCGGTACGAGGCCGGGACGGGGCGGGATTCTGCTGGGACAGGCCGGGATTCTGCCGGGACACGGGCTTGCGTTTCGTGTCGCCGCCGAACAGCTTGGCCAGCAGCACAACAAGGCCCACCGGCCAGGCCACCGCGAATAAAATTGCGATAATGGCCCAGGAGCCAAAATCGTTGTCGTCCTTTTTTGGCGGACGGCGGGGCGGCTCCTGCCGGGTCTCCCCCTCCCGGTCGTCATAGGAATAGGCCATCACTGCTCTCCTTTCGGGAGGAGCTTGCTCTTGTCGCCGTGCTCATCCACCACATAGGTATTGTCCAGCTCCCGGGCCAGATTTCCCACCACGGAGTCGATGTATTCCCGGCGCAGGGCAAGCTGCTCCTGCTTCTCCTCCGGCGTCAGCCCCTCCGCCGTTTTCGACTTGGCGGCCAGCTGGTTGATCCGGGTGATCTTCTTTTCATCCATCATCGGTTCCCCCTTACAGATAGCGCTTCAGGGTGATGAACACCCTGCCTTTTTTCGTTTGATTGCCGACCTCCTCCAGAACGCACTTGCCCAGACCCCGGAGGGTCAGGGTATCCCCCTGGGATACCGGGCGATCCGGCTTCTGGCAGTCGGTCCAGTTCACCTGGACCTTTCCGGAGGTCACGGCCTCGGCGGCCTTGCCCCGGCTGAGGGAAAAGCCCGATGCCAGCACGCTGTCCAGCCGCAGGGAGGACACCGTGTCCCGGATGTGCTTCACCTTTTCCTCCGGCGGGATCAGATCCTCCAGAGGCAGGGACGCGGTGTGCAGCCGCACCCGGCCCGCAGCCGTCCACTCCGACAGCAGCAGCTCCGCCGCCGGTCCCGTGGCCAGTACGTCGGCCCAGCGGGGGGACACCAGAATGTCCCCCAATGTCTCCCGGGTGACGCCCAGGGCCATGAGACTGCCCAGAATGTCCCGGTGGGTCAGGGAATCCTCCTCATAAAACGAGGCCCGGACCACCCGGACGGCGTCCTCCTCC
>ENA-OZAA01000533-OZAA01000533.1-human-gut-metagenome-genome-assembly--contig:-NODE-533-length-18888-cov-5.786173_pt1 | contig 18888 bp, 15 predicted proteins | sample MGYA00244204_ERZ653492 | MGnify/ENA primary metagenome ERZ653492 (study PRJEB26926, sample SAMN06164980) | human gut metagenome | biome: ENVO:00009003; feature: ENVO:2100002; material: ENVO:00002003... | reverse complement strand
CGTCGGCAGCGTCAGATGTGTATAAGAGACAGTTTCAGCACCTTTGGCATCTCCGTGGGCCGAACCCCGGCAGAGCAATATAACGCCGGAAGCCCGGTGGACAAGGGCTCCCTACAGCCTGGCGACATTGTGCTTTTCGCCGGAACCGGCGGAAGCGGCATTACCCATGCCGGCATCTATGCAGGCAACGGCCAGTTCATCCACTCCCCCAACTCCCGCAGCAACGTCTCCTATTCCGACCTCACCAGCGGCTATTGGAGCGAGCACTTCTACTGCGGTATCCGAGTGGTGTAAAAATGCATATTTTTTACCCGACTGCCCAGGCAGCCGGGTATTTTTTTACGCTCCATGGGGATAATGGGTAATTAAACGGAAAGGCGGGAGGAATTTTCCATGGCAAAATACAAGCGAGGCAAATGCAGCTTTTCTTTCAGCACCCGGCCGGTAATTGCCGCCTGGGCCAGCATTGCAGGGAAAAAGGAATCCCAGGGGCCTCTGGTGGGCAGCTTCGACAAAACCTTCCGGGATACCCTGCTGGGTCAGAAGACCTGGGAGCAGGCGGAAAGGAAGATGCAGGAGCTCTGCCTGAGAACCCTGGCAGAAAAGGCGGGGCTTCACGCCTGGGAAATGGATTTGGTATACTCCGGGGATTTGCTGAACCAGTGCATCGGCTCCTCCTTCTCCCTGCGGAATATGAACATCCCCCACCTGGGGCTGTATGGAGCCTGCTCCACCATGGCCGAGAGTCTGCTGCTGGCAGGGCTGACGGTGGACGGAGGGTACGCCGACCGGGTGGCGGCCATGACCTCCTCCCACTTTGCCTCCTCAGAGCGGCAGTATCGGTTTCCCCTGGGCTACGGCGGGCAGCGCACCCCCACTGCCCAGTGGACCGTCACCGGCGCCGGTGCCGCCCTGGTTTGCAGCGAGGGTCAGGGCCCCCGGCTCCTCTGCGGTACCGTGGGCACCGTAAGGGATTTGGGCATCAAGGACCCGGGAAATATGGGGGCAGCCATGGCCCCGGCGGCCTACGCCACCATCCGGGCCCATTTGGAGGATTTGAATCTGACTCCTGAGGACTACGACTTGATTGTCACCGGTGACCTGGGCCAGCTGGGGAAGGATTTGCTGCTGGAGCTGGCCAGCCGGGATGGGCTGGCGCTGGGCGGCAAATTGGCGGACTGCGGCACTATGGTTTTTGACAACACCCGGCAGGATGTGCACTCCGGCGGCTCCGGCTGCGGGTGCAGTGCCATCACCCTGTGCGGGCACCTGCTGGGGCAGCTCTCCACCGGAAAGCTGAAAAAAATTCTGTTCTGCGGCACCGGGGCGCTGCTCTCCCCCACCTCCACCCAGCAGGGGCTGCCCATCCCCGGAATATGTCACGCAGTGGCCATTGGGGGAGGTGCAAGCTAAATGGACTATGGAAAGGCATTTTTAATAGGAGGCCTGTTCTGCCTTGTCGGGCAGATTTTAATTGACAGAACGAATCTCACTCCTGCCAGAATTCTGGTAGGCTATGTGGTCACCGGCGTGATTCTGGGGGCCGTCGGTCTCTACCAGCCGCTGATAGACTTTGCCGGGGCCGGAGCCTCCGTACCCCTTACCGGCTTCGGCGCAACCCTGGCCCGGGGTGTTCAGGAGGCCGTCCGACAGAAGGGGGCCCTGGGCATCCTCACCGGCGGGCTGAGGGCAACCGCCGGTGGGATTACAGCGGCAATCTTTTTCGGACTTCTTGCCGGAATTTTGTTCAAGCCCAGGGATAAAGCCTGAATTTTGGGGCAATCTATCACAGCGGGAAGCCGCAACCATATTGAGGAGGAAACCCATATGAATCAGCAGAACAGAACCCAGAATCAAAGCCAGAACCAAAGCCAGAATCAGAACCAGAGCCAGAATAAGACCCAGAACCAGGAGCAGAAGCAGTGCCGCTGAGCCGCTGCCGATAAAAAATGCCGGAACAGTTCGCGCTGCTCCGGTATTTTTGTATGGGAAAGCAGAAAATAGCTACACCTCAGCCAGCTGCCCCAGGTGGAAGAAATAGAGCAGCCGCTGCTTCACCGGCTTTTCATAGATGCGGCTGAGGGCCTCGGCATAGGTTTCCAGCTGGGGGCGATACCGGGCGACGGCATCCTCCATGGCCTCCTGCCGGATGTGGTCTGTCTTGAAGTCCAGGATGGTGATGCCATCCTCTTCCAGCAGAGCGCAGTCCACCACGCCCTGTAGGAGCACCTGCTCCCCTTCCAGCCCTTCGCCGTATTTTTCGCCGCTGTCCAAAATGGAGAATTTGAACTCCCGGATATAGGGCACCCCGCCCCAGAGCTTCCGGCCAATGGGAGTGCGGAAAAAGGCGGCAATCTGGCTGGGCGAAATCATATCCGCCTGCTCCTGGGTCAGAAGACCGCATTGCTGTAGGCGGTCAATTTCCTGGCGGACGGAATCCTCGTCTGTACAGGCATCATAGCGGATGAACTGCATCACGCTATGGACAGCGCTTCCATAGGCCGTCCCCCGCCTCTGGGCTTCCCGGAAGGCGGGCTTGCGCCAGGCACGGAGCTCCGGTTTCCGGGGGGTATCCTGCTGGGCCTCCTCCTCCCGGACGCCGCCCTTTCTGCCGGTGGCAGTCTGCTTGGAGGGTGCCTGGGTGGCAGGGATATGCCCATAGCGGAAGGCCAGTCCCGCCCGCAGGCGGGGAAGCGTATCCTCCGGGAAGGGCTGGGTTTCCTGCTCCGGAACTACGCTCTGGGTGGCCGCCGCCTGGGGCTGCACCAGCCGGATTTTCCAGGGATAGTCGTCCGTATGCAGCCGCTCTGGCCGGCAGGCCACATTGTGCAGCTCCCCTGCCTCCAGTCGTTGCATGGCAGTGGCCAGAATCCAGTCCCCGGGGCAGCTGGCCTCCATGCATACAGCCTGCTCTCCCCCGGGAATCAGCCGCCGGGCCAGCTTGGTGAGATAGGATTGGGGATTTTTCATGGTACAGGTCATCACCAGCCGATCCTTGGCCCGGGTCATGGCCACATAGAGGACACGAAGTTCCTCACTGATGTTCTCCCCCTTGACGGAGGCGGCGATTGCGGCCTTGGAAATGGTGCTGTAGCGAACCCGGTTGACATTGTCCGCCACTGCCAGACCCAGGCCCAAATCCTTATCACAGAGCACAGGCTTCCTCTGATCTTCCCCATTGAAGCTGTGAGATAAACCACAGAGGAACACCACCGGGAACTCCAACCCCTTGGACTTGTGAATGCTCATCAGCGTTACGCAACCGGCATTGCTGCCGGAGGCTGCCCGCTTATCCTTCAGAGATTCCAGATATTCCAGAAACTGCCCCAGGGTACGCAAGCCGCCCTGCTCATACTCCACCGCAATCTGGTAGAAGCTCTGCAAATTTTCCCGCCGGGCCTGACCGCCGGGCATTGCGCCGAAGATGCTGTCCAGCCGGGTACGCTGGAAGCAGTTTTGCAGCAGCTTGGTCAGTGGCTCCAATCGGGCCTGGTTTCGCAGTTCCTCCAAAACCGTTAGGAAATTCACTACCTTTTCATCTGTGCTCTGGCGCAGGGCATCGTAAAGGCTGCCCCGCTTCCACGCCCCACGGAAGCCGGCCAAATCGTCTGCCGTAAAGCCGAAAACCGGACTTGCCAACGCCGACAGCAGTGGAATATCCTGCCGGGGATTGGACACGGTTTGCAGCAGGGCCCGCAGGGTGCTGACCTCCTGGGTATCCAGCAGACCGGTGCCGCCGTCCATGGCACAGCGCAGGCCCTCGGCCTCCAGGGCATCCCGGAAGGCACCGCCCATGGTGTTGGGAGAGCGCAGAAGAATCACGATATCCTCCGGCGTCACCGGGCGCAGGGTGTCGCCATCCCTGACCTGGGTACCCTGGGCCAGCATCTGCCGGATCCGCTCCGCCGCAAACGCCGCCTCCTTGGCATAGGCGGCACCGTCGGCAATGTCCAGGACATACAGCTCCGTTGCTGTGTCATTCAGGGGAATGTGGGGTTTCCCCTCCCGCAGGGCCTCCGCCTCGCCATAGACCAGCCCCCCCACCTGGGGGCTCATGCAAGTCTCAAACACATCGTTGATGCCGGAAATCACCTCGATACCGGAGCGGAAATTATGGCTGAGCATAATTTTTCTCCCCGCCCCCGGCTCCGCCTCCTGGGCCGGGACATAGGCCCGGTATTTATCCAGGAAAATCTGGGGGTCTGCCAGACGGAAGCGATAGATGGACTGCTTCACATCCCCCACCAGGAAGCAGTTCTGCTTCTGTAGGGTCAGGGCAGAGAAAATGGCATCCTGCACGCCATTGGAGTCCTGGTATTCATCCACCATAATCTCCCGGAACCGGGCACCGATTTCCCGGGCGGCAGCGGTGGGGCCCATGCGGTTCTTGCCCAGAAGCAAATCCAGGGTGCTGTGTTCCAGGTCGCTGAAATCCAGGATATGGCGGCTTCGCTTCACCCGGGTAAAATCCGCATCGAACTGCCGCACCAGCCACACAATGCCCTGGGCCGCCCCGGAGGAGGCCCGCAGCTCCGATAGCACCTGGCGGGAATCGCTGGAAAAGCATACGGTGCGGCTTTCCAGCCCATCCTTGCAGGCTTTTCGGATAACCTTCACCTGCTCCGCCAGCTCCGGGTCATATTCCTTGCCGGAGAAGGTCAGCCGTCCATAATCGATATCTTTCCGAACATGCACCTGATCCCAGGTGGTGCTGCTACGCAGCAACTTCAGCTGCTCCACCATGGAGGCAATCAGGGCAATGGGCTTTTCCACTCCCCTATCCCGGCGCAGCCGCTCTAGGCAGACGGAAAGCGCCGAAATCTGCACGTCCAGCCAGGAGAACAGGTCCTCCATCAGATACCGGCCCCAGATGGTATCCGACGCATCGGTGATTTCTTCCAGCTCCACGTGGTGCAGGCAGTCCTCCAGCCACTGCTGGGGATTCAGATGGCAGCGGGCGGCGTTGTAGACCTGCTCCACAATTTCCGGGACGGCACCGTCGTTTCGCCCCACCCCCTGGGAATCCAAAAACTCCAGGAAATGGTTTTCCAGCGTGTCGTCTTCATAGGCCCGCTCCAGCAAATCCTTCATCAATGCCGCCCGAATTTCGGCGCACTCCGTCTCCTCCGCCACCCGGAAATCCCCGGGCAGATTCACCCGGTAGGCATATTCCTGGAGAATCGCGGTGCAAAAGCTGTGCACCGTGGAAATCTGGGTCAGGAACAGCCGCTGGAGCTGGCGCTGCAAATGGGCGTTCTCCGGCTGCTGGGCAATGCGCTGGGCGAGCTTGGATGCAATCTTACTGCGAAGCTCCAGAGCCGCCGCCTTGGTATAGGTGATGATCAGGAATTCATCCAGGTTGGCAGGGTCCTTTTCATCCGTCAGATAATCCAGCAGACGATCCACCAGAACCTTGGTCTTGCCAGACCCGGCGGCGGCGCTGACCAGCAGCTTGCCCCCCCGATTATGAACTGCCAGCTCCTGGGCCGGGGTCAGCTGCTCAGCCATGTTGCCTCATCTCCTTTTCCATCTGCTCCCAGAATTCCTGGGCATCCATTTTCTTGTAATTCCGCCGTCCAGTGACGCTGCCGCTATGGCATACGTCGCCGTAGGGGCAGTAGCGGCAGGTATCGTGGTCGCTCCCCCGGGTATAGGGGTTGGGCTCCACATTGCCGGAGACAATGTCCTCCACCAGCTTCCCCAGAACCCGGAAGACGTATTTTTCCAGCAGCCGAAGCTGTCCACGGTTCGCCAAATCCCCGGTAAGCGCCCCCTCCTTGTTCTCCTTCACAGGCAGGCGCTGCTTCTGCCCCGGCTCCATGGCATCCAGAACCTGCCTGTCATCCAGCAGCAATCCCTGGCGGCCCCATTCCTTCCGGCGATTCTTTTCCACCTGCCCGGGATCCGGCATACTCTTTTCATTGATATAGGGTGCCCGGGCAGGGAAATATTGGACGCCCGCCGGAATGGGGTGCTCCCCCAGCAGCTCCCCGCCGCTTTCCTCCAAAGCAAACAGATACAGCAGCATTTGCAGGCCGATGCCGTTGAACACATCGCAGTAATCAAAATCCTTTTTCCCGGTTTTGTAATCCACAACCCGGTAGTATTTGCTGCCCGGGCTCTGCCACACATCCACCCGGTCCACATAGCCCCGGAGGATGGCGTTTATTTTCCCATTGGGGATGGCAATGGGCGGCAGGGAATCCGCCTTTCCAAAGCCGAAATCCACCTCGAAGCCCTCCGGCTGGAATTGGGATTCCCGCAGCTCCTGCCATAGCTCCTCCACCACCATATCCAGCTCCCGGAGATTCCGCCGGAACAAATACTCCATCCGCTGGGATTGAAGCTGACTGAACCGGGCCTGGGCGTACTCCTGGGAAAATTCATGGGCAATGTCCAGGGTATTTTCCAGGCTCACCTGATGGAAGCCTCCCAGCTCCCGAACCCGGCGGGCCGTATTTTCCAGCACGGCGTGGACATAGGTGCCAAACTCCCCCGGGTCCACGGTGGCCTCCTTCCGTTCCTTGGCTCGCAGACCGTAGTTGAGGAAATAGGCCAGGCGGCAGCTGGCCTGCTTATCCACCTGGGAGGCGGAGAGGCACAGGCTTTCGCCGTAGAGCTTGCGGATGTTCTTCTGGCTGACGGCCCCCAGCTGGAAATCCGCCTGGGAGCAGGTGCGGCAGTAGTCGTCCAGGATGTTCAGCTCCTCTGCCAGCTGCCGCTGCTTCCACCCGGCCAGGAATGCCCCGGCCTCCCCGGCATCTGCATCGGCAAAGCCCAGGGTGTCCCGCAGCAGGGTCTCCTCCCCTGCCAGCTCCGCCAGGCGGCGGCAGACGAAGGAGGGCTGCTTGCCGGAGGAAAGCACCTCCACCGACTGGGTTGCGCCGCAGAACACGCCATAGATTTCCGCAAACTCCGCCTGGACACCCTCCATACCGCCGCCGGTAAGGGGAACCCCCAGGGCCCGCAGCGTCACCCGCTCCTGGTCGGTAAGGACACCGGCAGAGCCGGAATAGCCGGGCAGGCCGCCCTCCTGGGCACCAAGAAGAATCAAATGCTTACGGCTATGGCAGCGCATAGAGGCCACCGGCCCCAGCTGCACCACGTCCAGCACCGGCGGGATGGTGCCCACATCGTACTGGCTCAGCAGCAGCCGCAGCAGCCGCTGGAAATGCTCCGGCTCCCAGTGGGTCTGGCCCAGCACGTCGTATAGCTGCTCCAGGGCGGACATCAAAATCTCCCATAGCTGATTCAGAATCTGCGCTTCCCGGCCGTTGCCGGAAGCATCCAGGGCCTGGGACAGCTGCTCCAGGCGCTGCTCCATGCCCACCGTTTCCAAAAACTCGTACAACGCCTCCACCTGCCCGGCCAGACTGACGCAGGTGCGGAAGGACTGGCGCAGCTGCTCCAAAGGCTCTATCTCCCTCCGGCGGGCAGCGTTCAGGGCTTCCAGCCGGGCCCTGGCATCGGAGCTCCACTCCGCCCCCAGGCCGTCCGGATGATTTTCCCATTCCCTGGCCCACCGGATGCCCCGGATGTCCCAGAGGAAGGCATAGTTTTCCAGCAAATCGCAGGTGTCCGCGTCCAAGCCGGACAGGGCCGAACGAAAATAGCGGAGGACACTGCGCTGGTCATAGTCGCTGAGGGCGGCATCCAATGCAGTGAGGACGGTGGAAATCATGCTCTTTTGCAGAATATCCTCGGTGCCGGACTGGTAGACAGGGATGTGCATCCTGGAAAAAATCAAGCTCACCAGGGGCTGATACTGCCCCATATCCGTGCAGACCAGAGTGATATCCCGGTAGCGGCAGCCCTGGGAAACCAGGGCACGTACCCGGTGGGCTGCCTCCATCACCTCTGCCCAGGGGGAGTCCGCCCGACAGACCCGCAGGAACTGGGCAGCGCAGCCCTGCTGAATCGGGCCCTGGAATAGCTTCTCCCGGAGGACGCACAGCCGATCCTCCCGCTGGTGAATCTCCTCCACCTTAACCGGAACATGCAGCCGCTGGGCAGCCCGGTACAGCTCCGAGGCAGTCTGCCCCGCCTTCTCAAAGGCCAGCTGGTGGGAGCCCACGCTGTCACAATTCAGGCTCACCGTAACCTCCGGGCTGAACTGAATCAGATGCTCCAAAATGGCCATATGCTGCCGGGTGAAATCCGGGAAGCCATCAATGTAAAAAACATGCTGCCTGGCAAAGTCCCCATCCTCCAGCTGCTCCAGCAGCCAGGTCATCTGATCCCGGGGGTCCCGCTTGCCTCGGCTGCACAAGCTGTCGTAGCTCTCCATCAGCAATGAGAGCTCCTCCAGCTTCTGAGCCAGGCTTCCCTCTGTCTGGGCGGCAGCGGCCTTTAGATCTGCCGGGCTGATGCAGCAGCGCTTGAATTCGTCCACCCCATCGATAAGCTGGGTGAGGAATTCCGGCTTTGTCTCCACTGCGGCATAGGCTTTCAGTCTGCTGGCCAGCTGGCGGGCTGCCGCTGCCATAGCCACCACCCGTCCGCCGCCATCCAGGCACTCCATGGCGCCGCTGCCCGCCTGCTCCGCCGCTCTTCTGGCCAGGCGGGTGAAGGACAGCACCTCTGCATATCGGCTGGCAGTGTCCCCGGCACAGCGGCACAACGCCCGCTCGGTTTCGTGGCTAATCAGCTCCGGCACCATAAGAATTCGCCCGGGTCTGCGTTGCTTGACATCCTGAGAGAGCCGGGCAAGCACTTCGCCGCTGTTCTGTGTCCAATCCGTTCCTATCAAAAGATGCAGCATATGGCTGCCCCCTTTCTGTTTCGTCTTCAGTATATCACAGCATTCGGGAAAAAAACAGGACATTTTTCCACCGCCAACCAGATTCCCGGCGACAACATCCATAAACTTGTTACAAAATGGTCGATGAAAAAGTCTTGACATTTTTTTCGGCAGAATATAGTATGGATTCAGAAAGGATGATGCATTATGAATAATTTTCAGTTAGGCGTCATTGAGGGGCAATTTGCGGATTTGGTCTGGGAGAATGCGCCCATCACTGCCGCCGAGCTGTCCCACAAATGTGCGGAGGTATTCCACTGGAAGAAGACCACCTCTTACACAGTTCTAAAGCGGCTGTGCAACAAGGGGCTGTTTCAGACCAAGGACGGTGTGGTGACCTCCCTGCAAACCAGAGACGAATTCTATTCCAATCAAAGCCGAGCCTATGTGGATGCCCACTTTGGCGGGGACTTTCCCTCCTTCCTGGCAGCCTTTACCGCAAAGAAACGTCTGACCTCAGACGAGGTGGAGGCCCTGCGGCGTATCGTAGCAGAGTATCCCCAGGAGACCGGGAAATGACCGGTCTTTTCACCCGGGCACTGAAAATGGCAATGGTGTCCGGGTGGATTGTTCTGCCGGTGTGTCTGCTGCGGCATATACTGCACCGGTGTCCGAAAAAATATACAGTGTGTCTCTGGGCCCTGGTGGCGGTGCGGCTGGTCTGCCCTGTCACAGTGCACAGCAGCCTGAGTCTGATACCCCAGCGGCTGGAGCTGGCAGCGTCAAAGCTGGCCTCCCTGCCTCTGGGGGCAATTTGGTTGGTCGGCATGGGAGCCATGCTCCTGCTGGGCATTTTCCGGCTGCTCCGCCTGACTCGGCGGCTGAACGAGGCCGTCCTACGGAAGGACAATGTGTGGGTGTGCGACTATCTGCCCACTCCCTTTGTGCTGGGGGTGCTTCGGCCAAAAATCTATCTCCCCTCCTGCCTGACGCCGGAGGATGCCCAGCTGGTGCTGGCCCATGAGCGGGAGCACATCCGGCGGCTGGATCCCATGTGGAAGATTCTGGCCTATGGGCTGCTGTGCGTTTATTGGTTCCATCCGCTGCTGTGGCTGGCCTATTGGCTGTTCGGCCTGGATGTGGAGCTGGCATGTGACCAGGCCACCGCTGCCAAATTGAATAGCAGAAAGCGTCAGAAATATGCGGAGCTGATTATCACCTGGGCCGCCCCTGCTGCGCCAGTTCCCGGCTTTGGCAGTCACGGCCTGAAAAAGAGAATTCGCACCGTTCTGGGATACCAGAAGGCCTCCCGATGGTCGCTGCCGGTCTGTTTGGTGACAGCCTGCCTGGTGGCCATCTGCTTCCTCACCAGCCCCATGTCCAGTATCAATGCCCCTGTGCAGGAGGCCGTAGGTCAGTTCTTCGCTCAGCTGGATACCGTGGCAGTGCCCCGGTAGCAGCCGCCCCCAGGGCCGGGGCAATTTCCATAATATATCGCCACTGCGGAGAGGCAGCTGCCCCGAGGCTGATACGGCCCAGGGAAGCCCTCGCCGCAGGGGCTTTTTTTCGCCGTCTTCTTATGAAAAGGCTTCGAATATTTCATTTTACCGGCGAATTATTTTTCTTGACAAATGTCATTTTCGGTCATAAAATAATTATAATTCTACGAAATGTAGAGAATGTGTACACAATCGGCTGGATTTCGTTGAAACAAAGCTCCCATATTTATTCAGAAAGGATGATTTCCCCATGAAGCATTCCCTCTGCAAGAAAATCACCTCTGCCATTTGCAGCCTTTTCCTGCTGGCAGCCATCCTGGTTCCCGCCCTGGCCGAGCCGGTGACCACCTCTGTGCCCTCCACCAACGGTAAGTACTGCTCCCAGTGCGGCGTCAATTCCATGGCAGCCACCGGCGGAACCCGGTCGGAGACCAAATATTTCAACGTTGATTCCTGCGCCGAAATCTTTAAGCCCCATGTCCACGCCGTCACCATCACCTACGCAACCTATATGTGCTCCATCTGCGGCAACTGGGGCGAAAACATCGCAGGAAAAACCTACAGCTGCACCGCCGCATAAAACAGCAAAGGATGAAAGGGCAACACATGAGGCAAACCCGGCGACTGGTCACTGCCATACTGGCATTTCTGTTGGCCTTGGGCTGCTGCGGCTGGGCAGTGGCGGAAGCATCGGAACCATCCGTCTGGGTGGTGGCGGAATACACCGGCCCCGGCCAGATGGATACCATCCTGGAAGAGGCCATCGCCGCTTTCCGGGAAAAGCACCCCGATGTCCGGGTGAATTTGGAGATTTTGTCTCCCCGGCAGGAAATTCGGCAGAGCCAATTGGCCGCCCTGCGGGAGGCTATGGAGGCCGGAAAGGGGCCGGATGTCTACGTTCTCTCGGCGGCGCACACACTATCCCTGGGGCCCAAGGGCCGCTCGGTGGAGCCGCTGTTCGATAGTGTCCCCTATGCCATGCAGCAGGGTGTCTTCCGGGACATTTCCGACTTGTATAGCCATGATGCATCCCTGGATGCACTGGGGCTGCAAACCACCGTGATGGACGGCGGCTGCGTAGGGAGCAAACGGCTGCTCCTGCCCCTGAGCTTCGACGTAAAAGCCTTCTACTTCCTGTCCGATGGGGAAATTCCCCAGCTGCAGCCGGATATGACGGTGCTGGATGTGCTGGACTACGGCCTTGGCAAAAATGACTCGGAGCTGGCCCTGGCGCTGACCCGAGAGGCCATTGCCCACCTCCGCCCGGAGACCGTCTTCTCCAGCTTAATCAACTACGACACCGGAAAGGTCAGCCTCTCCTTTGAGGAAGTGACGGAATTTTTCACCCGCTATGAAAAGCTGTGCACCATGGCCCGGCAGAAGGAGGACTATGTCCTTCTGCTGCCAAATCTTGAGATGTATCTCAGCCGTGTCCGGTATGGCAAGCCGGGGCTGGAATATCTGCCCTGTTATCTTTCCAGCATCGGCCGGATTTTGTCTCTCCCGGCCATGGCCAGTCTGGACGAGAAGGAGCTTGCGGTGATTCCCCTGCGGGCCGTCAGCGGCGATGTTACCGCCATGGTCAAGTGGTTCGGAGCCGTAGGCGCCGACAGCAGCAACCCGGAGCTGGCATATGAATTGCTGTCCAGTCTGCTCCGGCCAGAGTATCAGTGGCGCAGTCAGGTGGATGCCCTGCCCCTGGGAGGATGGCCCGTTTTGGTGGAAGGCTCGGCAGAGGCGATGTGGTCCGGCCTGTGCAGCCAGATTCTCTCCCAGCGGGAGCGAGCCCTCCTGGAAAATGTACCTATCACCGAAGAATGGGTCACCTGCGTGACAGACGAAATAACCCGGGTAGATTTTCAGGTGGACGTAAACTTCACCGAAGCCCTGGATTTGCTGATGCCGGATGCATGAAAAATGGGATCCAGAAAGTGGTGCATTCTCTGACTGACCTCCCAGCTACCATGTACACAAAAACCGTCCCCCTGCAAGTGGTTCACCATTTGCAGGGGGATTGTTGTAATCAGGGTTGCGTTCCCAGCAGCTGCCGGGCTACGGCGAGCAGGGTGGCCTCGTCCACGGGCTTGGGGATGTGGGCATTCATTCCGGCATCCAGGCTGCGCCTGACATCATCGGAGAAGGTGTTGGCCGACATGGCAGCAATGGGCACAGTCCGGGCATCCTCCCTTGCCAGGCTGCGGATGGCACGGGAAGCCTCCAGGCCGTCCATCACCGGCATCATAATATCCATGAGGATAAGGTGGAAATAGCCCGCCGGAGAGGCGCTGAATGCCTCTACCGCCTCTTTGCCGTTCCACGCCTTGGTGACCTCCGCCCCCTGGGTGGTGAGCAGGAACTCTGCCACATCCATATTCAGGTGGTTGTCCTCCACCAGCAGCACCCGGACGCCCTGGAGCTTTTTCTCTCCTGTGATGCCGGAATCGGTCTGCTGGGCGGTGTAGCTTCTGTCAATCTGGAAGGTCAGCTCCACCCGGAAGGTAGTACCCTTCCCCTTTTCGGAGTGGCATTGGATGGTGCCCCCCAGGGCATCCACCAGCTTCTTCACAATAGACAGCCCCAGGCCGGAGCCCTCGTAGGTGGTGCGGGCTCCCTGGGCCTCCTGGGAAAAGGGCTCATACATGTGCTGCTGGAACTCCTGGGACATACCCAGGCCATTGTCCTCACAGGTGAATTCGAAGGTGGCAGTGGTGGGTGTACTGGATACCAGCCGGGTATTCAGGTGGACATAGCCCCCGGGCTTGCCATACTTCACGGCGTTACCCGCCAGATTCATCAGCACCTGCATCACATGCCTGGGACTGCCCACCAGCCGGGAAATAGGGAGGCAATCCCGCCGGAGCACCTTATACTCGATTCCCCGGTCAGTTGCCCGGGGCCGGAGCAGGGTGGTGGTCTCGTTCAGCACCACCATCAGGTCGAAGGGCTTTTCTTCCAGCCTGATTTCGCTGCTCTCCAGCTTGCTCATATCCAGCACACTGTTCACCAGGGACATCAGGGCGTTCAGGGCCTCCATGGCCCGCTCCCGGCATTCCTCCTGAATCTGCATGTCCCCGGGATTGCGGGCCGCCATGTTGAGGTAGCCCTGGATGCCGTTGATGGGAGTACGGATGTCGTGGCTGATACGGCGGAGGAAATCCGTCTTGGCGCTGTTGGCCACCCGGGCCTCCTGGGCCTCTTCCACAATGCGCCGCTGATAGGCGGCCTCTTTGGTTTTCTCCCGGCTGACATCCTGGAGAAGAATCAGCACATGGGACGGCTTGCCGTCTTGGTCGAAATCCGCTACAGTGACGCTGACCCGGCACCACTTCTCCTCCCCGCCCCGATATGCCTGATAATCGGTATAGAAGCTCTTGTGGACGTCGGTGATGTTTTCCAGGCTCAGGGTTTCCTGGATAAACTCTGGGGACAGTCTGCCGTCCAGCTCCTCCCGGAACTGGGGCAGTACGGTGTGCTCCATAAAATACCGCTTCAGCTCCTGGTAGCTCCCCTTGGCAGGAACCTTATCCGTCAGCCAGGGGGCCAGGTAGATGCTCTCATACCTATCCTCGGGCAAATCCACGTAGAAAAGGGTGAAATAAATGGTCTCCAGGGAGCGGAGCATATTCACCTTCTCGCTTAGCTGGCGGTTGCTCTCCTGCAGGGCCTTTTGATTGTCGGAAAGCACCCGGTTCCGGGTGGCAAATATCCCCGCCCAGGTGACGAAATACGCCATGGCAAACAGGGCCGCTGCCAGCCAGGTATTGGGGAAGGCTGCCAGAATGGGATAATAGATATACAGCACATAGCCGTTGCAGCCGGAGCGGCAGCCCAGGTAGGCGCTGCCATTGACATGGAAGGGGCGCAGCTGCCCATCCGAAGGAAGCTGGGACAGGCGGCGAAGCACCGGATTCTCCGGCAGTGTCCCGCTCTCCATCTGGGAGTCACTGGTGGCCCAGACGGTATCCTCCCAGGAAATGGCATATGCACCCTGCTTTTGCAGGTACAGTCCCCCCAGCAAGCTGGCCAAATCATTCTCCGTGCCGGAAAGCATCCCGGCGGGCTGGCGGTAAAATCCCACCAGGATGCCCTTTTTGTCCTTCCGGGACACGGCACAGATATCGTAGTCATTGCCCCCTGTCTGGACACGGTGGGCATAGATTTTATTGGGATAGTCCACAATGTCTGCAAACCGGGTGCCGTTTTCGGAGTATTTCCACTGGGGATTCCGGTATTGGCGGGTGTAGCCGGAGGCATCCAGCTTCAAATTCTCATCCAGCAGCGCAATGCCGCTGATTCGCAGACGGTCCACGTGCCCCTCCAGGAAGGTGTCCGTAGCAAGCTCCGGCTGCTCCTGCAAATGGTAGCTCAAATCCGTCAGCAAATCCGCCAGCCGGAACAGGCTCTTGGTGCGGTCGGCAGCCAGCAGCTTATCATAGTTGATGCACTGCTGCTTCAGGGTTTCCAGAGTATTTTTCGTCAGAACGGAGGTGGAGCCAAACTCCCAGCAGCCCGCCAGTGCCATCACCGCCAGCAGCAGCGCCAGCCCCAGGGCCATCACCGCCGTAATCCGGGGCAAGCGCTTGGGCAAATTGCGTATAGCAGACTTATGCACCCAGTCCACCTCCCAGCGCCTTGTCAGCATTTATGCCGTAGCGCTCCAGAATTTCCCGGGTTGTACCGTCCTTACGCATCTCCTCCAGAACCTGGTTCAGCTGCTGGCACAGGCTCTGGTTGGCACCGGGATAGAAGGCTACCCCCAGCTCGGACAGCTGGATATCCTCCTCTAAGAAGCGGTACTCCACATCGCTGTTCTTCAGCATCTGCGCCAGTGTGGCAGAGTAACCGGCGCAGGCATCCACATAGTTGTTACGCAGGGCCGCCACAACCTCTTCTATATCCACCAGGCTGTAAATCGTTGCGGCCCGGGGCAGACGTTTCCCCTGCGTCTGTAGAAAAAGGCTTTCGGAGCTGGTTGCTGTCTTAACCGCAATCTGCTTTCCTTCCAAGTCGCTGAGGGTTTGGATTGGGCTGCCTTTCAGCACGGCCACACCTGACGGCCCAGCACATAGGGGCCCGCCCAGTCGTAGTCCTCCTCCCGACCGTTCATGGAGTAGCAGCACCACAGGCAATCCACGGTTCCGTTTTTCAGGCAGGTGTCCCGCATACTCCAATTTATCCGGAGGAACACCGGCTGACGGCCCAGCCGCCTGCAAGCCTCTGTGGCAATTTCTACATCGATTCCGACGCCATGGCCGTCCTCATCGGTATAGGTATAGGGGCGATACTCATCGTAACCCATCACCAACCTGGGCAGGGCTTTTGTGGGCTGCTTCCGCTCACAGCCCAGCAGGGCTGCCGCCAGAAGCAGGGCAAGCAGCACGATTCTCTTTTTTCCGCCCATGGCATTCTTCTCCTTCTTGCCCAATAGATTGCATGTAAAGCGCTAGGAGTTGTACACATTATATAATATACAGTCGATATTTTCAAGGACTATCCGTCATTTTTTCACAGCTTCCGACAAAAATCGACGGGAGGCCGCCGTCTTCTGTAGCTCTTAAATTGAAACTCATTTTCATATTGACTTTTTCAAAAGCCGGGGTATAATATGATAACAGTTATCAAATTCAGGAGGCAGACCATGCAGAGCAAAGGTTCCTATAAAACCAGGCAGGGGGATGAGCTGCGGAGCTTTTTGGAAAGCGTCCCCGGGCAGCACATCACCGCTGCGGACGTATGCGACTATTTCCGCCGGAGCGGCAAGCCCATGGGTATGGCGACGGTCTACCGGCAGCTGGACAAGCTGGTGGACGAGGGCGTAATTGCAAAATATAACATTGATGCCAGCTCCCCTGCCTGCTTTGAATACCTGGGAGCCCATCTCAGCGAGGAAATCTGCTACCACTGCAAATGCTCCGTATGCGGCAAGCTCATCCATATGCACTGCGAGGAGCTGCCCGAATTGCAGAAGCATATTTTACAGCACCACGGCTTTGCCATTGACCCGGTGCGGACAATTTTCTACGGTGTATGCAGTGATTGTGCAAAGGAGAAGCAATGAAAAAACGGTTTTTAATCATCCTATCGGCTCTGGCGCTGCTGCTGTCCGGCTGCGCCCAGCCCCAGAGCAGCAAGAAACTACAGGTGGTGGCTGCCATTTTCCCGGAATATGACTGGGTACGGCAAATCGTGGGCAACGATGACAGCGTGGAACTGACACTGCTGGTAGATGACGGTGTGGATCCCCACAGCTTCCAGCCTGCGGTTTCCGACATGGTGACGGCTGCCAACTGTGACCTGCTGATTTACGGCGGCGGCGAGTCCGACCAGTGGCTCACCAAGCTGGAGGCCACCAATCCAGGCCGGGAAACCCTGGTGCTGCTGCCTCTGCTGGGGGCGCAGGCCCACCAGGAGGAAGTGGTGGAGGGCATGGAGGCCCATGAGGAAGGGGAAGACGATGCCGAAACGGACGAGCATGTTTGGCTCTCTTTGCGAAATGCCTCCCTGTTCTGCCAGGCCATCACCGATGCGCTGTGCCGCCTGAACCCTGCAAAGGCGGATACCTACCGGGGCAACCTTGCTGCCTACCAGCAGAAGCTGGATGCTCTGGACAGAGACTACCGCAGCGCCATCGATGCTTCCCCCAACCGCACCATTGTGGTGTGCGACCGGTTTCCCTTCCGGTATCTGGTGGAGGACTATGGGCTGAGCTATTACGCCGCCTTCCCCGGCTGCTCCGCCGAAACAGGTGCCAGCTTTGAGACGGTGGTATTCCTCTCTGACAAGGTGAAGGAATTGGGGCTAAATGCCCTGCTGGTCACCGAGAGCAGCGACGGGCGCATGGCAAAAACCGTGGCCCAGAATGCAGGCAGCGCCGATATGCCGGTGCTGACCCTGAACTCCATGCAGTCTGTCTCCGGGGAAAATGCAAAGAGCCTGGACTATCTGACGGTGATGACCGAAAATCTCCGGGTGCTAAAACAGGCGCTGGCGTAAGGAGGAACCCCCATGCCCCAAATTGTATGTGAAAATGCCTCCCTGGGCTATGACGGAAAGCCCATTGTCACCGGTCTCAGCTTTACGGTCAACGCCGGGGACTATCTGTGCATCGTGGGAGAAAACGGCTCCGGCAAGTCCACCCTGATGAAAACCATTCTGAATCTCACCCCGCCCCTGGCTGGTTCCATCCACATGGATGGGCTAAAGCCCACCCAAATTGGCTACCTGCCCCAGCAGACCCAGGTGCAGCGGGATTTCCCCGCCTCGGTGCTGGAAATTGTGCTTTCCGGCTTCCAGGGGCAGCGGGGCTGGCGTCCCTTCTACACCAAGGAAGAAAAAGCAGCCGCCGTCCATCAGCTCCAGCGACTGGGGCTGGAGGGCTTCCAGCGCCGGTGCTACCGGGAGCTGTCCGGCGGGCAACAGCAGCGGGTACTGCTGGCACGGGCCCTGTGCGCCACCCAGAAATGCCTTCTGCTGGACGAGCCCATCTCCGGCCTGGACCCCAAGGCTGCGGCGCAGATGTACGAAATCATCCAGCAGCTGCACCGGGAGGGCATTACTATTATTATGATTTCCCATGATGTGGGGGTTGCCCTGGCAGATGCCACCCACATTCTCCACATCGGCAAGCATCTGTTTTTCGGCACCAAGGAGGGCTACCTGCACAGCGGCATCGGCCAGGCCTTTCTCAGCGAGGAGGCGCACAAATGATGGAAACACTTGCCCTGTATTTGGGCTACCCCTTTGTCCGCTACGCCCTGATTGTGGGCGTTCTGATTGCACTATGTGCCTCCCTACTGGGGGTAACCCTGGTGCTCAAGCGGTTTTCCTTCATCGGTGACGGCCTTTCCCATGTGGCTTTTGGCGCCATGGCCGTTGCGGCGGTGCTGAATATGACCAACCGCATGGTGATTGTACTGCCGGTGACGGTGGTATGCGCCGTGCTGCTGCTGCGTACCGGGCAGAACACCAAAATCAAGGGCGATGCCGCCATTGCCATGATTTCCGTGGGTGCGCTGGCCTTTGGGTATCTGCTGATGAGCATGTTCTCCACCTCCTCCAACCTCTCCGGGGATGTGTGCGGGGCGTTGTTTGGCTCCACCTCCATCCTCACCCTTACCAAAGGGGAGGTATGGCTGTGCATTATGCTGTCCGGGCTGGTACTGGTGCTGTTTACCCTGTTCTACCACCGCATCTTTGACGTAACCTTCGACGAAAATTTCGCCAAGGCGGCGGGCACCCGGGTGGATGCCGCCAATCTTCTGATTGCGGTGATTACCGCTGTGATTATTGTGCTTGCCATGAATCTGGTGGGCTCCCTGCTGATTTCTGCGCTTATCATCTTCCCTGCCCTGTCCGCCATGCGGATTTTCCGCTCTTTCCTGTCGGTGACGGTTTTCTCGGCGGTCATCAGTGTCACCTGTGCCTTTCTGGGCATTATCATTTCCATACTGGCAGGTACCCCGGTGGGCTCCACGGTGGTGGCGGTGGACGTGGCAGCCTTTGCTGTCTGCGCCGGAATCGGGACGGTGAAGGGAGCCTAATCTGGGCTGTTTGGGACAGGCGCAGCCTGTTCCCGGCTCCCTCTCCGAGGGTGTGTTCCCCAATGGATGGTGAAAGCCATTCCCGGCTCCCTCTCTGAGGGAGCTGCTG
>ENA-OZAA01000498-OZAA01000498.1-human-gut-metagenome-genome-assembly--contig:-NODE-498-length-19897-cov-7.003276_pt1 | contig 19897 bp, 19 predicted proteins | sample MGYA00244204_ERZ653492 | MGnify/ENA primary metagenome ERZ653492 (study PRJEB26926, sample SAMN06164980) | human gut metagenome | biome: ENVO:00009003; feature: ENVO:2100002; material: ENVO:00002003... | reverse complement strand
AGCGCTTGAATGGCATTCAAGAGGTCAGCGGTTCGATCCCGCTTATCTCCACCAAGTCCTGAAATCTTACGATTTCAGGACTTTTTCTTTTTTATACCCCATAGTAAAACGGATTCATGTTGAAGCGAAAAAATGCAGTTTGTATCATAACTGCCATCGCAAATTTTCAATATCGCCTGCTGGCGGTAAGTGCCAAGCGTGCACCCCAGTAACCACAAAATACATTGCCCGATTATGCTGTGGAAACTGAATGGCCGAAGCTCAAGAATCATCACATTGATTTATTCACGCTTTCGTGATATACTATCAGTGGTATTTTATATGGTGGAGGTAAGTTGATGGCGGTATGCTATGACAAATTATTTCACAGAATGATCGATGAACGCATGACAAACGCTCAGCTCATGTCGATGGCTGGATTCAGTGCGAATATAATTACTCGTCTAAAGAAGAATGAGTACATTTCCCTTGAAAGTATTGAAAAAATCTGCAAAGCGCTAAATTGCAACGTAGATGAGATTCTTGATTTTCAAGATAGTAAAAACTAACTATAGGAGGCAAATATGAATAGTAAAGACACGATGTGTTTCAAGATTTTTAGAGAGTGTGTTCGAGCAATTCACGACGGAGAACTTATTGTTCAGGAAAGTCAAAAGGATAAAGAATTTCATTTTCAGAATTGGTGTCAAAAACGACTAGAAAATGTCGGATTACATTTTGAAGGCACTGGAAGAAATATTTATCCCGATTTTTGCTTGGTCGAAAAACCAGAAGGGTACGAAATCAAGGGTCTGGCATACCCTGGACGTGAAAAAGATTATGATGCCAACAGCAATGTACCAACAGGTGTTCATAATGGACGACAGATTTTCTATATCTTTGGTAGATACCCTAATGATACCTCATCGTATAAAGCGGAGAAAAATGCGGAATACCCTGTAATTGATTTGGTTCTGTGCCACGGGGATTTTATGAATGCTCAGCACGATTATGTTCATAAGAACAAACACGTTAAGGGATTTGGTACATATGGCGATATAATGATTCGGGATAGAAAGATGTATGTAGTTCCAACACCATTTGCCTTGACAAACGGCACAGCTGGACTAGCAACATTAATACTTCCAGCTGAGATTGATGTTCCAGAAGGGTTCAAATGTGTTGGTGATTTGAGCCGAATTGAAGGTAACTCATTGGTCGTGGGGTATAAGTTTGATTTGAGAACGAATCAAATTACAGCGGAAACGGTTTCAAACCCTAATGCTGGAGTGGCACACTACTTCAAGGCGTATCGTTGCCTTGAACAATCTGACAAAGTAGTTTCAATGGTTGATAGTATATCAGGTCTGGAGAATTCAGAAGATGAATGACAATAAGCAATTTCCCGTTTGGGAAGTCAGCGAAATTGCGGAGCGCGAAAGTTGGCGCAAAGAGGTAAATCGTCCAATTTACCATATTCACAAGTGGTGGGCTCAAAGGTTGGGATCAGTTTTTAGAGCAGTCCTATTATATCTTATTGAGGACAGTACGGAAAACATTTGGGATTCTTATTATAAGGTTCACGACTATAACAATATTACTGTACTCGACCCCTTTATGGGAAGTGGAACAACAATAGGCGAGGCTCTGAAATTAGGAACGAAAGCCGTAGGTTGTGATATTAACCCGATTAGTTCTTTTTTAGTCAGGCAGGAGCTCGCCAGAGTCTCAATAGATGAATTGAATGAAGCATTCAACAGTCTTGAAAAAAATGTATCACCAGACATTTTGAAATGCTATCAAACTATAGATGATTTTAGCGGAGAGCTAATTCCAGTATTATATTATTTCTGGGTAAAAATTGTAGTAACACCTGACGGAGAGGAAATTCCTCTCTTTTCGAAGTACGTATTTGCTCAAAATGCATATGCATCCAAGAAACCAAAGGCACAAATTATTTGTCCCGAATGTTGGAAAGTGTTTGAAGGAGTATATAATCAAACAAATGCAGTTTGCCCACATTGCGGTAAAACTTTTAATCCGCAAAACGGGCCTGCAAGCAAAACAACTGTACGGAGTACAAAAGGTAAAATCTACAAGATCAAAGACTTAGTTCCTGCGGATGGATCTCTCCTGAAAGAGAAAATGTATGCGCTACTAGCAGTTAACAAAAACGGGGAAAAGCGCTATCAATCCATTAAAAAGTATGATGTTGATCTTTTTCAGGATATATGTGAACAGGTAAGGTACTCTTCAACATTTTCTCCATCTTACAATGTACGGCCTGGATTCAATACGAATCAAGCAAGAGGATATAATTATAATACATGGCGAGACTTTTTCAACAAACGTCAGTTGTATTGCCTGGGCAAACTTTTGGATGGAATACAGAATATTAAAAGCCAGAAAATAAGAGAACAATTCCTATGTTTATTTTCTAGCACTCTTGAATTTAATAATATGTTTTGCAGTTACAAGGGTGAAGGTACAGGTGCAGTACGCCCTATTTTCTCCAATCACATTCTGAAACCGGAACGAACACCCCTTGAAAACTCCGTATGGGGCTATAGTTGTAGTAGTGGGTGCTTTTCTACGCTCTATAAGACTCGACTACTTAAAGCAAAGCAGTATTTGGACAACCCATTCGAGTTATACATTGATTCCGAAACAAAGAAATGCAGCAAACGAATCGCAAGCCGAAAATTAGCTGCAACTATTTGCGAGTCTTGGAATGATTTTGATATAACAAATAATGCAGCATTAATATTAAACGGAGATAGCGCAAATCTTCCTATTCCAGATGAATCCGTTGATTTTGTCGTTACAGATCCACCGTATTTTGACTTCATTCATTATAGCGAATTGAGCGATTTTTTCTATGCTTGGCTAGGACCGCTTTTGAAAGATACATACTCTTTTTTTGACGGCGATACATCTAGGAGAGACAATGAAGTACAGCAAACAGATGCTAGGGCATTTTCGATGTTATTGGGAGGGGTATTCAAAGAATCCAATCGGGTGTTAAAGCCAAACGGACGGTTAGCTTTTAGCTTTCATCATTCGCGCATTGAAGGCTGGATTGCTATATACAATGCAATAAAGAGTGCTGGTTTTTTTGTAATTGATACTTTCCCAATTCATGCGGAATTAATGGCATCAACCCCCAAAAACAGCGCCAAAGACCCCATCAGTCTTGATGCGATTATTATTTGTGGAAAAACTGCGCCAATTATACGGGACACTGTCAATACTACCCGTGCCATTATTGATTTCTTGAATATCATGAGCGAACATGGTAAGAAATTGTCTTCTGCGGATGTTTTTGTAATTTGCTGTTCACAGTGCTTGCAAAAGTGTATTGCTGAAAATATGGATGAAGATGAAGTTTGCTCATATATGGAAAAAACATTCAGAGAGATTCTTCTGCTATGGAAAAATAGTGAAAATAATATGGGGAGGTGATCGTATTGGCAGAAGCGTTATCAGGGGTTAATGGAGAAATATTGCGTTGGGCCCGTGAGTTCTATAACATGAATGCAGAAGATGCAGCAAAAGCGATTGGCGTTGACGTTGAACGCTACTGTAACTGGGAAGCGGGGACAGACCACCCAACCTATGCTAAACTGCGAAAAATCAGTGAGGTCTTTCGCAAGCCTAGTGCGGTGTTTTTCTTCCCTACCCCACCGCAATTACCGCCGATAAAGGGTGATTTGCGGACATTGCCTGATGATGTTGTCAACTGCTTTAGCAAAAACATTATTATTCAATTTGAAAAGGCTAAAGCCTATCAGATGAGCCTTAAAGAATTATACAGTGACAAGGAAAGCATTTTCATGCATAAAGACACATTTCCTTTAGATACCACTGCACTATGTGATTATTTCAGAACTGCGTTAACTTTTCCCATTTCTGCACAAAAGGCACGAAAAAGCACGAAGTTCGTATTTGAGATTTACCGAGAAAAATTCTATGATCTTGGAATATATGTGTTTAAGGAATCATTTAAGGATAACAGTATTTCGGGATTATGCATTGCTGATTCCCAGTTCCCGGTTATCATGATTAATAACTCCATGTCTTTTGCACGGCAAATTTTTACGCTTTTTCATGAACTTTATCATCTAATCAAAGATACCAGTGGAGCAGAGATTATTCGTGATGATTATTATGTAATGTTGAATCAAGCGCAAAGTGACATTGAGCATTCTTGTGACACCTTTGCCAATATGTTCTTAGTGCCGCCTGATGATTTTCAAGTTGAGTTGCAGAAAACGAGGCTTGATGAACATGGAATTGAGGAATTAGCCAAGCTATACTCTGTTAGTAGAGAAGCTATCATGTATAAGCTCTGGAAACTCGGAAAGATTACATCAGATGATTATACAGCGTTGAAAGAAGCATTCTATGGGGAAGCAATCAGAGAAAAAAAGCCAAAAAAGGATGGTACATCAGGCGGAGGAAATTATTATTCGACAAAGCTATCTTATTTGGGGCAGAGATATACCGGTGAAGTATTCAGACAGTATTTTTCCGGGAGGATTGATAGTATTCGTGCGAGTGAAATGTTGCAAAGCAAAGTAGATCACCTTCCAAGATTAGAATCAGCTTATTTTAGGGGGGTGGGCTGATGGTGTATATTTTAGATACGAATATTATCCGCAAGATATTCTTCCATCTTCCCAAAAAAGGAAAGTACTTCGAAAGTGTCTGGAAAGCATTAGAGGCAGGCGTTGACTCCGGAGTATATATTTCTGTGGATGAATGCTTTAACGAGCTTGAACGGCAGTTCTCCAAAGATGCAGAGGCGTTCAAGTGGATTAATGAACGAAAGAAAATGTTTTTGAATCCGGGCGACGAAGAATCAACTATAATGTGTCAGATATTCTCAAACCCCAAATTTAGGGAAAGCATACACACAAAGAATATCCTTGAAAATCGCCCATCCGCTGATGCATACATTGTTGCAAAAGGGAAATTTTTAGGGGCAACAGTTGTGACAGCAGAGGAATATAAACCAAACTCCGCTCAACTCCCCAATCTATGTCAGGCTATGGGTGTACACTACATAGGATATGACGACTTTATGGAGGCTGTCTCGAATACTATTGACCAAGAGTAAAAATCCCTTGGCAACAAGGGGACACTTCTATCTCTCCTGATGGGAGTATGTGCGTCCTGCGGAGCTTACAGCCCGGACAGTAGAATGTTCGTAAGCGCTCAATATCCCCCGCCTAGTATTTCCTCCCGCCCCTATGAGATAATAGCGCTATTGGGATACTACAGTAAAGTCTATCAAATTTTTTAATTGCAAGGTCGAACGCTGCAGGCCGTAATTGACAGCGGAATCATACAGGTTATCCCCCTTAGGTAATGGAGGTGTATTAATGGGTGTAGATGTTATAAATGGGAGCCCTCAATTTCGAGAACTATGGACTAAGCGTGAAAAAGAGAACGAGAATCAGTATTTAGCATTGCACCCTGATTCACTAATCCCCAAGTTTGCTAAGGAATTCGCTGCATTCGGTTATACTGCTGAAACTACAGCTCAGTTACTACGTTATATGCCACGTCATAAAGGGGCATTTCTTTCCATTGTGAAAGCGTATTACCAACTAGCGAAGCAGGAGGGCTTACATGACGAGCAGAATTTCTTCTTGCAGTTCTTTCACTACAGAGGCCTGGATGAAGTGGTTCCTTTGCTAATTGAGGATTATAAAGACGTAGATACTGCCGATTCAACAAGATGGTTTATATCAGATTGTTTATATCAGATTTGTTCTCCGAATTTTCTTACAGAATATATTGATCTTGTATCTAATCCTCAATATGGGATTAACCGACAAATGTTAGTGTTGCTGTTGGGTAAGCTAAAGAGCGAATATGCTGTCTCTGCTCTAGTCACGTTGGTAGATGACGAGGATGTTGCTATGCAAGCAATTATGGCTTTGGGAGAATACAGGAGAATTGAATTCCAGCCATATTTTGAACGCTTTCTCACATCTAAAAAGCAAGGGCTTAGAAATGCAGCAAGAATGTCATTGAAGAAAATAAAAGCATAAGTATCCATCGACTGTGCAGAGTTCAGTAAGCGCTCAATAGCCACGCGCCCAGCATTCCCCATATATCCATGAGATAAAAAACGCACGGTGCGTTTTTCGGAAAACCGGACAGAGATGGTGTCAAATGGGAGAAGTATTGGCCGTGCGGGATGCGTATCGGGCGCAGGAATGGGCAATGCTCATAGCAAAACACCAGGAGAAGCCCCAGAGCAATCCCCTTCCCGGGATGGGGATTGGTAGGCAGCAGGAGCGCATGGGTACATTGAAGAAAACGAACATCTTGCCTGTGAGGGAACAGAGAAAGGAGTACAGATATGGATATTCTTCGTGCAAAAGAAATCATTGAATGCCTGGCTGATGGGGTCAATCCGCTGCCGGGCGGGTTCGGGGCTTTCGCCCCAGAGGACGTATGCCCACCGGGCGCACTATGCAAGCAGCCTCAGTTCCGGCAGTGGGAACTGAGGCTGCTGTCTTTTTATTTCCGGGTTATTCCCGGCCCTCCAGTCTGCTTCGGATGACATTCAGCCATTCGCCCTTGTATTTGAAGTATTGGGGGCCCGCAACAGAGGTTTTGGTGTTTAGCAGGTGCTTCGCAAGAGCGCTGAGAGACCAGATTTCGCCGTTGAAGCCAACGTGTTTGTCGTCAACGACCTTGCACATTGTTCCAGAGTTCGGGTTTCCGGCACAGCAGAACTCGATTTCTGCACCGGTGGGAATATCACATTTGGAGAAGGCAAAGGGAGACAGCCTCTCCTGGTGCTGCTCGTCAATTTTCTGAGCCAGGGCCTCGTCCTGCTGCTCTGCGGTGGTAGCTCTCCATCTTTTCAGGCGGTGAGCAAAGCCGTTGATTTCCGCAATGGCCTCCAGAATAGAATAGGCATCCTCCGGTGACATGGCGTAGAACTCCCGAATACGCCGCTTGCCGTCCACTTCCTCTGTGGAGCGAAGCTCGGGATTCAGCTTGTCCAGAATGGCGTGGAGCTTCTTGTCGGAAAGGGCGGAATCCACCTCGTAGGTTGCATACACCCGAAATGCGAAGGGAACTGCTGTGCTGCGGTTCAGTTCCCCAAGTCGCTGCTTGACATCGGTGGCATAGCCGATTTTGACATATTGAGGGAAAGAGGGGTTGGTGAGAATGTAAATGTAGCCGGTCATAATTATAGCTCCTTTATAATCTCAATAAATTTATCCAACGTATACGCCCCATCAATCCCAAACTCCCGGTTCTTGAATACCATGAAATACCGATAGTTCTGCCCGCACTGTGCCTGCCACTGGCGGCCCAGTTTGAGTTTACGTTCGCTGTCGCTGTTGTCCCGGTCGTCGCCCTTGTATTCAACCAGCACCAGCTTGCCGGATTGGGTCATTACCATAAAATCGGGGTAATGGTTGATAAAACCATTGAGCCGGAAGTCCTTTCGCTCTATAATTCGGTGCCACCATTTCACATTTTTCAGGGCAACCACGGCATCAATCAATTCATGCTCGCCGCCGTTCATGTCGTTCTTTTCCGCTTCATACAGGGACTTCGGAATGGCATCCGTGATATCGGCGGGTGTGATGACCGGAGGGAGAATATAGCTTTCCCGGCAAGAGATTCTTCCGACATCCAGCCAGCGGGAGAATTGTTTTTCCCGGTAGGCTTCTTCCAAAGTCTTGAGCTTTTCCTGAATCTTGGCGGCATAGGTGGGAATTGCCGTCTCCATGGCGGCCAGTTCATCCTCGGTCATTCCCCCGACGATTCGGCGCACATAATCGTTGATTTCCGCCGCCGCATAACCGTTATTCCGGTTGATTTGCTTACAGAGCAGTTTGGTGCAGCTTTCAATCTTCTGCTCCGGCGGGAGCTGGGCCAGACGGTTGCGGATATACTCACTCAATTCACTGTCAGCCCGCTTATATTTGGGAACAGCCTCTCCATTTTCGGCCAAATCCACACGATACATTTCTCCGGTAGCCAGTTCAAAGTGTATTTGCGCATCCTGTCCAGCCAGTGAAAAGCCATCTGACAGATTTTCCGGTTCCAGCAGCTCATACTCTCCGCCGAACATATCCGGGGTGTACCGAAGGAAAAACTGGGGAATCCGCAGTGCGGAGGCTTCATCTGCAAAGACGCTCTGCATCGCATTCTGTTTCAGCATATCTCCAAGCTCCCCTCCTAAGAATCCATCATCCGGCCCATTGGCCACCGCAGTATAGCTTTCCGCCTGCTGTGTTGCCTCCTGCACCATGGCAGATACCGCTGTACCCTCAGATTCTGTGTTTTCCAAGGCCGTCCTGACTTCCTGCACGTTTACATCATCAAATGTATCCGTTTCCTCGGCTTGCGGTTCCATAGGGAGTGTTATTTGGGGTACTTCCTGCCAGGCAGGAGTCTTAGGGATTTCCGCTGCCTCACCAAGTCGGTAATCCTTTCGGCTGAAACCAGCCTTATTCAGTCCGGCTATGATTTTTTCCAACGTGTTGTGGAAATCCACAGAATTCGTCAGCACATAGGATGTATTCAGCAAGGGGGACTTATGCTCCATGGCATAGGGCTGGCGCAGAATCCGGCCCAAAATCTGCTCCACGTCCACGGTGGAGGTGCGGTTGGCAAGAGAAGCCAGAATATAGGCAAAGGGGCAGTCCCAGCCCTCTTTCAGCGCATTGATTGTGATGATATACCGGATTTTGCAATCCCGGCTCATTAAGTCCTTCCCTTTGAGGTCGTCCACATTGGAGGTTTTGACTGCAATTTCCTCTTCCGGGATGCCCATATTCACAAGCATTGCCTTGACTTTGTCGAAGGTGTCGCTGTTGTCTCCGGTGCGGGGCTGGGCCTGGAACAGGACGATGGGGCGGATATACTTGCCGCCCGCCGCCTCTGCCGCAATTGCCTCTTTCTCAATACTGCCCCGAAGCTGGATGGCATCCTGAATCACACTTTGCCGGGTGGTGCGGTTGTACACAACCACAGGGAGCTTGACCATATGCTCCCTTTTTAATTCCCGGGCATCCACATAGGAAATGATATTGCTGTTCTCCCGGGGAGTAGCCGTCAGGTCAAGCACAAAGGATGGATTCAGATTGTTCAGCATTTCCACGCTGAGCTTCGATTCCGCATTGTGGCTTTCGTCCACCACAACCACAGGCTCCAAATGCCGCAGCACCTGAATCAGTGCGGTATCCGGCGTATCGGCAAGCAGAGCGTTCGTATCCTTGAAGAACTCCGCAAAACGGAACAGATTCCCATTTTCCTGATACACCTTGCGTACATCCCGGTTCCGGCTGTCAATGCGCAGGGAGCTATAGCTCATAATGCAAACCGTCAGCATCTCCCGCACGGTGTCCGGGGAGAAATTTTGCCCGGTCAGCAGCATTTCTTTTGTGTATACACCGACCCGTCCGGCAAAATCCTGATCCAGCCGCTGGCGGTAGGGATGGTTTACATCAGAAAGATTGCGGACGGTCTGGGTCAAAATGGAGTCGCTGGGCACCAGCCAGACCACCACCTGGGGTTTGCCGGTGGGCATGGCATCAAAAATACGCCGAATGGAGGCACAGGCCATAAAAGTCTTTCCGCCGCCGGTGGGCACTTTCATGCAAACGTGGGGCACGCACTGGATGGAATTATTATAGGACGGCACACCGCCCAACCCAACAGCCACATCCTTGGCAAACCAGTATTCCCGCCATGCGGAAAATAAATTTGGCCCCCGGTTCACGCAGACCATATAACTGGACAGGTCACGCATGACCTGCTTCTGATAGTTATTCAGTTCCATTGATGCACCTCCATTATCTTGGAATTTCGGTAGGAAGATATGGAACGACCGCATTTATTATATCCCTTTGCTTGTCTCCGCGTAATAGCACAATAATCAAGGGACAATACTCTTTATTGTCAATTCCAAAAAAGTGACCGATAGACGCAGAAATATTCTTGCAGTTAAAAACCTTTATGACCTCAGAATAGTCATCGTTTTGTAAGACAGTGGTAAATATCTGTTTCTGCTTAGCATGAATTGCATCGTAGTTTATCCCCCTCATGGTAGCGTCTAAACTAGCCTTTGCCTCCGTGTCATTTTTCTTTGAAATTTCTGCACTCGTAAGTTTGTACTTAATTTCTGCAACAGTAGCTTCACATACCTGCCTATTGATTTGATGAAAAAAACGTTCTTGAATCACATATTTCTTCACTTCTTCAAAGACACGGTCTGGATTTTTAGCCATATGTGATGCAATATATCGAATTAGTTCTTCGCCGATAAAAAGGTTTTCAACTTCGGCCACCTTAATTGTATAGATATGATTTTCTTTGTATTTTTCTATTTCATAATCTGACCGGAAATCTCGGTCAATAATTCCATAAACCTCACAATCATGTAGTGACAAGTTATTGCGAAATGCCTTTGTGCGAGCAATAACCTGAGTACAGCTACCACAGGGAACAATATAGTAGTTCGGATAAAGTTCAGAATATAACTGGGTATCGAAACTGTTTCTCTCACCCTCGACAAATAATACATTCTTACGGCTTCCTAAGATGTCCAATAAAAGTTCTTCTGGCAAATCTTCAGTCTCAATTCTCTCAAACTTCCATCTGTTGCCGTCATATTCTTTAATCCAAATTTTATCTGCATTGGAATGCATGGCGGCGAACTGGGTGTCATGTGTGATGTAGATAAACAAGCAATCCGGGCGATAGTATTCCAGTGCCATCCACAAGCGATTCATTATCGAGCGGTGCAGATGAATTTCTGGTTCATCTACGATGAGTATTCTATTCTCTGGAACACATAAAACTTGAGCCGCAAGGTATAACACAGCACGTTCACCATCACTCATTTGATTTGCAGAATACCTGACTGGCTCTCCACTTTTTTCAAAGGTTGCATAGAATTTGGAATCGTCAAGAATCAAATTTCTTTGTGGCAGAACTTCTTTCCAAATGCTTCGCAGTTTATCAAATACAGTGTGCGGAACACACGGTTTTGAGAGATTGCGTTCTTCAGCTTCCCTACACTGCTTTACAAAAAGGTCGTTCTCGTTATTCTTTAGTGCTATCAAAGCCGCAAGGACGTTTTCGAAGTCATCCACTAATTTAGTTGTATATTTACCCCGTTCCCATCTGAGAGCTTTATCTTTCCTTTCGACAAATCCCTTGTTATCGGTTCCGTAGAATACGAAATTTTCAGCCTGTGAATAGCTTTTCAGCGCTATGTCTTCATTAAAGTTCAGATTCCGTTGTGCGCCAATTCGATGAACATTCTCAGAATCTTGTTGCTCAATCCATGCACCAAGATGGCTCTTGCCAGAGCCATTTGCCCCGATAATAATAACGCAATTATTACTTGTTGCGTATTCCTGCTTCTGTCCCTGTTCGTCTGGAAGCCAGTATGTAAAAGTCATTGTATTCCTTCTTTCTCTTCACAGCTAACTTACAGTTTTGTAATATCCCGGGGGATTTTCTTGAATGTAATGTGGTATTTTTCCAGTTCTGCTTCACTGAGTGTACACAGGTCGGCATAGATTACATAGGCATCCGCCTTTGTTTTGACACTGTGGAGGAACTGACGGTTCAGCGTTGTGATAGACTGCTTTTCATAGTAGAAATAGTAGGCGCTGTTTACATGAACACCCATCAGATACGGTTCTTCCGGGCAAGGCTCCGGCAATGGGGCTTTGGTGTCGGTGAAGTACACATATTCCCGGATTTTATCAACACCCACGTTCTCATTCAGAACGTCACCAATCATCAGCGGTTCGCCCAGCTCATAAAAGCTGAAATTGCCGCCGGTACCGGAAATTTGATCCGCCGCCTTAGTAACAGCGGTAACAATCAAGTGATCATTTTCAATCTTCGGGTTTTTAACGGATGAATATTTTCCTTTAGCCGCTGCTACTATTTCTTTCGCTTCCTTGAGCATTTCTGCACCCTTGGAAAGATTTTTAACAGTGATTTCCTCATCATACAAAACTTCTTCTCTATCTGCTGTATAGCCTGAAATTACTCTTTTCGCACGCTCCGCTGTAATGGTATCTACGTAATCCATCATTTCGACAAGAATAAACTTACGGTGTCCACCGTCCGCTTTGTTCATATTAAGGACGGCATGGGCAGTAGTGCCGGAACCGGCAAAGGAATCGAGAATTAGTGTGTTTTTGTCTCCTGCGATTTGCAGAATACGTTCCACCAAGCGGGGCGGCTTTGGCGTGTTGAAAGTAGCTCTTCCATCGAAAATTGCTTTCACAATTTTTGCTGCTTCATCTGTATGGCCTACCTCTGCATAAGGCCAGTAATTAGTAGGTGTTTTCCCTTCAACGCTATCTATATAGGTTTTTCTTCGGATACCGCCATTGCCTCCGTTAGTAAAATAGAAGCGAGGCCATTGTCCTCTTTGTAAAATTCTCTTAGCATTTTCTTTCGCTACATCCAATGGGTCTGAAAGCATAATCCCCATTACACCTTTGCGAACATCTTCGGTGGACACACCACATACCTCTGCTCTTTTTTCTGTATCATCAATTTCTCGCAATTCGTACTTCGTCCAGCCGTTCATGTATTCTAGCATCGTATCTTGTTGATACCGCCAGTGTGCGCCATTATAGGGATATATCAAATCTCCTGTAAATGGGTGTTGGATTGCATAAACCATTCCTTGATGTGTAGCGGCATCGGCAGCAAAGGCATCGCTGCTTGTCCACGGCATAATATCGTTGTCTGGATTTTTGTATTTTGCATCCATCGCCGATGTGCGGGGAAGTTTATTCGGATTCCAACCAGGTTGCTTGCTATACACAACAAGGTGTTCGACCTCATTAACAATGCCTTTTGAATCATTTCGGGGGGAATAGGTACGCTGCCAGGAAATATTGGAAACGAAGCAGTTACTTCCGAAAATTTCATCACAAATCAGCTTGAGATTGGCATATTCCGCATCGTCAATGCTGATGAAAATAACGCCATCGTCCGCCAGCAGCTTTTGCAGCAGTTTCAACCGGGGGTATATCATGCACAACCATTTATCATGGCGGCTTAAATCTTCTCCCTCTTTTCCGACAACCTCACCCAACCACTTCTTGATTTTCGGGTCGTTGACGTTATCGTTATAGACCCAGCCCTCTTCACCGGTGTTGTAGGGCGGATCAATATAAATGCACTTCACCCGCCCCTCATACCGGGGTAGCAGCGCTTTCAGGGCTTCCAGATTGTCCCCATGGATAATCATATTTTCGCTGCCGTTGTCGGCTTCCGTCTGTCCGTTTTCGTCAAAACTGTATTTTCGCTCCAATACCCGATAGGGCACTTCCAAGTGATGGTTGACGACCTTTTCTTTTCCAATCCATTCCAGTGTTGGCATTGCTTTGCCCTCCTAAAATGCAGAATAGCCTCTGCATCTTTCTGTATTTCATGTTAAATATGCCATATTTCAGCAGCGATATCCTGCGATGCCGTGTTCCGTTTCAGGGGACACCTGCGGACTCTCTGCGCAGCATGGCCCCCATTGGTAACTCATGTAAGCATATAAATATATTTATGTATAAGTATAATGCACATCCGGTGGTACTGTCAACACGGACTTCACAACTTTCTGACAACTGCCCAGCGGCCCATGCCGGGCAAGCGCCCCCCAAAAAGCCTCGTTTGCGCTGCAAGTACACCATACATAATTCCCCTTTTCCTGCAAATACTGCTACCGTGCAAATCAAGCGCTGAGCGCTTCAAAGGAGAAGAGAGTATGAAAGCAACAGGCATCGTCCGCCGGGTGGATGATTTGGGCAGAATTGTCATTCCGAAGGAAATCAGAAGAACCCTGAGAATCCGAGAGGGGGACCCATTGGAAATCTATACGGAGAAGGACGGCGGGGTGATTTTTCGGAAGTATTCACCCATGGGGGATTTGCAGGAATTTGCCTCACAGATGTGTCAGTCCATTGTGGCGGCGACGGGGCATATTGCGGCGGTGGCGGATAGGGACAGCATCATTGCGCTACATGGGGCTCCGAAGCGGGATTTGATGGACAAGCCCAATTCGCCGGAGCTGGAGCGGCTCATGGAGCAGCGGAAGAACTATCTGTACCAAAGCGGCGAGTCCCCCATCCGGGCATCTGACGGGGCGGAGAAATACCATCTGGGGGCGGCGGCGCCCATTCTCTCCCAGGGGGATTTGATGGGGTGCGTGATGCTTCTGCTGGGCGAGGACGAGGCGCCCCTCCAGGACGCCCACCGCACACTGGCCCGGACGGCGGCCAGCTTTCTGGGGATGCAACTGGAAAGTTGAAAAGCAAGGGCGTGCTGCATTTTTGCGGCACGCCCAAGGTCATGTATGGGGGTATTTCCTTATAGCGAAGAATTTTCGCAGTCGGCAGGGCAATCCTCCTGGCGGTCGATATGGATTTCTACAGGAAGGGTGCAGCCCTTGCCGCGCAGCTGCGCCGTCATGGCCTGAATCAGCTGGTCATTGGTGGCGGGCAGCCCATAGGGTACGGCCAGGTCGAAGGAGAGCTTCTGGCTGCCCTGGTAGTCCAGAATCCGCAGGTCATGGATGGTGGCGGCGGGGTCCAGCTGGGCGGCGCAGGCCTTGACCAGGCGGCGGTAGTCGGCCCACTGGCCATCCTCGGGGATGGGGTCGTAATGGATGACCAGGTGGATGCCCATTTGGCGCATGGCCTCCTGCTCGATGTGGTCCAGCTGGTCGTGGGCATCCAGGGGCGGCTCGCTGGCATCCATCTCCGCATGGACGGTGGCGAACACATGGCCGGGGCCGTAGTCGTGAATCAGCAGGTCATGGACACCCAAAACCCGGGGATGGGACAAAATCAGGTGGGTCAGCTTTTCCACCGTCTGGGCATCCGCCTGGGCCCCCAGCAGGGGGGATACGGTGTCCTTGGCCAGGGAAACCCCGGACCACAGGATGAAAATTGCCACACCCATGCCCACGATTCCATCCAGCCGGATGTGCAGCAGGCTATCCGCCAGGAAGCTGAGGAGCACGGCAGAGGTGGCGACGATATCGTTGCGGCTGTCCTGGCAGGTGGCCTCCAGGGTGGCGGAGCCAATCATTTTGCCCAGGCTCCGGTTGAAGCCCGCCATCCAGAGCTTGACCAGGATGGACACCAGAAGAATCGCCACCGTCAGCCAATCCACCGGGACGGACTGGGGGCTTAAAATCTTCTGGAAGGAGGATTTGGCCAGCTCCGCTCCTGCCAGCAGCACCAGGGCAGCCACCACCACCCCGGATACATATTCGTAGCGGCCATGGCCGAAGGGGTGCTCCTCGTCCGCCGGGCGCTGGGCCATCCGGAAGCCCAGCAGCGTTACCACCGAGGAGGCTGAATCGGTAAGGTTATTGATGCCGTCGCCGGCAATGGCCACGGAGCCGGTGGCCAGACCGGCGGCAATTTTCAAAGCGGCCAGGAACACGTTGCACACTATGCCAACAGCCCCGGCCAGCTTGCCAATGGCGGCATGGGCAGTGGGAGAATGGGTGGATGCATCGGGGACGAACAGGCGCAATAGCAATTTTGTCATGGGAGACCTCCATTTGGGTGTGGCTTCCGGGGCATATAAAAAGGCCACGGAGCAGCAAGAAATTGACTGTCCCGTGGTAAACCACTGTCACTTCTGTGACCCGACCGAAAAACGGTCTGTTCAGTTTGCTTATTTATGCGGATTATAGCAGGAACCCCCGGAACTGTCAAGGGAAAATCTTGAAATGTACTTTTTTCGACAGACCCGGATATTTTTTGGAATACCTCTTGTCAATCGGTTTTTCATATTCTATAATGTCTCCAGATAAAGAAGGAGCGTTGCTTATGACCATTGATGATTTGAAAGTCGGTCAGTCCGGCACCATTGCTCAGGTAGGCGGGGAAGGCTCCCTGCGGCTGCGGTTTCTGGATATGGGTCTGATACCCGGCACCCGGGTATCGCTGCGTAAGGTGGCCCCCATGGGGGACCCCATTCAGATTCAGGTGCGGGGCTACGAGCTCACCATCCGCCGGGAGGATGCGGCAAAAATCACGCTGAAGGAGGAATCCCTATGATTTTCGCCTTGGCGGGAAACCAGAACTGCGGCAAGACCACCCTGTTCAATGCCCTCACCGGCTCCAACCAGCATGTGGGGAATTTCCCCGGTGTCACCGTGGACCAGAAGGTGGGCACCATCCGGGGCACCAGCCATCAGGTGGTGGATTTGCCGGGCATCTATTCCATCCGGCCTTATACCCAGGAGGAGATTGTCACCCGGGACTTCATTCTGAACTCCAAGCCCGATGCCATACTGAACATTGTAGACGCCACAAACATCGAGCGCAATCTCTATTTGACCTTGCAGCTGCTGACCCTAAAGGTGCCCACCGTCATTGCCCTGAACATGATGGACGAGCTTACCGGCAACGGCGGCAGTGTGGATGTGCAGAAGCTCAGCCAGGAGCTGGGGGTGCCTGTTGTGCCCATCAGCGCCGCCAAGAACCAGGGCATCTCTGAGCTGGTGGACATTATGCTCACCACCGCCGAAAACCGAACCATCCCCAAGGTTCAGGACTTCTGCCCCGAGGGCCCGGTGCACCGGTGCATCCACGCCGTCTGCCACATCATCGAGGATCACGCCCAGCGGGTGCAGCTGCCCCGGCGCTTTGCCGCCACCAAGCTCATCGAGGGCGAGGAGGAATTCTTTGACCTGCTGAAGCTGAGCCAAAACGAGAAGGAGCTGATTGAGCACTCCATCATCGAAATGGAGGCGGACACCGGCCTGGACCGCAACGCTGCCCTGGCGGATATGCGCTACAATTTTATTGAGAAGGTGTGCACCGGCTGCGTCACCAAGGCCTCCGAAAGCAAGGAGCACCGGCGAAGCGTGAAAATCGACAAGGTACTGACCAACCGGTATCTGGCCATTCCCCTGTTCGCCGCCATTATGGGGCTGGTGTTCTTCCTGACCTTCAATGTGATTGGTGCTGCCCTTTCCGATGTGATGACCTACGCCGTGGATGGGCTGACCCAGCTGGCCGACCGGGCCCTCACCGCCTACGGCATCAACCCGGTGGTGCACAGCCTGGTTATCGACGGAATCTTCGCCGGGGTGGGCAGCGTGCTCAGCTTCCTGCCCATTATCGTCACGCTGTTCTTCTTTCTGTCCATTCTGGAGGACTCCGGGTATATGGCCCGGGTGGCCTTCGTGATGGACAAGCTGCTGCGGAAAATCGGTCTGTCCGGGCGGAGCTTTGTGCCCATGCTCATCGGCTTCGGCTGCTCGGTGCCCGCCATTATGGCAACCCGCACCCTTTCCAGCAACCGGGACCGGAAGATGACCATTCTGCTCACCCCCTTTATCAGCTGCTCCGCCAAAATTCCCATCTATACCCTGTTCGCCGCCGCCTTCTTCCCGGGGCGGGAGCTGGTTGTGATGCTGGCACTGTACTTTGGCGGCATCGTTGTGGGGATTCTGATGGCCCTGCTGCTGAAAAACACCCTGTTCCAGGGCAATCCCGTACCCTTTGTAATGGAGCTGCCCAACTACCGCTTTCCCTCTGCCAAGAGCGTGCTTCTGCTGATGTGGGAGAAGGCGGAGGATTTTCTCACCCGGGCCTTCACTGTTATCTTTATGGCCACGGTGATTATCTGGTTCCTGCAAACCTTTGATTTGAAACTGAATGTGGTGTCGGACAGCGCCGGCAGCATTCTGGCTTGGCTGGGGCAGCTCTTCGCCCCCATCTTCGCCCCCCTGGGCTTTGGGGATTGGCGGATGATTACGGCTCTGGTGTCCGGCTTTACCGCCAAGGAGGCTGTGGTCAGCACCTTCGGCGTGATTCTGGGGGTGAGCAACGAGCAGCTGCACCAGGCCCTGCACCTGCTGTTTACCCCCCAGTCCGCCGCCAGCTTCCTCACCTTCTGCCTGCTGTATACCCCCTGCGTGGCCGCCGTGGCCACCATCCAGCGGGAGCTGGGCTCCAAGCTGAAGACCGTCGGCGTGGTTATTGCCCAGTGCGCCGTGGCCTGGGTGGCAGCCTTCCTGGTGTATCAGATTGGCGGGTGGATAGCATGAGCCTTGCGGATTACCTGCTGCTGATTCCCATTGCCGGATACTGCCTCTGGCTTCTCTTCCGGCCCAAAAAGAAAAAATGCAGCGGCTGCTGCGCCAAGTGCCACGGCTGCAAATGAATGTGCTCCCCTGCCCCGACGTTTTCTGCGCCGGGGCAGTTTTGGGCTTGCCCGGTGTTTTTTGGAATAAATCCCCCAAAGCTGGCAAACAATACCTGTGCAAATCTTTTTTGGAGGGATTCAAATGAAACACATCCTGCGCCCTGCCCTGGGCATTTTGCTGGCGGCGGGGCTGACGCTGTCGGTATCGGCGGCGGAGATGGACAGCCAGGCCCCCTATTGCTTTGGCCCGGAGGAATTCTCCCCCGGGGACGGAGCCCTGGCAGGAATCTGCCTCACCGAACTGCCGGAAAAGCGCCTGGGCACCGTTATGCTGGGGGAGCGGGTTCTGCGCCCCGGGGACGTGCTCACCGCCTGCCAGGTGGGGGAAATGACCTTCGTGGCCGGTGGGCCGGAGGAAAATGCCACCGCTGCCATCCGCTATCTGCCAGTCTTCTCCAACGGTCTGGCCGGGGAGGCCACCATGACCCTGTCCATCCGGGGTAAGGAGAACAAGCCCCCCATTGCAGAGGACGGTGCCTTTGAAACCTACAAGAATCTGGAAATCACCAACCATTTGAAGGTTCGTGACCCGGAGGAGCAGGAGATGACCTTCCGCCTGGTGCGGGAGCCCAAGCGGGGCACGGTGGTACTGAAGGAAGACGGCAGCTTCACCTACACGCCCAATAAAAACAAGGTGGGCATCGATTCCTTCGTCTATACCGCCACCGATGCCGCCGGGAAAACCTCCCGGGAGGCCACCGTCACCATCCAGATTCGAAAGCCTACGGATGCCAGCCAATATTCCGATACCCTGGGCCGGGGCTGCCGGTTTGCGGCAGAGTGGATGAAAAATACCGGCATCTTCACCGGCGAGTGCGTGGGCGGCAGCCCCTGCTTCTCCCCGGACAAGGAGGTTTCCCGGGGCGAGTTCGTCACCATGCTGGTGAAGGCCCTGCAAATTCCCACGGACCGCCGGGTGACGGAAACCGGCTACCCCGACGTGCCGGAGTGGCTGCGGCCCTATCTGGCTGCCGCCATTCGCTCCGGCCTCACCTCCGGTCTTGCTCCGGCTGAGCCCTTTGCCCCCAGCCAGCCGATTACCTGCGCCGATGCCGCCGCCATGCTCTGCGCCGCCCTGGGCTTGCAGCAGCAGGAGCAGCCCGCCCTGTCCGCCGAGGCCCTCCCCCCGGACTATCGGGAGGTTGCCGCTCAGAACGGCTTTGATTTCTCCGGTGCCCTGCTAAGCCGCAGCGATGCCGCCACGGTGCTGTACCAGGCCAGCCAATACCACAACCCATAAAAAAACCGCCGCCCATCTGGGCGGCATTTTTGCGGCGGCGCTATCGGTAAGACCACCGGAGGAGAAGCAGTCCGGCGGCAAGCTGGACGGCCAGAATGGCAGGGAGCCCCAAATAGAATTTTGGCTTCCGGGTTTTGTGGCGGAACAGCCGCATCCCCGCCAGGCAGCCCAGGCTGCCCCCCAGGGCCGCCACGGTGAGCAGGGTGGCCTCCGGTATTCGCCAGAGGTGTTTTTTTGCTTTTTCCTTGTCGGCAAGCATAATCAGCAGCCCCACCGCATTGATTGTCAGCAGATAAAAAAGGAGAAGAGGCGTCATGCGCAATCCTTTCAGGAGGTGTGGATTTGAAAAAATTTTGGATTATGGCAATGGCCGCAGTGCTTCTTTGCGGCTGCGCCCCTGTCTCTTATACACATCTGACGCTGCCGACGAAG
>ENA-OZAA01000485-OZAA01000485.1-human-gut-metagenome-genome-assembly--contig:-NODE-485-length-20373-cov-6.451816_pt1 | contig 20373 bp, 10 predicted proteins | sample MGYA00244204_ERZ653492 | MGnify/ENA primary metagenome ERZ653492 (study PRJEB26926, sample SAMN06164980) | human gut metagenome | biome: ENVO:00009003; feature: ENVO:2100002; material: ENVO:00002003... | reverse complement strand
ATTTTCAAAAGCCATCCGGCTGTGTATGGAGTGTGTGGGCATTGGATAAGAAAAAATTAAATCCCCTTGCCCGGTTCCGGGGCTTTATACAGGCCGGAGCGACCCTTTTAACCAACATCCACCTGCCCAACTTTGCTAAAGGAACGCTGTATCAGGGCAATGGAAAATACGTCTGCGTCCCGGGGCTGAACTGCTATTCCTGCCCGGGCGCTGCCGGTGCCTGCCCGGTGGGGGCGTTTCAGGCGGTAGTGGGCTCTTCCAAATTCCGCTTTTCCTACTACATCACCGGCATTCTCATCCTTTTCGGGGTGCTGCTGGGACGGTTCATCTGCGGTTTCCTCTGCCCGTTCGGGTGGTTTCAGGAGCTTTTGCACAAGATTCCCTCTCCCAAGCTTTCCACCAAAAAGCTAAAGCCGCTGCGCTATTTAAAGTATGCGGTGCTGCTGGTCATGGTGGTGCTGCTGCCATTGCTGGCGGTCAACGAGCTGGGCATGGGCGACCCCTTCTTCTGCAAATATCTCTGCCCACAGGGCGTGCTGGAAGGCGCCCTTCCCCTCTCCCTGACCAATGCTGGCATCCGCGCCGCGCTGGGCAAGCTGTTCACATGGAAAGCCTGTATTCTGCTGGCAGTCATTATGGGCAGCGTGGTGTTCTACCGCCCCTTCTGCAAGTGGCTGTGCCCGCTGGGCGCGTTTTATGCGCTGCTGAACAAGGTCTCGCTGTTCCAGATGCGTGTAGACACCCACAAATGCATCTCCTGCGGCACCTGCGCAAGGGCCTGTAAGATGGACGTAGACATTACCAAGACCCCCAACCACGCCGAATGTATCCGCTGTGGGATGTGTATGAAAGCCTGCCCCACGGACGCCATCCAGTACAAGTTCGGGCTGGGAGACCAATCAAACACCGAAACAACAAAGGAGTAAAACCATGAAATTCAACCGTGTAACCGCACTTTTGCTCAGCCTTACGCTGGCTTTCAGCCTTGCCGCCTGCGGGCAGGGCGCGTCCTCTGCATCTTCTGCATCCTCTTCTTCTGCCGCTTCCTCTGCGGCAGCGGAAACCAAGACCGAGGAGCAGCTGCTGGCCGAGGAAAACGAGATCCTTTCCGCAAACGATGCCCTGTGGGAGAAGGTGTTCGCTTCCATGGACAAAAACATGACTGAGACCACCCTCAGCACGAACTACGGCGATTTTCTGCGCAGCTCCGTGGAAAAGACAAAGGACCAATTCTCGGATGAGGAGTACAAGACCCTGACCGCCGATGCAGAAAAAATCCGTGCCATCGAGGAGCAGATTGCCACCCTTGCCCTCGCGGACGCGGCCGCTTCCGACGCTGCCGCACAGGGCACTGCCTTCCCCCAGTTTGAGGGCAGCGATTTAGAGGGCAACCCGGTGGACAACAGTCTGTTTGCGGGCAACGCCTTTACGGTGGTGAACTTCTGGTTCAACGGCTGCAAGCCCTGCGTAGAGGAACTGGACGACCTGAACGCCCTGAACGAGAAGGTCAAGGCACAGGGCGGCGAGGTTGTCGGCATCAACACCGAGACGCTAGACGGCAACCAGCAGGGCATTGATGCCGCCAAAAAACTGCTGGCTGCAACGGGCGCAAGCTACCGCAACATCTACTTTGCCTCCGGCAGCGACGCCGGCAAGTTTGCGCTGAACATCATGGCCTTCCCCACCACCTACGTTTTTGACCGGGACGGCAACGTTGTGGGCCAGCCCCTGCTGGGCGGCATCGACAAGGAAGAAAACCTTGCCGCCCTGCAAAAAAATATTGACGCTGCCCTTGCCAAGGACAACGCCAAATAAGCTATTCTCCCCTGCCACGGAAATCAACTTTTAGAGTTCGTCCCAGAGCAGCCGGATGAGGGGCAATTTCCCGTAAGCTGCTGCTCGTTTGCGCCCTCATCAGTCACCTGCGGTGACAGCTTCCCCCAAACCGGGGGAAGCCTTTAGAGAAAATTTGATTTCTGTAATTCCCTGCCGCCTACGGGCGGCTTTTTTTGTTTGCACCGGGCATTGTCATGCACGCCCGGGCGCCGGACGGAATACGCTGGGGCAAAAGCATACTTTTACCAGCAAAGGAGCGTATCTCCATGAAGAACACCGGAACTCTCCGCATCCAGGCCTTTGCGGCCCGTCAGTCCAGCCCTGTCGAGGGTGTGACCGTCACCGTCAGCGGCGACGGCTTCACCGCCACCCGCCTGACCGACGCCGAGGGCAACGCCGACGACGTCACCCTTACCACCCCCGCCTGTGCTCTCTCGCTGGACGAGAACAACACCACGCAGCCCCCCTACGCGGTCTGTGACCTCGTGGCCTCCAAGACCGGCTACCGCACCGTCCGCATCCAGGGCGTGCAGGTCTTTCCCGGGCAGGTGACGCTGGCCCAGCCCGAGATGATACCCGACACCGAGGAGATGCGGGACACGCCCAACGTCCCCATCGTCATCCCACCCCACAGCCTCTTCACCGGCGACGGCGGCAGCGGCCCGAACCCGTTCCTCTCCTGTATGCCGCGGGTGCTGGACCGGGTCATCATCCCGAAAAATATCACCGTCCATCTCGGCAGGCCCGCCGCCTCGGCCCGGAACGTCACCGTCTCGTTCCGCAGCTATATCGCCAACGTGGCGTCCAGTGAGGTATATCCGACCTGGGCTGACGAAAATAGCCCAGCGGGGCAGTCGAACTGTCTGCCGACTCAGAAATTCCATTCGATCGTTATTTTTTGTTCTCCGGTAAGCGTATCTTTTGGGCTGACAATAACACGATGGACCAACAGTACAACAAGTTCGCGGGTCAGCTGCGAAACCTGTGCCAGTTCACGGACACGCTGCATCTGCGTCTGGACTCCACCGGTTTCTTCCTGCTGTTGTTCCAGTTCCGTTTCCAATGTATCGATCCGGGTCTCTGCCTTTTTCACTTCTTCCAGAAAGGTCTGGTTCATTTCAGAAAACTGAACGGCATCAATTAAACCTGACACCTTATCCAGATACAACTCCTGCATGGCCTTGCGCCGCCGGGCTGCTTCGCTCTTCAACCGTTTCAGCTCGTCACGCCTGGCCTGCTCTCGCTGCCGGATGGGGTCATCCTGTTCTGGAAGGGTAACTTTTTCAGGGTCAAAATAGTCTGCCGCATACGCCCGGATACGTTCCAGTACAGCATTCTCCAACGCGTCCATATCGGTACAGGTCCTGTTGCCGCACACTTCCGGTGCGCGCTGGTGCATCCGGCAGCGAACATAGCGTCTTTGTGTTCCATCCGCTCTCGACTGACGGCCAGTTTGCTCCATGCAGCTGCCACAGCATCCACAAACCACCTTTTTTGCCAGCGGATGGATCGTTCCCTTCTCGCCGCTCCGGGTGCGCTCCTGCATCATCCTCTGGACCGTTTCAAACATTTCTCGCTCAATAATAGCTTCATGCGTATTTTCTACAACGATCCACTGTGATTTTGGAAGCCAAATCGTCTTTTCAGACTTGTAACTTATCTTTTTATGCTTTCCCTGCACCATATTTCCGATATAAAGCTGATCATGTAATATTTGATATACGGTGGGACTGCTCCAAAGAGCCGCATTTGTATTCTTTAATGCACTGCGGTAATGGATGCCATGCAGCTGCTTATAGGCTGTTGGGCTTGGAATTTTTTCGTCATTCAGGATGCGTGCGATCTTGTGTGCGCCGATCCCGTTAAGAGCCATGGAAAAGATCCGCCTTACCACTTCGGCTGCTTCCGGGTCGATGATGAGTTTTCCTTTTGCATTTGGGTCTTTGCAGTATCCATACCGTGCAAAAGAGCCGATGAACAGCCCCTCTTTCCGCTTGTGGTCAAGCACCGAGCGGACATTGGTGGACAGATCTTCCAGATACCACTCGTTGATCAGGCCGTTGATCTGGCGGGATTTTTTGTTCGCGGTATCGTTGGTATCCACATGGTCTACCACCGCAATGAAGCGGATGCCCCACTCCATGAACTTTCCGTGCAGATATTTTTCCACGAGTTCCATGTCACGGGTGAAACGGGATTGCGTTTTGGCCAGTACCACATCAAACTGATGTTCGCTTGCGGCTTGTATCATCGAATTGAATGCCGGACGGTTCCGGTCGATGCCGGAATAGTCCTCATCCGAATAGATCTGGTAAATATCAAATCCTTTCTCCAGGGCGTACTGGAGCAGCATCGACTTTTGATTCTGAATGCTCTCCGATTCACCAATTTTATCTTCATCTTCTTTGCTCAGGCGGCAATAAATGGCTGCTTTCATGATCTGCCCCCTTCTTTTTGTACACGAGCATCCATGCGCAGCATAACGCATCCCTCCTTCAAATTCAGGGATGCCACATCAGGCACAGGATCTTGAAGGAACAGCATTGAGTAATCCATCGATGATGTATCGCTCAAATTCCTTTTGAAACCGTTCTTTGCGCTGTTCGTTGTTGTCTGAACGAAATTTTTCGTGCAGAATAAAAGGAGTTTTTTTCATCGAATCCCCCTTTTCGGTCCATCTGGTCGTGATATGTGTCACTTCAGTCTATTTCCAGTCAGCGAAATTCAGAACTTTCCATATTTTTCATGCAAAATATTGCAAGACGTTCAAAATCAACTTGAAACGCCTTTGCCGCAATGGTACAATTATATTGTCATTTTATGGAAACTCGGCGCAAAGCCCCGTGCGGACAGGCCGCAAGCGTCGGAGTTCCTGTGGGATGTGTAAGAATAGCTAAGGCAGCACTTCGCTACTGCACCTGCGTAGTATTGCTTTCCGAAAATGTGAGAAAGTATATTTATATGATGAAAAAGATCTCCCGCCGCTCGTTTTTGCAGGTCTGCGGTATTACTGCGGCAACGGCAGCACTGACCGCCTGCGGCGGCACTAAGACCGAAACAGCTAAAAAAGACGCTGCTCACGAAGCCATCACCTTTATGGCACCTTATAAGGAGATAGAAGCCTTTATTGAGCAGGTACACAGCGTTTACCCGGAAGTGAACATCGAGGTCGTGCCCTACAGCGGCGATAACACCACCACCTGTCTGCAGAATATGTTTGCGGCGGGCGACCTGCCGGACGTCTGCACCTTGACCCACTACGACCCCCGGATCGATCTGGTCTCCAACAAACTGCTGGACCTTTCCGGCTACGATTTTACGGATAACTATGTGGAGTCCCGTCTGCAGGACGTGTTCGACAACGGTGCCATCTACCTGCTGCCCTCGACCTACAACTGCTACGGCATCACCTACAACAAGACCCTGCTGAAGAAATACGGCTGGGAGCTGCCCAATTCTTTCGCTGAGCTGGAAGAACTGGCTGCAAAGGCAAAGGAAGCCGGGGTCAATCTCTGTCTGCCGCAGATCCAGTATCCGGGCTACGGTTTCCAGTATCTGTGCAACATTGCAGACGCCGATTTCCTCGGCACACTGGACGGCAGGCTGTGGCAGCGGGATTATCTGTCCGGTAAGGCGAATGTCAGCAATACCCCCGGCATGATGCAGGCCATGGCCTATGTCCAGAAGTGGAAGGACATCGGGATGCTGAACGACACCGGCGACGCTCTTGACGACAATGTGACCCGGCAGAGGATGGCTGAGGGGAACACCCTGTTTTTGATTGGAAACACCAACGGCATTGTGGAGGCAGACGGCAATGCCGATAAATTCGGCCTGATGCCGTATCTTTCCGAGGACGGCACCCAGAATGTTTTTGTGCTGAATGTGAACCGCTTCTACGGTCTGAATAAAAAGCTGGAGCAGGATCCCCAGAAGCTGGAAGATGCGCTCAAGGTGATGCGTGTGCTTTCCACCGTTGCAGGCACCAGCGCTCTGCAGCCCGCAACGGTGCTGAAAAGCAGCCTGCTGCCCTTCAAGGACGCAAAAGCGGACGGCACCTACTATGCCGACATCGCCGATGCCCTGAACGCAGGCAACACCGCGCCCTTTATCTATTCCGGCTGGGAAAACACCATCGTGACCACCGGCCTTAAAATGCTGGACTTTATCAAGGGCGATGCTACCATGGAGGATGTGATCCGTCAGATGGACGAGGATCAGGATAGCGTGGTGCACAACACCCCGGATGTTATCACTACCGTTACGGAGGAGCTTTCGCAGGAGGACTGCGCCATGCTGGTGGGTCGCTGCTTTGCACAGGCTACCGGCAGCGACCTTGCGCTGGTCTCGCTGAGCACATGGATCCCCGGCAACCCCACCGATCAGAACCATCACGGCGTAGCGGCCAAACTGTACGCCAAGGATATTACGGATTACGACCTTTCGGTCATTCTGCCCACCGGCTGGAACCGCACCATCCAGACCGTTTCCCTGACCGGGCAGCAGATCAGCGACCTGCTTGCTTCTGGTTACGATGCCTACGGCAACGGCAAGGGCTACCCCTATGTGCTGGTAAGCCCGGTGCAGCCGGAGGCGGGCAAAACCTATCAGGTTGCAATCTGCGGTGTGAGCGACCAGTTGGCTGCGGAGACCACGGTCACAGACAGCGGTGTGGTGGGCATGGATGCCGCAAAAGCCTTCTTTGGCGCATACACCACCATCAGCCGGGCAGATACCGCATGGAGCTAGGGTACACCTTAAACAAAACGGACAGGAGATACTGGATGTGAACAACAAAATCTATAAAAAGCTGTTTGGTGGCTTCGGCTTTGTCATCATCGTGTCGCTCCTGACCCTTTTTGTCATGAGCCAGACCTACATCCAGAACCTTGTCTACCATGAGCGGCTGAGCCAGATGGAAGAGGTCACCCACCAGATGTTCCGCAATCTGGAGGATGTCATCGACACCCACTGGGACGAGGTGGATGTGCAGTGCAATTATTTGTACTACACCCCGCTAAAGACCGATACCGATCTCTACCGCTATCTGAAAAAGCTGCCCGAGCTTTCCAATTACCATGAAAAACAGGTCGAATTGATTGCCGTGGATACTGCCGGATATTATTATACCGAGTATGGCCGCATGGGGCTGCTGCGGGGAATGAACTATCTGGAAAGCGCACCGGAGCGGGTCAGCTATATTTCCAACTCGCTGACCAAGGACGACTCCTGGATGGTGTTTCTGGAACAGCTCTCCACCCCCATCACACTGCAAAGCGGAGAAAAAGAGATCACCCTGCGCTACTTTGGCATCTCCCAGAGCATGACTCAGTTGAACGATTATTTCCGCTGTGACGCCTACGAAAACAGCAACAGTGTCTATGTGCTGGACAACAACGGCTTCAAGCTGTTCAACGCTAATGACACCGAGCTGCTGAAGGGACACAACGTATACACCGTCCTCTCCCGGATGTCCTATCTGCACGGCTCTTCCTTTGCGGGGGCAAAGGAGCGGCTTGCCCGCACAGGCTCCTGCTATTCCAACGCCGTGCTGGATGGGACTGAGTATTTCTACGCCCTGAAGCAGATGGAAAACGCCCAGTGGACACTGGCGTTCCTTGTTCCGGCAGAATATGTGGCCGTGAATACGCAGAAGCTGGTCAACATCGTCATGGTCATCATCATCGTCATTGCGATGATGTTCTCGGTCATAACAGTTTTCGTCGGCTGGTTTCTCCTGCGGCAAAAGCAGCAGCAGGAGCTGCGGACTGAAAAAGAAGCGAACCTCCGTCTGGAACAATACAACATCCATCTGACGCAGGTAAATGATGAGCTGCGGCAGGCGCAGGTCGTTGCAGCAGAGGCTTTGCAATCCGCAGAGCGCGCCAGCAAGGCCAAGACGGACTTCCTCTCCAACATGAGCCACGACATCCGTACCCCCATGAACGCCATCATCGGCATTACCACCCTGATGAAAAACGAGCTGCACCAGCCGGAAAAGCTGGCCGAACATCTGGGCAAGCTGGAAACTTCCGGTCAGCTGCTGCTGGGCATCATCAACAATATTCTGGATATGAGCCGCATCGAGAGCGGCAAGACCACCCTGAATGTGGAAAAAATGAACCTGCCCCAGCAGGTCAGCCAGCTGGACAGCATCATCCGTCAGCAGGCAGGCCAACGCCGCCAGACCTTTACGGTAAACACCCATCTGCAGCATGAAAACGTGCTGGCAGACCCCAACCGCCTGAATCAGGTGCTGATGAACATCCTCTCCAACGCGGTCAAATATACGCCCAAGGGCGGGCATATCCGGTTGGAGGTGGAAGAGCTGCCCCGGAACGAGCACTTCGCCCGGTACCGCTTTGTGGTGCAGGATGACGGCATCGGCATGAGCGAGGAGTTTCAAAAGACCCTTTTTGAACCCTTTACCCGTGAGGAAAAATCCGGCACCAATAAGGTGCAGGGTACCGGCCTTGGCATGGCCATCACCAAGAGCATCGTAGACCTGATGGGCGGCACCATCCACGTGGAGAGCACCACCGGCAAGGGCACCCGCTTTGAGGTCGTGCTGGAATTTCCCATTGATGCCGAAGCAGATACGGTGCAAGAGGCACAGGTGCTCCCGGAGGAAGAGACCGCTTCTCCTCTGTCCGGCATGAAGTTCCTCTGCGCCGAGGACAATGCCATCAACGCCGAGATCCTGGAGCTGCTGCTGGAATCCAAGGGCGCACACTGCAAAATTTACCCCAACGGTCAGGAGATCGTGGATGCCTTTGCCAGCGTCAAGCCCGGCGAGTACGACATGATTTTGATGGACGTGCAGATGCCGGTGATGGACGGCCTGGAGGCCACCCGCCGCATTCGCAATGGCGAAAATCCACTGGGCAGGATCATCCCCATCCTTGCCATGACCGCCAACGCCTTCCTTGAGGATATGCAAAAGAGCAAGGAAGCCGGGATGGATGTACATCTCTCCAAACCCGTGGACATTGCAGCACTGGAACAGACCGTAAAACGCTTCCGCGTTACCCCCCCCCATTAAAAAATAGCGGAAACGCGCGTTTCCGCAGATGAAACACACAAATGATGTAAATAATATAGAAGAAGGTCAGAACGTGAATACACTTTCCGAGATTGAGGAATATTACAAAGCGCGTGAGCAGCAGCTGTTGAAAAAACTTCATCGACAGGAAGCTGCTCTTGCCGCAGCGGAGCAAACGCTGAAGCGATTGACCGAAAATCAGAAAGCACCGATGGACGAAACCACCGAGCAGCGTACTGCACAGGAGCAGGCATTCAAAGAAAAACTCTATCGGGATCCGCTGACAGGAATTTACAACCGCCGCTATTACGAAGAAGTTGTCCGTAAATCCATCGGCCCGGCAGGGATCGCGCTGATGGATGTGGACGATTTCAAGATCTGCAACGATACCTATGGGCATTACGCCGGAGATATGGCACTGAAAACGGTGGCAAACACCATCCAGTCCTGCATCCGGGCGTCGGACCTGCTCATCCGCTACGGCGGGGATGAATTTCTGCTGGTGTTATCCGGCATTCCGGGAGACTTTTTGCAGACCAAACTGGAACAGATCCGCACCGCCGCGCAGATGGCATCTGTACCCGGCTATTCGCATTTCCGTATCTCGCTGAGCATTGGCGGAACGATACAGTCCCTCGCCGACCCTATGGAAAACATCGTTCGCCGGGCGGATTGGCTGATGTATCAGGCAAAGTGCCGCAAGAATGCCGTCATGGTGGAGGTTCCTGGGCATAACCTGGCGGCTTTGGAAAAACTTTTGCAGAACAAGTCACAGATCTTACTTGTGGATGACTCCGCAATGAACCGCATGATGCTGACAGAGATCCTGGGAGATAGTTACCACATTCTGGAAGCAGAAAACGGACGGGAATGCATGGAAAAATTGCAGGCAGAAGCCGGAAACATTGCACTGGTGCTGCTGGACATCAATATGCCCGTTATGGATGGCTTTGAAGTGCTGAAAGCCATGAATGCCAACCACACCATCGAGGATATCCCGGTCATTATGATTTCCAGCGAGGACTCCGATGCGACGATCCGGCGTTCCTATGAGCTGGGCGCAAGTGATTATGTCAATCGCCCCTTCGATGCTCGTATCGTGTACCGCCGTGTGACCAACACCATCAAGCTGTACGCCAAGCAGCGGCGGCTGGTGCAGATGGTCTCTGAGCAGATCCGCGCCCGTGAAAATAATACGGATATGCTGGTGGGTGTACTGAGTCATATCGTAGAATTCCGCAACGGCGAAAGCGGCGCCCATGTGCGGCACATCCGTATCATCACCGAGCTGCTGCTCCGCCGTCTGTTGGAGATCAGCAGCAGATACTCTATCACTGCGGAACAGCAGGATATGATCCCGCTGGCTTCTGCCCTGCACGACATCGGAAAAATCGGCATTGACGAAAAGATCCTTAATAAGCCCGGCAGGCTGACCCCGGAGGAATTCGAGGTCATGAAGACCCACAGTATGCTGGGAGCCAAGATGCTGCATGATCTGGATAATTTTGCAGAGCAGCCGCTGCTGCAAACGGCCTACGAGATCGCCCGCTGGCACCACGAACGCTGGGATGGGCGCGGCTACCCGGATGGGCTGAAGGGCGATGAGATCCCCATCAGCGCACAACTGGTCTCGCTGGCTGATGTGTACGATGCACTGACCAGCGAACGCTGCTACAAAAAAGCCTTCTCCCACGAAAAAGCCGTGCAGATGATCCTGAACAGCGAGTGCGGAGCGTTCAACCCGCTGCTGCTGCAGTGCCTGACGGATATTCAGGCTGACCTGAAAGAAGAATTACAGCAGCACAACTGAGCAATGGATGCAATAAAACAGGAGAACAAAAAGCCCAAATGAAACACAGAATCTCACGCCGTGCATTTCTGCGCGGCTGCACGCTGCTGGCGGCATCTGCTGCCGTCGGCAGTCTGACTTCCTGCGGCGGAACGAACGCGAAGGACAGCGGTCTTCCGCAGATCATTGTGGGAAGCGATACCTATCCACCCTATATTTATCTGAACAATGACGGCATTCCCGCCGGGATCGACGTGGAGATCGCCACCGAAGCGTTCCGCCGCATGGGGTATGCTGCCCGGTTTGAAACGATCGACTGGGAGCAGAAAACAGATCTGGTGGAAAGCGGTACCATCGACTGCATCTGGGGCTGCTTTTCCATGGATGGACGCGAAGAAATGTACCGCTGGGCGGGGCCTTACATGGTGAGCCGTCAGGTGGCTGCGGTGGATGCCGACAGCAGCATCCGGACACTCGGCGACCTTGCCGGAAAGACCGTCGCCGTGCAGAGCACCGGCAAGCCGGAGGAGATCTTTCTCAGCGGCTCCGACCCGCGCATCCCGCAGACGGTGGAGGTGCTCAGCATCGAAAACCGCAGCGTGCAGTACGCGCTGCTGTCCTGCGGCTATGTGGATGCCATCGCCGCCCACGAGACAGGCATTCTGCAATACATGAAGGACAATTCCGTGGAGTTCCGCATTTTGGAGGAACCGCTGCTGGTCACCGGGCTGGGCGCCGCCTTTGCCAAGAACGACACCCGCGGTCTGGACAGCCAGTTGACCGACACCCTTGCGCAGATGCGCGCGGACGGCACGCTGGAGCAGATCGTTGGCAAGTATCTTGAACATGCTTCGCAGTATCTGGAGGTGGACACCATTGGCACGTAAAAACAGAACCACCCCGGATACATGGAGATGGGGGATCTATCTGGTCATCGGCGTGCTTTTTATGGCCGTCGTCGTTTTTTTCTCAGGTTGGCGGGCGCTGCGCACAACGGAGGCTCGTTTCTGTCAGATTCTTGATTTTGTCAAATCCCAATCCACCAGCTTTGAAAAGTACAACGATACGGTTGTGGCCAAAACGCTCCGCCGCACGGCGGTATCGGTGCATCAGCTGGCACAGGACCCTGCGCTCGACCTTTCCGACCCGCAGTGCCTGAACAGGCAGGCAGAGCTGCTCTGGCTCACAGGTATTTCCGTTCTGTCTCCGGACGGTACGCTCCTGTGCGAATCCACAACGAACGGCATCGGCTATGTCCGGTTTGGAGAGCAGATCAAGAATGATACGGTTCTGGACGTTTTCTCTTACCCGCAAAAGACCTACCTGAAGCGGGTCCTGCTGGAGGATGGGTCTGCCGTGGATGTTGCGGCACACCGGGCAGAAAGCAAAGAGGTCATCCTGCTTGCCTACCGCTATACCCCGGCAGAATTTGTAGAAGGAACGGCCTTGTCCATCCAGAGCGTACTGGACGGCTACTCGGTTGAGACCAGCGGCACATTGTTCATCGTGCAGAACAATCAGGTCATTGCCTCTAACCGCCCGGAGCTGATCGGGCAGGATGCTGCGGACAGTCCGCTGGTGCGGGAGATCCGCAAAGCCGGGGCTGCCAAAACGCTGACCCATACCCACGATTGGAACGGCTCCGGCTGCTATTTTGGAATGTACTGCCACGGAAGGTCTTTCGATCTCTACGCGTATACGGATGAAAAATCCGTCTTCCGTGAATCGTTTCCTTTGATTTTGATGGCGCTGGCCGGTTACATCCTGCTTGTAATGGTCCTTTGGGTGCTGCGCAGACGCTCCGTGCAGGAGATGGAGCAGCAGAAGAAAGAGCAGGAGAAGAAGTATCAGGCTCAGCTGGAGGAACAGAACCGCAAACTGGAGATCGCACTCCAGCACGAGGGTGCGGCAAACCGTGCCAAGCGGGAGTTCCTGTTCAATATGAGCCACGATATTCGCACCCCCATGAACGCCATCATCGGCTTCACCTCGCTGGCTGCGACCCATATTGATAATAAGGAACAGGTGCTGGACTACCTGAAAAAGATCTCTACCTCCAGCCAGCATCTGCTTTCCCTCATCAATGATGTGCTGGATATGAGCCGCATCGAGAGCGGAAAAGTAAAAATTGAAGAAAAAGCGGTGCATCTGCCGGACCTCGTCCACGATGTGCGCTCCATCATCCAACCCGATGTTTCGGCAAAGCGGCTGTCGCTTTTCATCGATACCATGGACGTGGAGAACGAGGACATCATCACCGACCCGATGCGGCTGAACCAGATCTTGCTGAACATTTTGTCCAACGCCATCAAGTTCACTCCCACAGGCGGTACGATCAGCATCCGCATTTCCCAGAAGAACGGTGCGCCCAAGGGCCGTGGCTGCTATGAGTTCCGCATCAAGGACAATGGCATTGGTATGAGCGAAGAGTTCCAGAAGCACATCTTTGAGGCATTCAGCCGGGAGGAAAGCTCCACCGTCAGCGGCATTCAGGGTACCGGCCTGGGCATGTCCATCACCAAGAACATTGTGGATATGATGGGCGGCACCATTGCGATTGAAAGTGAACCGGGCAAGGGCAGTGAATTCATCGTAGATCTCTGCTTCGCACTCAGCGGACAAAGGATGGAGCCCAAGCAGCTCCCGCAGTTGGAAGGGCTGCGCGCATTGGTAGCAGACGACGATACCGACACCTGCCTGAGCGTCAGCACCATGCTGTCCAAGATCGGGATGCGGCCGGAGTGGACGATCTCCGGCCGGGAAGCGGTGATCCGCACCCGATACGCCATGGAGCAGGGCGACGAATTCAGCGTCTACATCATCGACTGGCTCATCCCCGATATGAACGGCATCGAGGTCGTGCGGCAGATCCGCAAGGTGATCGGGAAAAGCTGCCCTATCATCATTCTGACGGCCTACGATTGGACGGATATTGAAGAGGAAGCCCGCGCTGCCGGAGTGACCGCCTTCTGCGAAAAGCCGCTGTTCCTTTCCGAACTGCGCAGAGTGCTGGCAGAGCCGTACGGTGCAGAGCCTGCCTGTAAGCCAGCGCAGCCAGCTGCCGCCGAGCTCAGGGGAAAGAATCTTTTGCTGGTGGAGGACAATGCCTTGAACCGCGAGCTCGCACTGGAGATCCTGAAGGAAGCGGGCTTTACGGTAGACACCGCTGAGGATGGCGAGATCGCTGTCCAGAAGATGAAGCAGGCGGCCCCCGGGCAGTACGATTTGATCTTAATGGACATCCAGATGCCCAAGATGGACGGTTACGAGGCAACGCGGCAGATCCGCGCCCTGCCGGATGCTGCAAAGGCAGACATTCCCATCTTTGCAATGACGGCAAATGCCTTTGAAGAAGACCGTCAGAATGCATTGAAGGCCGGTATGGACGGCCACATTGCAAAGCCGCTGGATATTCCGCATCTGCTGCAGGTCCTCGCAGATGTACTGAAATCATAACGGCTGCCAGCCAACAAAAGCAAAAGCACCCGCAGCAGGCTTTGCAGAGGCTCTTGACCTCTGGAAGCGAATGCTGCGGGTGCTTTATTTATTTTTTGTCTGATAGGCGTTTGGCTTACAGGATCTTGCGCAGCTCCTGCACAAGGTCACCGATCACGATGGGCTTGGACAAAAAGCCGTTCATGCCGCTTTCCAATGCGTTGCGGCGGTCCTCGTCGAAGGCGTTGGCGGTCATGGCAAGGATCGGGAGCTTTGCCCGGGCAGGGTCATCCAGTGCGCGGATCTTCCGGGTGGCGGTGTAGCCATCCATCACCGGCATCTGCACATCCATCAGCACCAGATCATAGCTGCCCGGCGCTGCGGCGCTCACCTTTTCCACCGCCACTTCACCGTTTTCCGCCGTATCGACCTGGAAGCCGTATTCACGCAGGATCTCCTGCGCGATCTCGCGGTTCAGCTCGTTGTCCTCTACCAGCAGGATATGTTTGTCTTTGAAGTCGGCGTTCTTTTCCGGCAGAAGCTCCTGCGGCGCATCTGTCAGCTTCTGGCCGAGAGCGCTCATCAGGGTCTCGCGCAGGTCGGACATGAACATGGGCTTGGAGCAGAAGGCGGTCACACCGGCGGCCTTTGCCTCTACCTCAATGTCAGACCAGTCATAAGCCGTCAGGATGATGATGGGGGTATCGTCGTTCAGGCTGCGTATCTGGCGGGTGACCTCGATGCCGTTCATATCCGGCAGCCGCCAGTCGATGATATAGGCGTGGTAGACATCGCTCATCTCGATGGACTGCCGCGCGCGCAGCACCGCTTCCTTGCCGGAAAGGGTCCACTCCGCGCGCATTCCCACCTTGACCAGCATCTTTGTCACGCTGTCGCAGGTGTTGAAATCGTCGTCCACCACCAGAGCCTTCAGGCCTTCCAGCTCGGTGATCTTTTCCACCGGGCGGTGCTCTGCCTGCACCCGCAGCGGCACACGAATGATAAACTCGCTGCCCTTGCCCTGCGCTGTCTGCACCTCGATGGTGCCGCCCATCATATCCACGATGTTTTTGGTAATAGCCATGCCAAGGCCGGTGCCTTGGATACGGCTGACCGTGGAGGTGCGCTCCCGCTCAAACGGCTCAAAGATTTTTTTGGCAAATTCCGGGCTCATGCCGATGCCGTTGTCCTTGATGCGGAACTCGTACTGCCCGCAGCCGCGCACCTGCCCGGCAAGCTGGCGCACCCGCACCGAGACCGTGCCGCCCGCCGGGGTGAACTTGATGGCGTTGGACAGCAGGTTCAGCAGGATCTGGTTCAGCCGGGTCTTATCGCAGTAGACATCCTCGTCGGCCACCTCCATCGCGTCCATATAAAGCTCCAGCTGTTTTGCGTAGATCTGCCCACTGACAATGGTTTTCAAATCGTGCAGCACATCCGAAAGGTTGACTTCCACCTCTTCCAGATGGATCTTTCCGCTTTCGATGCGGCTCATATCCAGCACATTGTTGATGAGCGAGAGCAGATGGTTGCTGGAAGCAAGGGTCTTGGCCAGATAATCCTTCACCCGCTCCTTGTCGTCGATATTGCTGATCGCCAGTGTGGTAAAGCCGATGATGGCGTTCATGGGGGTGCGGATGTCGTGGGACATATTGGAAAGGAAGGTGCTCTTGGCGCGGTTGGCAGTCTCGGCGGCGGCAACGGCATCCGAAAGCGCCTGATTTACCTGTTTGTCGGCGGTGCGGTCGGACATGACAAGGATGTATTTGGTCCTGCCCTCCACCTCGCTGCCTATGGCGATGTTATGGAACCAGCGGCGCTCTTTGGTTTCCAGATGCTCAAACTCGAAATCCCATTCCCGCTGCTGTCCGCTGAGAAGCCCATCCAGAAAGTTTTCGCCGTGCTCCGGGGCGCCCAGCTTGTCCAGAGCAAAGGCATTTTGCCGGACTTCTTTCCACGGGATGCCCAGCAGACGCTCAATGTTCGGGCTGACATAATCCACCTTGGAGGTCTCTGCGTCCAACATCAGGAAAACGTCGTCCACGTTCAGCGAGAGCTTCTGGAACAATTCATCCCGGTACAGGAGCTTGGTGTTCTTCTGGCGCAGTGCAGTATGGCCTCTGCGCACAACGAGCAGAATGGCCAGCGCGGCAAAGCCAAGGACGATGCCCGCCACGATCTGCACCGTATGGAACCACAGCTTATCCAGATTGGCATTGACGATGCTGACCGGGACAAGCCCCACCATCGTCCAGCTCTGGACCGCCGTGCCCTCGTAGACCAGATAATAGCTGGTATCGCCCAGCTTTACCTTCATGTTTCCGCTGCCGCCCTGTGCAAAGGCATTGGACAGATCCAGGATCTGCGCCTCGGAAAGATCGGAATGGTCGCGCAGCATCGCAATGAAATTGTAAATGGTCTCCTTGCGGTTTACAGAATTGTCGATGACCACCCGCCCATCCGGGTAGATGACATAGTTGCTGGCATTGCCCTGAAAGGCAGAGTTGTCCAGTAATCTCAGCACCTCATCATTGTAATAGGTGATGGCAACGGCATCGTAGGCAAAGCCCCGGTAGCTGCCCTGCGTTTCGGGACAGATGAACGCCAGCATCTGGGTTTTGCCAGGCAAAGCCGTATTCATCACAATATCGTTACCGTCGGCAAGCTCTTCGTCCAGATTTGTCTGCAGGCCAAGGTAGCCCGTTTTCCCGGTCACGGTCATGTAGTTGCCGTCATAGGTAAGAAAGTAGAATTCGGCAAATCCGGTGCTCTGCTGCGCTGCCTCGATATATGCCTGTATTTCGGCCTCATCCGAGGTACTTTCCAGAAAGCCGTTGTACAGATGCAGATAGGTCAGGTTCTTGCGTACCATCTCTTTCAGCATATTATTGGATTTATGCAGCACCTCTTCCAGATGCGAGGTGCTTTCCTGATAGATGGTCTGGGACACAAACGAGATGTACTGGACGCTGAAACCGACTGCCAGAAAGACCAGAAGAAGGATGGCAGCAACAGGGAGCCATTTTTGCCGGGGATGGCAGTTTCGTTTGGATTCATGCTTTTCGTCTGCCATCCCGCTCACCTCAACGTAATGTAGTTTTCAGGCTCTGCAAGCGCTGCGCCGCCGCCGGAGACATAATCGCGCCATGTGTTTTTTACCCATGTATCTCCGTCCAAAGACGTGCCGCTCTCGCTCGCAAGCAGCGCTTCCATCTGTTTTTCCGCTGCCAGACAGGTCACGGTAACGGTGTCGTCGTCCTTCAGCGGCTGTCCGTTCCGGGTGATGCCGGTCAGGGTATAGCTGCCGCTTGCCTCTTTGACCTCCACGGCAATGCCGCTGACCACCGGCAGAGAGCCGCGGTTGAAGGGTACAAACCCTCCCTCGCAGCCCTCCACAAAGGCGCGGACGGTCTCCTTCAGCTCTGCGCCGGTCATGGTGCGCTGGCGGGACATCAGACCGTTGGGCATGATCATGGAAGCGGCCATTTTCTTGTTATAGTCTGCCCGCAGTACACTGCCGGTAAAGCTGTTTGCGGTGGCAAGCAGAACATCGGTGCCATAAACGCCCCGCAGCGTGTTCGCCATAACAGAGAGGGAGGCGCTGCCGCCGTTTGCGTGGAAGACATTGGAATAGCTCTTCCCGGAGGTCAGCACGATCTCGTCATCGGCAGGCGTTTCTTCGGCAAGAAGCCGGGCATTGAACGCACGATAAGCCTGCTGTGCCGTGTACTCGCCTGCGATCATTTTGGAGACAACGTCCTTGGAGACGGCAAAGAAATCGTTGGAGGCGATGCGGATATACATGTGGTTTTCTTCCACCACATCGCGCACGTCCTTCATGTACTCGGTCAGGCGCAGAGGGACATTCTGACTGTAGCTCAGCACATCCTGCCCGTCGGCAACGATGCGGCTCTGCGCCTCCTCGGAGAGCATGACGTTCAGCACCTTCATGGCTTTTTCGCGGCGCGCGGTGTCCTGCTCGAGGTCACGGTTCAGAGCGATTTGGAAATACGGGGTGGTCATGATCCACTTTTCGCCGTTCTGGCTGAAGAAGGGCAGGAAGATCGTGTCGATGCCCTCATCCTGAAACATCTTGACACCGGCAGAGGTGCCAAAGTACATGGCAACTTCTCCGTTCCGGAACATCCCGGTCACATCGTCGTAATTCAACGCAAGATCGTCTGCCGTGAGGTGGGTATCCTGAATGAACTGCGCCATCCGCTCAAACGCCCCCGGCCACACGGTGTCGTCCAGACCCACCCGTGCGGTGCTGGCAGGGTCGCTGTAAGCAGTGCGCCACTTGCGCCCATCAGTCGTGGTAAGCTCAGCAGCGGAAAGCCCCTGCAGCGTTTCCATGCAGGTGTAGTCGTAGGTATAATCGGCGGTAAAGCCGCGGATGCCCACTTTTTCAAACGCCTGACAGGCCGAAACGAAGCTCTCGTAATCGGTAGGCAGAGGAATATCGTACTGCTCAAAAAGGCTGCGGTTGACCACAAAGCCGTGGGCATCGGCGCAGACCGGTAGCCAGTTCACGCTGCCGTCCTCGTTTTTGAAGCTGTTGAGGTAGGTGTTGTACACAGCGCCCGCCTCGTTGGTCAAGGCAAGGTTCATCAGGCTGTCCTTCAAGGGAGCCGCATCGTGCAGCGAGAAGCGGCAGCTGGTGATGATATCCGGCAGACCGCCGTTCTCCTGCAAAAACTTGTAAAAATCCAAATCGTTGTTGCCCACGATGAATTCAATATTTACATCCGGCAGCTGGGACTGGATATAGGGCGCATAGGTTTCGTACAGGCTGGTACTCCACAGATACACCTGAATGGTCTGGGCATCCTCCTGCTTTTCCACATTTTCGGCGGTTTTTGTTCCGCAGCCGGTCAGCAGAGAGACCGCCATCACCAGTGCCATAAGCACGGAAAACAGGCGGTGCAATGTTCTTTTGTTCATCAAATCGTTCTCCTCACAACTCTTGGGCAGCTGCCGTTCTGCACTCCCGAATACCACAAAAGGGCATAGGTACAGCATGACAGAACTATAGGATTATTTTACCACCGCCATGATGGATTTTCAATAAAATTTCATATATTGATTCATAAAAGCAGCGCGTCCGATTTCTTTGCGCCAGTCGATGCAGCTTTTTGTCTCAACGCACAGGGTGAGGCGGGCTGCCAGTATTCTTATGTGCTGCAGCCCTTTCTTGCACCCTTCTCGTTGACATAGTTGAAGGTATCCTCAAACGAGCCGACACGGACGACCTTTGCAGGAGCGGTTTCCGCGGCAGCTTTGGCCAGTTGGGTTATTTTGCTCCCCGTGGCCCGAGCAGGCCCTGCGGGCCAACATCCACTGCCAGATCTCGCTGGCTCTCAACCGCATCTACACCGAGTGGTACCCCAGCAAGGGCTACAGTTTCAACATCACCAACTCCACCAGCTACGACCAGTACTATGTGCATGGCCGCACGGTGTTCGATGTGATGGTGCGCATCACCGACGACATCTTCAACACCTATATCCGCAAGACCGGCACCGTAAACCCCTACTACTCTGAATACTGCGACGGTAAATCGGTCACCTGCCCGGGTCTCAAGCAGTGGGGCACCGTGACGCTGGCCAATCAGGGCCGTAACGCCTTGCAGATCCTGAAGTATTACTACGGCAACGACATCGAGATCATCCGCACCTCGAACATCCAGTCCATCCCCCAGAGCTACCCCGGTTCGCCCATCCGGCAGGGCGACAGCGGCACAGCGGTGTTCACCCTGCAACGCCAGCTGAACCGCATCACCAAGGACTATCCCTTCCTCGGCCTGCTGACTGTGGACGGCGTGTTCGGGGCCAAGATGGCCGCCACGGTCAGGGCGTTCCAGAAGCAGTTCAACCTGACCGCCGACGGCGTAGTCGGACGACAGGCATGGTACAAGATCAGCTATATCTATGTGTCGGTCAAGGATCTTGCGGAGCTGACCAGCGAGGGCGAGGTGTCCAGCGGCACTCTCTCGGACGGCACATGGGGCGGCACCGTACTGCGCACCGGCTCCACCGGCAGCGCCGTGGAACAGCTGCAGTTCTGGCTGAATACGCTGGCACAGTATGAGTCTTCCATCCCATCGTTAACAGTGGACGGCGTTTACGGCACTGGAACGGCCAACACGGTGCGGGCCTTCCAGCGCAAATACGGCCTGACCGTGGACGGCGTGGTGGGCCGTGACACATGGACCGCGCTGTACGACCAGTTCCGCAGCATCCAGTCCGACAACGGCACCCCCAACGCCTAC
>ENA-OZAA01000480-OZAA01000480.1-human-gut-metagenome-genome-assembly--contig:-NODE-480-length-20572-cov-7.053955_pt1 | contig 20572 bp, 16 predicted proteins | sample MGYA00244204_ERZ653492 | MGnify/ENA primary metagenome ERZ653492 (study PRJEB26926, sample SAMN06164980) | human gut metagenome | biome: ENVO:00009003; feature: ENVO:2100002; material: ENVO:00002003... | reverse complement strand
GTGTAGTCTCGAATTTTTGTTATTTCGAGTGTCTACTCTATGGGGAGCATATCATTCGTTTTGCAGCAGCCCTGTTTTATTGGTCTTGTATTGCCCCTGGAGGCGCAGTTCGTTTCTTAGCCCTGCTCGTCCTTAATGGCAGCCTGTGCGGCAGCCAGCCGTGCGATGGGCACACGGAAGGGGCTGCAGGAAACGTAGTCCAGGCCAATCTTGTGGCAGAACTCCACGGAGCTGGGGTCGCCGCCATGCTCACCGCAGATGCCGCAGTGCAGGTCGGGACGGACGGACTTGCCCAGCTTGATGGCAGTCTTCATCAGGGCGCCCACGCCCACCTGGTCCAGCTTGGCGAAGGGGTCGCTCTCGTAAATCTTGGCATCGTAGTAGGAGCCCAGGAACTTACCGGCATCGTCACGGGAGAAGCCGAAGGTCATCTGGGTCAGGTCATTGGTGCCGAAGCAGAAGAACTCAGCTTCCTTGGCAATTTCGTCGGCGGTGAGAGCGGCACGGGGAATCTCAATCATGGTGCCCACTTCGTAATGCATATCCACACCGGCAGCGGCGATTTCCTGGTCGGCAATGCTCACCACGGTCTTCTTGACGTAGGCCAGCTCCTTGACCTCGCCCACCAGAGGAATCATGATTTCAGGCACCATGTTCCAATCGGGGTGGGCCTTTTTCACATTGATGGCAGCCCGAATAATGGCCTTGGTCTGCATGGCAGCGATTTCGGGGTAAGTAACCGCCAGGCGGCAGCCACGGTGGCCCATCATGGGATTGAACTCATGCAGGGCGGCAATGATGGCCCGGATGCTGGCAACGGACTTGTTCTGGGCCTGGGCCAGCATCTCGATTTCGTAGTCGCTGGTGGGGACAAACTCATGCAGCGGGGGATCCAGGAAGCGGATGCACACAGGCATACCCTCCAGAGCCTCGTAGAGCTTCTCAAAGTCGCTCTGCTGGTAGGGCAGAATCTTCTCCAGGGCGGTCTCCCGCTCCTGGACGGTATCGGAGCAAATCATCTCCCGGAAGGCGGCGATGCGCTCCGGCTCGAAGAACATGTGCTCGGTACGGCACAGACCGATACCCTCGGCACCCAGCTCCTTAGCCTTTCTGGCATCGGCGGGGGTGTCGGCGTTGGTACGCACGCTCAGGCGGCGATACTTGTCGGCCAGGGCCATAATGCGGCCAAACTCACCGGCGATCTCGGCATCCACTGTGGGGATGATGCCGTCATAGATATTGCCGGTGCTGCCGTCAATGGAGATGCAGTCGCCCTCGTGGTAGATCTTGCCGCCCAGGGTGAACTGCTTGTTCTCTTCGTCCATGTGGATGTCGCCGCAGCCGGAGACACAGCAGGAGCCCATGCCACGAGCCACAACGGCTGCATGAGAGGTCATGCCGCCCCGGACGGTCAGGATGCCCTGGGCAACCTTCATGCCGGTGATGTCCTCGGGAGAGGTTTCCAAGCGAACCAGAACCACCTTCTCCTTCCGGGCAGCCCAGTTCTCCGCATCCTCGGCGGTGAACACAATCTTGCCGCAGGCAGCTCCGGGAGAAGCGCCCAGGCCTCTGCCAATGGGGGTAGCGGCCTTCAGGGCCTTGGCATCAAACTGGGGATGCAGCAGGGTGTCCAGGTTCCGGGGGTCAATCATGGACACAGCCTTCTTCTCGTCAATCATACCCTCGTCCAGCAGGTCGCAGGCAATTTTCAGAGCGGCCTTGGCGGTACGCTTGCCGTTACGGGTCTGGAGCATATAGAGCTTGCCGTTCTCCACGGTGAACTCCATGTCCTGCATGTCCCGGTAGTGGTCTTCCAGCAGGGCGCAGACCTTGGTGAACTGCTCGTATGCCTCGGGGAACTTGTCGGCCATCTGGGCAATGGGCATGGGGGTACGGACACCGGCCACCACGTCCTCGCCCTGGGCGTTGGTCAGGAACTCGCCCATCAGGTGCTTCTCGCCGGTAGCGGGGTCACGGGTAAAGGCAACACCGGTGCCGGAGTTTTCGTTCAGGTTGCCAAAGACCATGGGCATGACATTGACGGCAGTACCCCAGGAATAGGGAATGTCGTTGTCACGACGGTAGACATTGGCACGGGGGTTGTCCCAGGAGCGGAACACGGCACGAATGGCCTCGTACAGCTGAACCTTGGGGTCGCTGGGGAAGTCCACACCCAGCTTGGCCTTGTATTCTGCCTTGAACTGACCGGCCAGCTCCTTCAGGTCGTCGGCAGTCAGCTCCACGTCGAACTGAACGCCCTTCTTCTCCTTCATCTGGTCGATGAGCTGCTCGAAATACTTCTTGCCCACCTCCATAACCACGTCGGAGAACATCTGGATGAAGCGGCGGTAGGAGTCCCACACGAACCGGGCGAACTTGGGGTCGGGGTTACCCTGAATCATCGCCTCCACCACGTCGTCATTCAGGCCCAGGTTCAGGATGGTATCCATCATGCCGGGCATGGAGGCACGGGCGCCGGAGCGGACGGAAACCAGCAGAGGATTCTCCAGAGAACCGAACTTCTTGCCGTTGATTTGCTCCATCTTGTCCACATATTCCATAATCTGGGACATGATTTCGTCGTTAATCTTCTCGCCGTCCTCATAATATTTGGTGCAGGCCTCGGTGGAAATAGTAAAGCCCTGGGGGACAGGCAGACCGATATTGGTCATTTCGGCCAAGTTGGCGCCTTTACCGCCCAGGAGCTCCCGCATTTTTCCGTTGCCCTCTGTAAACAGGTAAACGTACTTGTGAGACATGATTAAAAAACCCCTTTCCAATTTTCCATGTGATACATTTTCGCTTTTTCTTTTGCATTTTTAGATACAGATAACTAACGCTCAGATAGTATATCATGGCATTACGCAAAATGCAAATCTTTTTAATTAAATATTGGATATTTTTGAACAAATCGTGATATTGCACAAGTCACATCTTTGTTCATTCTGCCACAGAAGCGCAGAATACCGCCCCCGCTCCGAAACCCTGACGCAAAACAGCGGGTGCCGCCGCAGGGAAAAAGGAATCCGCAGGGGCGCAGCCGCTGGCCGCCCCCTACAGATTCCGGAAAACGAGAGTATATAGAATGTATCTGGTTGCCTATCAGGCTTTCTGCTCCTTCTTCATGGCGGAATAGCCAATCAGCACCGTCCAGACGTAGGCGCAGGTCTTGGGAATCATCAGCATACCAATCATGGGGATGGTGTCCGCCCACAGCACCACAGGGATATAGAAGCCAAAGCTCAGCACAATGGTCAGCCACATCCAGCGGAAAGCGGTGTCGTTCTTTTCCTTGGCGCTGCGGTAGAACAGCACAATGACCAGCAGCCCCAGCAGGGCAAAGGGAATGTTCCGGTAGATGCCCCAGGACAGAGAGGACTGGTTGGTGAGCCACTGGTTCTGCGGCATCATGCACAGCACCACCCGGGCAGCGGACAGCAGGTATACTGCCAGGGTAACGGACTTCTGGCCCTGAATCTGGTATCTCTTTCTCCAGACATAATACAGAAGCACATAGAATACGGTCATGGTCACAGAGGTAATCCACTTACCCAGGCCCAGGGGCACGGCGTAATTTTCCAGGCCGGTGGTGCACAGCGCCAGAGCCCGGGGAACCAGATGGAAGGAATCGCCTGCGCCCAGCACCACGGCCATCCAGCCAAAGAGCCGGAACGGAGAGCCGCTCTTGCTGCTGCGAATCATCCGGATACCCACGGTAATCACGGTAACCAGGTAAACCAGGTCAAAAAGTGTCTCAATAATTGCTTGCATTGCTTTACGCTCCTTTGAATGGATGGTGGAATCTATCTGAATACAAATTTCTCCCAGAGAAATCCGTATCCATGCAAATTATATTCCATGTTGAACCATGTTCATTATGGCGTGTAAAAAACTCCCACAACTGTGGGAATTTTATTCATAGATGGTTCTGCGAACCACTTCCAGCACGGCGCTGGGGTCAAGATCCTGGCGCAGAAGAGCGGAGAGCATCAGGGAAAACAAGACCCCTGCAAACTTCTCCGGGGTGAGCTGCTGGTTAAAGGCATCCTTTCGCACCCGGCTGTCATTTTTCAGCACGAAGCACAGGCCGTCCAGAATGTGCCGCCAGGCCTGCTGCATCTGCCTTTTCCCATCTGCCATTCCCTGCTGCATAAAGCCCAGGGAGTGATGGGTAAAGAAGCCGGGGTATTGCTTGCAGCCGTATTCCATCTGCTGATACATCCACCGGATGCAGGTCTGGGTATCCTGAAAGGCCCCGCCCTCCTCCGGGTGATGGAAAATATCATTCCAGACGCTTTCCACAGCAGCGGCTATCAGCGCCGTCTTGGAATCGAAGTAATTGTAAATTGAGCCAACCGAAACCCCGCACGCCGCCGCAACGGAACGCATATTCACCGCCGCCCAGCCATTGCGCTGGATAAGCTCCCGGCTTGTCCGCAGAATTTCCTCCCGGGAGGTCACCACCGTATTCATGCCATCACCTCAATCTGAACATCGTTCATTATAGCCGTCCACCTTCTGCTTGTCAAGCACCTTTTGCAAAAATACGTGTTTTTTGACCCACATGCCGCCATCCCCTGCCATGGGAGCCGGAGGTAGGGGGGGGCGTTCCCCTGATGGAAGGTGCCGGATTTCCAGGAGTCCGGCATGAGAACATCAATATAGAAGCATGGAAATCCAGGTGACAACATTCTGACCATACTGGAAAGTCAGGCCGTTTTCCTCCAAAACAGGAACTACGTTGATTCCCTGGCTTTCCACACAGGGGTGCATCCGCTCCGGGTGGCGACAGGGTTGGCCATCCAGAATGGCGCACCGGGGACAAAGGGCGCAGGACTCGGTGGACAGCACAAAGGGCACTGCCCCCTGCTGCCGCAAAATCTCCGCCACCTGGTCGGTGATTTCCTCATGCCCCCGCCGGGTGGACAGGGTTTCCTCCAGATTGGCAATGTCCGCCACCTCGGTGATGGTGGCAATCACCAGGCAGGTTGGATAGCGCATACAGTGGGCCCGGCATTCCTCCACCGAGCCCACCCCAGGGGGACAGGCCCAGCTCTTGCCATACTGGCTGCATTCATGCTCACAAATCCAGCGTACCCGGGGGGAGAATTCCAGCTTGTCCGGAGTTGTAAAGAAATAGGAATAGAGGGGAAGCTCCGCCAACCGCTGCTCCAAAAGCTCCTGATTCATGCAAATTCCTCCATAATTTTCCGGCACCCCTCCACCAGGTCGTCCCAGGTTTTGGAGAAGTCTCCGGTATACCAGGGGTCCGCCACATCTCTGGGAAGCATCGGGCGGATTTTCTCGTCATCCCTGGGCAGCATCCGGCTCAGATACCGCCCATTGCTGGCATCCATATAATAAATTCGGTCATAGCGGCGGAAGTCCTCCTCCGTCACCTGCCGGGCACGGTGCCCCTGACAGCCAATGCCATGGGCCGCCAGCTCCCGCTGCGCCGGAGGATAGACAGGATTGCCAATCTCCTCCCGACTCACCGCCGCCGAAGCAATCTCAAACCGATCCCCACAGCCAGCCTTGGCGGCCATATCCTTCAGAATATACTCCGCCATCGGACTGCGGCAGATATTGCCGTGGCAGATAAATAAGATTTTTACCATACTAAATTATACCTACTTATACCAAAATATTCCCTATTTTCTAGGGATGTTCTTAAATGCGTGTTCTTTGCTCCGTGGTCTGGAAAAGCATATCTCGGCATAACTTTCCCGTCAAAAGTGGTAGCACCAGTGGTAAAATACCACTGGCATATGCAATTTACCACTTAGCTTTTCATGCTCTTTTAATAGCTTTTTCTTGGGTACTTAGCCTGTTAAGCTCTTCTTTGGCAGCTTCCAAGCCCAAGTGTGTGTAGGTGTTCAAAGTGATACTAATATCTGAATGCCCCATCAGGTATTGAAGGACTTTCGGGTTCATACCACTTTTTGCCATATTGGAGCAGAAAGTGTGTCTGCATACATGAGGTGTGATGGTCGGAAGTTGCACTTTGTATATGGAATTGTACTTCGTGACAATTCGCTTGAAGATGTGTTCCCAGTCCATCGCAACCATGGGACGCAAGCCTTTTCGTGCTTTTTTATTCAGCCAGACAAAACCTGTGTATCCATCCACCATAGGCTCCACCTGTGGTGGAACTCTGGACGTTACCACACGCTGGAAGCACTCATATACTTCCTTTGCCATAGGTATCGTGCGTACACCACTTTCGGTCTTTGTGGTTTCCGCATACAGAGTGCCATCTTGCCTTCTTTGAAGCTGGTGGTCAATCAAAATCTCCTTCTTTTGGAAATCCACATCTGAAAGCGTCAGGCCGCAAAGCTCGGAGATACGAAGCCCTGTGTGAAGCAGAATGAAGATAGCATCATAGTACTCACAGAAATGCGGGTCTTCTTCAACAAAACTCAGGAATTTGCGTTCGTCGGCTCTACTGATTGCCTCCCGTGTATGGGAATCATCCACAAGGACGGAGGCAAGCTGCCAGTCAAACGGATTCTTCCTTATAAGGTCATCGTCCACCGCCATCTGGAATGCTGGACGAAGTACACCTCTGACAGTGTGGATTGTGCTAAAACTTTTGCCATCTTTCTTCTGCATATCGATTAAGAAAAGTTTGGCATCGGAGAGTTTAATTGAGTCGATGCGCCGTCCTCCAAATTCGGTTTGTCTCAGAACATTCAAAACCGTTTTATATCCAGCTTCCGTTGTTGGCTTTACGCCTGTTTTGGTAAGGATGTAGCGTTCGACTTGCTCTATGACTGTCAAACCGCCACCAGCAGTATAAATGCCATCCAGCAAGTCCTTTTGAACTTGCTTTTCAAGCTCTCTCAGCGGTGCTTTGCTCCGTTTTCCAGCTGGTGGTTTGTCAGTGGCGACCAAGCACCAACTATATACAGAGTGCTTTTTACCATCGCTTCCAAAATAGCGGAACTCATAGCTGCCGTCTGTGCGCTGCCGTTCGTTGTCTCTCAGGATGCGTCCTTTTGTGTCTCTCCGTTTTTGGCTCAAAATAAACCTTCCTTTCTGCCTTGCCGAAGAGCCAAACATAAACATCACTATTTTACCACATTCTTCAGCATATTTCCACTTTTTTACCATCAAATTTGTGAAGTTCTCAAGATAAAATTTTCAAACGCTGGCCTGATAATCAGCAGCTTCACACCATGCTTTGTAAAAATACCATCGTCTTGGTGTTCCTCAGCCAATTTACGGATTTTCTTTTCCCCAATTTCAAAATAGGCGGCTGCCTCCTCTACAGTGAGACAAAATTTTTGACTAGGCATCAGACTCAACTTCTCTGACTGCTTCACTTCGCTTAACTTCTCATTTTCTTTCATAGCACCGTATATCCTTTCTTTGGTTTTTGATATACGTGCCGACTTGGCTCAAAAAGCGACAAATTATTTGTCCGTTATTATGACGAAATTTAATCCGTACTTTTGTGCATATTTCATAAATTTAATTGATATAGCGAGCAAATTCAACAAATTGTTCGCTGCAAAATTCTACAGATGCACCCCCTCTTTCATCATAGAATTCCTTGAGATCTACTGGCTCTGGAGGTAGAATGTAACAATCACACTAGAGGAGGGAATCACATGGCTATTGATGCTCATAAAGAGGTAAAAGAGTGGGTGGACACTGTAACCCCTGAGATGCTGTACATGGACTTACGGCAAAAGGTATGGGGTCAAGACAAGGAAATACTGAAAGCAGCAACCCTTATTTTTGCATTCTTCTATAACCTAATCTACGGAAACGGAGAAAAGTACCACTTTTTAATTGAGGGTTCTTCTGGCTGCGGGAAAAGCACTTTTGCCCATGCGTTAAAAAGCGTGGTTCCCTTTCCAGTTATCATCGCTGATGCTTCACAGGTCACTGCCAGTGGCTACAAGGGTGCAGAGGCTTCTGCTCTTGTGGATGATGAAAGCCTCTTACAAGAGTGGTGCGGCTGCGGTATTATTATCCTTGATGAAATTGACAAGCTGATGCTTGGCCCAGATCAAGGCTACCACCGTTCGGCTCAGGAAAACTTTCTGAAGATGCTGGATGGCGATACCGTTATCTTGAAAGACGAGACCCATGTCAGCTGCGATAAATTATTATTTATCGGTATGGGTGCTTTCACAGAACAGCGGGAAAAGCGGAAAAACCCGCCTAGGTGCATTGGCTTTGACTGTGGCTGTGAATCTAAAGTATACCAGCCCCCATACCTTACCAAAGAGGAGCTGGTTCAGGCTGGGTGCAGTGAGCAGCTGCTAGGCCGCTTTATGACTGTGCTGCATTTCAAGCCACTAAGCCGAAAGGTGCTTGAAAGAGCCGTAAAAGAAGCTGTATCGGAAGTCACAAAGATCTGTGGGTATGTGCAGCTGTCAAACACCGAAGTCCGAGCTATCATCCAGAAAGCTATGACTTCGGACTTTGGTTGCCGTAGTATTCGGTCAGCGGTTTGGGAACGCTGCCTGGATCGGCTGTCTGCTTAATAATATTGGCTAAGGTAATCTTATGCCTACCAATCTACCCATGGGGATAATGAAAAAGGAACGGACTCAGTTAAGAATCCGTTCCTTTTCCGTTAGATGAAAGGTTGTGGCAGTCTCTCAACTAACATAGAGCATACATTTCACAGTATACATTCATATTTTTCAGGAAAAAGGCAACAACAGAAAAATATTTTTTCTGTGCAATTATTTTGTCTTTTTCGTTTAGAAATTGGTATTTGTATATAGTAAATTGCTAAATAGAGCATACATCTTTAAGTGGGAAGTGTGGCAGCTAGAAACTTAAACTATAGGTGTACTATACCGATTTCATAATTTGTAGGGGTATTATATTTGTCTCTCTATTTGGTAATTAATTTATCAATAGGGGGATTTTTTATGCCAAAGATGAAAAGCAAACGAATAGCAGTACCAACAGATTTGCTGCTTAAAACTGGAGAAACGATGTCTTTACGGAGTATCAAAGCGTTTTTATTCCCATTTACTCAAATTTATTGGGGAAAGCAATATTTGACAGACTATACAGACAGAAAAACATCAAAAATCTTTATTGATATTCAAGATTTTGCAGAAGTAATTGGCTATTCAATGTCTAACAGAATTTCTACAGAAATCAGAAAAATTTACAGACAGATGAACTTTGATTTATTTGGTGAAGAAAATTCACCTGATAGATTATTTTCATATGAGGGAACAAGCAAAGATAAAACGCAATTCATATTAAAGGTGCATAGTCCATGTAAAATGTACAATATAACCGAAAATTGCTCTGCATACACAAGAATTGACGCTGAAGATATGCTTCGCTGTGAAACAATTTATGATTATAGGGTGCTTTTCTACATACTTCTCACAAAAACAAATAAGGGACACACTTTTTACCAATTGAATTGGCGCACAATGTATCTGAAATATTGGGTTTTTAGTATGGATATGCTTGAAAACTGCTATATCGATAAAAAGAACAGGAATTACAATAAGTATATGGTAGAGGCGGTGGAAGGATGGTATCATCAATTGGAAAGTGGAGAAATCGACCAAGATAAGTTTGATGAATTACTTACCTACTATGCTGAAACCTGGGGGTATGGAACTAAGGAAAGGATTTGGAAAGCATTCTGTGATGTAGTCACCTTCACAAAGCGCACTCGGCTTGAAAATTATCTACAGCATGGCCTCGAAATTGTTAATCAAGGAAAGATGTTTCATATAATGGCGAACGAAAAGGCGGGAAAATTATTCAGTAAAATAAAGCTGAATGGAAACAGAGTTGACCACTATGAAATTAAATTTTGGAAGAATTATTAATATACACTGCCAGCCAAAAAGTAGGAGGAATCTAAAGTACTCCTACTTTTCTTTTGTTGCTGTAAAATCCCTTTTACCCATTTTCGTCTCATTTTCAGCTAGTCGATAGACTAAGAAACCATGAGCATTAATCACTTCAAGCCTACTTAATCAAAAATGACAATCAGAGAGCCGATGATTTTTCACTTACTATAGTAGGGAGTGGCACGGCCTCTCTGATTGTATCATGTTACCCATTTTCGTCTCAAAAATGGGGGTTCCTTTTACCCATTTTCATCTCATTTTTCCGAAAACCCTTTTACCCATTTTCATCTCAAATTTTGAAAGAAGCTACAAGAACGGATACCATTATAAAAGAAATTCATCTAAAAAGACTGGAGCCGTATTTCAGGTTCCAGTCTTTTTTTCGTTATTATGCTTTCGGTAAATTATTGTTCATCCGCTCATTGTAATTGTCCATAAACGCAGTTGCGCCTTTTTCAAAAACCGCCGTCTTGGAGATACCTGTTTTCTGGCAAAATGCGTCCAAACGCTTGAATAATTCAGCATCCATTCGTAGGCTGCAGGGTTTGGATTCTTTTTGCTTTTTAGCCATTGGATGCCGCCTCCTTTAAGGTTTCGTACACATTGTCGGTGAAAATGCCAAGAACTTCCCGCTTGATTTCATCATTTTGTAATAGCAGTGTGAAGAAGTCCTGATTTTGGGACAATCCTTCAATGAGTGCATCGTCAATTCCATCAAAATAGGCAAATTCAAAATCTTTGACGGAATTATTTTTCGCACTGGTCTTCAATTTATCGGATTTCAAAAGAATATCCCGAATTTGGAGCATGGCTTTCACGGCAACGTCACTATCATAATTCTTGCCAGTTCTGCTGTTAATTTCGGCAATGATCTGGGATAGCTTTTCTTCCTTAGCTGGGGTAAGCACAATTTGATCTGCGGTAGGTAATTTCACGATAGGATCAGACTTCTTGAATGGTTTTTTGTGCTCGTCTTCCTTTTTCTGGACAAAACCATATGCCTGAATTTTGCCTTTTAGGTCAAAACCAGTGCCAGTCGCATTTTCCTTCAAGTGTGCTGCCAGACCGTCCAGGAAGATATATTTTTTGTGGAGTTCCACATCCTCAAAACAGGATGCTTGCAGCAAGAATTCATAGCAGCGCAGAAAATGGCGGATTTCCATTGCAATTTGCTTCTGTTCCTCTGGATCAAAATTGTTTTCGATATTCCGCTTTGCCTTTGCCAGTAAGAATCTGGTTTTCTGAATAGCTCGGCCAGAGGTATCCCCAGAATACACAATTTTGCTGTAATCGTCTACATCCATGGGGTCAAGGAAGTAGTAACCGTCCAGCTTTGCTTCCATATCGTAAACGCTTTGTGGGGATACCGTATTTGCAAGCAGCGTTGTGGTATAGTAGGTGGAAAAGGCTTTCTCCATGTCCTTGTAGTCATTTACAAAGTCCAGGATAAAGGTTTTCTTGTCATAGGGAGGACAAATTCTATTCAATCTGGATAGCGTTTGCACCGCATTGACCCCACTTAGCTTTTTCAGAATGTACATGGCGCAGAGTTTTTTCTGGTCAAACCCAGTTTGGTATTTATCGGCTACCAAAAGTACCTGATAATTATCAGTATCGAATTCATCAGGCAGATTTTTTTCGGGGATGCCGTTCATACCAGTTTCGGTGTATTCTGTGCCGTCAATGGTCACTTTTCCAGAGAATGCGACCAGCGCATGAATTCCCTTATAGCCCTTTCTATCTACATAATCTTCGAGTGCTTGACGGTACTTTACAGCAGCGTCACGGGAAGCGGTGATAACCATTGCTTTCGCTTGGCCACCCAATTCCTGCATAACGCTGGTGCGGAAATGCTCTACAATAACTTCGATTCGCTGATTGATATTGGTTTCATGCAGATCTACAAACCGTGCAATTTGCCGTTTGGCGGCGTTGGTTTGCAGGGTAGGGTCATCCTCAATGGACTTATTTAGGGTGTAGTAGGTCTTGTAGGTTATGTAATTTTGCAGCACATCCAGAATAAAGCCCTCTTCAATGGCCTGTTTCATGGAGTAGATATGAAAGGCTTCTGTCTGCCCCCTGGCGTTTCTGCGCCCGAATAGCTGCAAGGTTGTGGGTTTCGGGGTAGCGGTGAATCCAAACATGGAAATATTGGCTTGTTTTCCGTGACGGCGGATCTCATCGGTAATCATATCCTCTGTGTCCGCATTTTCCATATCTCCAGAACCAAGTGCCTTTGTAACTGCTGCCATTGTCTTGCCAGCGGTAGAAGAATGACTTTCATCAATAATAACCGCAAATTTCTTTGTCTTTAAATTCTTTACGGAATCCAGTACAAATGGGAACTTCTGAATGGTTGTGCCAATAATTTTAGTGTTGCCGTTCAAGGCATAGGCCAAGTCCGCAGAGGTGCATTTTTCATCCATAACACGGATTAGGCCAGACTTGTGTTCGATGCCCATAACGGCTTGCTGGAGCTGACGGTCAACTACAAGACGGTCTGTGCAAATGATGATATTATCAAAGATAATCTGGTCATTATCATCATGGAGAGAAGCAAGACGGTGGGACAGCCATGCTATTTCATTGGTCTTTCCAGAACCAGCGGAGTGCTGTAATAGATAGTTCTGACTGGTGTGGTTTACCTTAACATCTGCCAGAATTTTGCGGATCACATCAAGCTGATGGTATCTGGGGAAGATAACGGTTTCCTGAACCTTTTTGGTATCTTTCTTTTCCTTAACCTCAATAAACATGAACTTTGAGATAATTTCAAGAACACTATCCTTTTGCAAAATGCTTTCCCACATGTAGGATACGCTGAATTTATCCTCATATAGCGGATTCCCCGCTCCTGCATAAATGCCCTCCCCACAGCCTTGGTTGAATGGCAGGAAGTAGGTGGCTTCCTTGTCCAGCTTGGTAGTCATATGCACCTGCTCCAAGTCCATGGCAAAGCAAACCAGCGCACCAGCCTTAAAGCGGAATAGGCGGGTTTTAGGGTTCCTGTCTTTTCGATACTGGAGGATTGCGTCTTTGTAGGACTGTCCAGCGGGATTGCATTTCAGTTCAAATGTCATAATGGCTAGGCCATTCAGAAAGAGAACCACATCAATCCGTTCTTCGTCACTTGCCCAGACCTCCTCGGAAGCGGAGAAAATATTCTGCTGGTAGAGCTTTAATAATTGCGGATTGAAGTTTGTGGCGGGTCTGGTATACATCAAGTCCAGGTGGACATTGGAAATATCGATACCATGCTTTAATACAGACAGACGGCTTCCCCGTACCTTTGTTTCCTCCGCATTGATGGCACTGACGATGGTTTCTTCTGTCTGGTCTTTATAAATCTTATTTAGTGCAATCATGGTCTGCGGCTGGGTTGCGTTCAAGAAGCGAAACAGGGATTGACGGTCAATGGCATACATCCGATCATAGTTGGTCTGAGGCCAGATTTCATAGCCATCTTCCTTTAATCGTTCCAGAAAGAACTTTTGGTATTCTTTTTCAGATAGAACATTATTCATTATTCAAGCCTCCTTTCTCTGGTTTTGGTAAGGTATGCAGCCCTGTTCCCTTGGGAATAAGACCGAACTGCTTCATCTGGTTCAAAGATTCCTGCCAAGTGCTATGCTTAAAATTCGCCTTGTTTTCCGTCCAATTTGTAACCACATCCTGAATAATTTGATCATCGGATGGGGTAACGCCATCCAGTAAAAAGTCATTCCAGGCAGCATACAGGGTGGCAATACGCTCTATTTGCTTTGTACTTAAATTTTTCAGCTGCTTAAACAGTTCGCTAATTTCCTTCTTCTTTTCATCAAAAGGATTGGGATAATTTTGTTCAAATTCCTGCCACTTTTTTCCAGAAACAAGTAAGCAATTTTTATCCTGTGATTTTTCGTTAAACCACTGATTTTTGACCAATTCACGAATATATTCATTCAAATGTACATCATATGGCCCATGTTCGTAACGGTAATACTGGATATTCTGGTTCATCCCCAAATGTGTATTACAAAGGTACAGTAGCTTTTGAAGCTGCGTTCTGCCGTGCTGACTATTACCAATCCGTTTGACAATTCCACCTAATAAAATAACCTGTGGGTCTACGGTGACAACAGATGCCAAATTTATTGTTGGGACTTCCTTTTTGCCTGTGACGTATTCGTAAATGAGGGACTTTTTGTATGCAAATAGAAGATTTATTTGCTCTTGTTTATCGGAGATTGTCGTATCGATTTTGGAACATTTTTCTTCAAGGTATTCTGCGATTGCTTTTTGCTCCGCTAGTGGCGGTTCGTAAAGTGGAACCTTGGAAAAATTAGAGAAACGTAAATCCTGCCCATCTCTGATAAAATTGGCAGTACCTTGCAGTGCATTGATATATACAGAAGATTTGAAAAGCCATTTATAGAATTGCGGTACAATTGGTCTACTTGCCTTTAAAACAACATAGTGCCATGTTATGCAACCTGTAACCTCGCTCATTTCCAGTCCACCTTGGAAACTGCGTAAGCTAATTATAAAATCGTTTGGTTCAACGTGTTTCCAGTTATCAACTCCTTGATTTGCAAGAACAATTTTTACATTTTCACGTTCCATATATTCTGATTGGCTTATAATACCGTATTTTTGACTTGAGGTTAGCTGCAAATCCCCGCTCATTCTCCTCAAATCCGAATTATGAAACAGAAATTTAGATGGAATAATATGCCACGTTGAAGGTATCTTCGTTACCCATGAAAGTCCGCTATCCTTCATTTCAGCATTAGGGTCAAGACCTTTGGTAACAGCTTCCGTAATAACAGATTTCTTATACTGCTCCAATACGTCAATTTCAGATTGAATATCGGCGATTAGTGCATCAATTTCGGCACATTTGGAATCTAGGAAATTGGCAATACGTGTCTGAATTTGTAATGATGTCAGTGGGAGCTTTATATTTAATAAATCCGATACACTTAAATTGCTACGAACCCCATTATCACCAAGAGCATTAAATATTTGCCTATGCCATAACATCAAGTAATAGTATTCTGCAAATTGTGGGTTAATATCAGCCTTGGGGTGTAATACAATATACGCTGGTGACACAAGCCCTGTATTGTGTGCTAGACCAACTCGGCTTGTTGAAGTGTTTTGCAAATCAATGAGTTTGAACACTAATTCGTTAATGCTTAGAAGTTGATACGTATCAAAATCCTTTGGCTGTAGTCCGTCTGAGTCTTCCTTTGAACGGAGTACTACGCCCTTGAGCGTTAATGCCAATCGATCAAAATTAACAGAGTGTATCCCAGGAATTGTTTTTTTGTTAGAGAAATGGTGTTTCCCGTATACAACATCCCAATCAGCAGGAATTTCACCTATCCATTCAATCCCGCTATCTTTCATTTCACGCACAGCAATTCACCACCTTGCTGAAATAATTTCGCCATCCGCTGGGAAACGGACTGCTCCAGTGCTAGAAGCTGTTTTTCCAATTCTTCACTGGGGGTAGGCTGCTGGTACTTATAGAAGTAGCGGGTGAAAGGAATTTCGGCTCCTGTACGGATAACGGGAACTTTTTTGGTTAAATCCTCTTCCCAGAACCACTTGGCATCTGGCACATGAGGCAGAACCTCCCGCTGCATATAGTCTTCAATGGATTCCTCGTATTTGACAATTTCGGAATCCTTGGTGTCCTTGTCGTACAGAATATTTCCTTTCTTATCCCGCTGAATTTCTGCCTCCTTATCCATAACGGAAAGTCCATTCATAATGCGGTCAAAGAGTTTTTTATCAACTTCCAAGCCATCTAATGCAGAATGCAGGATGGGAGTAAAGGCAGCGGGAGACAGCCACTTTTTATCAGAAATGGCAGCGTTCAAAGCGGAAAGAATTGCTTCATATTTCGGTTTGTTCTTGTAAAAAGAATCCAATTTTTTCTGATCTTTTGGGGTAATGGTTGTTCCTAAATCTTCCAAGGCTGCTATGGATGCTTCATCGTACAGCGGTTTCAAAGCATCCGAAAGAAGCATATTCTGGATGCTTGCCTGGGTAATGGAATAGCTGCGCTGCAATGGCTGCATGACCGCATATTCCCGATACTTGAACTCATTATTGGAATAGATTTTGCACAGATCGTTTTCCTGGAAATCGGAATATAGCTTTGTAATTTTGGCTCTGTCTTCAGGGGAAAACTCATTTTTCTTGTTGCCGAGAGGCTTTCTTAGCTTATGGTAAATAGACGAAGCATCAATCAGCTGAATTTTTCCCTTTCGCTCAGGCCGTTTATTCTTTGACAGAATCCAAATATAAGTAGAAATACCTGTGTTGTAGAACAAATCTGTTGGCATTTGAATGATTGCTTCAATTAAATCATTATCCAGGAGCCAACGGCGGATCTGAGATTCCCCAGAAGCCGTACCGCCTGTAAACAATGGAGAACCATTTTCAATAATGGCAGCTCTGCCTAGGTGTTCGTCCATCTTATCAATGGCAGACTGCAAGAACAACAACTGAGAATCACCACCAGATGGAAGTCCTGCACCCCATCTACCAGCTTTCCCATTGGCATATTCCTTACGGACTTCATCTTCCTGGCCTTGCTTGGCATCTTTTCCCGCCCACGGAGTTCCAAAAGGCGGGTTTTCCAGAACAAAACGCATGGAAATATCCTTAAAACAGTCTTCTTTCAAGCTGTCTGCATGGAGAAAATGGTCTGCATTTTGACCTTTAATCAGCATTTCAGCCAAACCGACAGCATAGGACGGCCCCATCAGCTCTTGGCCGAACAGGCGCACATCTGCGGTAGGATTGTAATGCTTGATATAGGAATAAGCCGTGGAAAGCATACCACCAGTACCACAGGCTTGGTCTGCAATGGTGATAATTTTCCCATCATCGAAAATGTCATCACAGCCTTCTGCAATCAGCAGGGAGACACAGACCTTAATAATGTCACGGCCTGTATAATACTGACCTGCATCCACATTCTGGAAGAAGCGTCCAATCAGGTTTTCAAAAATGTACCCCATTTTAATAGAATCATAGGTCTTGGGGGACAAATCCAAATCAGAAAATGCTTCTACTACGGAATACAGGCAGCCGTCCTTATCCATTTTATTGATATGCTGCTCCATCTCCAATTCCTTTAGAATATCCTGCACATTGGAGGAAAAACCAGCAATATAGGACTTGAAATTAGCGGCAATGTGATCCTGGTCGTTGCAAAGCTCTTTTAAGGTGTACTTGCTGAAATTATAGAACTGAAAGCCAGAAATCTTGCACATTGCCTTATAGGGGTAGGATGGCATGGCTTCATGCTGTTTGACAACTGCTTCTTTTGTATCAGCCAAAGCACACTCAAAACGGCGAATAATGGTCATGGGAATAATTACATCACCATATTTATCAGGCATATAAGAGCCACGCAATTTGTTGGCGATGCTCCAAATAAAGTTTGCATCTTGGGTAATATCAACTGGGTTGTCGTCCCAGAAAACATCGACTTGATTTTTCATATACATTCTTTCCTTTCTTTCCTGCATTACAAAGCATTAAAAAGCATTACAAATCAGCTTCTTAAATATGGGGAGAAGAAATCTCCCCAAAACAATTATTCAATGGTTTCCAATACCTTTTTAAGCTCTAAAAGTTCGTCTTTTGTTAGGGTGATACCCTTACCCATTTTATCATGATCGGGATTCCATTCCCGAAGATCATACTTAGGTTCTCTTCCATTCCAGGAAACCAGGTTTAATTCCTTTGTCCAACCTTTTTCACTTTCGGAAATTGTACCGATGTGAGCGGTAATTTCATATTTAATATCAGCCATAGAAAAGCTCCTTCCATGTATGTATAGTTGCTTCTATACATACAGGAGTATATCAAAAAAAGACAAAAATTTCTACAAAAAAATGAAAAAAGCTGGAATTTTTCATCCAGCTCCTTTCATTTGAAATCAAAAAATACTTTTAAAGAAATTTATGATTCTTTGTGTTTTTAATGAAGACGAACAAAATAGTCACAGTTATATACATATTGAGCAAAACGGAAAAAGAAGAAACGGAATAAAATATTTTTTGCGTTTCGATATACCAAAAATACCGTTTGGATATGACAAAATTTGATGAACGGTTTTCATGAGTTCTACTGACAAAGGAAAGCAGCTGGATAATAAATACTCAGCTGCTTTCCAATACCAATGTCACAAAATTTAGGAGGGACATTTTATGTCCATGTATATACCTACCCAGTGTTTTCAAGAAAAGACAAAATTATTTTTGAATTAGAGGATTATTTTGGGGGGTAAAGGAATCTTAATCAATTAATTAGAGCCACGGCAGAAATGCAGTGGCTCATAATTATTAACGATCTTGATCTTGCTCCCATTCATATTTCTTTTGCTTTTTTTGTTTCGTTGGAATTTTTGGCTGCCTCGGTTGTTTGGCTTCCCATGCGGCAATTTCCTTTTTTGCTTCTCTTTCAGCTTCTTCAACCCGTTGCTGAAGACTTTTTCGTAATTCCTCTTTTTCATCAATAATTGGTGTGGAAACCAACTTCTCAATGTGCTGTTTATCAAGAACAAAGTCCTCACCAAACATATACTTGAATTTGGGTTCAAAGGTCTTCTGGAGGTTCGACGCTCTAAATTTACGGCCTGTTTCCATAGATTCAAAGGTGATATTTTTTCGCTCAGGTGTCCATGTGACTTCCCACATAGCCCTTCTAAGCCGTTCTATAAAGTCAAAAATGTTTCTGGCATGAATGAGTGCATCCAGAATGGCAACTAGTAATTTAAGAATGTCAATATTTCGTGGGGTCTCCTGTGGTTCACTTTTGATGGCTCTGTATGTATTTTTGTGCCATGAAGTGAAATCGTCCTGGTCACGATCTTCACCATAGAAGTTCTTCCCTTTTTTCACAACGGAAAGGCCATATTCCTTACAGATATTATTACAAATGATCTTTTGCTTCTCTAAATCCTTTTTGGATGTGTGTATTTTTTGACCATTTTCGTAATTAACGGAATCAAGCACAATATGTGCGTGGAGATGCTTTTTATCCTGATGGACAACGATTAACGCTTGATGTCCTGGGTATGCTTTCTCACAGAATTTATACGCAAAATCACCTACTTCTTCTGGGGTGATATTTTCGTTTTCATGGAATGATAATATAACGTGTGAATACAATCGTCCACTTTCTTTATGCCATGCTGCCTTGTTTTTCATAAAGCTCTTATAAACCTTATCAGAAGTAATTTCACCATGGTAAAACCCTGTGACACATTCAATTTGGTCTGGCGTTTTTTCGCTATTCAGGACATAATTAAGAACTGATTTCAATGCCTGCTTGGAAGTTGCCTTTGCGGTAGATACTTTTAGAATCGCCATAAATTACCCCTCCTTTTTGTGCTTCGGTTTGGCTGGATGGGGATAACGAGTTAATTCACCACGCAAAGAATCGTTTAATTCTTCAATAACATCCAGAAGTTCGGCGGTCACAGAATTTAGCTCAGATAGACTTGCCTTATGACGCTGCTCATGTGCATATCTGGTTAATTGGTTCAAATTATGTGCAATGCCATTGACCTGTTTTGCCATGCCTTGCAGCTCATGCAGAAGTGCCTTAAATTGTTCTTCACCGTATTCTGTAAGGATTGGTGTTTTAAGTATAGCTGCCAAAAGGTACGCTTGTTTGCTAGGAATTGTAGATTCCTTGTACAATTTTTCAAATTGTTCCCTCTCTGCTACAGACATACGAACAGTTACGGATTGCCCACGCTGCCTTGGATGATCCATATACTGAGTTCTAGGCATTGGGTTTCGTTTAATTTCTTCTTGAAATTGTTTGTAGAAGTTCATAAAATTTCCTCCTTGTATTTTGATTTGCCTTTATACATGGAGGGTTTTGCCCCAAAAGGACAAACTAATTTTGTAAATTACCGTTTTTATTTACTACCGTATCGTTCAGGGGGAGGGGGGAGCTTTACCGTCAGAGCATAGCAGCAAAGTAGCGATGGAGTAAATAGCTGTGAGTGTCGCAACAGCTATGAAACGGAATGGCTACGGTACGGGGAAAAATAATATAAATTACGCTATTTTATATTATTTATTTTTCCCTGTGTGCTGCGGTGTTTTCGGGGGTCAAGGGGGAACGCCTTGCAAGGCAACTCCCGTGGAGTTGGCCTAGGGGTAAAACCCTAGGCGAAACTTGCCTTTAGCTCTGGCGGTTGGAGTGGAGAAGGGGAAAATACAAACCCTCAGAATTGGTTGACAACAAAGGCAACCTGTTCTGCGGGATAATAGTATAATGGTATAATACGCTATTATATTATTATACTATTACGCTATTTTTCCCTTTGGAACGGAAAGCGGCAGGGGGTAAAGCTCCCCCCTCCCCAGATCCCTGTTTCCCAGTAACCCCGTACCCCTAAAAACCGTTACTATTATAAAAAGAAATCTCAATTTCACGATACCAGCGTCAAAGAGTATCCATTATTCCATAATACCAGCAAATTGCCAGCATTAAGGAGCAACTGTTATTCCGTAGCACCAGCTAAATACCAGCATTAAGGAGTATTCGTTATTCCGTAGCACCAGCAAAATACCAGCGTTAAGGAGTAACTGTTATTCCATAGCACCAGCAAAATACCAGCATTAAGGAGCAACCGTTATTCCATTGTACCAGCAAAATACCAGCATTAAGGAGCAACCGTTATTCCATTGTACCAGCAAAAT
>ENA-OZAA01000477-OZAA01000477.1-human-gut-metagenome-genome-assembly--contig:-NODE-477-length-20715-cov-6.364860_pt1 | contig 20715 bp, 19 predicted proteins | sample MGYA00244204_ERZ653492 | MGnify/ENA primary metagenome ERZ653492 (study PRJEB26926, sample SAMN06164980) | human gut metagenome | biome: ENVO:00009003; feature: ENVO:2100002; material: ENVO:00002003... | reverse complement strand
CTGAGATGTCTCGTGGGCTCGGAGATGTGTATAAGAGACAGCACCCCCGCAGCCCCCAAACCGGGCCGACTGCGGGGGCGCTTGCTTTTGGGTATCAGCTCTGCTCTTCTTTGCGTAGCGCCGCCCGATACTCGCTGGGGGTGACCTCCACATACTTCCGAAACACCTGGGAGAAGTGGGAAAAATTGGTATATCCCAACTCCAGGGCCACCATGCTCACGGAAATGTTGGAATGCTCCAGCAAATCCTTGGCCGCCTCTACCTTCATCTGGGTAATATACTCCTTGATGTTTTGCCCGGTTTCCTTTTTGAAGAGCTTGGTAAAGTATTCAGCGCTGAGACATACATGGTCAGCCACGTTTTTCACAGTGATGGCATCGGTGATGTTGTCCAGGATAAAGCTCTTGGCCTTCTCCACGTCGCTGCGCTGGAACTGGGTGGTGTTTAGCTCCTTCACCTGCTTCATCATATAGTGCATGGCGGTTCGCAGAGAGTCTGCGCTGGCATAGCTGACCATAAAATCATAATACGAATATTCCCCGGTGAACAGGGCATGGACGTCCATGTGGTTATCGTAGAAATAGGCTAAAAACATATGGGCCATATGCTGGTGAAGGTCGCACAGGGCTCTGCTCTTGTGCTGGCTATAGGCCTGCTTGGCAAAGGCAGTGCGGAACATATAGAATTCCTCGTTGCCGTCCTGCACTGCTGGGTCATCGTCAATGGGCAGGTCTGCCACGTTTTTCAGTCCGGAGAACAGGCCAATGGCCGCAAACTGCTCCGGGTCCCGTACCAGCCACTTCAAGGAGCCGTACCCGCCCATGGAGAATCCAGCCAAGAAGTTTTCCTCCGGTTTTTCAGATAGAGGAAACAAATGGCGCACCACCCGGGGTGTCTCAATGGAGAGCTGGGAGAAATACTTGAAGTCCCCATGGTAGGTGTCCATATATCCGGAGCAGTAGGTGCCGGAGCACACCACGGCGATACCCACCTCCGAGGCATACAGCTCCAGAGCGGTATAGCGCTGCCAGTCCGTGTAGTCAAAGCCACCGCCGGATTGGAGCCAGAGCACAGGATAGCGGTAGTCCCTGGGCCGGTCTGCCAGAGAGGTTCCCCAGGTGCTCTCCGGCAGGATGACGTTGACACCTACCTTCATTTTTAAGATTTCAGAGTAATCGTAAAGTCTGAAATTGGCCATTGTCTTTTCCCTCCTCAGTGATGCCAGCTTGCTCCCCCATAAGCGGAGGTCACAGCTCCATAGCCTGGTATACCAAATCCCGCACAGTAGGATGGATTTCACTGTAGGCTTCCATCATGCCCAGGATCTGGTGGGCATAGTACAGGCTAATGTGGTGAATGGGGTCCACCAGGCAGTAGGCTCCGGCGGCACCGTCCCAGCCGAATTCCCCCACAGGGCTCTTGGACACGCTTCCGTCAATCAGAGTGCGTACTCCCAGGCCATAGCCGTAGCCCACCTTTCCTGCCTTGGCAAAATCCGCCAGTTCCACCGCCGTCAGCCAATTGCGGCTCATGGCACGGATGGACTCCGGTCGGAGAATCCGCTTGCCGGTGGCCCCCACGCCGCCGTTGGCCAGAGCCTGGATAACCCTGCTGTATTCGTCCACGGTGGTGCAAAGGCCCGCACCGCCGCTTTCGTAGTTCCGGGTAATGCGATAATTCATACTGCCGTCCGGGAGGATTTCCCCGGTAGTCCAGTTCTTGGCGTATTGAGCGGACAGGCGGCCCTGGCATTCCTCCGGCACCTGATAATACATCTCGGTAATTCCCAGAGGCTGGAAGACGTTCTGCTTCATATATTCGCCGAAGGACATGCCACTGACCACCTCCACCACAGCGGCCAGGACATCGTGGCCCAGGGCATAGGAGTAGCGAGTTCCCGGCTCGCACAGCAGAGGCATTTTGGCCATAGCAGCCACAATCTGGCGGGTGTTTGCCTGGCCGTTTGTAGCTGCCACCAGATCTCGGATAGGCTTGGACGTCACATCGTAGCTCATCCCGGCAGTCATGCTCATCAGATCGTGAATTTTCATCTTATTCCGGGCCGGCCGGAGGTCGGAATCCTCTGTAGGCCATACAAAGGGGAATTCCCCCACCTTGAAATCGGCGGCATACTGCATTTCCTCGAATTCCGGCAGGTACTGGGACAGAGCATCCTCCAAGCCCAGCTTCCCCTGCTCAATCAGCTGCATCACGCCGACCATGGTAATGACCTTGGAGCAGGAATAGATGTCGTACATATCCCGGGCTGAGACCGGCTTCGTCTTCTCGTAGTCGCTGTAGCCGGTCATATAGCGGTAAACCGTGTCATATCCCCGGGTTACCTTGATATCCAGGCCGGGGACACCGTATTTCTCCTCCAAGGTGTTCAGATAGGCAGTTACTTTTTCAAAATTCATCTTATAGCCACTCTCTTTCTTAGCTTTATATATCCAGCTCCCGGTATTCCATGTACCGGAAATTGTCGGGGAAGGGTTTCCCCCGGAGGAGTTCCCGGAGGACATCGGCCATATTGGCAGACAGGGAGGCAAAGTGGTCGGTGACGTATACCACACCTTCGCACACCGAAACCTGTAGATTCATCAGATACCGGCAGAACCACTCGATGCTCACCAGCAGCTCCCCATCACGGTGCAGGGCCTCGCAGTACATGCTCCGCAGGCTCCGGTCAATCACGCAACCAATGCTCCCCCGGGCGAATTGCAGCTGTCTGCCGTCCTTCAGCGTCATCCGGGCACTCAGGGTATCCTGACTGGGGCAATATTCTGCACCGAACACCTGGGCCAGAAAGCGCAGAGGCACACAGACATACTCCCCTCGCACCTTGGCTCCGCCCTCCAGGCCGTGGTATTTCAGCTTCTGCCACCGAAGTGCAGCAGTGGACATGGTCCGGATTTCATTGCCAAACCAGACCTTCTCCGTGCCGCCGGTGACGGCAATGGCGAAGGCATCCACCACCCGGGGCAGGTTGCTCTTTTCTCGCATAATGGAGCCGTCAGGGCTTCTACGCAGACCGGAGAAAAAATAATCCCAGTATAGGAACGCCTCGTCCAGGGTTTGCCCATGATGTGCTCCTACTGCGTACCCGAAAATGGCTGGCTGCCCATCTGGCATGGGGGAGAAATGGCCTATATCTTTATGAACGAGGAAAAGGTTCTGGTGCTCAACGGTGCAATCTATGGCCAGAAGTACGCCCAGATTTTCAGTACCCTGACGCTGAACTTTGTGAAGTATGGCAACCCCAATAACAAGTATCTGCCCCAGTGGACTCCCGTCCGGGAGGGGGAAAACTACACCATGATTGTAGATGAGACCTGCCGCTGCCTGGCCCACCATGATGACAAGCTGGTGGAGCTCTTCCATGCCTTCGGGCCCAAGGCTGTAATTAAGTTGAGCCATAGCTAACTTTTCCCCGCCGGGGTGCATTTTGGTGGATGCACCCCGGCTTTTTTGTGGGAAAGTGAAAGAAAACCGTATTATTTTGCAAGCATCCCCCCAGCGGGTGTGATAGGATGGGGGCAAAGAGGTTCCTTGGGAATCTAAAAAAGCAGGAGGCATTGCCATGTTTGAATCCAACTACACCACCCTCGCTCAGGTTTGCGGGGAGAGGAGCGTCATTCGCCATATTTCCAAGCACCGGAATCCCGATGGGAGCTTTGACATTGACGGGAATCTGAAAATCTGGAACGATGCCATTGCCCGGTTTCAGCAGATTCCTCTGTGGGAGGCGGGTGCGCCGGGGTTCGATGGCCGGGATCCCCGGCAGCCCCAGCCTTCCATTGTCTTTGTTCCGGCCCAAAACCGGCAGGGCCCCGGGGGAACTGTGATTGTGGCCCACGGCGGGGGCTTTGAGACCCGGACGGGGTGCGAGGGAATGCACGTGGCAAAATGGTTCTCCGATGCCGGGTTCAACACGGCCATTCTCACCTACCGCCTGAAGCCCTACTCCCGGTGGGATGCCATGGCGGATATGCAGCGGGCCATCCGGCTGCTGCGCAGCAAGCGGGAGGAGCTGCACATCACGGACAAGGTGGCGGTGATGGGCTTCTCCGCCGGGGGAATGCTCAGCGCCAACTGCGCCACCCATTTTGACCACGGCGACCCCACCGCCCCGAATGCCGTCCAGCGGCAGTCCTGCCGCCCGGATGCGGCGGTGCTGGGCTACGGTGCCTTTGCCCTGGCGGGGCTTCCCCAGGGACTGTTTGCAGACCCCTTTGCCGACAAGACCTGGAATCCCTTCGCCCCCACCCGGCAGGAGCAGGTCTATTTCGCCCCGGAGGTCAATATCACCCTGGATACCCCGCCGTTTTTCATCTGGCAGACCAACAGCGACGACCCCCGCCACGCCTTCACTCTGGGTCAGGCCCTGACGGCGGTGGGCATCCCCTTCGAAATGCACCTGTTCCCCCAGGGAGTCCACGGCCTGGCCCTGGCCGACGGCAACAACGATTTGTCCATGAACATCCCCCACATCACCCACTGGGCCACCCTCTGCGCCGAATGGCTCCGGGAGCAGGATATTTAAGAGTATTTTCCAATTTCCCACCACGCACAAACGGCGCCGGGCGGGTTTCGGTACCGTTCAAAAGCGCAATCAAAAGGCGGCAGCGTCCCGAAACCCGGGGTGCTGCCGCAGAGTGTTTTATCCGATTCGGTTCCCGGCTTCGTCGAAGAAGTGGAGCTTGTCCTGGGGGAAGGAAATGGATACCGCCTGGCCGGGGGTCAGGGGTAGACCGGTTTCCCACAGGGCGGTGATGGGCTGCCCCATTGCCGAGAGATGCACCACGGTTTCCGTGCCCAGGGTCTCGGTATAGGACACCACCGCCGGTAGGCCGGAGGGAGTGCGGCAGACGTGCACCGGGCGAATGCCCAGGGTTTTGGCCCCAGGGGGCAGGATGCAGCCGCCGAACAGTCCGCAGTCCCAGGGGTACAGATTCATAGCCGGAGCCCCCACAAAGGAGGCCACATAGGTATTCCGGGGCCGGGTGTAGATTTCGGCAGGGGTTCCGTCCTGCTCCACCATGCCGTCCCGCATCACCAGAATCCGCTGGCCCAGGGACAGGGCATCGGTGTGGTCGTGGGTCACATAGAGGAAGGTGGTGCCCAGCTCCCGGTGTATCCCCTTCACCAGGGTTCGCAGTTCCCCCCGCAGGGGGGCATCCAGGTTGCTGAAGGGCTCGTCCATCAGGAACAGCTGGGGCCTACGCACCAGCGCCCGGGCAATGGCCACCCGCTGCTGCTGGCCCCCGGACAGCTCCCCGGGGAGCCGATTCAGCCAGGGCTCCATATCCAGCAGCCGGGCCATCTCCCTGGCCTGCTCCTCCAGCTGGCGGCGGGGAATGTGGGCAGTGCGTAGGGGAAAGCAGATATTGTCCAGCACTGTCATGTGGGGGTACAGGGAGTAGCTCTGAAAAACCATTGCCACATCCCGGTCCTCTGGCGGCACGCCCCGGACATCTGCGCCGTCAAAGCGAATCTGCCCCAGGGTGGGCTCGTCCAGCCCGGCAATCAGCCGGAGCAGGGTGGTTTTTCCGCAGCCGGAGGGCCCCAGCAGCACCACAAACTCCCCCTGGCGGATGGTGGCGGACACCTTTTGCAGCACCACCACCCCCTCGTTGGTGACATAGGGCATGGACTGCTGCTGGGCCAGCAGCGCCCGCTGCCTGCGCCGGTGGAGCAGCCCCTTCACCTGCTGGAAGGGGTAAATTTTTACCAGATTGTCCAGCTCGATATCAGCCATGGTCGTCCTCCCCGGTGAGGATTTTGTCCAGCTCCAGGGCCGTGAGTGCCGGGGCAGCCTGAGGCTTTTCGGCCTGGGGCTCCGGCTCCTCCTCCAGCCCGGCCTGGCGGATGTAGCGGGACATGCACTTCTCCATGCCCCGGCGGGTCAAGTCCGTGTACAGGGCAGGCACCACCAGCAGCGCCGGGGGAAAGAAATCCACAAACCACACCCCCAGGGCCAGCAGCACGCTGCACCAAAGTGCCCGGGGCAGATTCCGGCCGGAAAAATACACGCTCAGCCGGAGCATTACCCCCACGCCCCCTTCGAACCGGGAGAGCACCGGGGGCAGATGCACCAGGGCGGACAGCCCCAGCAGCACAATCAACACCCCCAGGGCCATATATATCGTACCGAAGATGCTCTTGTCCCAAATGGACATTCCCGTCCGCACCCCCAGATACACCAGGGCACTCACCGCCTCCGTCAGCACCGTCAGGGCCACACCGGGCCGCAGCGCCTCCCGGAAGGAGCGGAAGAAATCCCGGGTCACCCCTGCCCCGCTGCCCATCACCACATGGTTGACACAGTGATACAGGGCCGCCGAGGCGGGCAGCACCGTGACAATGGGGAGGCAGCACAGCAGCCAATAGAAACTGACAATCATCATATTGGCCAACCGAACCATCAGCACAATCAGGGGATTGTTGTAATTGAAAATGCCCATGGCCGCCTCCGCTTACTGCTCTGCCGGTTCCAGATGGGTAATCTGTCCTCCGGGAAGGCAGGTGGCCTCCAAGGACCGGCCCAGGCGCAGGAGCACATCCCGGGCGCTGGGATTGTATATCGTCAGTCCGTCGGCGCTGTATTCCAGGCGGCGGTAGGCGTTTACATAATCCATAATTTCTCCATTGGTGGCGAACCAAATCGCATCCTTGTGGGGCTGGAGGAACCGGGCCAGTTCCTCTATCCGCTGCCAGTTGTCCGCCCCGTCGAATTCGTAGGCGTGGCCCCAGACGTAGAAGAGCATGGGCCCGAAGGACATTCCGTTTACAAACCGCTCCGCCAGCTCCATGAGCTTCTCATCGTCGTGGTGGCAGGTGGGATTCCACCGGAGAAAATCCTCCGGAAGGTCAAAGCGGTGGGTGGACTCTACGGTTCTGGCCCCCTGGTAGCCCGCCAGGGCCAGCAGCTCCACCACCCGGTCGTTGTACAGGCCGAAGGGATAGGCGAACATCTTTAAGGGGCGGCCGGACAGTGCCTCCAGGCGGCGCTTATCCTCGATGATTTCATACATGGCCAGGGGGGTTCCAATGGTGTCCAGAGCGGAATGGTACAGGCCGTGGCCGCAGATTTCGTGGTCTCGGTATACCTCCGCCACCTCCTCCGGCAGCACCTTGGAGGTATCCACCGTCCGCCCGCTGGGGGCGGCGTGGCGCTCCTGCTTGCCCAGTACCCCGGCTCCCAGATTGAAGGAGCATTTCAGTCCGTACTGACGGAACAGCTCTGCCAGCCGCCGGTCCTGAATCACGCCGTCGTCGTAGCTAAGGGTAAAGGCTCTGCTCTTTCCTCCGGGAAAAAGCAGGGTGTCAAATCGCATTTGCATAGGTATCCTTCCTTTCCGGTTTCTGGGGGCAAATAAATCAGCCCCGAATTTCAGCCTATACCTGAGGGGTGTAGAAGCGGTACATATCCTCGGAGGGGACGTAGGTAACAGGGAGCCGGTGGTTCAGCAGTTCCCCCAGCCATTGGCAGGCATAGCGCATTCCCAGCTCCTCCCAGTTCAGATGGCCCAGGTTAATCAGTGCCTTTTTCCGGCCCAGCTGTAGGGCATCCCGGACATAAGAGGCCACGGTCCAGTCGATAATCTCCCCGGGCAGCAGCACATCCACCCGCTCTTCCAGCAGCCGGATGAGCTGAACGCTGTACTCTGCCGGGGTGCCGTCGGCGTGCTTCAGGCCGAAGTCCATGGGGTACAGATGTCCCACAATGGCCAGGGAGCGCACCGCATCCCCGGGGTTACCGATGTAGCGCAGGCCATTCAGGCCGATGCCGGTTTGCAGCCGAGCGCACAGAGCTTCCAGCGTGGTGGGCTCCGGCAGATCCACAATGAAGTGGCCGAAGGCCCCGGTGTTGTTGTCCGCCACGGCGTAGTCCTCCCAGCCCAGGTATTTCAGGACCCCGGTGAAAATGCCGTCGGGCTGGTGCATATGCAGATGGTCGTGGTCTCGCCAGATGGCAATGCCATGGTCGTCGATGAGCTTACGCTTCTGCTGATACACCTGATTGGGGAAATCCTCATACCAGCCGCCCCGGTCGGCGGAGGTGTAGAACAGAGGCTCATGCACCACAATCAGGTTGGCCCCCAGCTGGATAGCCCGGCGGATGACGTTTACCGTGGGCACCAGGGCGGTGACAACGCCGGTGCACTCCGCCTCCGGGTCGCCGGTTTTCCACTCGTCGCAGCCTCGATATCCCGGAGTGTGGGGGTGGTAAGCCAGAATTTTTTCGATGACTTCTCTGTTTTTCATAGCAACCTCCTAAAATATCCTGGGCATGCAATGGGACACAAGGGCCCAGCTGTTTTTCCTCTATGCTAACACAGCCAGCCCCGGGTGGCAATTGAAAATGTGCGGCGCTTTTGAGAAAAAGTACTTTTGAGTAGATTTTTGATAGACCGGTACACTTTATTCACTTGCGCCCCCAGGCCGGGCAGGGTAAAATATTCCCATAAAGTCAGATATGGAACAGGATGTGAAAAAATGGCCTTTGCCCCCAAGTATCTGGAAACCGATGCGGGTTTCTACCGCAGGCTTTTCAAAATTGCGGTGCCCGTTGTTCTGCAAAGCCTGATTACCACCGGGGTAAACCTGGTGGACAACATTATGCTGGGGCAGCTGACGGAAACCGCCCTAAGCGCCGCCACCCAGGCCAATCAGTTTGTCAACCTCTTCGTCTTTGCCATTATGGGCATCAGCATGGGGGCCTCGGTGCTCTCCTCCCGCTTCTGGGGGGCGAAGGACATCCCCGCCCTGAAAAAGGTTATCACCATCGCCCTGCGATTTGGTCTTGCCCTGGGGCTGGCGTTCACTCTGGCGGACATATTCCTCCCGGAGCAGATTATGGGCCTGTATTTCCGCCCCACGGAGACGGCAGAGATTGCCGCCGGGGTGGTGTATCTCCGGTGGTCCACCGCCACCTTCCTGCTGATGAGTGTGTCCTTTGTCCTAACCAACATCATGCGCAGCGCCAATTTGCACAATGTGCCCCTGATTGCCTCCCTGAGCGCCTTCAGCATCAACATTGGGGCCAACTATATTTTCATCTTCGGCAAGCTGGGAGCCCCGGCTCTGGGGGTGGCCGGTGCAGCCCTGGGCACCCTCATTGCCCGGGTGGTGGAGACCGGCATCATTCTGACCTTCTTTCTCCGGGATAAGACCATCCACTACCGGCTGCGGGATATGCTGCTGCCCTGCCGGGAGCTGGTGGGAGAATTCCTGCGCATCAGCGTGCCGGTGCTCCTCAGCGATGTGATGCTGGGCCTGGGGGACAATGCCCTGGCCATGATTATGGGCAGAATCGGCTCCGGCTTCGTCACCGCCAACGCCATCACCATGGTGGTGCAGCGGGTCAGCACCATCTTTATTACAGGCCTCTCCTTTTCCAGCTGCTTCCTCACCGGCCAGGTGCTGGGAGAGGGGCAGCGGGAGGCGGCCAGGCGGCAGGGCAGCACCTATCTGCTTCTGGGCACCGCCATCGGTCTGGTGGCCTCGGTGATTATCCGGGCAATCAGCGGCAGCATCATCAACGCCTACAACATCACGGAGGAAACCCGGGAGATTGCCCGGGAGCTGATGGATGCCATGGCCATCATCGTGGTATTCCGCTCCGCCGGTTCCATCCTCACCCGGGGCGTTCTGCGGGCAGGCGGGGACACCCGGTTCCTGCTGCTGGCAGATATGAGCACCATGTGGCTGCTGGCAGTGCCCCTGGGGGCCCTGGCGGGACTGTACCTCCACCTGAACGCCTTTTACACCTATCTGCTCCTGTATTCGGACCAGGTGGTGAAGGCGGTGTGGTGCATCTTCCGGCTGCACAGCGGAAAATGGATTCGGCAAATCAAGGGGAGCAAGCAACCCCAAACCACATAAAAAGGAGTAACGAACAATGGCACGGATGCAAGTAACCTATTATTCCCAGGCTCTGGCAGGGCAGACTGATTTTCAGCTGGTGCTGCCCAACGACCTGCCCCCCTTCCTGGGGGCGGAGAACCCCCACCACCGGCGGCCAGCCAAAACCCTGATGCTGCTCCACGGCTACAGCGGCGGCAGCGCTGACTGGGTCACCGGCAGCTGCGTTCAGGAGCTGGCGGCCCAGTATAACCTGGCGGTCATCATGCCCAACGGCCGGAACAGCTTCTATCTGGACCGGGAGCCCACCGGAGAGAAATTCGCCACCTTTGTGGGGGAGGAGCTGCTGGAATACTGCCGCAGCACCTTCGGCCTGTCCCGGAAGGCAGAGGACACCTTCATTGCGGGGCTGTCCATGGGTGGCTTTGGCGCACTTCGCACCGGCCTGGCCTATTCCCATAATTACAGCAAGATTGCCGCCCTGTCCAGCGCCCTGATTATCCACCAACTCAAGGACATGAAGCCGGAGGATACCAACCCCATGGCCAACTACGCCTACTACGCCAATATCTTCGGGGATCTGCAAACCGCCCAGGGGCGGGACTGCAATCCCGAGGTGCTGGTGCGGCAGAAGCTGGCCGCCGGGGAAAAGCTGCCGGAAATCTTCATGGCCTGCGGCTCCCAGGATTTCCTCATTGAGCCCAACCGGGCCTTCCAGGATTTCCTGAAGGCCTCCGGGGTGCCCTGCGCCTACCACGAAGGCCCCGGTATCCACGACTGGAAATTCTGGAATGAATATCTGGAACCTGCCATCGCCTGGATGCTGGGCTGAGGAGGTGGCAAGGATGGAACAAATTCCGGTATCCGCCGCCCTGGAGCGCATCGCCACCTGGGGCAGAACCTATCTGGATGCCCCCACCGGCACCCTATATTCCAACTACACCTGCGGCAGCTTTGAGGTGGACTTCCAGGGCACCTGCCTGGAGGTGGAAATTGCCGCCGTGCCGGACACCTTTGTAATGCCCATCCCCGGGCAGGAGCCCCCTCCCCGGGAGGACTGGCCCTATGTGGCCATATTCCTGGACGGCAGCGACACCCCCTGCCGGAAGCTGTGCATCCGGGATGGAGACCGGGTGCAGCTGTTCTGCGCCCAGGAGCCGGAGCGCCACCGCATCCGCATGGTGAAGCTCAACGAGAATTTCCGCACCTGCGTGGGCATTCGGAGTTTCTTCCTGGAGGGGCAGCTGCTGCCCTTCCGGAAGGAGCCCCGGGACATTATTGAGTTCATTGGGGACTCCATCACCTGCGGCTTCGGCAACGCCGCCGCCGACCCCACCCACGAATACGAGTCCGCCGAAGAGGACGGCTGGATGACCCATGGGGCCATTGCCGCCCGGGCCCTGGGATTGGAGCCCCGGTTTATCTGCGTCAGCGGCATCAGCATTGAAAACCAGCCCCCCATGCCCGGCTTCTACGGTATGCGCCAGCTCTATCCCTACGCCGACCGGGTGATTCAGGAAAAGCTGGCCGCCCAGCGGGGGCAGGAGGCCCCGGAGCTGGAAAAATTTGATTTTGCCGCCGCCCCGGCCCGGTATGTGGTGCTGAACCTGGGCACCAACGATGCCAATCAGATTTACTTCCGCCAGGAGAAGGCCCAGGCAGAGCTGGACTTCCGGCACAACTACAGAACCTTCCTCCGGGAAATCCGGGAGCTCAACGGCCCGGATACGGTGATTATCTGCGCCCTGGGCTGCATGGACTACTATCTGTATGACGTTATCCGGGATCTGGTGGCTGAGGTGGCCGCTGAAACCGGCGATGCCCGGCTTTTCACCCTGAAATACAACAAGATGATGAACATCGGCCCGGATGTAGGCGGCTGCCTCCACCCCAGCATCTACCGCCACAAGAAAATGGCCGAAGACCTTATCGCCAAAATCCGCACCATCCAGGGAGCTTGATGCCTCCTGCCGCCCCGGGGCGGCGTTCTTCCCCCATATGCTGCCGCCCGCCGGATGCTTTGTCATCCGGCGGGCGGTTTTCGGTTTTCTGATGGGCTTATTGGGCAGCGGGGCCGTAGTGGAAGGTAATCTCGATGGTTTCCAGGTGGGAGATGCAGCTGTCGTTGCGGTTGAGGATGCAGGGGGCGCAGTCGGTGAGGGTGCCCTCCGGGGTGCGGGCATCCTCCGGGAGCTCCCTGACCCACTCGTTGAACAGGTTTACCCGGGTGGTAATCTTATTGTCGGAGGCGGTGTAGGGCCGGGCAGCCAGGGGGTATTCCTCCCCATTGATTTTCACGCTCTTCAGCTCGATGACATAGCCGGGGAACAGTACCTCGCCATTCATCACCGCCAGGGCGGAGAAGGCGATGCCCTCGGAATAGCCCTTTTCGGTGCCGGTGAAGTCCAGGGCCACGGTGTAGTCCCCTTCCCCGGTTACCAGCACGTCGGTGGCCTTCACCCCTTCGGAGATGGAGTCCGGGTTGTAGTCGTCGCCTACGCTGTAGGTCATGTCATAGCTGCCGCTGTTCCACATAATCCAGGCGGCGGCGGTGTTGGCATCCACCGGAAGGGCATCCTGGCGGAAGGTCTCCGGGGCCTGCTCCAGAGTCTCCTTCAGGCGGCGGGTGGCCATAATCCCCTCTTCCTCCTGGGTCATCAGCTGGAATGCCTCCACATTCCGCTTGGCGTAGAGGCTGGAAAGCTCCGGCACCATGGTCAGGGTCCGGCGGTTGAAGAAGGCGCTGCAATCCCACAGGCAGCTCTGGAAATTGTGCAGGTCGCACACGTCCAGGAAGCTGCGGTGATAGGTCAGGGTATTCTCCTGAACCTGGGTGGAATACAGCACGCCGTATTCCCCGATAACCACGCCCCAGCCCTTTTCGGTGAATTTATCCATTTTGGCCAGCTGGTTCATCATGTATTCGATGTCCGCCTTGGTGCCCCATTTTACGGTGCTCTGGCCGTCGCCGCAGTAGGACCAGGGGTCGTAGTAGTGGACGGAAATCAGCAGCTTATCCTTGGCGGTGTCGGTGGGCAGGACGAAGCGGTCGTCGCAGGTCTGGTCGATGTTGGTGCCGAAGCCGGGAATCAGCAGGAAGCGGCTGGCATTGTTGCCGCCGGTGGCCCGGACGGTATCCACAAAGACCTGGTTGATTTTGTTGGCCAGGGCGTATTTTTCCTCGTCGGTAAAATAGCTTGTTACGGAGTCGTCGCAGTACAGGGAGGAATTCTCGTCGAACCGGGGGCCGATTTCCTCGTTGGCGCCCTCGAAAATCAAATAGTCGGAGTATTCCCGGTACCGGTTGGCAATCTGCCGCCACATGGACTGGTAGGCCTCCATGGCCCTGTCCCGGGTCTGCTGGGACTCGGAGCCGAACATGCCATACCAGCCGCCGTCCCAGTGGTCGTTGAGGATGACGTACATCCCGGCGTTCAGGGCGTAGTTGATAATCTCCTCCACCCGGTTAAAATAGGCATCACAGATGGTGGGGTCCCCCTGGGCCAGATTGGAGGCGTTGGTCATCCAGGCCACGGGAATCCGGACGGTATCGAAGCCCGCCGCCTTCATGCCGGTGAGCATCTCCTGGGTGGTGACGGGCTGGCCCCAGTAGGTTTCGTAATAGCCGGGCTCCTCCCGGTGGAGGCTGCCGATGCCGGTATCGCAGGCCTCCATGGTGTTGCCCAGGTTGGTGCCGTTGCCCATAAGCCGGGTCAGCTCCAGGGCGGTGAGGTCCTGGCGCATCCAGCCGTTGTCCCAGGTTTTCACCCCATTGGCGGACAGGTGCTCCTTCTTCTCCCCGGGCTCCGCCGGTTCCGTGGGGGCTGCCTCCTTGCCGCAGGCGGTGAAGAGCCCCAGGCTCAGGGCGGCGGCCAGGAGCAGGCACAGTAGCTTTTTCATAGTCAGTTCTCCTTTTCTTCCGGATAGGTCACGGCCCCCGGCTCCTGCTCCAGGATGCCGAAGAACCGGTTGGCATAGGCGCTGATGGTGAAAATAATACAGGCCGGGCCTAAGCAGAAGCCCGCAAACATGGTGACGGTGTTCCAGAAAATCAGCAGCAGCTCCACAAACAGCACCACCAGCAGGGTCAGTGTCTGCAAAAAGAACCGGGTGCAGATATCGGCGGAATTTTTCAGGGTTTTCACCAGGGTATTTTCATACCGTGCCTGTAGGGCAAAGGCGAAGAGGAAGGACAGGGTGAACACAAAGGCGGCCACAATGCCCATAATCAGCAGAATAATCGGGTTCCCCTCTATCTGGTTGAACAGGGAAAAATCCAGCCACACCACATACACGGCCAGCAGGAGCAGCAGCCCATAGGGGATGCCGTTTTTGAAATTGGCCTTGAAGGAGGCCAGGAACTGCCGCCCCACGTGGCCCTCCTGGTCCGCCGCCAGCTTCATCCCCACGTCAAAGGCGGCAATGGTGGCACCCCCCAGGGTGACAATGGGCAGGGAACACAGGAGCCAGAGAAAATTGATTTTCAGCAGCTCCGTAAGGGTCTGCATGAATTTATACAGCTTACTGTCCGGGCCGATGTATTTCATGGCAATTCTCCGTTATGTGTTTTGAAATTCAAATGCGGGGCTGCTCCCATGGGAACAGCCCCGCCGTGCGTTACTGCTGGTCCGCCTGGTGGCGCAGGGCGGCCTGGTCAACGGACCACTGGACACAGTCCTGGTAGCCGTAGGAGTTGGCCTGCTGAATCATGTCGGAGACGATTTTATCGAATTCGGCATCGGAGTTGGCGTACAGAGCCCGCCAGCTGTAGGTAACAATGATGTCGGTGACGCTGCTCCAGGTGGTCTTGAAATCATCGGCCTTGGCCGGGAAGGAATACTCGCTGCACACGGTGTAGTTGGTGGACTGCATATATTCCTCCACGGAGGAGACACCGAAGTGGTCTCTCCAGTCCTTCTCCACCTCGCAGGAGGGGGCGGCCTGGTAGCTCTTCCAGTACAGGTAGTTGAACCGCTCGCCGTTGGAGTCGGTGTTGGTGGCATCCTGGCTCCAGGTGGTGTTGTTGATTTGCAGGCAGCCGGAGTTGAAGTCGCCGGTTCCGGCGTAGTCCCCGGTCATCTGGGTGCTGCGGTCGAAATAGACCTTCTGGCCGAAGTCGGTCCAGTGGGTGTAGCCCTGCTCGTCATAGTACCAGCACAAATCCTTGGGGCCGTAGAAATAGGTCATCACGCCCTCGGGGGTGCACAGCCAGTTGATAATCTCCATGCACTTCTCCGGGTGCTCGGTGTTGGAGCCGATGGACCAGATGCGGTTGGAGCCCTCGTCGGACATGGCGTAGACAATGGGGTGGCCCTCGTTGGGAACCAGGGAGCACATCATCTTGTTGTCGGCCTTGTGCTCGTCGCTGTTGTAGCCCAGGGAGCCGGAGTAGTTGAAGATGGAGAAGAATACGCCGCCGGCCTGAACCTTGTCGTACATAATCTCATAGGTCTGGGTCATGGAGTTGGGGTCCACCAAATCCTGCTGGTAGAGCTTGTTGAAGAATTTCAGGCAGGTCAGGTAGGGGCCGTCCTGCTCCAGGGCATCGTGATAGGTGCCGGTGGTGGGGTCATACAGGCCCAGGCCGTGCTCGTCGTAGCCGTAGTAGGCGGTGGCCATGGCCTTGACGTACATCACCATGTCTCCGTCCCAGTCGGGCCAGAGGGAGACACCGTAGGTCTCGTTGCCGTTTTCATCGGTGGGGCACAGGGCCTTCATATCCGCCAGCACCTGCACCAGGTCGTCCAGGTCGTTCACCTGGGGATAGCCCAGCTCCTTGTACAAATCCCAGCGCAAATCCCAGGTGTAGAAGAAGGAGGCATGGTCGCCGTTGGAGCCTGCCACATTGTGGCCGAAGCCATACACCGTGGGCTTGCCGGTGACGGACTGGCTGATGGCGGCGTTCTTTTTCATTGCCGGCTGCATGTTCTCGTAGATATAGGGGCCGTGCTCCTTCACCAGGTCGTCCTCGTTCCAGTCATACAGCAGCCCTGCCTGGATGGCCCGGGTATAGTTCTCGCCGTCGCTGCCCCAGACCACAATGTCGCCCAGGTTGCCGGACTCCATCCGGGTCTCGTACACACCGTCGGTGGAGGGGATGATGTTGAGAACCACGTTGAATTTCTCTTTCAGCATCTTGGCAATCCAGCCCACCTGCTCGCCGGAGTAGTTGGCCAGCTCGCTGAACACCGTCAGGGTGATGGTGCTGTCCTTGGGGCTGCCGCAGCCGGAAAGCAGTCCGCAGAAGGCGGCTGCCACCAGCAGCAGGGCAATAATTCTCTTGGTTAATGTTTTCATAGATAGTCCTCCTTTGTTGTATTCACGTTTCATGCTTACCCCTTGACGGCGCCAAGCATAATTCCCTTTTCAAAATACCGCTGCATAAACGGATACACCAGCAAAATGGGGATAATGGCCACCATGGACACGGTGTATTTGATAACCTTGCTGTTGGTCATGGTCTCGATGAAGCTCATGGCCGCACCGGCGTTGCCGCCGCCGATGATGCCGGAGAGGTTGGTGCTGGCATTGAGGTAGTTATACAGCAGGTGCTGTAGGGTGAAGAGCTTGGAATTGTTCTGCATCAGAATCAGGGAGTCCGTAAAGGAATTCCAGTGGCCCACGGCACCGAAGATGGCAATGGTGGCCAGAATGGGCTTGCTCAGGGGCCAGACAATCTTGCGGAACACGGTGAAGAAGCTGGCGCCGTCCATAAAGGCGCTCTCTTCCAGTTCTGCGGGGATGGACTCGATATAGGTCTTTACCAGGATGATATTGTAGGGGGCCACAATGCCGGGGATGATATAGGCCAGGAAATTTCCCGTCAGGCCCAGCATGGACATATTCATGTACCAGGGCACGATACCGGCGTTGAAATACATGGTGATGACAAGGAACCGGTACCAGACCTGTCTGCGCCACATCTCCTTCTTGGTCACCAGGTAGCCGATGAAGGCGGTGGCCACCACCATCAGGGCAGTGCCGATGAGGGTCCGGGCCAGGGTGACGGCGAAGGCGGTGAAGATGTCGTTCACCTTCAGCATATTGATGTAGTTGTGCAGGTTCAGCCCCACAGGGTACAGGGTGATTTTCCCGGCGGCCACCAGGGAGCTGTCGGAAATGGTATTGATGAAGATGTAGTAGAAGGGAAAAATGCAGCTCAGGGTGAACAGAGCGAATACGGTGTAATTGAGAATGTCAAACACCACGTCCCCGGGGCTGCGCCGGAACAGAACCTCTCCGTTTGCTTTTTTCTTAGCCATGGTCGTCTCCTCCTTTATACCACGCCGGAACCGCGAATCCACTTGGAAGCGGTATTGGCCACAAACAGCAGCACCACGGAGATAATGGACTTCGCCATGCCCACCACGGTGGACAGAGGGATGGAGCCGTTGCCGATACCCAGATTATACACATACAAATCCAGGACTTCAATCACGTCCTTGTTGTTGGCGTTGGTGAACACCAGGTACTGGTCCATGCCGTTGCTCAGGATGCCCGCAATGGACATTACCAGCATCACCACATAGGTGGGCAGGAGCATGGGCAGGGTGATGCTCCGCATCTTCTGGAAGCGATTGGCCCCATCCACGGTGGCAGCCTCGTACAGGGACTGGTCGATGCCGGAAATGCTGGAAATGTAGATAATGGCGCTCCAGCCCACCCCCTTCCACATGCCCCAAGCCAGCATTTTCAGCCACATATGGCTGGCGTTGCCCAGGTAGTTGGTGCTGTGGTTGGTGGCGGTGAGGTTGTTCAGCAGGGTATTGATAAAGCCGTCGGTGCTGAATATGGCAAAGGCAATGGCATACACCAGCACCCAGCTGATGAAATTGGGAATGGTGGTAAAGGTCTGCACAAACCGCTTGAACCGGGTACTGCGTACCTCCGTCAGGAAAATGGCGAATACCATGGGCACCCAGCTGGTGAGGATGCCCAGGCCGCTCATGGCCAGGGTGTTTTTCAGCACGGTAAGCAGCCGGGTAATGTAGGCCTCGTTCTGCACCAGGGTACGGAACCATTTCAGCCCCACAAATTTTTCGGCGCTGATGGTGCCGCCGGCGCTGTAGTCAAAGAAGGCGTAGCGCCAGCTGTACAGCGGCAGATAGGAGAAGGCGAAGGTCAGGGCCAGGAAGGGCAGCAGCATCAAAAACAGCTGGAATCGGGACTCCATTTCCATCTTCTCCCCCTTGGGGGCCTTGGGCACCCGGAGAAACAGCAGCAGCGACAGCAGGAATACGGCCACGGCCAGAGCCAGAAATACCGGAATGCCTACAGGGAAATGGTAGGTAATCTTCCCGGGGTCTGCCGAGGCCGCAATCAGGAAGTAGGCGGCGGTAATCAGCACCATGCCCCCCAGCTGGGAGCTGCTGCCCCCCAGCAGGAACCGGTTGCCCAGGTTCTTCATAGGCAGGTTGCCCACGGACATGCAGCCGCCTGCTGCCATCAGGGCCGTACCCAGCAGCACCACCAGGCAGCCCACATACAGCATAACAAACAGTCCCTGGCTAAGCCAGCCCCGGGAGAAGGCCCGGGCCAGGCCGTCGGTCAGGCTCCTGTAGGAGACGGCGTTGGTAAACAGGGATGCTGTGGAGCTGATTTTTGCCTGCCCTGCCGTGAGAATAATCTTCGAAGGCGATATCCCGGGAAAGAACATCAGCGCAGCGAAAAGAATCAGCAGCACCCGCACCAGGGCATAGGGCAGCTGCATCCTTTTCAGACCGGCTGCGGTTTTTTCGTCCATAGATTCATCCAACCTTTCTACCGGCCATGCACATGGCCTTTTTCAACGATATTATTATATTGGATAAAAGAAAAGATAGAAACCTGAAAAACGCGACCTTCCTTGCACGAATTTTTCCACCCTCCGCCGGGCCCAGGGATAGCAAAAACCCGTGACCATAGCGGTCACGGGTTTTGGGGTTGGGGATATCAGAAGCTCTTTGCCACTTCCACAATGTGCTGGGCGCTGAGGCCGAACTGCTTCAGCAGGGCGGCGGCAGGGCCGGAGTGGCCGAACTCGTCGTTGACGCCGATGCGCTTGACGGGGGTGGGCAGCTTCTCGCTGAGCAGGGAGCAGACAGCCTCGCCCAGGCCGCCGATGATATTGTGCTCCTCCACGGTGATGACCTTGCCGCACTTCTTGGCGGCGGAGAGCACCAGCTCCTCGTCCAGGGGCTTGATGGTGGCCATATTGATGACCATGGCATCGATGCCCTCCTGGGCCAGCTGCTTACCGGCCTCAATGGCCTCGGGCACCAGGATACCGTTGGCGATAATGGCAACGTCCTTGCCCTCCCGGAGCACCTCACCCTTGCCGATTTCGAAGTGGTAGCCCTCTTCGTGGAACACAGGGGTGGCAGCCCGGCCAAAGCGCATATAGCAGGGGCCTTCCATCAGGTAGGCGGCCCGCACCATGGCTCTGGCCTCCACGTCGTCGGCGGGGCACATCACGGTCATGCCGGGGATGGTACGCATCAGGGCGAAGTCCTCGCAGCACTGGTGGGAAGCGCCGTCCTCGCCCACGGAGATACCGCCGTGGGTAGCGCCGATTTTCACATTCAGGTGGGGGTAGCCAATGGTGTTACGCACCATTTCATAGGCCCGCCCGGCGGCGAACATGGCGAAGGTGGCAGCAAAGGGCACCAGGCCCATGGTGGACAGACCGGCGGCCACGTCAACCATGTTGGCCTCCTGAATGCCGCAGTCGAAGAAGCGGTCGGGGTGGGCCTTCTTGAAGGTGCCGGTCTTGGTGGCACCGGCCAGGTCGGCATCCAGAACCACGATATTGCCGAACTCGTCCCCCAGCTCCTTCAGCGCATTGCCGTAGCTGTCACGGGTTGCAATTTTCTTTACGTCTGCCATGATTTAGCCCTCCTCAATCGCCTTGCGGGCAGCGGCCAGCTCAGCCATCGCCTGGGCGTACTCGTCGTCGTTGGGTGCCTTGCCGTGCCATCCGGCCTGGTTCTCCATGTAGGAGACACCCTTGCCCTTGGTGGTGGTCATCAGCACGGCAGTGGGCTTGCCGGTGCCGTGGTTGGCATGGAAGCGTGCCATAGCCTTCTCAATGTCGTTGAAATCGTGGCCGTTGATGCACACCACGTCGCAGCCGAAGGCTTCGAACTTCTTGTCCACGGGGGCGGTGTTCATCACGTCGCAGGTGCGGCCATCAATTTGCAGGCCGTTCAGGTCTACAATGATGCACAGGTTGTCCAGATGGTAATGGGCGGCGAACATGGTGGCCTCCCAAATCTGGCCCTCGGCCAGCTCACCGTCACCCAGCAGGGAGTAGACGTTGATATCCTTGCCCAGGAACTTGGCACCCTTGGCCATACCGGCGGCGGTGGACAGGCCCTGACCCAGGGAGCCGGTGGACATATCCACACCGGGGACGGTGTTCATATTGGGGTGGCCCTGGAGGTAGCTGTCGATATGCCGCAGGGTGGGCAGGTCGGCCACCGGGAAATAGCCCCGGTTGGCCAGAGCGCTGTACAGGCCGGGGGCGGTGTGGCCCTTGGACAGGACGAAGCGGTCCCGGTCTTCCCAGCGGGGATTCTCGGGGCGGATACGCATTTCCTTGAAGTACAGATAGGTGAACATATCTGCGGCGGACAAGCTGCCGCCGGGATGGCCGGACTTGGCACCGTGGGTGGCGGTGACAATGCCCTCGCGCACCTTCACAGCCTCCAGCCGGAGCTGCTTGTTTTCTTGTTCAGTCATAAAAGAATACTCCTTATTCCATAGTAAAGCGAAGCGCCGGACGTGGGGGCGATTTGCATCGCCCCCACAATCTGTCATTTTAACCCCAGGGGTTCTCGGTGGCGTAGGGCAGGGACTTAGGCTGGTTGT
>ENA-OZAA01000475-OZAA01000475.1-human-gut-metagenome-genome-assembly--contig:-NODE-475-length-20827-cov-8.153139_pt1 | contig 20827 bp, 22 predicted proteins | sample MGYA00244204_ERZ653492 | MGnify/ENA primary metagenome ERZ653492 (study PRJEB26926, sample SAMN06164980) | human gut metagenome | biome: ENVO:00009003; feature: ENVO:2100002; material: ENVO:00002003... | reverse complement strand
TTCTAGCTTCGTCGGCAGCGTCAGATGTGTATAAGAGACAGGCCCCAGAAGGCCGGAATAGCCCTGGGAGATAATGGGGCCGAAGGGCTTGAGGGCGGGGGCATCCTGCCGGCTCCCGTCCCACTCTGCCAGGAAGCTGTCCTGCTTATTGGCCTGCTCCAAGGCGGACTGGGCCTGGGCCAGCAGTGACTCCATGGCGGTACGCTGACTGACCTGCACCATGCCCACCTGGAATTCCAGAGTCAGGGCGGATTGGCGCACCAGCTCACTGTAGTCCTGGCGCAGAATGTCCAGCAGCCATTTGCATCGCTCCGGGGTACTGCCCGGAGCCCAGATGATAAATTCGTCAGAGCCCGCCCGGGCCAGAATCGCCTTGGCCCAAAGGGCGTGGCAGCGGCTTATCAGCAGCTGGGAGAATTCCGACAGCAGCACGTCGCCGAAGGTGAGGCCGAAGCGCTGGGTCATGGCAGTGAACCGCTCCAGGTCGATGAGCATCAGCACCCCCTGGGGCTGCTCCTGCCGGGCCTTTTCCATGGCCTCCAGCCCACATTTCAGGTGCACCAGCCCGGTGACGGGGTCCAGGTTCTGCTTGCGCTCCTGCTCCAGCTCCTGCTGCTTCTGCTCCTGAATGTCCCGCAGATATCCCACGGTGCACCGGTAGCGGTCCACGGTGTCGTAGATGGTTTTGCTGTTCAGGGCATACCACCGGGCCTCCGTCTGCCCGGGAAGGCGCAGCTGCACCTGGGCGCTGAAGCTGCCGGTGCTGGAGTGGGTCATGTCCACCAGGGCGGCCATTCCCTCCTGGGAGAAGCCGGGCATCAGTTGGCTGCGGAAGGCAGACATATGCCACACGCCGTCCAGCCCGGGACTGTTGACAATCTCGATGGTCTGCTTCCCCTCCCGGTAGGTGAAGAAGATATCGCTGGAGCTTTCCATGGCAATGCGGTATCGCTCCTTTTCCTCCTTCAGCTGGTTTTCCGTGAGGATTTCGTTGTCCGTCAGGGTTTCAATAACATGGTGCAGCTCGTCAATTTCCGTAATGGCAGAGGGCGGGAAATTTTTCAGCCCCGCTGCCCCCCCGCGGACGCTGTCCATCAGCTTGTAAACCGGCTTGGAGACCAGACGTATCACCAGGGTCATTGCCACCAGCCCCACAACGGCGCCAATGAGAATGTTGCCCAGGATGCTCCGGTAGAGCTGGTCACCCAGGCCGAAGATGTTGCTCTCCGGTACAAAGCCGCAGAGAACCCAGTCCTTATTGGCATAGGGAACGTTGCTGGGATAGAGCTTCAGGGGGGTTACCACGGCGTAAATTTCCTGATGGCCGATTTTGGCCCCCTGAACCTTTTGCAGGGCGCTGTACTTGGTCTGCTCCAGGGTGAAGTTGCCTTCCTCGTCCCCGGCAGCCTCGCTGAGGGCGCCGGTGGAGAAGAGAATGTGATAGCTTCCGTCCCCGGTATCCAGGGCCACGGAGTAGCCGGAATTGAAATCGGAATTCAAATCCTGTAGGGCAAAGTAGCTGTGTACCAAATAGGGGACGGAAATCTCAGCCCCCAAAACGCCGTACACCTGACCGTCGTAAATCAGGGGTATGGAATAGCTTATCATCCGGTGGCTGTCCAGGGGGTGATCCTCCAAAATGTAGGGCGAGGACCAATAGCCCAGACTCGTAGAATCCACGTGGGTGTTCTGCCGGGCCAGCTGATAGGGGACATAGAAGAAGTCGTCTGCCGCCCGCTTTCCCGCCCCCTGAAATTGGAACCGGGTGTTCCAGGTGGTGTCCAGGGTGATGCCGGACTGCCGGGCCAGATGCTTGTCCCCCCGTTCCAGCAGCAGGTCGGAATTGGTGATGGTCTTGGCCGCCGGGTCGGAGTCCCGGAGGAAGAAGCCCTCAAAGCTGCCCGGTTGGTGGTAGGGTGTGCTGTTGGCCACCACCAGGTATACGCCGCAGGCGTTGTCCCGGCTCAGGTAATCCAGCAGCTCCGGGAACACACTGGCGGCGTACTGCTGCTGCAGCTCCCGGCTTTGCAGAAATTCTGCCGCATCCACCTGCTCCTGGTGCAGCAGCTCTTCCAGGGCTGCATTCAGATAGGCGCACTCGTTGCGGATAAGACTCCAGCGGTTGACCATGGCATTTTCCAGAATGGTGGCCCGGTTGCGTACCATGTTGCTGTCAATGGAGAGGGCGTTCTGCTCCAAAGTCTGCCGGGTTCCGCTGACCAGCAGGGCAGAGAAGGGCAACAGTCCTTGCAGCAGAACCACCAGCAGCAGGGGCACCAGCAGAAGTGTAATTAAGGATTTCTTTTTCTTTTTCAAATTCCTGCCGCCTCCTTTCGGATTTCTCCTGGGATAGGGATGGGGCCAGGGTCACAAAGATATGCAGCCTGCCTCATTGGATTTGTGTTTGGGGAGCGGTGGCCTTTTCCAGCGCCTGGCAGAAGTCGCCATACCAGCTGTCGAAGGCTTCCTCGGTGAGGTAGGGGGCGGTGGCCTCTGCCCGGCTGACCCCCTGGGCAACCAGGGCATCGATGGCGGCCTTGTCTGCCTCTGCTCTGTCGCAGAGGTTGTAGTCCAGCACCTTCCGGGCGGCGTAGCCGTTGACAAAGCATTTGGAGGTGTAGAAATCGATTTGTGCAAAGGAATCCAGCACGGTTTCCAGGCAGTGGTATGTTTTGCTGCTGACATTCAGCCCCTTTTCGGAGATTACCTGATCCATGGCCTCCATGCTGTTGGCATCGATGCGTACCGGCAGGTAGGCGGATTCGCATACAAAGCGCAGATTGTTCTGCTTGGCGGTGAACCACCGGAGGAACTGACAGGCGGCGTACTCCCGCTGGGCATCGGACCGGGTTACGGCCATGTCCGCCCCCTGCTGCACATAGATGCGCTGGCCCCCCTCCATAATGGGAGCCGGGCGAACGATGCAGGAAATGGGGTAGCTCTCCTCGTCCCCCACCACCTGGTCCGGGAAGTACATGGCAGAGGAGGTGGAGCCGGTGTAGGCCAGCAGGTCCCCGGTCTTTACGTCGTCTGAGCGGAACTTGCCCAGGCGCAGGAACCAGCCGCTGACGTAGGGCACATAGTAGTTGTCCCACAGGCGGCGAATCTGCTCCTTGTCCGTCCGCAGGGTGAGCTGCCCTCCGGTCACATCAAACAGGTCAATGCCCATCTGCTTCATGCCGATGAGGAAATAATTGGACATGGAGTCCCGGCCATAGAAGGCCTTGCCGTCGTCGGGAATGTCCGGTGTCTGGTCGTCCGTCCATTGGTAATACCGCCGGGCCACCTCTGTTATCCCCTCGGTGGTGTCCAGCTCCTCCAGGGTGGTGCCGGTGGCCTGGGCAAAGGGCTCCCAGTCCGTGGCGTTGAGCATCAGAATCTCGGTGGACTTGGCCACGGGGAACAGATACAGCGCCCCGTCATCCTGGAACAGTCCCTCCTGAATGTAGCCGGGGACGTATTCCTTCAGCTCGTCCTGGCTGAAATAGGCCGTCAAATCCGTCAGCAGTCCCTGCTGCTGCAAGGCGTAGGCAGTGTCTGCATAGGTGGAGAAAATGTCCGGCAGGGGCAGAGAGCCCACCGCCTGGGCGGCGGAGTCGGAGATGGCCTGCTCCAAATCCCCAATGGAGCCCTGGGAATACCCCTCCACATAGATGCCCTGCTCCTTGCCCACCCCGGCGTTGAATTCAGCCACCAGAGCATCAAAGGCTGCCTGCTGGGAGCCGTTGTAATAGTGCCACACCGTCAGGGATACCGGCCTGCTGGAATCCAGCTTGGCCGAAGATTCCTGCCCCTGCCCGCACCCCGGGAGCCCAAATGCCAGTATGACCCCGGCAAGCACCAGTGCAAACAATCTCTTCTTCATTATCAACCCATCCTCCCCCGCCCACCCGGGCGGCATCGATAACATATCCATTCTGTCTATTATAGTAGTGACCAGGGAAAAATTCAACATTTATTCACATTTTTGATTCCAAAATTCAGAAAATTTTAACTAAAGATTAACAGGCACTCGCCCTATCTCTCCATAACTCTCCATAAGTGATACCCGTATTACCTTTTTGGGATTTCTACTTTCCCTAACTCGGTCTATCACACCATATCACGCCGTAAGTTTAGTATTACGATAGTATAAAGAAAAGCCTTGACTGGTTGTTGTTCCTGTCAAGGCTCTCTTTGTTTTCTCCACTTATTTTAATGTAAAGATTTCTGATGGGAAGTATCGTCCACCTGCTTCATTTTCTTTTATGCTGTCTTTGTCACATATGACCTTGCCAACATCTCCAAAATCAACTGTTATCGTGTTCCATTGACTGTCGTAATCAGTAAATTCAAGTATAGCGTCTGTGATTGAACTTGTACGAGAGATTGCCAAGTCCTCTATTGTAAGAGGGCTGGGGTCAGCTTTACTCAAATCAACTGTTACACACAAATCTTTGTCTTTCAACGCAACATCTGTGATTGCTTCATTGTCACTGTCAATAGCACCAGAAATAGCGGTTTTCACATCTTCAACGAATTTGTCAGATGTTGCTTGCTGTTCTGTTGAACTGATAGCGTCTTTTGCTCCGTCCTCAACACCGTTCTTTGCTCCTGTGTTTCCAAAGATAGCGGCCAGAATAACAACAATAATTACCCAAAACCACCACTTCTTGAAAATCGGTTTCTTGACATTGCTTTTGGTTGCTTTATCTTTCATAATGCCATACCTCCAAGTTTGGTTGATATTAGCATTATAGCAGAGTGTAACACAAAAGTACAGTATAATTTTAACTCATTATTGTGTCATAGTTTTGCACCTCTTGTCAATACTATAATGTAATCAAAACCAATGGAGGAATTGCATTATGGAGAAATTTATCGTAACACCCAAAGAAGATAAATCTGTCACCATGACGATACGCATAGATAGAGCCTTGCAAGAGGAATATAACGATTTAGCAGCTAAAACGAATCGTTCTCGTAATGAACTAATCAGCATGGCTTTACAATATGCCCTTGACCACATGGAATTGAAAGATGAATGATGACTAAATGAGAGCCTTTGGATTTTTTCCTCTGGCTCTCAATTATTTATGCGTTCAATCGTAAGAACCCATTTACCTTTGTTGCTACTTCCTCTTGCTGTTCCTCAAAGCTATGAGCATAGATGTTCATTGTAGTGGAACAGGTTGAATGGCCTAATGTCTTTGATATTTCAATGATGTTGACTTCCAGATAATTGAGCAGGGTAGCACATGAATGTCTCAACCCATGAAGCGGAATAATCGGTAATTCCTCTAATCCCTCGGCCTTTGCTTTGTCTGGATTATTCTGCACCCATTCATTATAGCGGTGTAAATGCTTTGTGAAATACTGATAAGGTGTTGTATGCCCCATAAGTTTTCCGTCTGCTTGAATGAACAGATTACCGCCATTGCTCAAATCGCCTTGCCATGCAGTACCATGACTAAATCGTGTCTGTATGTACTCAAAGTGATACTGCTTCAAAAGTGGGATTACATCATCTGGAATAGATACCTTTCTGACAGATTTCTTTGTCTTAGGCTCTTTATAATCAAATCCGTTTTCCGTCATACCCACAGACTTTGAAATAGAGATTTTCTTTTCCTTAAAGTCAATGTCGTTCCAGTGCAAAGCAAGTGTTTCGCCTTTTCTGAATCCACAGAACAATGAGAGAGTAAAGAACACTTTATATTGTGTCGGCACAGTATAGGATTCTGTGTACTCATTCACATAATACGGTTTACCTGTATCGTCAATACGCTGATGGCCTTTATAGGTTACCTCGTATGACATATTCAGAGATTTCATAAACATCAATGCTTGCTTTGGTGTAAAGAACTTTAATCCCTCGTCCTCGTCTTTTCTCTTTGGCTTTTGTGCGTCTTGGCAAGGATTGTTCTCAATCATGCTGTAACGCTTGGCTGTCTTAAAAATCAGATTCAATACATTAGCAAATCTCTTTATGGTACCTGTTGCGTAGTCATCAACCAGAGTTCTGTAAAATGCTTCAATGTGTGGTGTTTTTATATGAGCTACTTTATATCCCTTAAAGTAGGGAATGATTCGGCTTTCTAATGCCTGTTTATATCCTGCATAAGTACCATAAGCAATGTTATCTTTAACACTCTCAAGCCATTTGTATGCAAAATCTTCAAATGACATTTTTTCTGCATTGAAGTCATAGCCATATTTTAATTTATCTTCCATATCCATAGCATACTTCTTCGCTTCTCGTTCTTGTTGTTTGGGTGTTGCTGACTGATTGACCGAATATGTAAGATTCTTAACCAGTTTCTTACCCTTATTATCGTAACCCATACAGATTACTATACGATAGACAACTCTACCGCTTTTATATTCAACTCTGTTGACTGATGCCATATTTAACACCCTTTCTCAATTTGATTTTTGTAACGATAGAAGGTAGGCTTCGTCATGCCTAATTCACGCATAAGCTCAAATGGTTTCTTTTTCCCTTGCTGTACTAAGCGGTAGTGGGTAGCAAATTCTTCAAGGTCCATAACTCTTGGCCTGCCATAATCGTCCCATTCTCTACGAGCCTTTTTCTGTTCAATGCCTTCTCGCTGTCTTTTCTCTCTTTTCTCAATTTCAACCTGTGCCATGCTTGCATACAACTCAATCATCATATTATTGATAGTCTCTAACATCATACGAGCCATTGAGTTTTCCATAGCTGATAGGTCAATCAATGTTGTGGGCAATTCTAACACCATAACACGAATACCGTTGTCCTTAAAGAATCGTAATTCCTTTAGTGTGGCTTCCTTATTTCGCCCTAATCGGTCAAGCTCTGTGACGATCAGCACATCACCACTTTCAAGGATTTCCTCTTTCAACATAATATATCGTGGCCTGTCAAAGTCTTTACCTGTTCTCTGGTCTGTATAAACTTTGCTTTTATACAACTGGATATTATGTGTTTTGCAATACTTGGTAAGTTCTGCAATTCCTCTGTCTAAGTGCTGGTCCTTTGTGCTTGTCCTGTGATAAGCTACATATTTCATTCTGACACCCCCTTATCGTATAAATCGCAGTTTCCACCATCAATAACGGTAGAGGGCTTTTCTTCGTACATCTCACATTTAGAAACATTGCATGGCATATTCGTATCGTCATATTTGTATAGGCAATCCGTACACACCAAATCAGCGTTTCTGATAAGTTCAAACTTTAGCTTGTCATTCTTAAACTTATCGTTCATCTGAACACCTCATTTCTTTGTCGAACAACTGTTCGTTTCTGATTTGATAATATCAGGCAGGTATCAAAAAGTACACCTCTTTTTTGAGAATAATCAAAAGTTTTATCTTGTACTTTTTGAACCCTATTTTTAAGCCTTTAGAGATAGTATCAAATTTTATAAATTCTGATACCACATCAACAAGCTGCCATTGCTCGCTGTTTTGCTCTGTATCTTTTCATTGATTGACTGATTCGTGCATTACGAGTGCCATAGCTTGAATTTTCTTTATTTGTCATAAGTTCCAGATTGTCAATACAATTATTTGCTTTGTTCTCGTCCTTATGATTGATTTGCATACCCTCTGGAATTGCACCTTTATGTGCCATGTAAACTAACCTGTGAACTCTCATGTGCTTTTTGATTCCCTCATCATTGCACACATCAACCTGCTTATATCCTCTATGGGTAAAGCCTTGCGGTAAGAGTCTGTCACTCTTAAGGCTGTAAACCTGCCCGTCAGTAGAAATAAGGTACTTTGAAAATCCCTCGGCTTGCTCCCATTCAATGGGTGTATTGCTTTTATGCTGTGTTGTCTCCGTCATTGCCCTCAACCTCCGTTTCGCCGGTATTGAGAAACTCAATGAATTTATCCACATTCACAAGAAACTTATTACCGGACTTAATATGCACGATTTTGTTCTGTTTGCACATCTGCCAAAGTGCTTTATATGAAATACCAGATTCATCTGCAAGAGTCTGTAAAGGCACCATACGAGGAATGCGTACATCTGATACAATAAAGTTAAACTCCTGCTCTGGTAAAGTGTTCGTATTGTTTGTATTATTCTTCTTTGCCATTTTGTATTCTCCCTTTCGATTAGGGACACGAATACAAATTCATCTGAACTATTGTATTGTTGTCCATGTTTTTGTGTTTGCTCCGTCTGGACAACTGGACTATTCTTTAGTGACCGATTTATTTTATTCTCAATTTTATGTTTATCCCCAGAGGTTCTCTGTTGACTTCTGGTGAACTTTTATCCTATACCATAGGAATACATTACCTTATGACTTCTGATTCAATCTGGATTATCCTGTGTTATTCTGGGCTTATCCTTTATGCTGTCTGTTCGTCTGGATTCCATGCGGAAGGCTTCTTAAACGCATTGACCTGTTTTTCAATGTTTCTAAGGTGGAATCCCTGCATATACACAGAAGCAAGACCCTGTTCGGCTTCTTTCAGTTCAGATTCTTTCAATCTGTCAAAAGCCTGTTCAGCAGAAGATTTGCTACCCTCAAAAGCACGCTCCCTAATCTTTGCAGATACCATATCAGCATAAGCAGGATATTTAAGTAGTTCCAGAACGGCCTTGCTACCGATAACACCAGAATTGATAGAATCTGTCAAAACCTTAGTAATACGGTTCGCATGATTGCTGTTCATTACCTTAGGCATCTGAGACATAAGCTGAAGTGCTTTGCTCTGTACTGCCTGTGTATCGTCCTTTTCATTTGCATAGTCATAAGCACGATTGCGGATTTCCTCAACCCTGTTATTCATACGGTCATACACAAAAGCATTTTCAGCAACCATATCCTGCAATTTGCTCTGGAGTTTGCCATAGATTTCATTTACCATGTTCTTATCTACACGCTTATACACAGAAATAAAATCTCTGACACTTGCAACCAGAATACGCACATCATCAATGGTCTTTGTTTTTCTGAACTGTTCAAGCAGTTTATTGTAGTTCTCAACGATAGTCAGCCCGTTGTTTGCAATAGTATTGACTTTAGCCATTTTCTTCTTCCTCCCATTCGATATTTTCGTTTTCGTCTGACACAATCACAAATCCTTGTTCCTTGTAGAATGTATCATACGCACCTTGCGTTACCTCTGTGGTAACTGTTCCGTTTGTAATCTTAACCATTATTCATCTACCTCGTTTTCATCTGGGGCATTGTTCCATTCTTCTTCCCAGTCATCTTCGTTCCAGTCCTCGTTTTCTTTACCGTATGGAACAATCCTAATCACAGTAGGAGCAGTATCTTCTGTACCGTCTAAAAGAAAAGCAGTATTTGCACCATAAGCCTTGTCAATGATGTACTTACAAGCATTGAATCGGTCCTTGTTGTATCTGTCATTGGCAATCTGGATTATGCTTTGCAGAGCTTCAACGGTAGAAGATTTAAGCAACCTCTGAAATTGCTCCTTTTGTGATTTCTGCTCTGCGGTTTGCTTAGGTCTGCCTTTTGGATTACCGCTTTGTCCTTTAGCATAAGGCATAGAAAATCACTCCTTCCTACATATCATAGATGTTCACGCTCCTTGTTGTAGGATTCCAGTTCTCTATGAATTTCTGTTTTACTTTATTTTGTGTGAGATGAGATAAAATCTCTTGTTTTTCCTGTATCTCTGCTTTGAGAGATTCGATCAGCATATTGTAAGCCTGTGTTCCCGTTTTGGGTTTATGCTTCAATGTAATGTCTGCTGATATGCGTTCTACCTGCATTAGTGAACACCCCCTTAATGTTAATGTACTGTTATCTGTTTGTGTATCTGTCTACTTTATAGACACTTTTTGAAATTCTTAATTTGCTCAAACACATCAAATAATGGCTTTTATACACTCATAAATGCTGTTTTACACATAGATTTTGAGTTTTGCACTTTCTTGATTTTGGGGTCGCAGGGTACCAATTATTAGTACCTTAGAAGCCCTCTTTTATAATGAATTGTGCATTTGCTTTACGGTTCGTATTACATCTTCTGGCATACCAAAATTGTTTTCACGATAATATGCAATGACCTGTTTTGACCTGTCGCCCTGTTTCTTAAACGCATACCATTTTTTCAATGCCTTGCGTAGCACCTCAACATCAACAATACATTCCTTGCATTTGTATAAAGTTTCACTAATTTCTTTACCAGAGTTAGAGGTCGTCAAACATTCAAACACCTCTTGCACACAACCATTCAGCATAGGTTTAATGTTCTTTTCGCATATATCAGTAAATGTTTCTTGGTATTGGTCGATTAGCTTTCGTAAAGACTTTCTTGTGAGAATATCCTCTAATGACATTCTATCGGCATACATACTATCGAGCATTCGTTCTAAGAATACAAACTCAACACGAATAAGGTTGCTTTCCACTAACGGATTTCCTTTATCATTTTGTTCCTTAGACTTGTTGTAAACTTTCAAACGGTAATAATGGTCTTTTCTGTATATAATGCTGTCTTGGTCCTTACGAAAGGTTTTCTTTTTGTCCCTTGCTTCCTGCGCAATAAAAGTTTTGTCAACTGATTTCTCAAACAGATTGATTACATCTTTCGGTTTGCATTTGCCCACACATTTAATAGTAATGTTGCACTCCATGCTTGACACATTCAACTGCTTTAATATCTCGTTGGAGTAATTACCTTTCATGTGCTTTTTTAAGTATGCTTTCATGTATTCGATAACCTTATCACTAATCAAATCTATCTGAATGCAATCAGATAATTGAAATGGTTGAATGTTGTTTGGTCTTACTGCGTGTGGCAGATTCACATAAGCAGAAACTTTACCGCCTAAGCACTCAATCCATGCAATATCTTTGCCAGATTCATTTGTTAGAGTTTCCTTTGGAAATGTTACGGTTTCCAAGCCTTTTATTGTAAGTTGCATTTGGAAGTTGATTCCGTCTGCACCTTGTAGTTTTTTCTTTCCCATTTTCACACCTCGCCCATTGCTTTCTTTATGTCTTTGATTATTGAAGCTGTTTCCTTGATAATTGCTTCGATTAAAGCAATGTAGCTTTCAGCATAGTAATTTCTTTCGTCAGTCTTTGCTCCGTTCATATTCAATACCTCACATTCTTTGCTCACATATATTCATCAATGCAATTCACATCAATGCTGTTCAAGATTTCCCTTAACTTGATAAGCTCTTCCTTAGAGAAAGTGATACCACGCAAAGGATATTGCAATCCGTCTCTGTCAGATACTCGCCATGCTCTAATATCAAACACAGGCTTCTTGTCGTTCCACTTTACAATCGACACTTCCTTTGAGAATCCACGAAAGCCCACCATGATAGTGTCAATATGTTCCTTAACTTCGTACTCGGTAATCTTACCAGCATTACACGCAAATTCATGCTTATTTGTTTTGTTATCCATTTTCCTTGTTCCTTTCCTTTTGATTTTAGGCAACAAAAAAGAGAAGCCAGTTAAACCTCGTCTAAAGGTAACTTTGCTTCTCTAAGCATTCAAAATATTAAATTAACTGGTCTTTTCCGACCTGTATATATTATACCACATTGTTTTCTGAAAGTACATAGGCAAAATAAACTTTTTTCCTTATTTTTCCGACTATTTTCTTGAGGTCCTTTTTATATATAATCCTCAGATTAACCAGATTGACCCCAGATTGATTTTAATGGATTAACCTATATTTTATATATCCTATTCCTAAAAGTCAATTCTGGATTATCTGGGAACTTCTGATGATATCTCTTAAATAAACAGTAATAGAATAGTATAAAGTTGTTTTGATTATCTGTAAAATACAAAGAAATTTAAGGGCAAATAAACCGAAACTCATTTGTTCAGTTTTGCATTGTGCAGTATGAGAGATAATTGTCATAAAAGCCTTTAACTGCAATACTTTGTTAACCTTTTCTACCTTGCAAAAAGTGAAACTCAATGCTGTGTTTTTGCTATGTTGCTTGTGATGTCAGTATTACGCTTGCTGAACAAACAAGCACAATCTATTAAAAAAGAAAAACGATCATAAAATAGAAAAATCGCATTAGGCCGGTTATGTATACAGCCCGGAGGGAACCAATCCTCCGGGCTGATAGAAAATGGCAGGGGCTAGGCAATGATTTCGGCGGTACTGCCGCCGTCCCGATTTTTGGTGACGAGGATTTGCTTGTCAATTCGTTCCTTTAGCTCTGCCACATGGGAGATGATGCCCACCAGGCGGTTGCCCTCTGTCAGGCTGGCCAGGGTGTTGTAGGCCTTGCTCAGGGCCTCCGGGTCCAGGGAGCCGAAGCCCTCGTCTACAAACAGGGTATCCAGCCGGATGCCGGTGGACATCTGCACCTGGTCAGACAGGCCCAGGGCCAGAGCCAAGGAGGCCAAGAAGGATTCGCCGCCGGAGAGGGTGTTGACGCTGCGCTCCGAGGCGTTGATGTGGTCGATAATGTCCAGCTCCAAGCCGGCCTGGCTTTTCAGATTGTCAGCCACGGCCCGGCGCTTTAGGTCATATTGTCCGCCGGACATTTTTTCCAGGCGGATATTCGCCCGCAGCAGGATTTGGTCGAAGAAGGCCCCCTGGATATAGGTTTCCAGCTCGATTTTTTGCTTGCCGCTGACGGTGCCGTTGGCGGTGTCGGAAAGAGCCTTCATCCAGGCGTAACGCTGCTCCAATTTTGCCAGCGCAGAAACACTGTCTGCAATATTCCCCTCTGCCTTTTTGTTGGAGACAATGCGGTAATTCACAGCCTCCTGCGCTTGGTGAATTTTTTCCTGCTGCTGTGCCAGATAATCCCTTTGCTTGGTCAGCGCTTCCGTATCCCATTCGGGCTGGGCGGCAAGCTGCTCTCTCAGCTGTGCAATGGCAGCTTGGGCATTGGACAATGCTTCCTTCCACTTGTGATAGTCTTCATCTGCCTTCTTTAGTGCTCCCTCCAACGTATCCAGCTCCTGCTGACCGACCTTCTGCTGGTGCATTGCAGTCTCCTTGTCCGGGAAGGGCAGCTTGCTGTGCAAGTCGGCAAGCTGCTGCCCCAAAGTGCCAATTTCGCTGTTCCGAAGCTCAATCTGCATACCGGCCTCTGTGAATGCGTCCTTGGCTTTCTGATGCTCGTCTTCCTTGTGAGGAATCAGCCCATCCAGTTCCTTTTTCCGGCGGAGGCTTTTTTCGGTTTTAGCAAGTTCATTTTCTAGCCCTTCTATTTCAGCCTGAAGCCCAGATGCTTTTTCCTGAGCGGCAGCGGGGGCATCCTGAAAAGAGGTGCCGGGAAGCAGGGATGCAATATCCGAGAGCACACCCGCTTCCTTGGTGGAAACAATACCGTTTTGTATATTTGCCTTTCCGCTGGCGGAACCCACCTCCGCATTCGCTTTTTCGTATTTTTCCTTCGCCCTTTTAACATCTGCCTCGGTGGGGGCGTTTTCGGACAGCACGGCAAGGCTGGGGTGATGCATGGAGCCGCAGACAGGGCAGGGAATCCCCTCTGCCAATGTGCTTGCCATGATACCGGCCTGCTCCCGGAGAAATGCGGTGTTCTTATCGTTATATGCCTGCAAAAGGCAGTTGGCGGTATCCAACGCAGTTTCAAAAGCAGCTTGCAGCTTGCCAAGGGCATTCTTCTCGGCGGCAAGGTTATCTATGTGGGAAAGCAGCGTGGTGAACCTTGCCTTCCGGTCTGCCGCCTGCTGCTTCTGGGCGGAGAGCTGCGCTTTTTGCGCTTCTGTATCGGAGAGGCTCTCTTGCTCGCTTTTTAGGTTCTTAATCTCATTTGCCAGGGTGCTCTGATTCTGCTGTGCGGTTTTCTGGTCTTGTTCCGCCTTGGCAAGGCCATTTTTCGCTGCTTTCAGATTGGCTTCCAGCTGCCCCAGGCTGTCATATTCCGGAAACTGCTGCCTCCAGACTGCAAGCTGTTCTTTCAGCTCCTCTCGTCTGGGCTCCGTGCCCTTGGCGGCGTTCCATGCGGCTTCGGCTTCCCTTAGCCGGGCGGACAGGCCAGGCTCCCTTTCCTGCTGTGCAGCAAGCCGCTGCTCCGTATCCTGCCGGTTTTGGGCTTTGGTCAGCTGCATCTTAACTGTGTCCAGATCTTTTTCCACGGTGGACAGCTGGGCTCCCAGCTTTTCCGACACCTCGGCATCCTCTTTCAGAACCGCTTCCAGCACCTCCTGGAATTCCGCCATGGGCATTTGCCCATCTTTTGCTTTTGCTACATCAGGGAAGTGCACGGAATCCTCGCTACAGGTGACACCCTGCACATATTGCCGGATACTGCGGGCGGCATCACTTGTCTCCCGCCCCACCTGGGCGGCTTTGTCCTTTAGCTTGCTTTGCAGCAGCACATAGAAGCCTGTGCCAAAGATGTCCCGGAAAATCTTCTGCCGTTCTTCGGTACCGGCCTGGAGCAGCTTCCGAAAATCTCCCTGGGAGATCATGGCAATTTGGGAGAACTGCTCCCGATTCAGGCCAATGATATCCCGGATTGCCTGGTTTACGTCCTTTAGCCTGGTGATGCTGTGCCCATCCGGATAGAGAAGCTCTGCGGTGGCCGCCTGGGCGGTCAGGCCGGTGCCCCGGCTTTTGGCGCGGGTATAGCTGGGGACACGCTTTACGGTATAGGTGCTGTCCTTGTGGTGGAAGGTCAGCTCCACATAGGTGGGGGCATCGGCAGAGGCGTATTTGGAGCGCAGCATGGCAGGCTCCCGGCTGTCGCCGCTGGCCTCTCCGAAGAGGGCATAGGTAATGGCATCGAAGATGGTGGTCTTTCCCGAACCGGTGTCCCCGGTAATCAGATAGAGGCCGCTGGTACCCAGTCGGGAAAAATCCAGCTCCTGAATACCCGCATAGGGGCCGAAGCCTGCAAGGGTCAGTTTCAAAGGTCTCATTGGTTTTCCTCCCCAAGGGTATCCATCAATTCCAGCAGGAAGCCACGCTGTACGTCGCTCATGGGCTGATTGTTCTGCTTTTGGTACAGCTCATCGAACAGCTCCAGGGGGGACTTTCGTTTCACGTCCTGGGCGCAGTTTACCACCTGGGTGGTTCTGGTGCGGGTGTTGTCATAGCTGAGCTGTATCAGATTGGGGTAGATTACCCGCAGTCTGCTGCTGGCCTCCGGAATGTCCTCTTCGTCAGTGAGGAGGATGTGCAGATAGTCGTCGGTGGCGGTGCCCTCGTAATAGGCCTTGTCTGTCAGCTCTCCAAAGCTGCCCCGAATTTCCCGAAGGTCGTGCTTAGGGCTCAGGGGGACAAGGGTTACATGCACTTCCCCCTTTTCTCCCAGCTCCACAACGGTGACGCTTTTGTGGTGCCCCGCCTCGGAGAAGGAGTATTTCAGGGGGGTTCCGCAGTAGCGGATACGGTTGGAGCCAATGTTCTGGGGGCTGTGGATGTGCCCCAGGGCCACATAGTCAAAGTCTGCAAACACGGAGGCATCCACATTGTCCGTGCCCCCCACGGAGATTTCCTCGGAGTCGCAGGTGGCGGCGCCGGTGACAAACTGATGGGTCAGGAGGACGTTGCGTGCCCCCTTATCCAGGCGCATGTGGGCAACGGCGACGGCACAGGCATCCGTATAGGTCTCTATGGTCTCCTCCGGGAACAGCTGCCGCAGCTGCACCGGCTTCAGGAAGGGCAGCAGCCAAAAATGTACGGCACCAAAGCAGTCCTCCAGGGTGACCGGGGAAAGATTGCCACGGTACACCGGGGAAATGTGGATGCCGCTGGATTGCAGCAGCCGGTTGCCGAAGGCCAGCCGCTCAGCGCTGTCGTGGTTGCCGCTGATGAGGAAGGTATGGAGCTTGCGCTTTGCCAGGCGGCAGAGAAAATCGTCAAACAGCGTGACAGCCTCGGCGGAGGGGATACTTTTGTCGTACACATCTCCGGAAATCAGCACGGCCTCCGGCTGCTCCGCATCGATAATTTGTAATATTTGCAGCAGGATGTATTCCTGGTCCTTCAGCATGGAGATTTCGTTGAGCCGCTTGCCCAGGTGCAAGTCGGACAGGTGGATGAATTTCATAGGCAGTCTCCCTTGATTATTTGGAAGAAAATAGGCCATTTCGTGTGACACGAAGTGGAATCCCCTCCATTGTAGCCCCTGAAATGGAGAAAAGCAATACACATGCAGGATTTTTGCAGAGTGCCTGTAGTCCCTGCGTGCCGCCAAAAGGGGGCAGGGCTTCCCTAGAGCAAACCGGAGCCCCCAAAAGTCGGAGGCTCCGGTTTGGCTGTATTAAATTCCTGCTTCTTTCATTTCCTTGGCGGTAATCTCCACCAGCTCCATGCAGCGCTTCTTCTTATTGCCAAAGGCACCGCTTACGCTGCTCCAGCCATCGGTCAGGCTATCAAGCATGGCATTCTTTGCCACATTTCCCAGCCCGGCTACCTCTGCACTTCGCATGACGGTGAACTTCCCCTTTGCTCCTGTAATCCACACCTGGTTGTTGCGGTCAACCGGCGGGAAAACGATTACGGAGCCAATGCCGTGCTTTGTAAGCTGAGGAACGCCCGCTTCGAATTTGACATTTTGCATTGCCTCCAGAAGCTCTGCCAGAGAAGCATAGTTCCCCTTCAATTCCAGCTTGACGTTTTTTACGCCCAGCATCTCACCAATACCCATATCAGTGCCTCCTTTTTGTATTTTTCACCCTTGGATACAGGGTGATTTTTCACATTATAGCATAGGGAAAAGGAAAATAAAAGAAGAAAATACACATTTCTCCCAATACCATGGGACACATTTGAAACATTTTCACCCACTATGAGAAAAATGGACTGCCTGGGGAGTGGAAAAATTCGTATGGACAGCTGGGAGGGAGGCGCAGGGAGTTCTCTGATGGGAGCGCTGCATACTGCCCACCAAAATTTACTGCTCTGTGGGGAAAACCAGCCTGTCCAGTCGGAATATCCGTGGGAAATGGAGAATAGGGTAGTGCTGAGGTGAAGATGTATATTTGCAAGCGTCTGGCTGCTGCTCAGTGGCCTGTTCTACTCCCTGCAGCTCCACTCCGGCTCTTTCCCTAAATCCCCTGCCCCCCGAAAGAACACCACTACTTGGAACGCACCGCCCAAGCCGACCTGGAGGCCAGAAACATCCTGATGAAGCCCGCAGCAACCCTGTGCGGCGGACGGATGGGGTGTACCTGTCTACGTACTGTGACCACAGCGCAAAAATTTGCTGGGTAAACTATGTCATATTGCACAGAAATAAAAGAAGTTTTAGGCGAAAAAGACGAATATTCGTTTCGATTGATGATTTCCGTTGCCTGTCTGGTGCAAAGGTGCTAAGCTAAAAGCACAACAAGGAGGGGGCTATTATGACAGAGCTGGAAATCATGCAGCGGGCAAAAATGTATATGGACAAATTGGCCCAGGGAATCGACCCAATTTCAGGGCAGGAGTTCCCCAATGATTCTGCGCTGAACAATGTTCGGTTGGCCAGGTGCTTTTTCTATGTTTCCGGGATATTGGATCAGGTCATTGCCAACGGCGGCAGGGTAATCTCGGGAGAGAAGAATTTCTATATCACCCAAGAGGAGATTTCCCGTTTGCAGCCTTCTCAGGAAGCGCTTCGAATTACCCAGTTTGCAGATCGAATTACGGATGGGGTCAATGATCCGGCCAGGAAGCGGCTGAAGGCGACCACGATCACAAATTGGTTGATAGAAAAAGGCTTCCTGGAAAAGCGAGTTGACGAAGCCGGAAAATCCAAGCGGCTGCCAACGGCGACAGGAGAGCAGCTGGGCCTGTATGTCCGTGAGATGCAGGGGAAGGCCGGGCCTTTTCAGGCGGTGTACTACGGGGCAAATGCACAGCAGTTTATTCTGGACCATCTGATGGACATCCTGCGGGAAGAACAATAGCGCAATAGATAAGGAGTAGAATATGAGGCTGTTACCGGTACATTCAAATCGGCAAGCAGAAAACCCTTGGCGCATTGAGTGAAGCGATTTTGAGTGCTTTCGAATTTGACGATGACCATTGCCATGCGTTCTTTATGGATGACCGGTATTGGAGCGATTTCTGTGCCTATTATTCCGACGATATGGATGAGGGCTGCCGGATATCCTACAAGATGCCACTTGGACGACTGGGACTGAAAAAAGGCGATAAATTTAAGTACTTGTTTGATTTTGGAGACGAATGGCGTTTCCAGTGCAGAGTGATGCAGGAATTGGAGGAGAAAACGAGAAACGCCCGTGTGATCAAAGTGGTTGGAGATCCCCCGGCCCAGTACCCGGGCTGGGATGACGAGGAGATGTAGTCAATGGCTGTATGATTGCATAACAGGGGAATTGCAGAATTTGAAATGGGGGATCTATATGTATCCACAAAATACTTGCCTGGAATCCGACTGGAAGCTGTTTCAAAAGCGTGTTCCCGTCTGGCAGGAGCGCTATGTGGGCAGGCTGATGGAGGAATATCGTGCAATCCTGGACTCGGAAGAATCGTCTTCGGAGAAATTTTGGGCGCTGGAAAAGCGGATTCGGCAGGATAAAAAATCCCTTGGCGTTATAGTCGATATGCGCAGAAGCACCGTGCAGGTTGAACTCTTGCAAATGCTGCTTCAAGGTGTGATCCAGCCCAGCGATTTGGAAGGTTTTAGCCAGGAACTGCGGGATAGCCTGACGTTTATAATGCAGATCTATAGTGGATAAGGCGAGTGAAAGGGAAACGGCCCCGGCAGGCGATTGTGACGCTTGCCGGGGTTTGCGCATTTTTGCGAATTACATCGAAAAACTTCCGCATATGCGTAATATCAAAAGTGGACCATTACAGTCCACGGTTGATTTTCCACCTGCTTTGGGGTAAAATTAAAACCGGGAAAAAGGACGATTACAAACCTTGCTTATGCGGCAACACGCACACAAGACCAATTTCATCGTGTAACGGTGTTTCCTGACCTGCAAAGATGGAGTTCCCCAGCCTCTCTACGTGGGTGCTCGATGCTATAGGGACGTTTTGTCTATTTTATGAATTTGCTCATTTAGAGATACTAATTAATGGGGTTGAATTTAATATGAAGTATTCTGTTAGAATAATTGTACTTACTACCATGCTCGTTCTGGCTCTGTCGGGCTGCCAATTCAGCAACTCCGGCTCACAAGCGACAACAGAACCTGGCGAGTTCGCTTTGGAGGAAACCTCTCCGAATCCTATGGATCAAAATGCAATTTCTTATGTGGGTGTGGATGGCTTTTTTGTGCCCTTATCCTGGGTTGTAGAGGGACACCAGCTGCTCAGCGGTGACATTGGCCCCGTCTCCATAGCATCGGAGAATCTACTTGGTGAAGCGCCTCCTGCGGAAAGTCTAACGCAGATAGAGGCACCGGAAGAAAGCGCATTGGGCCCGATTGCATCCAACGGAACGTGGAACTTTTTCCCGGATGCGGCGCAGTATCACACCTACGGACCGGATAGCCAGCCGGATGGGCAAGAATGGACGGATTATTTTGAAGAAAAATTGGCTGCGCTGGGATATGACGGCCCTGTACTGATCCGGCAGGCAGTCCGCTTTCAGGGCGCGTCTTCAGAAGTGGCGGTGGTCACTGCCAGCAATATCACAACAAACGGAGCACAGGCATTTTTAGAGGGTTCATCTATTTGCCAGACGGAAAAGCCCGCAAACAAAGTGCCGGGTTTGTATATACTTACAGCATTATTCGTCCAGGGACAAGAGCCATTGGAAGTGTATCACCAATATGAGGAGATTTCGCCATTTGTGGGGGCGGATTATCTTCCGTGGAACCGGGATACCGGCTTTATGCAATCGTTTTCGGCCTTCCAATTTGACGTTGAGGGGATTATGACGGCATATCCCATCTATATGGACATGACCGGGGAAGCACAGCTGCGGATCATGGAGAACCAGCCTGCCTTCCTGATTGCGGATATTAATGGGGATGGTGCGTCAGAGGTGATCGCTTGTATCAATGCCCCCAGTTCTCTTATGAGTTGGTGTAAGATATTTACGTTCACATCCGGTTTCGCAGAGGAGTATCTTCATATTTCTCTCAATTAAACCGGATCGCTGCTGAACCAATTTCAAAGAAGCATGGGATGCCCAATAAAAGCAAAAAATCTCGGTTAACGCAAGGTTTTCTTTGTCGTTGACCGGGATTTTATTGTGCTTTCATTTTGCCCATGAGACTTTTATAGGCCAATAAAACAGTCAGAACCAACCCCAGGCTGGTTCGGCAAGGAAGACCACGGAGAATTTGGCCTGTCCCCGTCGGAATATCCGTGGGAAATGGAGAATAGGGTAGTGCTGAGGTGAAGCAGATGCTTGCAAATGTCTGGCTGCTGCTGAGCAGCCTGTTTTATTCCCTCCAGCTTCATTCCGGCAGCTTCCCCCAGCCTCTCACCGAGGAGGAGGAACGCCACTACCTAACCCTCAGCGCCCAGGGCAACACCGAAGCCAGAAATATCCTGGTAGAACGCAACCTCCGCCTGGTGGCCCATATTATGAAGAAATACTACGCCCAGACGGCGGATCAGGAGGATTTGATTTCCATTGGCACCATTGGTCTTATCAAAGGAATCACCACCTTCGACCCCAGCAAGGGGGCTCGGTTGGCTACCTATGCGGCCCGGTGTGTGGAAAATGAAATCCTGATGCATTTCCGCTCCGGGCGGAAGAGTGCACAGGATGTGTCGCTGTCGGATTATATTGATACCGGGACGGATGGGGCGCCGCTGGCGCTTCAGGATGTGGTGAGCGAGGATACGGATTTGTTGGAGCAGGTGGCCAATCAGGAGGCGGTTGGGCAGCTGCGCCGGGCGGTGGCCACCTGCCTGACCGAGCAGGAGCGGCAGGTGATTCAGCTGCGGTATGGTCTGGGGACAGGGGAGCCTGTCTCTTATACACATCTGACGCTGCC
>ENA-OZAA01000474-OZAA01000474.1-human-gut-metagenome-genome-assembly--contig:-NODE-474-length-20877-cov-7.327826_pt1 | contig 20877 bp, 16 predicted proteins | sample MGYA00244204_ERZ653492 | MGnify/ENA primary metagenome ERZ653492 (study PRJEB26926, sample SAMN06164980) | human gut metagenome | biome: ENVO:00009003; feature: ENVO:2100002; material: ENVO:00002003... | reverse complement strand
GATGCTTTTTGGAGCTGCTGGGCGGATTCGAACCGCCGACCTCATCCTTACCAAGGATGCGCTCTACCGACTGAGCTACAGCAGCATATGGCGACCAAGATGGGGCTCGAACCCACGACCTCCAGCGTGACAGGCTGGCGTTCTAACCAACTGAACTACTTGGCCATGAAATTTGGTGGGAACAACTGGACTCGAACCAGTGACCCCCTGCTTGTAAGGCAGGTGCTCTAACCAGCTGAGCTATGCTCCCGTCCTTGCCGCCGGGGCACATCAGCACCGCAGCGACAAGAGAGATTATACTAAAAAGAGGCTGTTCTGTCAACACCAAATTTCAATTTTTTAACTAATTTTTTCGGGCATCGGCAATGAGCTGCTCCAGCTGCTGCCGGTCGAACTCATACACCGCATCGCAGAACTGGCACGTCATATGGCAGGAGCTCTGGTCCCGCAGGATGCCCTCCAGCTCATCGGCCCCCAGGGACAGCAGCGCCCGTTCTACCCGCTGGCGGCTGCAATAGCACTTGTACGACACCGGGCACGTCTCCAGAAGCTTCAGCTCAAAGTCGGACATCACCGCGCGCAGCAGATGCTCCGGGTCCGGGTCCCGGTCCAGGATGGCGGAAACGGGACCGGCGGCCATAATGCCGCCCTCTACCTTGGCAATGGTGTCCTCTCCCGCGCCGGGCATCAGCTGAATCAGATAGCCTCCGGCGGTCTTGACGCTGTGGTCCCGGTCCACCAGTACGCCCAGAGCACAGGCGGTGGGGATCTGTTCGGACTCCACAAAGTACCCGGCAATATCCTCGGCGATCTCGCCGCCCAGCAGGTCCACAGTGCCCACATAGGGTTCCTTCATGTGCAGATCCTTGATGACGGTGATGGTGCCCTCAGCGCCCACAGCACCGCCCACATCCAGCTTGCCGTCGTCCCGCAGGGGCAGATCCGCCTGAGGATTTGCCACATAGCCCCGGACGTTGCCCTGGGCGTCGGACACCGCCAGCACGGTACCCAGAGGCCCGCCGCCCTTGATCTGAAGGGTCAGGCTGGCGCCCTGGCCCTTCAGGGCGTTGCCCATCATGGATGCGCCGGCCAGTGCCCGGCCCAGGGCCGCCGTGGCCACAGGGCTGGTGTGGTGAATCTGCCGGGCCCGCTCGGTAATGCCGCGGCTGCAGATGGCCGCAGCCTGCACCAGGCCGTCGGTGGAAATTGCTCGGACAATATAATCACTCATACTCATATAACCTCTTTTATTTGCGAATGCACGTAAAATAAACCCGGTCCTCCCCGGGCACAGGGCGGCGCAGCTTGCCGTCGCCCCAGGTGCGGATTTCGGTGAAGCCCGCCTCCTCCAGCCACTGGGTCAGCTGCTCCACGGAATAGCCCCGCTGGCGGTGCAGCTCAAAGTTGCGGTCCCAGGACCCGTCCTCCGCCAGGGTAAACAGGTCCATATAATAGGTGCACAGCCCCCGCCGATACTCGGTGCGCCAGACGCAGTAGGTATCCTCCGTCTCGTCCAGAAACACCTGCCCGTCCAGAGCGGCCAGCCGCTCCGGCAGCCGCACATCAAAGGTCAGCAGCCCACCGGGACTGATGAACAGGTGCAGCCGCTGAAAGGTCCGCTGCACGTCCCGGGGATTTGTCAGATAGTTCAGGCTGTCCAGGCAGCAGATGGCGGCGTCCACGGTGCCGTACAGGTCCAGCCGGGGCATGGACTGGTGCAGAAACAGCGGCGGCACCTCTGCCGGAGCGTTTTTCTCCCGGGCGGCGGCCAGCATCTCCTGGGACCCGTCCACGGCAATGAGCTCATACCCCCGTCCGGCCAGCAGCCAGGTCATGGACCCGGTGCCGCAGGCCAGATCCAGCACCGTATGCACCGGGATACGGCTGCGGCGGAACAGCTTTTCCAGAAAGTCCGCCCGCTTTTCATAGCCCACGTCCCAGGTCAGCTCGTCATAGGCCCCGGCCAGCTGCTGGTAGCTGCTCATTTCTCCTCCTGCTCCTTCATGCGCTCCAGGACGTTCTCATACCCGCCTGCGCCGTTGAGCAGGGACCGGTTCACCCGGCTGATGGTGGCGCTGGACGCGCCGGTTTTTTCCAGAATATCGCTGTAGAGCATTCCGTCATTGAGCAGAGTGGCCACCTCATAGCGCTGCTCCATAGAGCGCAGCTCGGAGATGGTACACAGATCCTGGAAGAAGCTATAGCACTCCTCCTCGTTTTTCAGCGTCAGGATCGCCCGGTACAGCAGGTCGTTTTTCTCCTTCTGGGCAATTTTAGACTTTGCGGCTCTCACCATAATTGTTTTTCCTCCGTTTCCAAAAAACGCAGCGTTTGTTTTCCTACGAAAGTCATTTTACCATTTTAACCTATAAAAGTAAACCGTTTGCGGGAAAATTTTTGAAACTTTTTACGGTTTGTTCATATCTGCGGGTCTGCCTGACAAATTGGGACGGTATCGTTACCGACTCCCTTTGCGTTGTGTCCGCTTAAACCCCACCAACCTACCAGTCTGGCGGCAGTCATTTTTGCCCACCTGTCGACAATTCTCGATTCTCTGGCTATATTTTAGACTATTTCTCACGCCAATTTCGGTAAATTCGTCTGTTTTCGATTTCCTTCACGGGAAATCTTTACAGCGGCGGGGCATATCTTTATGAAACTTTTATGAACGAACGGCATTCATTGGCACCATTTTTACAAAATTTGTGCTATACTCTTTCCATAAACCAGAGCTGTCCGGGAGCTCTGAAGCATCACAAAAACGCTGTGAAGGAGTGTGTGTTTGTGGCAACATTTATCATCGGTCTTGTGATCCTGTTCGGCGGCGCTGCGCTGTACGGACGCTTCTGCGAGAAGGTTTTCGGACCCGACGACCGTCAGACCCCGGCCTATGCCAAGCAGGACGGCGTGGACTTCATCCCCATGCAGGGCTGGAAAAACAGCCTGATCAACCTGCTGAACATCGCCGGCACCGGCCCCATCCTGGGGCCCATCCAGGGCATTCTGTTCGGGCCCATCGCATTTATCACCATCCCCATCGGCAACGTCATCGGCGGCGCCATGCACGACTATTTCTCCGGCATGATCTGTCTGCGCGACGGCGGCACCCAGATGCCCCAGATGATCAAGCGCTATTCCAATAAGGGCATTTTCAACGTATACAATGTGTTCTGCTGCCTGCTTCTGTTGCTGGTGGGCGCTGTGTTCGTTTATACCCCCGGCGACATTGCCGCCACCTCCGTATTCGGCTTCGACGGCAAGCCTACCTCCATCTCCACCTGGATCATTTACGGCGTGATCTTCCTGTATTACCTGATCGCCACCGTGTTCCCCATCGACGCCATCATCGGCCGCATTTACCCCATCTTCGGCGCGATCCTGCTGTTCTCCGCTGTGGGTGTGTTCATCGGCATGTTCGTCAAGGGCTATCCTCTGCTGAACGTGTGGGACGACTGGTCCTCTCCCATCCTGCAGCTCACCGGTGCTGACGGCGCGGTCAAGAGCTTTACCTATGCCGACTACTTCAAGGGCGGCCACTTCCTGCCGATCTTCTTCGTCACTGTGGCCTGCGGCATTCTGTCCGGCTTCCACTCCACCCAGACGGCTATCATCTCCCGCACGGTGAAGAACGAGCGTCAGGGCCGCATGACCTTCTACAACATGATGATCCTGGAGGGCTTCATTGCTATGGTATGGGCCGCCGGCGCTATGGGCGTGTACAATCTGGCTCTGCAGGAGCCCAACGCCTCCCTGGCCACCGGCACCATCGGCGTGGTGTGCAAGGATATCCTGGGCCCCGTGGGCGGCATCATCGCCCTGGTCGGCGTCATTGTTCTGCCCATCACCTCCGGCGATACCGCTCTGCGTGCTCTGCGCCTGTCCCTGGCGGAGACGTTCCACCTGGACCAGTCCACCAACGGCAAGCGTATGCGTCTGGCCATCCCTGTGTTTGTCCTGGCTGCCGGCATCATCGTGTTCGCCAAGTTCAACAAGGACGGCTTCAACATTCTGTGGCGTTACTTCGCATGGTCCAACCAGACCCTGTCTCTGTTCGCCTTCCTGTGCATCACGGTGTGGATGTTTGAAAACGGCAAGGGCAAGTTTGCGTGGATGCCGCTGATTCCCGGCGCGTTCTACGCCTTCATCTGCTCCACCTACATCGCCAATGCCCACATCGGCTTCAACATCCCCTGGACCGCCTCCTACATCATCGGCGTGGTGTTCGCCATCGCCTATGTGGTGGCTCTGTGCCTGTATGGCAGAAAGCGCGGCGCGGCTGTGAAGCTGAAAATGAACAAGTAAACGGAGATAATTCCGGTTTTCGACAGACTGACGGCGGGGCCCCGGAAGGGCCCCGCCGTCAGCTTGTCAAAAATCCTTTTTGACAAGCTGAAAAGCATTTTCAAAACTTTCATAAAAGTTCTGAAAATGCGGTGATTGAAAACGAAAGACACCCCTGATGGGTTTCTTTCGTAACGATCTTCCTTTCCGAAGACGGATGCAATCCTACTTTCTTGACAGGCTCACGGCGGGGCCCCGGAAGGGCCCCGCCGTTTCTTTGCGACAAGATGGGGAGCGTATTCAAAAAAAGGGACGGGGCCCTTGCGGACCCCGTCCCTTGCCTATGGTGTCACAGCCCCTGCAGGGCCCGCCGGTCAGCAGCCGCAGCCGCAGCCGTTGTTGTTGCTGTTATTGCCGCACCCGCAGCCCCAGCTGCCGCAATTGCCGCACAGCAGGAACAGGATGATGATGGCGATGATGATCCACCAGCAGCAGGAAGAACCCTGATTGCACATATTTATTAGCCTCCTATGAAGAATATGGACCCATGGTGGGGTCTCATTCCCATAGTATGCCGGGGCCGGGAAAAGGTGCGCTCAGCCGCGGGAAATGCGGTAGCTCAGCGTCAGCAGCGTGTCCACGAAGTGGACATCCTCGAAAAACACGCCGGGCACGTCGGTGGACAGCTCCACATTGGTGAAGTTCCAGAAGCCCCGGATGCCCAGGCCGATCAACTGATCCGCCAGGGGCTGGGCCACATTCTGCGGTACCGTCAGCACCGCCACGTTGGGCTGATACCGGGCTACATAGTCCGCCAGCTGATCCATAGCGCGGATGGTAACGCCCCGGATCTGGGTGTCGATCAGCGCCGGGGACACGTCAAAGGCGGAGTCCACCTGGAAGCCCACCTTTTCAAAATCGAAGTTCTGGAGCAGAGCGTGACCCAGATGGCCCGCGCCGATGATGATAAGCCGGTGGCCGTTGTCAATGCCCAGGATGTGACCGATCTCGGCCCGCAGCTCGGCTACGTTGTAGCCATACCCCTGCTGGCCGAACTCGCCGAAGCAGCTGAGATCCTGCCGGATCTGGGAGGCGGTGATGTCCATCTTGCTCCCCAGCGAGCTGGAGGAGATGCGCACCACGCCCTTGTTATACAGGTCATCCAGATACCGGTAGTACCGGGGCAGCCGATGGATGACGGCGTCAGAAATCTTTTGCTTTTTCATGATAATCTTCCTCTTTATACCGGGTTGTCCGGCAGATATAACCCTCCTCTGCCGGACGCCCTCCACAAAACTCACTGATATTGTACAACAAACAGACCCACTTGTCAACTTTTTTAACAATCTTTCTGAAAAATTTTTCTTTACAACCGAGGAAAAACCTGCTATAATTCATGAGTCGGGATGAAATCGACATGCATGCGCCCGTAGCTCAGCTGGATAGAGCGTTAGACTCCGACTCTAAAGGCCGCTGGTTCGAATCCAGTCGGGCGTACCAAGATGTGTTGATGAGAGATGCAACACAGAAAACGCCGCACGAAAGTGCGGCGTTTTCGCATCCTTATAGGCTTTTTTGTGGCGAAAAAGTTAGAAAAAGCGAGCTTTTCTAAAAAAACAGTTTTTCCACGCGAGAGGCGACATTTCAGAGATGCAGCAGAGCGCTCTTATGGACTGGTGTGACTCGAACACCGAGGCTAAGGCGCAGATCTTAAAAGTCCAACAAAAAGAAGTAAGCATGGCAGAGCAGGCGGCGAAGCGTCAGCAGATGTGGGACAGCCTGATGGCGTGTTCTGCAGGGTACACGGAATTTGATGATGAATTCGTCCGGCAGATCATCCAGAAGATCACGGTGGAGGATGCGGAAACCATCCGCATCCACTTTCGGGACTTGGACGTGGTGCTCGAACAGGAAGTGGAATGAATAGAAAAGGAGAAAGGAAATGGCAATTTTTATAACTGGTGATACGCACGGTGATTTCAGCAGGCTCCAGCCTGCGGCCTTCCATGAGCAACGTAACCTGACGAAAGACGATTGTCTCATCATCTGCGGGGACTTTGGCGGCGTCTGGAATGGCAGTGATACGGAGCAGCGATGGCTGGATTGGCTGGAGGATAGGCCGTTTACCACGCTGTTCGTAAGCGGGAATCATGAAAATTTCGATTTGCTCCGCAGCTACCCAATCAGCCAATGGCACGGCGGCTTGGTGCAGGCCATTCGCCCCAGTGTCCTGCACCTGATGCGGGGCCAGCTTTATGACATCTGCGGAAAGCGGATTTTCACCATGGGTGGGGCCAGTAGCCATGACATCCGGGAAGGTATTCTGGAGCCGGATGATCCGGACTATGAGCGAAAGCTGCGGCAGCTCAACGCCGCAGGCGCGCTGTTCCGTGTCAACCACAGGTCGTGGTGGAAAGAGGAACTGCCCAGCGAGGATGAATACCGAACCGCAAGAGCAACGCTGGACGAGGTGAGATGGGATGTGGACTATATCATAACCCACTGCTGCCCCAGCAACATCCAGGATATATTCGGTGGCGGACGGTACCAGCGGGATGCCCTGACGGACTTTTTCGATGAAGTTCGGGAACGCTGCCGTTTCAAATACTGGTTCTTCGGACACTACCATGAAAACGTGGTGACGGAGAAGAAATTTGTGAGGCTGCATGAGCAAATCATGCGGCTGAAATAACGAATGGAGGCACACCGAACGATTGATCGGTGTGCCTCTATTTGCTATTTTAGCTGTAATCTGCACCAGGAAAAAGCATCGCAGTAATGCCATCAATATATGATTTTGTCTCGCTTGTAAAGCACATTGCAGATATTCCGTGCTGTCTTTTATTATCGACTAATTTCAGCAACACAAATAAGATAATATAATGCGTGGCGAAACATATTTTTTCGTAACGCCTTTTGAACACACATGTTTTATACAAATTTTGTCGTAATACGCAAAAAAATGTTGCATTTTAGTTAAGAGGTGCTATAATGAGGACAAGCCTGATCGGTATGCTGAATGCGAAAGAAGTGATTGATGTGGAAATTAACAAAATTGGAATCGGTGGATTTAGAAATATCAGCAAAATAAATCTGTCATTTGAAAAGATTACTGCGTTAGTTGGACTGAACGGATATGGAAAGTCAAATATAATGGATGCAATCGATTTTGGATTTGATTTTATCCATTTCCCTCCACAAGGGAAAACTGCTCTCATGAGTTCTAAAAACAGTATTCCACTTTTAAGGGCAAATGCTGGCAAGAACTTTGAATTTGAAGTAGAACTCAAACTTACTTCTCGGAATGATGATTATTTTATTATTTATGGTTACTCTTTTGCGTGGGAAGTAGAGTCGCATCGCGCCAAGATCATATATGAAAACTTACGTATCCGAAAGGACGAAAAGAATCAAAAGTTCAGCACATTTATCAGCAGGAATGAAACAGGTGCGTGCTATAAAAGTTCGATATCTAGTAGATGTGACAAAAAAATTAAAATTGAAGACAATGGACTGGTTATTAATAAGTTGCTAGCAATTGACGACCTATATTACGAAGACATCATTCAACAGATTAATAACATTCAATTTTTTGTTGAGAGACACCTTGACGCCAGCCAATCGTTTGTGCCAGCCCCCTTTGTTATCAAAGGATTTCAAGAATTGGAACTTCAAGGAATCAGTAGCATACCCCGAGCGATTTTTTTCTTAAAGAGAGACTATCCCAACAAATATGAGCTGCTGATTAATGCTTTTACACAGCTGTTTCCGGATATTGCTAATATTAATGTTCAAGAAATTAAACTTAACAGCAGTATCCAAAGTGCTCCAGTGAAGCTTTCTGAAGATTCGCCTATTATTTTTTCTGATAGCATTTATACGATGAGCATAATGGATGAGAGACTGCTTCAACCTGTAGGATTTGAACATTTATCAGATGGTACGAAGCGCGTGTTTTTAATGTTGACATTCGCAGTAATTGCGGATATTAAGCATTTATCGGTAATTGCGATTGAAGAACCGGAAAATTCAATTCATCCTAGCCTATTTCAAAGTTATCTGGATGTGATAAGCCAACTTGTTCAAGATTGCAAGATCATTATAACAAGTCATTCGCCTTATGTAGTTCAGTATTTGGAACCGCATAATATTTACATTGGCATGTCTAATAAAACGGGTGAAGTAGATTTCAAGAGAATTGCTCCCACGAAGGTAAATAGTCTCTACCGTGATGCTGCTGAGTATGATAGGTCTGTTGGTGACTATATCTTCAATTTGATTTCTTCTTCTGATTCTGATGAATACCTGAAGGAGTATCTTGAAGGTGTCAAATAGAAAGATAGTTGCTCTTTTTGTGGAGGGAGCCACTGAAATAGAGTTTTACAAAGCCATTATAAAGTATTCTCGTGATTCTATGGGGATGCCTTTTAGTTGCATATTTGAGTGGATCGATATGGGCGGCATAGGAAATTATAAGAAAGATGCACTCAGAAAATTTAACTTGTTACGAAAAAAGTATCCCCATGATGATATTTATGCACTTCTTTGTATTGACACAGATGTTTTCCAGTTTTCAAAAAAGCCTCCGGTTGATAGGCGTGCAGTCAAAACAGCAATACAAGAAGCAGGTGCAAAAAAGGTATATTATATAGAGGCTGAACACTCAATTGAAGATTGGTTTTTGGCGGACTTTGATGGTGTTATCTCATATTTAGGCTTGCCGAAGAGCACTAAACGTCCAAAAGGAATGGGGCAGGAAGTTTTAAAAAAACTTTTCAAGGATGCTAAGAAAATTTATGTAAAAGGTCACAATACGGGAGAGTTTATTAAAAATTTAGATATAGGAAAAATAATGACAGCTTATTGTAATCAACTAAAGACATTATGCCGTATTGCTGAACTTAACTGCAAATATGTTTGCAAGAAATAATTTGAATGCCCCACCTTGTTCGAACAAGTTGATGAGATTTGCGAATTGAGGGGGGATGCTCCGAAAGCCTGACATAGAGGATGATATGAGACCAAAGCTGCTGAGCCGCCTAAAAATTGATGGCACCGGGCAAGATATTACAATTGAATCTTTTCTGTAAACACCCGACAAAATATTTTCCCCCTGCTTATGGCAGGGGGAAAATATTTTATTCAATTGTTTCCACCGGTAATGGGTTCATGTTTCCCACCCACTGGTGTAAAAACGCGGAAGCTTGGTTTCGATTCAGATTGTCGTGGATTTTTTGGTTATAGTAATTTCTTAGGCATCTGTAGCAAGACGAGTCGCAATCGCAGTTGTCTACAACGGAAATTGCTTTTGCGAGAACTCGTTGGAATGCTTGCCCGTCCGCTGTCACAATTCTGCGAACATGGCCTGCGCCACCAGCAACTGCATCATATAGAACAACAGAAAAGATCATACACCCATCCACAGATGTGTAGAACAAACATCCTTTGATGTCGGTGCGCTCTATCCCCATCTCGCGGGACAATCCCTCTAACAGGGCATAGAGCACTGACAGCATCACATTTATATCTGCCGCCTCTTGTGTCACAAAGGTAATTTTTGCCACATCTGTCTTGAAATCATGCGACAAACGGTATTCTGCCGAGTTGCCCTCTTTATTAACACAACGGTATCCTCTGGAGTTCTTGTGCTCAAGGGGGATTCCGGTTTCGCTTGCATATCCGCAAGCAGGACAAACTTTATAATCAGTCTGGCCAATGACTACGAGAGAGTCATTTGAAGTAGATTCAATTTGCAAAGCTTGACCGTTTACTTCAAATATTTGCTTGGCGATTAGATTACGATGCGGGTCTCCGATATAGTAATCGTCTGTCTTAAAATCGTGTTCGGGGCGGTGCATAGGAACAGGCCGGGCTTCTTTTTCTGCACAGAACCCCATGCGCGGTTCCAACGTTTTTCTCCAAGACAGGCGTTTGATGGGAGTATGGCAGGAAACGCATTCGCGACCGCTGCCAGCAACAGGATCTTTAGTGAAGTTTGGCTGGCCGCAAGTAGGACACTTGGGGCAGTAGAAGCCTTTCTCCCATGCGGCGTCTGCATTTTTGCCCGGCATTTTGCGAATATAGCGGCTGACATACATTTTGCCATCTGCGACGACCTCTGCACCGGGAGCGTACTCTGCGATGGCCATTTGTAGATCTCTGGCTAATTGCAAAGCCTTTCCTCGCCCCACAGCGTTGATATCCGGAATCAACTCAACAGTATCCACGGGGAAACCGTACTTGGGAAGTACATTATTGCGAACCAAAAAACCGATAAGACTCTTTTTCCCAGCGTTGTCATCCTTGCTGCACCTGAAATTTCTAAGGGTGCGGCTCCAGACACCGGCAGCTTCATCGTCGTGCCTGCGGCGGCAAGCCAACAGTTCCTTTTCCATTTCCGCTACTGTTCCGCGGAAATCCTGTACGGCGATTTCAAGAACACCATTCTCTCCGCAAAGTCGATTTATCCAACCGAAATCAGCAATCCCAAGTCGCTGATGCATTTTTGTTGGAATCGAGCGCAGTAAGAGTTGTCGGAGATTTTCCGGCTGTGTATTCAAGTACTCCTTCAGCAGCTCATAGCCGCCTTCATTCAACAAGACAGTTTGGTTATCACCCGCATAGACTTCCTTATGCTGTGCGAAGAAGGAACTCAGAGCTACAGCAAAAATATGGCGATTTAGTATCTTTTCGTTCTCAATTTCGAAAATTGGGGCTTTGATCTTTCCGCTGATCATGGCCGTCGGGTCGTCATAATATGTAAAGTCGTGAGAGGATAATTTCGCATAGGTCATAACAAATGCCGCAGAATGCTTTGCTCGACCGGCACGGCCTGCCCTCTGCACATAATTGGATGGGCTGGGCGGGACATCACGCATATACACGGTTTCCAGACTGCCCACATCAACACCCATTTCGAAAGTCGTAGAGCAGCTGAGCGCATTGATCTTCTTTTGTACGAAGGCTTCTTGATACCGTGTTTGCTGATCCTTTGCAAGTTGCGCCGTATGCTCCTTGATATATAACGGTTCAGAGTGACTGCTGCTATAAAGACGGGCGTAGTGGTTCATGGCAGAATCCTTTAGAGGATCACAGGGTTCCAACATTCCTGCGCATTTTACGGAAGCACAATGTTTTTTTACGTTATACGGTGTGACCCGACCACATTTCTTGCAACGGTAAAATTTCGCGCCCTCCGTTCCGCCGATGCAAATATCAAAATCGTTCGCATCGAGTACAAATTCCTCCGTTTCCGCTTTGAACACATTAGTCCAATAATCTTCCAAAATGGCGTCCGCTTCATCATCGGAAATACCCAATGCCCGCGTCAGCCGCACGAGTCGACTGTTGGGATAATAATTCCCGTTGGGACGCTTTCGACCACGCCACCCGGAGATCCAGCTTTGCTTTGCGGAGTCTCCTGTACGCAGCAATACCAACTTCTTTGCCGAGGGCGTAAAGAAAATATACTCGCGTTCAGCGGCTGTCAGCGTATACTCCTTTCCTGCATCGATGGCACCGGAGAATACTGCGTCCTGTGTCAGAAGTTCGAGCAGGGCAATGGCGTCCTGTGGTGAGAGGTTATACGGGTCGCCCTGAAACGCCGTAGCTACCTGAGCGTTTCGCCTGTATGCAAAAGAAAGTACACCCATTGACACAAGGCTGGTGCCGCGGCGGGCATTGAACATTTCATTCAGAATCGCCACCCACGCATTACTGCGGCTCGCAGCAGATAACTTACCCACATCTTGATTTTCGCCAGCATCCCACTCGGCAAAAGATCTGTTGTTTTCAAAATAGCGGCTGAGTTCATCGACGAATTGAAATACGCTTACTTTTTCTATGCCGCTATTGCGATATTTCTCCGCAATGTGCCAAATACCTCGTCTACGCAAAAATTCATCATAGGAACGCTCCATGTAGGAGGCGAAAAACGCCGCTTCACTTCGGCTGTCAGAGAAGCAAAGAAACTGCCGCATCAGCTTTTTACGTATTTGCTGTGGTTGCGCTGTGGCAGCGAAGATGCTGCGCCGACCAGAATTTTGATTTTCCTTTAGTGCTGATGTTATGGTGACTTCCTCGTTGGGAAGTTGCTCGAAAAGCTCGGTTCCCAATACAGCGGTGGCTGCTTCGCTTCCCAAATAGAAGCGGCGGAACGAACCAAAGCCGCAGGCAGGGCATCTGGCAACATGGTTTTTGTGTTGTTCTATTTTGCGAAGCTTGCGATAGTTAGATTCGCTGTGTTCACATAGTGGCTTAAATTTTGTGTCTGCTTCCGTAGAGATAGCCCCGCAAACCGAGCAAATGACAAAATCGTTTGTGGCGTCATCTGCACAATCTTCTTCGTCAATCAGTACATCTTCTGCGCTGTCCTTAAGGTAGTAGAAGTCGGAAGGGTCGTCCAGCCCCTTCCGCGCTGATGGGTGTAAAGCTCCGCCTTCTTCTCTGCCGACAATAGCCATTCTTCCACAATCTGTGCAGACAGCGGCCTCGAATACCGCGGCATCGATTTTGTTGTTTTCGCTTGTAAACGAGTGCTTCCGATGTAAAAACAGGTGCTTCGGAGAAGCGAGTGTGATATATGCCCCCTCTAAGGCTCGCACAAAAAAGTGATAGCGGGGTTTGATCAGATTTGCGCCATCTTTTTCGGCGCGAGCACAGACTGCAATGAAGGATATGACCTGTTCATTTGTCATAGGGCATATTTCGGACAGGGCCTGACGTAGCTGTGCGACCGTAATTGGCTGGTGTGCGACCTTCCGAAGCAAAGCAAACAGCCGGGAATGCAAGAAAAGCGCATAGAGTTTTTCACCCTCGCTCCCTCCCGGAGCGAAGTCAGCGTGATAGCGGGCTAACGCGGAGGAAATATCAGGACTTCTTTGCAGTTCCTCAAAAAGTGCTGGTGCAAAGTCCAAAAAATCTTCCATGGCAGGTCGCTTTTCTGTGGAACGAATAATTCCAGAGCGTTGGAATGCAACACCACATAGCTTTTCAGCAAAGCTCAGGATATCACCATCTGCATCAGGCCCACCAAGTGTTGCACTTGTCAGAATGTATTGAACACTATCGGGTTCGCTGATCCTCGCCCGGAGTCGGCGCATCAGCAGGGAGGTCTCCATGCCTGTTGCACCTTTGTAGATGTGTGCTTCGTCTAAAACAATAAATTTTAACTTGGCACCGGAAAATACCGCGTCATCCTTTGGCCGCAGCATCATGTATTCCAGCATGGAATAGTTGGTTATAAGAATATGGGGAGGCCGCTCCTGCATGACCTCACGGGAGATGATTTCATTGGGAGCAGGGTCTATCGGCTCCCCAGCTTCATCGTGGTAGGTGCGGTGGTACTCTGCCAGCGCCTTGGACTGTGTATGCTCGGTATTGCCATTGTAAACACCGTAGCATATCTGGGGGTAATTCTTGAAAAGAGCGCGCATACGCTTCATCTGGTCATTGGCCAGCGCATTCATCGGATAAATGATGATCGCACGGACACCGGCGGAAAGAGTTCCGGCTTCCTGCTCCCGCAATAGATGATTGATGATGGGCAGCAAAAAACTCTCTGTTTTACCAGAACCTGTTCCTGTCGTAACGACCAGATTTTCCCCTTTGTCCGCTTTCAGCATGGCTGTTTCCTGATGCTGATAAAGAGGCCTGTCCAGCTTTAGCTCGCGCTCTTTTTCTGCAACAGGCTCCAGTCTTTCAAACAAGACACTCGCTTTTTGTGCTTGGATCAATTCCCGCAATGTATGCCCTGTTTCATAGGAGCCGCCAATATCAAGAAATGGCCCGCTGGCTACCATACCGTCCGTTTGCAACTCTTTCCGAAATTCTCGCTCATAGTCAGTGTCAGCCATATCAAATGTGGTCGTGATATAATCGATATAACTATCTTTGATTTCCTTAGAAGCCTTGATGGGATCAAACATATTGGTAGCCCTCTCTAATGCTGTACTTGAAATAGTCGGGTGTCTTTAATCGATGATGCTGTTCAGCTTTGCTCATATAAGTGGCCGGATTACGGTTGACTATTGTGGAAAAATCCTTATCAACATATACTGCATCCTCCGTTGTACACCGTAGGATCAGCAAGTATTCGTTGACAATCCAAACCTTAACAGGGTTGACCAATTCAAAGTCATTTGACGGCTTGGAGTTAAACGGGATGCGTCGCCCTGTACTGCTAATAAAGGATAGCGTTGCCGAATAGCACGGTGCGGGCATTGTTTCACCAGATGCGACAGTTGTCCCTTGGTAGTCCAAATTTGTCAGGATTCCGCATCCGTACTTCATAAGCAACGCTTTCAGGGTCTCTGTCTCAAAATCCCAGTAGAGCGCATCTCCTATAATAAGCTCTTTCCCGTCATAAAGCCATTCGAGTGGATTTCCAACGCAATATGAACCCTTGAAAATAAGTTCATTCATTCCGCCGGAAAACAGGCTTTTCTTTTTTAGGAAAACTTGATAAGAATAGTTTCCCAAGGCGTAGGAACTGGTGTTGGCAAGGGCGGTGCTTTCTGTTGATGTCGCATAAGTGTCGATACTTCCGCCGGGGCGTTGGACTTCGACTTGAAAGGTGCTTTCGGGATCGCCAACATAGTTGCCCTCCGGTTGCCAGTGCAGGGTGCTGTCAATTACTTCGATTGGCGGTGCAGCAAAGGTGGGCTTACAGGCGATGGTGGTAATTTTTCGGTTTATATGATTTCCAGCTATATTCTCCAGAGAAATCCACAGATCATACTCTGCCTGCGGCGCCGTTATCGCACGGAGCGTATTGCCAAGTTCGAAATAGGAAGGACTCACCTCTGGAACAGGGCTTATACCAAGCATGAGCTGTCCACTCCATCCCTCTGGCAACTCCAGCTTTACGAATTCGTCGTGCAGAATGGATTTGTGCCAAATCATACCCGGAATCTTGAATGCATTATGCCCCATCAACGCGCAGTGAACCAAAGGAATGTACAGTTCAAGCTGCCAAACCATTCCGGAAACGGGGACGATTATACTGTCAGAGGTATCTTCTAAGACCAGGGAATAATGGAACTGCTTGGCGGCAAAGGAAATATTGGCAGTTGCTTGTGATCCGTCTGCATAGTAGATGGGTGCGTTTAAAGTAACATTGAAATCTGCAAGAACTATGTAATTGAATTCATATTTTACCAAGTCAGTAGCAAGGTCGATTATACGGACACAGTGGCAAAGGCCATCATTTTCTGATGGAATTTCCAATTCATTTCCGCCATCACAGAAAGCATCTGCATTGTGACGCACTCCGTCGATGGAGAATTGGTATCGTATGCTTTTTTCTCCCTCGGGGAGAACGATAAAAAGCTGGAAGGGGGCAGGAAAAATATCGAAGGATACACCCTGATGTATTACTTGAGCAGAGACCGCTTTACGCAGGGAGGTATGATGGCGGAACTGTGCCGCAGTCGATGCGCATACGAAGATCTCTCGGCCATCAATGGCAGCTGATGACACCTCGTCCAAATTTATGCGATACAGTTGCCCCGGATATGGGTAGCTATATATTCCGTCTGTATCATCGGGAAAGGTTACTTCCTGCAAGTTGCTGGCAAACAAGTAAATTGTTCCACAGTGGGGAGTTCTTTCAGCCCCCGATGCATCCAATAAGATATATTGGCGATATAGCTTTTCAGCCGAATTATAGAGAAGTTCTCCGTCATAGTGGATCTCTACCCGTATAGCCGGTGTGTTTGAAAAATCATACGACATTTCCTCAAACGGAATGAAGCGACTTCTTGTTGTTAAGCACAATTCATCCCCAGTGACCGAAAGTTCAGCGTTATAGATACAAATTTCACTTTGGTAGATTTTAATTACAGGACGTTGCTGCGCTATCTTAGACAAGCGGATTTTAGGTATTGCTATGCCAACGGAGGAATGCTCCATCGTATATTGAGCATAGATGCGGTCTGTCGTCGTTGCAACATATTCTGTTTTCCGCTGCCGCTGTTCTCCCTGTGCCTGTACCCGTTCGGTACTGCTTTTCCTTTGATACCATTCGACGAGGATAGTGTCCCAATAATTTCGGTCGGGATCAATTAGGTCGGTGTTTTCATTCCGGAGAATCGCGTCCATCTTTTTTACGATGGAGTCACAGAGAACTGCCATATATCCGGGACGTTCCTTAAACAATGTCTGCAAACCGGAAAATATGGCATCTGCCCTTAATTGCAGTTCATCATTCTTGGCAACGCGGGAATCCCAACGCGCACGCATGCCTTTCGTAAATACTTTGTAGCTGATATCCTCCGTTACATATTGGAAATCTAAGTTTTTCACATAAAAATCAAATAGAATGGAGTAGAGAGATTCTATGCTTTGCTTTGGTGCCAGAGCATGGAGCAGCAGAGAGGTGTAATATCGCTGCGTTCCCTCAGGTGCGAAAAAACGCTTGTAGTGTGCCAGTGTAACTTTGATTGCACCTCTGAAATAATTATATAATCTATTGGCTGCGGCCTCAGAATTTTCCGGATTAAATCCGTATTGAAGGAAAATATAATTCCAAAGAGACCCGGAAGTCTCCTCATCTGCTAATTCTGAGGACCAACCCTTCAACAGGTTTATTGTTTCAAGTACGAGTACAGCGTCCTCTCTTACGGAAGTGCGTCCTCCATCTATCAACACTTTCTTGACGGTTTCGCTTGCGGATTGATAGAGCAGTGCGTCTTCCGCATCGGTCAACTGGTACTCTCCGGCTAATGGATAGGTTCGAAACACATAGTCGGCCAGTTCAAAGGCGGTAGGATCGGGAGAGAGTCCGCATTTATCTCCACTGTGCATATCGGGTTCGATATACCCTGTTTCTTTCCAAATAAAGCCTCTGCCGGTAAGCCATTGAACAGATGATACGCCAGTGCCTCTTGCGTATCTGCGGATTTCCACAAACAACGACAAATATACGCTAAGGCGAGCTTGTTCAGCAAATATCACCTTCTCCGGGAATGCCTTGTTCAATCGGTTCAGAAACTCTGCTTCGCTCATGCGCATAATATCCACCCACCTTACACATTAATCAAAGCACGAATGGGAGTTGTAATGTGTGGTATTTTATCAATTATAGCATAAAGATGTAACAATCTCAACCATGCAGTTTTGTGAGCTTCGATATATGTGTGCGGATGTGTGATTCAAATCTCCAAGATTTCCTGCAATCCCGCGCTGGCGGCCTTTTTGTTCTTGTCGAAGGCGTGGGTGTAGATGTCCAGCGTGGTGGAGGGCTGACTGTGGCCGAGGATGCCCGCTACCGTTGCTACATCCGCACCGCCTGCGATCATGAGGCTGGCGGCGGTGTGGCGGAGGGAATGGACGTTCAGCTCCTGCGGCAAGCAGTTCTTCTTGAGGATTAGCTTGAAGCGGTAGGTGAAGGTGGTGGGCGTCATGGGGAGCTGCGCTCCTTGACGGCGGAACAGGAAGTCATCGGCGGTCAGCTGCCGCTGGTCATAGGTTTCGGTGATATACCGACATTCTTTTTGGTACTCCCACAGGAGACTTTCCATCTCGGCGGAGAAGTACACATAGCGGTCACCTGCGCGGGTCTTGGGTTCTTTTACGAAGATCTCCTCGTCCGTCACCTTGACCGCGTTGCGGCAGATGTGGATGGAACGCTGCTCCCAATCAATGTCGCACCACTTCAATCCGCAGCACTCGCCCCGCCGCATTCCCGTGGCGATGATGAGCTTGAAGTAGGTTTCGTACTTGATGCTCTCGCCCTCCAGCGCGGCGATGATCCTCTGTGCCGTTTCCTCGTCCGCAATCTTCTTTTCACACTTGCGCCCGGCGTAGCGGTAGGTGCGCCACGCCGGATTATGCGAAAGAAAGCCACCCTCCACGGCATCAGAGAGGATGCTGCACAGCGTAGCATGCACGCCCTCAATGGTGTACTCGGAGAGTGGCTTTTTTGTGTCGGGACGGATGACTTTTCGCAGTTCTGCGTAGAAATTCCGGAAGTGCTCCGGCCGCAGCTCGGTGAGCTTGTAGTGACCCAGCGCCGGGAGAATACGCTCGATGTCCTGCCGGTCGCGGCGGATGGTGGACTTCGCCAGCTTGCCGGGCGCGATGTCCGTCAGCCACAGGTCGATGTATTTTGCCAGCGTGAGCTGCTGGACAGGCTGCGGCGTGTGGCGGCAGTCCCGCTCAAAGAGGACAGCCTGTTCGTTGAGCCACTTTTCAGCCTGCCTGGGCGTCAGCTCCTCCGGCGGGTGGACAGTTTTCTGCTGCTGTCTGATGCCGCTTGCCGTTGTAGTCATAGCCCATGGAGACCACGATGAGATAGCTGCTGCCGCGCTTGCGTATGCTTGCCATAAAAATGACCTCTCTTTCATTTATTCTCAGTACAGTTGAGGCTTATTTTGCAAGCACAACATACCGCAAGCGCGGCGGTAAAGCTATCACAATTTTCTTGGGAAAATGAATTTCTACGAAAGCAACAATCATGCGCTGTGCTGCTTCGGAGAACAGGCGGCGGCGAGATTGAAGATCTGCTCGCCGTCCGGACGGAGCATGGTGCGCATGGAGTCAGCCGCTTGCTCCTTCTGCGCCTGCTGGGGGTGGCAGTAGGTGCGCTCCAGAAAGCCGGTGTCCGAATGCCCCACGAGGTCTGCCACCGTCTGCTTGTCCACGCCGCAGTGCAGTAGCGAGGTCACGAAGTAGTGCCGCAGGGTGTGCAGGTGGTACTCCCGTGGAAAGCCAATGGAGGCATAGATCTTCCGCAGCCGCTTGGTGAAGGTGTCCGGGTGGATGAGCTGCCCCTGCTCGTCGGTGAAGAGGTAGGGACTGAGTTTGCGGCGCTGCTTGTCCGCCTCCATCTGCTTGCGGCGCTTGTAGGCGAGGAGGATGCCCCGCAGATCGGAGGAGAGATAGACTTCACGTCTCTTGCCGTTTTTTGTGGAGCCCTCCACAATGCCCTTGCCGGGAACGCTGCTGCGGGAGCGGCTGACGGTGAGCAGGAGACCGTTTTGCGTGCCGGTGAAGTCCGACCATTGCAGAGCGCACAGCTCGCCCCGGCGACAGCCGGTGTACATGGAGAGCAGATAGAACAGACGGTAGTGCCGCGGTTCCTTTGCCAGCGCGTCCAGCAGCTTTTCCACCTCACCTCGCGTGGGGATGCGCTGCACCGTGCGCTGCGGCGTGGGCAGGTCTAACATCCGCGCGGGATTTTTCTCGATGATCTCATTGCGCTTGGCATCGCTGAGCACGGCGGAGACCACGGAGAGGTACCGCTGCGCGGTGGATTCGTTGATGTGCTTTCCATGGTGCTTGCGCTTGCGCAGTGCGGAGAGCATATTTTCCAGTGCCATCGGTCGGAGCTTGTTGAGACGGATGCCGCCGATCATGGGATAGACCACCTCCAGCATCCGCCGGTACGCAGCGATGGTGCTGGGGGCGTATTTTGTCTGCCGGCTCAGCCAGCGGGAGGCGAATTCCTCAAAGGTCATCTCGCCGTCCTCGGTGTAGCCGGTCTTGAAGCTGCGCTCCAGCTCCTCGGCGGCGTGGGCGACATACTGCCCGATGCCGCGCTTGGGAACGCTGGGCGGGACTTGGATGGTCTTCGCCTTGCTGATTTTTTTGCCGTCAGGCCGGTAGCCGTTGCTGACAGTGATCTTATATCGCCGCTCATCCAATTGCTTGATGCTTGCCATTTTTAGAATCCTCCCATGGTTTGCTGCTGTTTTTCTTGCACAGCCTGTTCATCCAATTTTTCTTTCACCGCCAGAGCCGCGCCTGCGGCGAAGCCAATCGCTGCACCGAAGTTTTCGGCGGCGATCTTCGCCTCCATGCGCCGCCGCTTTTCCTCGGCGTCCTCATCCTCGTCCAATAGCGCTCCTGCGGCAGCCAGTCCTGCCACGGCGGGGATCAGGGGAACAGGCTGCGGATCGCTACCACGCCATACCACCCGGCCATCGCCGCTGCGCCGATTACCAAAAGCAGCGCGATCCACTTGAGGGCCACCAGCAGGCTGAAATCCGGCAGCCACCGAATCCATTTGCAGGAATACTTCTCGCTCAGATTCCCAACCCGTTCCAGCAGCTTGCTCATCTCCGTCAGCGATCTCTGCATCTCTGCCAGAGACTTCTGCACCGGCGTCAGGTCGATGCGCGTTTTCAGCTCCGGCAGGATATTCCGAATTTCCTCCAGCTCCCAGTTTATTCCGTCCGCCTGCTTTGCCAGCTTGTTTATCGTCTGCGGCAGATCGCACTGGATCACGATGGGCTGCATCATCTGCGGCAGTGTATTTGCCGATGCGCTGTTCGGCTGATTCATCCGCTTTAATTCCTCCATCGGTTTCCGCTGCTCGATGGAATTTTCTTTGAACGAGTTTTGCACGTATTCTGAATTCATGCTCCATGGCCTCCTTGCAATACTTTTCTTCGTGTAGTTTGTTGTCACGGCACCTCATGCCGTCCGGCGTGGTGTAGGTGATGTACTTGCGCCCGTTCTCCCAGCGGACGGCGTAGCCCTCGGATGCCATCAGAGAAACGAAGGCGTCCTTGTCGGCGGCGTATTTCATGCACGCATCGATGGTGTTCATGAGCCGCAGCTTCCAGCTTTGGCCTTTCAGTGCCGTGTGGTATT
>ENA-OZAA01000472-OZAA01000472.1-human-gut-metagenome-genome-assembly--contig:-NODE-472-length-20935-cov-6.867337_pt1 | contig 20935 bp, 19 predicted proteins | sample MGYA00244204_ERZ653492 | MGnify/ENA primary metagenome ERZ653492 (study PRJEB26926, sample SAMN06164980) | human gut metagenome | biome: ENVO:00009003; feature: ENVO:2100002; material: ENVO:00002003... | reverse complement strand
CCCATGGTGGTGGGCGTGGGCATCGGCGGCACCTTCGACAAGGCGGCACTGCTGGCCAAGAAGGCCCTGATGCGCCCCCTGGATGTGCCCAACGCCGACCCCTTCTATGCGGATTTGGAGAAGGAAATGCTGGAGAAGGTCAATGCCCTGGGCATCGGCCCCCAGGGCTTCGGCGGCAGAACCACCGCCATTGGCCTGAACATCGAAACCATGCCCACCCATATTGCCGGAATGCCCTGCGCCATCAATATCAACTGCCACGTCACCCGGCACAAAACGGAGGTGCTGTAACATGGAACGACATATCACCCTCCCCCTGACCAAAGAGCTGGCACAGACGCTCCACGCCGGTGACACCGTATATCTCACCGGTACCATCTACACCTCCCGGGATGCCGGGCACAAGCGGATGTGTGAAGCCCTGGCCCGGGGTGAACAGCTGCCCTTCGACCCCAAGGACGCCACCATCTACTATGTAGGCCCCACCCCCGCCAAGCCCGGCCAGGTCATCGGCTCCGCAGGGCCCACCACCTCCGGCCGGATGGATGCCTATGCCCCCACCATGATGCGTGTAGGGGCCAGAGGCATGATTGGTAAGGGCGCACGGCTGCCAGAAGTGGTGCAGGCCATGAAGGAATGCAGCGGTGTCTACTTCGGAGCCATTGGCGGCGCCGGTGCTCTGCTGGCAAAGTGCATCAAAAAGTGCGAGCTGATTGCCTATGAGGATTTGGGGGCAGAGGCCCTGCGTAAGCTCTATGTAGAGGATATGCCCCTGTTTGTCATTATCGACTGCCAGGGCAACAATTTGTACGAGTCCGGGCGGGCAGACTATCTGCGCCACCGGCAGGAGGATAAGACATTATGACCGACTTACTGGAAGCCCTGATGATTCTCTGCTTCGGCCTGAGCTGGCCCATTTCCATCCGGAAATCCTGGGTCTCCCGGACCGCCAAGGGAAAGAGCCTATTTTTTGAGTTCTTTATCTGGATTGGCTATGTCTTTGGCATCATTCGCAAATTCATGCTCTGGAATGCGGCAACCTCTCCCCTGGATTGGCTGTTCTATCTCAGCTGGGCCTTCTATGTGTTGAACATTTTGGAAATCACCGTAGACATGGGGCTTTATTTCCGCAATCGGAATCTGGATAAGGCCGCCGAGGCAAAATAAGCAGCACCGTATGCTGTTACGGCAGCAGCCCGAAATAAATGCGCACAGGGAGTATACCAAAACTCCGCTGTGCGCATTTTTCATATTCTTTTCAGCTTGTTCTCTATGCGAAGCATGGCCTCGATGTGCATAATCCAGTGTCGGCTCAGGGGCATTTTCACCAGGCCGCATACATCCTTGCCGCACCAGTAATCCACCAGCCAGGCAGCGCTTTCGTCTGCGCTGACACAGCCGGAATTTTCCAGCCGGGTTCGTTCTGCCTCTCCCATTTTTCGCTTGGACTCCCGGAAGATCAGTGCCCTCAGAATACCGGCGGTCTCATTGCTTACCGCCCCTGCATAGGCCAGCAGCGCCTTTGTATCCAGCTGGCGGGAAAAATCCCTGATTGCTTCCCCCGCCAGCTCGTTGCCGGTGGTGGGCCGGTCAGCCCTGATCCTGGCTAGGTAGTCCCCGGCAAACAGAACCTGGGGTGCCGCAGTTATCAGCTCGTGGGTTACAATATCCTCAATACGAAATATGTGCCAAACGGAATAGGCCAGGGTTTTGCTGTGATACCCCGCCACACCGGCAAAGGGCATCTGTCAAAAGGCCTCCCGGGGCAATTCCTCCTCCATCCGCAGGATTTCCGCAAAAAGAGACTCCCGCAGGGCAAGCAGCCGGGCAACCCCCTGGGAAAACGTGGTCTCTTTCTTCAAAAGCGCCTGCATGGCCTTATTCTCTTCTGACCAGGCTTTGTTCATATTCTCCCCTCCTGAACTGCCGGGCGACTGAGGGCAATCGCAGAAGTACCCCTGAGGAGCCATCCTGCGAATGGTGAGCATAGGTTAAAAACCCATTCCCAACCCCGTCCATTTTCGGCAGGTACACAGCTGTAGCCGAGATGTACTCCCTCAAAGGCTCTACCACAGGTTGGCATTCACCCGACATATTGGCAACACTCAGAGGGAAGCCGGCCTTCATCGTCGGCGATGGTACTGGGAAGCCCATCGGTATTCTGGCTTCCAACAGCGCTGCAGATGGGGCATTACCACTGCCAGCGGCATTCTGAATGGAATGTCGCAGATTTTCGCCCCCAGTGTTCGATATGGTGTCTCTGATTTATGGGTGTATTCTAAACTTTTCTCAAAATCATGTTTGAAAAGTTTGAGTATACAGGAGAAGCGTTTTCGTTTTTGTCTGCATGGAAGTGTAATATCACACACGAATTGCAGTGGAATAATCCGTAAACCAAGGGCGCTGCTCATTGAGAATATTCTTAGAAGCACTTACCCGATACGTACCATTTTCTTCCTTGTGAAACGTCATTTTCGTTACAAACCAACCAGAAATCCAATGGATGCGGAGTACCAGTGTGTTCTCATCTGCATAGGCAGCAGTGGAATAGGTGCGGCGCAGACCTGGCAGAACACTGTCCGTTTCATGCACGGTGATCCCTCCGTCAAAACGTGCAATAAAACTGGCATATCCGTCCACCGTTAGCGTTACCACTTCAGGCGACACTTCCAGCGTGAAATCAGTCATTTCCTTTTTCTTTGTTACGTCATAAAAGCTTTCAAAAAAATTGTATCCGCCAGGACTTACACCAATCCAGGGTGTTGCCGTTCCCTCCAGTACACGATAGCTACCTGAGAAACAGTCTCCCACAGGCAGAAAATGATTTGGCATATCCGGCTTGACCTGTCGAGACTGCTCATATTCCAGAAAATCTCGCCACGCTTCGTCATTCTCTTGGATTGGCGCATCTCCGATTTCATCCAGGAGGAAACGGTATACAATTTCCAGCGTTTTTGCAGGCCCATAAGGTTCCACACCACCTTCATTTATGGCAACAAGGATATTTCGTTCAGGCAGAATGATACAGTACTGTCCCTGTCCACCATCAAAACGCCATGCACCCGGATAATTACAGCGCCACAACTGGTAGCCATAACCGCGGTGCAAGTCATCGCCACCGGGCATATCATCCGTTGCTATGTGTACCGAAAGAGCGTCTTGAATCCACTGGGGGTCAATAATCTGCTTTCCGCCAAATGCACCGCCGCCAGCATACAGCATTCCCAACCGTAGATTGTTTTCCGTTAAGGAAAAACATCCGGGTTCTGCAATATTTCCGTCATGGAATTTCAGCCACACCATGCTGGCTGGGTCAACGCCAATGTATGGGAACAGCTTTTCGCTCAGGTAGGTGAATACATCCTTCCCTGTTACTTTTTTCACCAGCACTGCCAGCATACAAGAACCGGCTGTATTATACAGGAATCGGCTACCCGGTTCATATATCACTGGATTTTCCAGATACAACCGAATCCAGTCATCCGATAGTTCCGACATGTGTTCCATACCATTTGACATTGTGACAACGTGCCGTACCAAAAGGCGCTCAAATTCCGGTGTCTGCTGAATGTTCCACCGTTTAATCTCCTCTGAAAACAGATCCGCAATGCGAGCATCCATAGAAAGCAATCCCTCGGTACAAGCAATGCCAATAGCCGTGCAGGTATAGCTCTTTCCCATAGAGTGGCAGCTGTGAGGGAACTCTCTCCCAAAAGGTGCCCACCAGGTTTCCAAAAACACTTTGCCGTCCTTCATGGCCATTATTCCATGCATTTCCGTTTTTTCATGCTGCACCATTTCCAGAAACTTTTTTGCTTTGGCGGCAGAAATGCCTATTTTTTCTGGGCGTGTGCGCTCAAGCTGTTGAATCATATTCTGTTTCCTCCTGTTTTTCCGATTGCCCCAGTAGTTTCACGTAGATGTAGTGTAGTTGGGATGCAGGTGGACATCGCGCGCACCGCTCCGGTTTCCAAGAGTTCCTGTACGGCGTTCACCACTGCGTCGCAGGCCATCCGTGTTTCTCCCTCTATTGTTGAAATGGATGGTGCATACATCTCTGCCAGCGGGCCGCTGTCTAACGTTATCACCCGCACATCATCTGGGACACACAGCCCGCGGCTTTTCAGATAAGATATGGTTTCAATGGCACTGGTCAGTGAATTGGCATAAACTCCGTCAAAGGATACCCCACGATTCAAAAGCTCTTCCAGCACAGCCTGCACCGTCCTCCCCTGTTCTTTGGAAATAGTCAGGCACAAGCCTTCATCCAAATGAATACCGTTTTCCCACAGTGCCTGCTGATAACCCAGATACCGTCCGATGTGGCCGGAACGCATACGGTCTGACTGGATGTAGACAATCCTTCTAGCACCAGAGCGAATGAGTTCATTGGTGGCACTACGCGCACCACCCACAATGTCGTATAGAACCCGTGGGCAGCCCTTCACCCCATCCGGTACTGTGCCCAAATATACCGTTGGGATACTCGAAAACGCTGCTGGAACCGGTATTTCCCGAAAAATGTGGACAATTGCAGCTGCATTATACAGCGACAATGCACTGAAATAAGTATCAGCGATTGCCTCATCGTCCAGTGTAACACACACCAAAGGCGTGTATCCCCTTTTAATCAGCTCCTGCACCAGCATTTCTGAAATAGCAGAAAAGTGAACGCTTCCCATATGAGGCACCATAATTCCAATCAATCTGCTCTGATTGGAGCGTAACGTCCGCGCCACCAAATTAGGAGTATACTGTGTCTCATGAATCGCATTCAGAACAGCCTTACGCGTACTGTCGGAATATTTCCCCTTACCATTGATAATGCGCGAAACTGTGCTGACGGACACACCGACAGATTCAGCAATATCACGGATGGTTACCTTATCCATGTCTCTCCCTTTCTCGCATTGTCCAGACAAACACAAATACCAATGCCATAAGCTGCAAAGTCATTATAATAAAATACATACTGCCATACCCCATCCGAGCAGAAATCCATCCGCCGACAGGGGCACCAATGGCATTTCCGATATCCAAAGCGGTGTAATAGGCGCTATTGGCCATCCCGCTTTTGGATACATCCACCGACCGAACACACCAGGACTGCATCATAGGGCCAAGAGCACCGTAAAATGTACCATACAGCGCTGCCCCAAGTAGGAACATCGGAAGTGTTCTCGCCAGCCCTAACGTCAGAAAGACAAGGCTGAATCCGCCCAGCGCCACCAGAACGATCGTTCTATTGTAGCGGCTGTCAGACAATCTGCCGAACAACGGACGGGTAAACAGCATCACCGCTCCCGCCACCGTGAAGAAATAGCCAATGTTTTCCACCCTCAGGCTGTCAGCATATAACGCAATAAAATTGGTTATCACTGCCATTCCTGCACCAACACTCAAAGTAATCAACGCAGGGACAGTCGTCTCTTTGGCAAACAGTCGGTTTAGTAAGTTGATTTTCTCTGCAGGTTTTTCTTTGGATGCCCGAAGGTCAGATTCTTTAATCAACAATCCCAGTAGACATCCACCTGCTGCCAGCACAAACGCCACCAGAAACATATAGAAATATCCTATGCTGTCACTGAGTTGTAACCCCAGATTTGGTGCAAATACCGAGGCCAGTGAGGAGCAGATGCCATACAGACCAATTGCGCGGCCAATCTGCTCTTCCAAAATAGACGCAACCAAGACAGTACTTGTTGCCGTGGTTGCCATCCCCCACCCAATGCCATGGAGCAATCGAAATGCCATCATAATTGCCACAGAAGGAGAAAACATATAGCCCAGAATAGCTGTTGCAATAATAGAAACAGAAACCATCAGGATTTTCTTTCGGCTCTTAATGCCAATGTAGTAGCCCGCAAAAGGACGTGTAATTACCGATGTTACTGTAAAGGCTGTGGCAACCAATCCCGCCATCTCTACACTGCCACCCATTGCAACCACATATTTAGGGAGTGTTGGTGTGAGAATATGAAAACTAAATGCAATAAGCAGGTTGCACAAGAACACGAGAATAAAATTACGGTTCCACATACTATTCTTTTTCACAGTTCACCCTCTCCCTCCGCAGTGACAGCAGTTCACCAAATGTCCGTCCCCCAAATCCTGCATTGGAGGCTGCGCACGCATACACATTTCGGTTGCAAATTTGCATCGTGTCGCAAATCTGCAACCCGGTTTTGGATTGATAGGCGATGTGATTTCCCCTACAATTGTCTCGATTTTCTTTGCTTTTTCCAAATTGATTGTGGGAACAGATGCCAGCAATGCCTGCGTATAGGGATGAGACGGATTTTCAAATAAAGCATCTGTCGGCGCATATTCCACCATCTGCCCCAGATACATCACCGCAATATGGTCAGAGATGTGTCTAACCACACTCAGGTCATGGGTAACAAAGATATAGGTCAGGCCAAGTTCGTCCTGCAAATCCTGCATTAGGTTCAAAATCTGCGCCTGTATGGATACATCTAGCGCAGAAACAGGCTCATCACAGATAACAAATTCCGGTTTCAGAATCAATGCCCGGGCAATGCCCACCCGTTGTCGCCTACCGCCGTCAAGCTCATTGGGATAAGCGTTTTCAAAACGTGCATCAATGCCAACTGTTTCCATCATCTTGTGAACCCGTAGCTCCGCTTCCCTTTTCCGTACTCCATCAATCAGCAAAGGTTCCATGATAATCTGCTTCACCGTCATGCGGGGATTCAGCGAGGAGTAAGGATCCTGGAATATCATCTGCACATTCTTCATGTAGTCGCGGGTCTGTCTTTTGTTGAGGTGCGTCACATCCTGACCTTTATATAGAATTTGACCAGCCGTCGCATCCAAAAGGTGCTGGATGGTTCTGCCTAATGTAGACTTCCCACAGCCGGACTCTCCCACGATTCCAAGTGTCTCACCCTTACGAATTGAAAACGAAACATTATCAACGGCGTGCAGCGTTCCCGAACGTGTTTCAAAATATTTCTTCAGGTTACGAATTTCAAGAATATCATCCATTTTCAATTCCTCCCTGTTTTTGGATACAACGAACCAGATGGTTCTCCCCGATATCCGTCAACGGAATTCGTCCACTCTGGCAGCAAGCCGCACAGTGAGCGCACCTGGGCGCAAATGCACAGCCATCCGGGAGCTTTGTCGGGTCTGGCATTAAGCCATGAATCGGCTCCAGCCGATGTTTGGTCCGGTCATTGATGTCAGGAAGTGCCTTAAACAGACCAATTGTATATGGGTGCGCCGGATGTTCAAAAATCTGCTCCAGTGTACCCTTTTCAATAATCTGACCAGCATAAACAACTGCAACCTCATCGCACATCATAGCAATCACGCCTAAATCGTGAGTAATCATAATATTGGAGGTGTTTTTCTCCTGTTGCAGTCGCTTAATCAACTGCAAAATCTGTGCCTGAATGGTCACATCCAGCGCTGTTGTTGGCTCATCCGCAATCAGCAACTCCGGGTCACAGGCAAGCGCAATGGCAATCACAATGCGCTGCTTCATGCCTCCAGAAAACTGGTGGGGATATTCATCATATCGTTCTCCTGGAATGCCCACCATTTCAAGTTTCTCTGTTGCACGCATTCTTGCGTCTGCCCGGCTGATTCGGTTGTGATTCAAAATTGCTTCTTCAATCTGACTTCCTACTGTTTCAATAGGATTCAAGGATGTCATAGGGTCTTGAAAAATCATGGAAATCGCATTTCCACGCAGTGTTGTGCGTTCCCGTTTGTTCATTTCAAAGATGTTTTTTCCATTGTAGAGGATACGCCCTCCGGTAATCCTTGCAGGCGGTTCTGGCAGCAGTCCCATGGCTGCCAGGGCAATGGTTGTCTTGCCGGCCCCTGTCTCGCCCACCAGCCCAATGGTCTTCCCCTTCTCCAGCTGAAAGCTGACATCACGGACGGCCTTCACATCACCGTCCTCACTACGATACTCTACCGACAGATTCTCTACAGAAAGAATCATTTTCTTCTCCATTGCTTACCTTCCTTTCAGCCTAGGATCCAGCGCATCCCGCAGGCCATCTCCAATCATGTTCAGTGAAAAAACTGTCAGCATAATCATAACACCGGGTGCAACCACCAGATAGGGATAATAGCGAATATAATTTCTTCCCTCAGCCAACATCTTGCCCCACTCTGGCATAGGAGCCTGTGCGCCCATACCAAGGAAACTCAGGGTTGAAGCGTTCAAAATGCCGCCCGCCACGCCCATGGTAAAGAGCACAATCAATGATGAGGAGATATTGGGTAGGATATAGCGGAACATAATTCGCAAGTCGCTGGCTCGAGATGTGCGGGCAACCTCAATGTATTCCTTATCTCGTTCAGCAATCACCATCGCCCGTACCAGCCGGGAAACGCCAGGGATTGCCCCCAGTGACAGCGCAAGAATCATTGGAATCACGCCGCCGCCAAACACCGCCGCCAGAACAATGGATAGCAAGATAGACGGAATGGAAAGGAATACATCCATAATTCGCATCAGAATATTATCGGTTTTGCCGCCATAGAAGCCAGCCATCATGCCAATAAACACTGCAATAGCCGTTCCTACCACTGTGGTAACCACACCAATGGACAGAGAAATCCGTGCGCCGTAAATCATTCGTACAAAATTGTCACGTCCCAGATAATCTGTACCCATAGGATGTTCAAAACTTGGACTCTGGTATTGCAAGGTGGGATTCTGTACATCATAGCCCTCTGGCGCAATCACATTGGCCAACAAGGCCATAATTACCAACAGCGTCAAAAAGCACAAGCCAAACACTGCCAGCCGATTTTTTCGAAAGCGGTGCCAGAATCGAGTCAAGTCAGAGCTACGCTTCATTTTTCTACCCTCTCTTTTCTTTTTCCCATTTTCTTATAGTAGGATTTAATGCGGGGATCAATGAAGGCGGAAATGATATCCGTGGCCAAATTGCAGATGGAAACAAACACACAAATTACCAGCACACCGCCACGGATAATCGGATAATCACGGGCGTTGATTGCACCCACCAGATAAGTACCCATTCCCGGAATAGCGAACACATTCTCAACAACCACAGCACCGCCCAAGATACCGCCGATGCTGTTGCCGACTTGGGTGATAATGGGAATCATGGCATTTTTCACTGCGTGCATCAAAATGACACTGGATTCCTTTGTACCCTTAGCCCGTGCCGTCCGAACATAATCCTTGCGGATTTCATCCAAGACAGTAGATCGTGCCATACGGTAGTTAGACGCAGCTCCCCCGAGTCCCAATGTAATAATCGGAAGGATGATGTACTGGAAGCCCTTAAATCCAGAGGGCGGTAGCCAACGCAACTGGAATGCAAAAATCAGCGAAAGCTCCAGTGCCAGCCAGAACGAAGGCATAGAGGTGAACACTACTGCCAAGATATTTGCGACATTGTCCACCAGGCTGTATTGCTTCACCGCAGACAGAATACCCAGTGGAATACCAATCAGTAGACTCAGCAAAACGCCAAGTGAACCAATCAGAAGCGTAACCGGCACACGGCGAGCAATTTCACTCATTACACTCATGTTACTCTTGTAGGAACTACCCAAGTCAAAGTGGAAAAACAGGTTGTACAAATAGTCGCCCAATTGGCTTAAAAACGGCTTGTCCAGCCCCATAATATGTCTCTGTGCTGCAACCTGCTCATCGGTTGCGGTCAGTCCCAGCACCTGCCGTGCAGGGTCTCCTGGCGTTAAATATAGCAGCACAAAAACAAACAGCAGCACACCCAAAATGACGAATAACATCATTCCGATTCGCTTCATGATATATCTGGTCATATCAATTCTCCCTTAAACAGTTCAATGGGTTTTGTGCAGGGGATATCTATAAATTGTGCTCTGGGAAAGCCCCAGAGCACAGCAGGTTTCAGCGGATCGTCAATCAGTTGGCAAAGTAGGCATCTGCCAGCAGATAAGTACACTGGCTGCCGTTAATGGCAACACCTTGCAGATTCTCGGAGCAAGTCATATAGGTAACCGGGTAGCACATCGGCACCGCCATTGCATTGTCCATCTCTAAGCGGACGGCCTCCCGTACTAGATTGTTGCACTCTTCAACATCCGTGGTAGCCAGCGCCTTCACATACAAGTCATTGATATCGGCATTTTCCGGAATCTGTGTCCAGTCGCCCCAGTTGGGACGCATATCCGGGGAACAGTTCTTCAGGAATCCAGGAGCATAGCCAATACTGGTGCAGCTGATAGCAACGTACATATCGTCTTCTTCACCGGCAATCAAAGTTGGAACAGCAACGCCGCTGTCAAGGGCGTGGATATTCACTGTGATGCCAATTTCCGCCAGATTATTCTTTACAATTTCCATGATGCGCACTTCTGCAGGGGTAGTGTCGGAGTAAATTTCAATGGTTAGGCCGCTAGGATAATCGGACTTTGCCAGATATTCCTTTGCTAACTCAATATCATATGGATACATAGGGTTTTCATCGTATGCAGGATCATATGCGCCATTGTTGTTTGCAATCAGCTGGTTTGCAACCGTAGCAGAACCGCCATAAGCAACGGCAATAATGGATTCTTTATTGATAGCGCAGTTGATGGCGCGGCGCACGTTTACATCCCGCATCGCCTCATGACGGAAGTTGAACCATAGATTCTTCACCAGTGCAGCAGGCATCTGCATCACCGTTAGGCCGGGAATATCACCAGCCTGAATGTGCTGAATATCAATGTTGTCAGGGCAGGTAACCCAGTCCACATTGCCCATTTCCAACTCCATCTGTGCAACAGAAGCCTCTGCGATGTATACGGTTTCCACATTCTTAATAGAAGGGGCGCCTCCCCAGTAGTTCTCGTTGGCAACCATCTTCGCACCAACACCGGATACAAAGGAAACAAATTTATATGGACCGGTCCCCACAGGATTGTTGGCATATTCGCTGCCCAGTTCCTCTGCCGCCTTGGGTGAACATATGGAATATACCATGTCAGACAAAGCAATTAGCGCATCGGATCCTGCGCGCTTGAGGGGAATCTCGACCTTAAAGTCATCCAGCTTAACCATATTGTCAAAGTCAAACAAAGACTCGCCATCGCCGCCCATCGCAGTTTTCCCGCGATAATCTCTCAGCGAGAAAATAACGGCATCCGCATTAAAGTCGTCACCATTGGTAAACTTAACGCCCTCACGCAGGGTTAGCACAACAGACATATTGTTTTCGCCCCACATCCATTCGGTCGCAAGGCCGGGATACAGATTGCCTGCTGCATCCATGTTAATCAAGGTTTCGTAGACGTTGCGGCAGATGATAGCGGAGGATACATTGTAGCCGGAGGTATATGGGTCAAAGCCAGGGGCATCCATGTTGACGGCGATGCGAAGAGTATCGCCATCCGCAAAAGCAGAGAGAGTGAACAGAGAAAGTACCAATGTCAGACATAAAACAAGGCTCAGCGCTTTTCGTTTCATTTGTTTAACCTCTTTTCATAAATTAGGCAATCGTTTGCCTTGTCCTTCTTATACCACGCACCAATTTATTTGTCAATATCTTTTATAATTAAAGGGTAATTTAACAGAATTTTTGTTTTTCTTCACAATTTCCAAATATCTCATCTATTCGATTCATCAACAGAAATGCAAAAATTTGCATACGCTCCAGCAAAATATCTTCTCCCCTCTTTCGGTAAATCGTTTGACACGCAAAAATGAAAAAGCTCTATGGCACCCTGTTCTGGAGCACCATAGAGTTTGTCTTCGTAAATCAGCATTGCAAACACCCTGTAGAATCCAGGGTTTACTAAAGCGAAAATGAGGCACCAACCTCAATACACACCGTATCAAGATTGGTGCCTCATTCTGGTGGGCGAGGCGGGACTTGAACCCGCACGTCCGCAGTGAACACTAGAACCTGAATCTAGCGAGTCTACCAATTCCACCACTCGCCCATGCCATATGTGTGCTCGCCTGAGCACCATTGGATGATACCATATATCCCCTGATTTGTCAACTGTTTTTTCAAATTTCCGAAAAAATCCGTGCACCGGAAGAAGCGGTGCACGGATTGGGGAATAGAATCGATTAGGCCTTGCCGTCGGAGCCCAGAACGTGGACGATCTTGTGAGCGACCATGTCCTTCACAGCCTGACGAGCGGGCTTCAGGTACTGGCGGGGGTCAAAGTGATCGGGATGCTCAGCAAAGTACTTGCGGATGTTGCCGGTCATTGCCAGACGGATGTCGGAGTCGATGTTGATCTTGCAGACAGCCAGCTTGGCAGCCTCACGCAGCTGATCCTCGGGGATGCCGATGGCATCGGGCATATTGCCGCCGTAGGTGTTGACCATCTTTACGAACTCCTGGGGAACGGAGGAGGAGCCGTGCAGCACGATGGGGAAGCCGGGCAGGCGCTTGATGCACTCCTTCAGCACGTCGAAACGCAGGGGAGGGGGAACCAGAACGCCATCGGCATTGCGGGTGCACTGGGAAGCCTTGAACTTGTAAGCGCCGTGGCTGGTGCCTATGGCAATGGCCAGGGAGTCGCAGCCGGTGCGGCCGACAAATTCTTCCACTTCCTCAGGACGGGTGTAGCTCTCCTTGCCGTGCTCGACAGCAACTTCATCTTCCACGCCGGCCAGGGTGCCCAGCTCAGCCTCGACCACAACGCCGTGGTCATGGGCGTACTCAACGACCTGACGGGTCAGGGCGATGTTCTCCTCGAAGGACTTGGAGGAAGCGTCGATCATGACGGAGGTAAAGCCGCCGTCGATGCAGCTCTTGCACAGCTCGAAGGAATCGCCGTGGTCCAGGTGCAGGACGATGGGAATATCGGGGTTCTCAATAACGGCGGCCTCCACCAGCTTCACCAGGTAGGTGTGGTTTGCATAGGCCCGGGCGCCCTTGGAAACCTGCAGAATGACGGGGCTGTGCAGCTCGCCAGCAGCTTCGGTGATGCCCTGAACAATCTCCATGTTGTTGACGTTGAAAGCGCCGACTGCGTAGCCGCCATCGTATGCCTTCTTGAACATTTCGGTGGATGTAACAAGTGCCATTGGAATCAATCCTTTCCTTATTTAAGCGGAGGTGAGTCCGCTCGGTTTCGGTGCTATTATACCACATTTTTCAAAATTATCAACAATAATATTTGCCAAAGCCTTTCTTTTGTGTTATAATGCGGGAGGTATAGGGGCTTTCTCCAAAGTGCCCTGTCATTTTCCATAACAAAAAATCAAAAAACATATTGGAGGTTATTCTTTATGTCTGAAAAAGCTCTGGTAGGTTCTCTGATTGTCGGTCAGTCCGGCGGTCCTTCTTCCGTCATCAACTGCTCCGCCTACGGCGTAATCAAAACCGGCCTGGAGAACCCCAACATCACCACCGTCTACGGTGCCTTCCACGGCATCAAGGGCGTGCTGAACGATCAGCTGATGATTATGGACGAGGAAGATCCTGCTGAACTGGCCAACATGATGCACACTCCCTCCTCCGCTCTGGGCTCCTGCCGCTATAAGATTGCCGACCCCGACGTGGATGACACCGACTACAAGCGCATCCTGGAAATCTTCAAGAAGTACAATGTCCGCTACTTCTTCTACAACGGCGGCAACGACTCCATGGACACCTGCAACAAGATTTCCAAGTACATGAACCGGGTTGGCTATGAGTGCCGGGTCATGGGTGTGCCCAAGACCATCGACAACGATTTGGCCGGAACTGACCACTGCCCCGGTTTCGCCTCTGCCGCCAAGTATATCGCCACCTCCTTCATGGAAGTCTCCCGGGACTGCCAGGTGTACGACACCGGCATGGTGACCATTATCGAGTGCATGGGCCGTCACGCCGGTTGGCTCACCGCCGCCGCTGCCTGCGCCAATGTGAAGGGCGACGGCCCCGATCTGGTTTACTTGCCCGAGGTTGACTTCGACATGGACAAGTTCATTGCCGATGTGAAGCGGGTCTACGCCGAGAAGAAGAACTGCCTGGTGGCTGTTTCCGAGGGCGTACACTACGCCGACGGCACCTTCGTGTCCGAGGCAAAGACCTCCGGCACCGACGGCTTCGGCCATGCCCAGCTGGGCGGCCTGGCCGCAAGACTGGCCGATGTGGTGAAGGCCGCCACCGGCGCAAAGGTTCGCCCCATCGAGCTGAGCCTGCTGCAGCGCTGCGCCGCTCACTGCGCTTCCGGCACCGACATTGCCGAGAGCTTTATGTCCGGCAAGGTGGCCGTGGAGTCCGCTGTGGCCGGTATCACCGACAAGATGGTGGGCTTCAAGTGCACCCGGGATGCCAACGGCTACAAGTGTGAGCCTGCGCTGTTTGATCTGAGCCTGGTGGCCAACACCGAGAAGAAGGTGCCCCGCGAGTGGATCAATGCCGAGGGCAACGGCGTGACCCAGGACTTCATTGACTACTGCCTGCCCCTGATTCAGGGCGAGACCGACATGGTCAAGGAAGATGGTCTGCCCCGCTTTGTGCACCTGAAGAGAGTGTTCGCAAAGTAATCGCTTTTCCAAAAGCACCTGTCTCCAATGGAGGCAGGTGTTTTTTGTTGCACAAATGGGGGCATTCTGATATAATATATTGTCCGTGCAGAAGGTGCGGGCAGTCCCTGTGTAAAAGAGGCGAAAAGTTTGCATCCAGAAAAGAAAAGAACCATTACCATCCTTGCCTTTCTCTATGGCATGACCATGGTTTTCCTGCTGTTTCTCCGCAGGCCGGATATGGCGCCTCTGCCCTATTCGGTGCGGCTGCGCCGCCATGTGAATGTGATTCCATTCCGGGTCATTAAAAACTATTGGCGGATTTTTGCACGACCTGTCAATCACCTCTACCTCCCCTATGCCCTGACCAATTTTCTGGGGAATATTCTGCTGTTCGTGCCCATGGGCTTCTTCCCCCCGGTGCTGTGCAGCTCCCTGAGGAAATTTTACAGAACGCTGCTGCTGGTGCTGACCGTTATCACCGCCGTGGAGGTCTTGCAAATGCTCCTGCTGGTGGGAACCTGTGATGTGGACGACCTGATTTTGAACCTGTTCGGCGCTTCCCTGGGCTACATCCTTTTCAAGTACATCCAGGGGAAGCTCACCGCACCAGCTGCCCCCGATACCCCAGATGCACCAGGGTAGAAAAGGCCGCTCTGGCTTCCGGCGGAATGGGCTGGGGCACCTGATAGCCCCGGCGGGCGTATTCCTCCACCCGCTGGAAATCCCCCACCAGCATGTGGATGGTGTCCTCCTCCGTCCGGCCCCAGCGGCCCACGCCTGCCACATATTCCCGGAAGCTCTGCTGCCAGGAGGTGACCTGCGCCTCTGCTTCCGGCCAATAAACCGGAAAGGCCGCCAGCAGCCGCCGCTCCATGTAGGGCTTGTGTACGCCGATAATCCTGGGGTGCTCCAATCCCGCCTCCAGCAGCACCCGCCGGGAAAACACCAGATTTTCCCCGGTATTGGTGGATTGGGTTTCCAGCAAAATGGCGCTTTCCGGCACCCCCTCTGCAACGGCAACCTCCCGGAAATGCTCTGCCTCGCTGCGCGTCCACATGGCCCTGGTATTTCTCCCCAGCCCGCCAGAGAACAGCACCCTGGGGGCATAGCCCTGGCGGTACAACTGGGCCGCCCTTCTTGCCACGTCTTCGTTGTAGCAGCCAAAGCCGATGATGCAATCCGCCGGTTGGAGCTGCTGATGCAAGTACATATAATCCCATAGAATCTGAATTGCCTGGCTCTTGTCCATTGTATCACCCCATACAAAACTCCCGGTGCGACTTGCACCGGGAGCTTATTTTATCACAGGTTATGTCAATCGGTCAACCCGGGGCATTACTGCTCTACAGGATTGGAGACACAGATGGAGTGGTCATACCACTTTGCGCTCTTCTTGCCCATGGCAGCCAGGGGCAGCTCCACGTTCAGTTCTTCAACAGGAACGTCGAAGCCGTTGGTGGTGTCGGTGGTGCCGTCGGAGTACTGCAAGGTGTCCTCCACAGCGTCAATCACGGCAGCGCCTTCCTTCTGGGCATCCTCAGCGGTACCCACGAAGACCTGGCTGAAGCCCTTGCCGGACAGGGTGAAGTGAACGGTCATTCTCCCATCCTTCACGGTCAGGGTGCCCTTGCCCTCGGCGGCCTCGCTGAGCTTGAACATGCCGCCGTCGGTGGTCACATCCACGGTGTATACGCCGTCAGCCAGCTGAGAAGCAGGGGCAGCGTTTTCCTCCTTGGCGGTGATAACCACGCCCTCTTTGCCATCCAGAGCATCCTGGACGTGGGAGATGTACAGGTTCTGAATGGCCTCGATGGAGCCCAGGCCGGAAATCTGGCAGTCCACATTCTCGAACTTGCCGGAGGCCAGGAACATGGACTTCCAGGAATCTTCCTCGTCACCGGCCATGTCGTTGTTGGCATGGTCACCGGCAACCACCATCAGGGGACGCAGAACCACGTTCTTGTAACCGGCAGCGGCAACGGCCTCGATGACGTTCTCGCAAGCGGTCTCCTCGGGCTCCCCTTCCACGGTGCCGATGAACACATTGTTGTAGCCCAGCTCGTTCATCTGGGTCTGCATCTGGCTGTAGGTCACCTTGGCAACGTGGGCGGTGCCATGGCCCATCAGGACAAAGGCGGTGCCGTTGTCGGCAGCAGCCTGGACGGAGTCAAAATTGCCCTCGGCTACGGCAGCAGCCACCACAGCCTCTGCCACAGCGGCCTTGTCGGCATTGATAACGGTGGCATCCTTGCCGACCTCGCCCAGCAGGGGCTCGGCAACCACAACGGACTCGAACTTGTCGGCGTAGGCGGCCACGGCCTCCATCAGCTCGTCGTACTCAGCGCCGTGCATCAGGTGGGTGGGCTGAATCAGCAGCTGCTTCACGCCGTTGGCAACGGCACGCTCCAGGGCCTGGTCCATGTTGTCGATGAACTCGCCGTCCCGGGCCTGGACATGGTTGATGATAATCTGTGCGGTGAAGGCACGGCGGACGGACCAGTCGGGGAATGCGGCGGCAATGGCATCCTCAATACCCTTGATGTCGGCGGCACGGCTGCCATTGAAGGAGGTGCCGAAGGAGACCACCAGGATTTCCTTCTCGCCAATCTCGTCGGCATTGCGGGGATCGTCCAGGGAGGCATCGCCGGTATCCAGGCCGAAGTAATCGGGGCTGGCTTCCTCGCCCTCCACCAGCTCCTTCTGCTCGTCGGTCAGGGCATCCCAGGCAGCCTTGGCGGCAGCACACTGGGCATCGGTGTCCTCGGTGCGGGCCTGAACATAGATGGCATCAATCAGCTCGGCCACGGCATCGGCAGCAGCCTTATCGGCGGCGGCATCGGCCCCGGCAAAAACCGCCACGCTCAGCAGCATGGATACGGCGCAGAGAAATGCAATGAGTTTTTTCATGTGTTTTTCCTCCTGGTAAAATAAAAATAAACCTCTCTGCCGAAAACTCGACCGAGAGGTTTTTCACGAAAATATCCCCGCATGGGCATGACAAAAGGAGCACCTCCTGCCAGGCACTGCGGATTCTGTGACAAAACCAATTACTCGTGGTTTCCTCAGCCTGAAATGACAGCAGGTCTCCTGGCTCACAGCAATTCCGGACGTCTTCCCGTTTCCAGTGACATCATTGCCCGGAATTGGCGCTGTATACAGTGACGAGTTCGCGCAGGCCTTTCACCTGCTTCCCTTTTCAGCAGCCGCTGGGGCTGCCACTGTCTTTCGCTCCATGGAGAATTCTATCACATTTTGTCAAAAAGTCAAGTTGTATTTTGGGGGTTCTCCGGGATAGCAGGGATACTGGCTCCCATTTGGCCCTCTCTGGTTTCCAAAAAGGCATCCTTCAGCCGTTCCAGGTAACCAAAGGGCTCCTCTGGGCAGATGGGCACAAAGCGCCTGCCACCCAGAGGGTCGTGCTTTGGCAGCAGGGAAAAGGACAGTCTCCCCTCTCCCACCCGGCTCACCGGGAATCGGGTATCCACACCGAAGCCCGCATCCATGGGAACCAGAACCCCCAAATTCGCCTTTTTCTCGCCGGAGCTGCATTCCAGCCGGTACACCACATCCCCCGAAAGGCGGCACCGGCACACCACATGATAGTATAGCCCCTGCTTTTCCGCCTGCACCCTTCCCACGTTCTCCCCCGCCAGGGTAACCTGGTAATCCATTCCATCGCCTCCGGGATAAGGCTATGCACCCAGGGGGCAGGATATGGCGGAGCGGCGAAATTGCCATCCACGCCATAATACGGCTTCGCAGAACACGCTGCACCGGCAGTGATATTTTCCTTTACATCCGAATGGGCCGGGCTTATAATGACCTTATCCATCCCACCGACCAGAAACAAAAAGGGGTTATTATGAACTATATTATTTTCGATTTGGAATGGAACCAGTGCGGTTCCGAATGCGAAATCATTACCGAGCCGGTGTGTCTGCCCGGTGAAATCATTGAAATCGGCGCCGTAAAGCTGGATGATGCGTTCAAGAAGGTGGACGAGCTGCGGCTGTACATCAAGCCCCAATACTATCAGAAGCTCCACCGGCGTATTGTCACCCTCACTGGCATCCGGGACAAGCTGCTGCAAGAGCAGGGCCTCAGCTTTCCCCAGGCCTATGAGAAATTTATGGTATTTTGCGGAGAAGAATACAGCTTCATGACCTGGAGCCGTTCCGACTTGCCCATTCTCATTGACAATATGCTGCTGCATGGCATTGACGTATCCAATTTGCCGGACACCTATGATTTGCAGCGTATTTTTTGCAACGAAATCATGCGGTTCTCCCGAAAGATGTCGCTGGATGATGCGCTGAAGGTACTCAACGAGAAGGGGGACACCGCCCACGATGCACTGAACGATTCCCGGAATACGGTGCTGGTGTGCAACTACCTGAATCTGGAGGAATACGGCGGAGAATATGTCAGCCGGGCCTTTGCAGAGCCGCCCATCCACACCGTATACGACTCCCCCAAAGCCGCCCTGGCCGATGAGAAGCTCCGGCAGTACACATGCCCCTGGTGCGGGGAAGCCGTCACCGCAGAGCCCTGGCTGCATCTGGGCCGGGAGGAATCCATGGCCCGGGGGCAGTGCAGCCAAGGGGACGAAATTCTTCTGACCATGGAGCTCACCCGCACCGCCCCGGACCGGTACCATCCCCGGCGGATTCTGTATGAAATGAGTGACGATTTGTGGGAGGTATACTCCCAGGAGCAGGGCAACGCCCCGGGAGAAAATCCATGACCCACCAGGATGTACTTTCCCTTCTTCCCACTAGGGACCGGGACGGCCACAAGGGCTGCTACGGAAAAATTCTGCTGCTCTGCGGCAGCCGGGGCTACACCGGGGCCGCCTATCTGTCTGCCATGGGGGCCTTGCGTACCGGTGCCGGGCTGGTATTTCTGGGAGTGCCGGAGAGCATTTACGCCATTGAGGCAGTGAAGCTGAACGAGGCCATCGTCCTTCCCCTGCCAGACAGCGGCGGGGCTCTCAGCCGGGAGGCCATACCGGAGCTTGCCCGACGAGTCCGGCAGATGGATGCGGTGCTGATAGGCTGCGGCCTGGGGCTGTCGGCAGACACCGAGGAAATCCTGTGCTGGGCGCTGCAAAATGTCACCTGCCCCCTGATTTTGGATGCCGACGGCATAACCCTGGCTGCCAAGCATATGGATTTACTGCGCGGACGAACTGGCATCACCCTTCTGACACCCCATGCAGGGGAATTTGCCCGACTGGGCTACCCCCTCACCGGCGACAAGCGGGCCGACGCCATCCGGGCTGCCAGAGACTGCGGGTGCATCCTGGTGCTCAAGGGCCACGGCACCTGCATCACCGACGGAGTCAGCACCTACATAAATCCCACCGGGAATCCGGGAATGGCAGTGGGCGGCAGCGGGGACGTGCTGGCAGGCATCATCACCTCTCTGCTGGGGCAGCATCTTCCCCCTCTGGAAGCCGCCGCCTGCGGCTGCTGGCTCCATGGGGCGGCGGGGGATGCATGTGCCCAGACCCTGGGGCAATATGGAATGCTGCCCTCGGACATGCTGGAGGTTTTGCCGCGACTAATGAAATAGGGCGGGATTTTTTTGAAAAAAGCGGTTTGCGTTTTGCTTCTGCTGGTGCTTCTGGCTGGATGCTCCGGGAAAAACCGGGAATTGGAGCAGGGCATTGCTCTGCGGACGAAAATTCTGGCAAGCCCCCTATGCAGCTTCGATGCAGACATTACAGCGGACTATGGAAACAAGCTGCACACCTTCTCCATGCAGTGCCTGGCAGACTGCCGGGGGACGATTCGCTTTACTGTCACTGCCCCGGAGAGCATTTCCGGCATTCAGGGCAGCGTGGAGGGAAGCAAGGGCACACTGCGCTTCGACGATGTGGCCCTGGACTTTCCCCTGCTGGCGGACAATCAGGTTACACCGGTCAGCGCCCCCTGGCTGCTAATCAAAACACTACGCAGCGGCTGTATCACCTCCGCCGGTGCGGAAAAGAACCTGGCACGGCTGAGCATTGATGACAGCTATGACGACGATGCCCTGCATCTGGATATCTGGCTGGATGAAAACGGTCTGCCCATCCGGGGAGAGATTTTGTACCGGGAGCATAAAATTCTGTCGCTGATTGTCAAAAACTTTACGATTCAGTAGAATCCACCCGGGAAGATGCATAGAATAATTTGGATGCGCCGCCGTATAAAACCGCAGCTGGCGTGGGACAATAAAGATACATCCGCGCTTTACCCAGAAACGGAAGCGCCCAATTCTTTATCCACGGAGTGTGATTTTTCAATGGACAGCACTGTGAAACGGGGCGACATTTTCTATGCGGATTTGTCCCCCGTGGTGGGCAGTGAGCAGGGCGGCACCCGCCCGGTTCTGATTGTGCAGAATGACACCGGCAACCGCCACTCCCCCACCGTGATTGCCGCCGCCATCACCAGCCAGACCGGCAAGGCTCCAATTCCCGGTTTTTCCCGG
>ENA-OZAA01000462-OZAA01000462.1-human-gut-metagenome-genome-assembly--contig:-NODE-462-length-21265-cov-6.449976_pt1 | contig 21265 bp, 20 predicted proteins | sample MGYA00244204_ERZ653492 | MGnify/ENA primary metagenome ERZ653492 (study PRJEB26926, sample SAMN06164980) | human gut metagenome | biome: ENVO:00009003; feature: ENVO:2100002; material: ENVO:00002003... | reverse complement strand
TCCTGAGATGTCTCGTGGGCTCGGAGATGTGTATAAGAGACAGGCCCCTGTATATCCAAACAGGTTCAGCACCCGCACCGGACGATTGGCTGACGCCACCTTGTCCCGGATAAAGTCCCAGTTGGCCGCCTGCTCCGGGAAAACGCCGGTGTGCTTGAAATTCATAGGCTTGACATTGAAGGTGAGGTAATCCTTGTACTTAATCTGCCAGCGCTCCGGGAGGTGATGGTCAGACCAGTGACCACCGCCGGTATTGGAGCGGATATACTTGGCATCGTAATGCTTCCACTCCGGCGCTCTATGGGGTGTGCTCCAAATCACCTGGGGGTCCGGGCGAACCAGAATATACTTTCCCCAACGCTCCAGCCGCTCTCCGTCCGAGGCGTCCAGAACCTGATAATCCTTCCATTCATCGGAAATCCACATCATTTAGGCTTTCACTCATTTCTTTCTTTCTGGTAGCGCCCCCGGCATGGCCGGAGGCATTCTCACGGATGCCGTGTATCAGAAATACACATCTCCATTGCCGGAATAATCGCCGTAGATATTGCCGCCGCCTCCGCCGATGGTGCCGCCGCTGCCAAAATCATAGCTGCCGTCATCCGGGTAAATCACGCCTCCGTTGTTCCAGTTGTCCAGGCTGCCGTCCGGCGTGGTGGGGACATTGAGAATGGTGTCCTGATTGTGCATCTGGCAGGAGACGTAGGGCAGCCCCGCCAGATTGGTGGCAAAGCCGCCAAAGCCGTTCCAGGCCATGGGGTTGCCATAGTCGTCCACATAGTAGACATAGCCATCGGTGCCGTAGGCTGCATCCAGCCCCACCCGAAGTCCGGCGATGATGTCATTTACCTCGCTCTGGGTCAAGCGAACCAGGGAGCGGCTTTCAATTACGGCATCCGGGAACATGCGGCAGTATTCCGTAGCCACGCCGCCGCCGGTGACGCAGTAATCCATCTGGATATGCTTGTCGCAGTACTCCGTGGGCACATCCTCGGGATAGCAGTTTACGGATACCACCCGGGCAATGCCCCGGGCATCCATACTACAGGCGGGGGTTGCCAGCTTGCCGGAATCCAGGCAGATGCTCACATTGGTGAAGGCATTGCCGTTGTAGAGCCCCACCTGGGGCAGGCCGTTGTGGATGGGCTGCATTACCATTTTCCACAGGCGGGCAGCAGGGTTGGCATAGTTATTGGTCAGATAAATCTGCTCCGGCTGGTTGTAGCCGCACCAGACCGCCGCCGTGTAATACTTGGTATAGCCAACAAACCAACGATCCCGGTTGCTGGAGGTGGTGCCGGTCTTACCGGCAATGTTCTGGCCGGGGAACACTGCCACACCGCCGGTGCCGTTGTTGGCTGCGTTGTACAGGCAGTAGTTCATATAGTCCACGGTTTTGTCGCTGAGAATTTTATTGGACTCCTGCTGATTGTCCAGGACGATTTGGCCGTCGCTATTGTACACCTTGGTATAGGTGCGGGAGGTGCGAATAACGCCGTTGTTGGCGAAGGTGGCAAAGGCAGTGGACATCTCCCGGACGGTGGATCCCACGGTCAGTGCCCCCAGGGCCAGAGGTGCTATGGCAATATCGGACATGGCAGTGCCGTTGGAGGACACATAGTTGTCCACCAGGTAATTCTGCCGGAAATTGTTCTTTGCGAAGCTGAAGCCGTAATCCGTGCCCATCTGATTCAGGACGTTGGCGGAAACGGCATTGATGGAGGACATAACGCCCTGGAAAATCGTCCGGGAGTAGTTGTAGACCCGGCTGTCGTTTTTGGGCCAGGCACCGCCATTGTAGGTCAGGGGCAAATCCCGGATAACTGTGGCAGGGCTGAATCCGCCCTTTTCAAAGGCAGGGGCATAGACGGACAGGGGCTTCTGGGCCGAACCGGTCTGGAGTTTTGCCTGGGTAGCCTTGTTATAGGCGAAGAAATCCGTCTTCTCCCCTACGCCGCCGGCCAGGGCCACAATATCTCCGGTGGAATTGTCGATTACCACAATGCCGGACTGTAGCTGCTGGGTGCTTCTGGTGGTGGGGATGTTGTTCAGGTCCGTATAAATGGCATCCACCTGATTCTGGACATCCAAATCCAGGGTGGTATAGATATGATAGCCGCCCTTTTGAATTTTCTCCAGGTAATAGTTCCGGGCGGTCTGGTCCATGTTATCCCACACGAAGCCGTCCTGCAGAGCCATGTCGGCTGCCACATCCAGAATCACCGTATCCACAAACCAGCTGTAGATATGCTGGGAGGCATTCTGGCTGACGGAGGTCTGATTGCCGCACCGGGGGCAGAAATACAGGTCACCCTGGCGGGCATAGGTGCTCACTGTGCCGCCATAGCTACAGTTGTCGCACACAGCCCAGCGATCCTGGTCGTCGATGCCATCCTTGAACACCAGGGGCTGATTGTAGGCCTTGATATACTCCTCGTCCGTCAGATAGCCCTGGTTCAGCATTTCGCTCAGTACGCTTTCCTGACGGTAGCGGTTGCGCTGCTGGCCGTTGCGCATTTCCCCCTTGTACATGTAGACACTGGTGGAATAGGGGTTGAACAGCGAAGGGTTATTGGTAATGCTGATTAAGCTGGCGCACTCTGCCACGGTAAGGCTCTGGAGCTCCTTGCCGAAATAGGCGGCAGCTGCGGATTTGACACCGTAGCAGCCCTTGCCCAGATAAATCCGGTTCAGATACTCCTTCATGATAACGTCTTTGTCGTATTCCTTTTCCAGCAGCTGGGCACGGAAAATCTCCATCACCTTACGCTGGACGGTAATGCTCTTCTCGTCGGTGGTGTTTTTCACCAGCTGCTGGGTGATGGTAGAGCCGCCGAACTGGGAGTCGCCGCCGAAGAACATATTGGCGCAGGCCTTTACAGTGGTAATCCAGTCCACGCCCTGATGCTCGTAGAAGCGCTTGTCTTCAATGGCCACGGTGGCATCCACCAGCGCCTGGGGGATTTCATCCCAGGAGGCCGGCTGCCGGTCGGTGGTGGTATAAATCTGCTGAAGAAGCTGAATATTCCCATCGTTGTCCACATAATGGACATAGGAGGTCTTTTCAATGTCGTAGTCCTCATAAGACCAGTTCTGGGCTTCCTTCAGAATGTCATTTTGAAGGTATTCCGCAAGGGCACCCACGAACACAATGGCGCTGATCATGCAAATCAGCAGGACGGTGGCTGCTGCGCCCAGGGCAATCTTTGCGGCGGAAAACAAGGTGGAGCCCAGGGTGTATATCAGCTTCACCGTCCAATGGGGGTTCCACTCCTGACGAATCTTCTTTCTCCGTCTGCTGTTTTGTTCTTGGTTTGCCATTTGATAACCTCCGAAACTCCGGCAGCCAACTGCCGGAATGGAATCGTACTATTTTTGCAGCGCATAGTTCCCGACTATGCTGCATAGGATTATAACATAATGATGCCCAAAACGAAAGACCTAATTTATGAATTATCCTTAAATTCAGGAAATAATGCCGATATCGGCTTCCCGGTATTGGAAAAGGGCCTGCGGCGTTATTTCTTGTATACTTTAATATATTCTCCCATTCCCTTCCCTGTCGGCTTTGTTTAGTTTGTGCAATATTGACTATTGATTTTGCCGGGCGGGCAGGTTAGAATACCAGTAAAGAGTTTGGAGGTGCGTTATGGCAGACGAGTACGGCTCTGATTTTATCACCATCACCGACGAGGATGGAAACGAATATGAGCTGGAAGTCCTCTCCACCGTGGAGTACAACGGCGAGAGCTACTTGGCTGTTATCCCGGCAGACAGCGAGGATGGGAGTGACCTAGAGGTCAGCATTTTGAAGTCCTCTGACGAGGACGGAGAGCCCATGCTGTGTGCAGTCGAGGACGAGGCCGAACTCCAGGCGGTGTACGACCTGATTATGGATTCCCTCTACGAGGAGGAATCGGAGTAAACGCTTCCTGCTTGGTGCGAGTGCGTCCTTTTGGACCCACATTTTTTCAACGGGATGTTAGACTTCACGGCTGGATTGCAGACCTCCCGCCCACGCACAGACGTTGGGTGGACGCTGGGAGCAGAGAAGGTCATGAGCGGCAGCCCACCTGCCATTTCGTGCAGGTCATAATTGGACGTGCTTCGGCTAAAGCGGGGTTTGGCATGGGGGTTTCGGCCCCCATGTTTTTCTTTTTTTGTGACCCTGTCCTCTGGAATCCAGATTTTTCCCCTGCGCTCTGTCCATTTATGGATTTTTAACAAATTTGCTACTTGCAAGCCGGTGAAAAATGAATTATAATGTACTGGTCTGTTTGTAGGCTTTCCTTCGAGAAGCAAATACAAACAAATCGAACAAGGAACAATGAGAGGAAATGATTTCATGAGTGCATCCAAAAAGAAGAAGCTACGCTCCGAAGGCACCGAGAAGCTGACCGAGCGCCAGCTCAACGAACAGAAAGAAGCCAAAAAGCTCAAGCTATACAGCATCGCTTTTGTGGTGGTGCTGGTGGTGCTGATTGCCATTGCCATTAGCGTGGGCATCCGCCGCTCCATCGAGGCCAGTGGCACCCACGAGAAAAACACCGTGGCCGCAACGATTGGCGAGCATTCCCTGAGCAACGCCGAGTTGAGCTACTACTACATCGACTACGTCAACAACTATGTCAACACCTATGGCAACTACCTGTCTATGTTCGGCCTGAACACCTCCGAGTCCCTGGACAAGCAGGTATACAATGAAGAGACCGGCGAGACCTGGGCCGACAACTTCATCAAGGAATCCACCAACTCCGCCCAATCCGTCCTGGCTATGGCCGATGCCGCAGAGGCCGAGGGCTACACCCTGCCCGAGGATACCCAGGCACAGGTGGATTTGATGGGCCACAACCTGGATTCCTACGCAAAGATGTACGGCTACTCCAATGCCGATGCCTTCCTGAAGGCACAGTACGGCAACGGCGCCTCCAAGGACAGCTATCTGGCCTACTACACCCGCAACCTGCTGGCAAGCTCCTACCGGACCGCACATCAGGACAGCCTGACCTATACCGATGCCCAGATTCGCGAGGCCGACAGCAAGGATCCCTCCAAGTACTCTTCCTATAGCTTCGCTCAGTATCACATTCCTGTCTCCAAGTTCCTCACCGGCGGTACCACCGCCGAGGACGGCACCACCACCTATACCGCCGAAGAGCGTGCCGCTGCTGTTGCCGCCGCCAAGGAAGCCATTGCTCCCCTGACCGAGGCCACCAACCTGGAAGAGCTGAACGCTGCCATTGCCGCCATGAGCATTAACGAAGGCACCGAAGCCTCTGCCACCATCTACACCGACCAGGCCAAGGGCAACATCAATACCTACCTGACCGAGTGGGTAACGGATGCCTCCCGTCAGGAGAATGACGTGACCTGCATTGAGATTCCCAACACCGTCAAGGACGAAAACGGCGACGACCTGGATACCGTGACTGCCTTCTATGTGGTGCTCTACACCGGTAAGAATGACAACGAGACCAAGCTGGTCAATGTGCGTCACATTCTCATCGGCTTCTCCGGTGAGAAGCAGGAAGACGGCACCTACTCCGACGAGGTAAAGGAAGCCGCCCTGGCCAGCGCCCAGGAGGTGCTGCAGGAGTGGAAGGATGGCGACGCCACCGAGGATAGCTTTGCAGAGCTGGCCAAGACCAAGTCCACCGACACCGGCTCCAGCGCCGAAGGCGGCCTGTATGAGAATGTCTACCCCGGCCAGATGGTGCCCAACTTCAACAGCTGGTGCTTTGATGCCTCCCGGAAGCCCGGCGACACCGGCATTGTGGAGAGCACCTACGGCTACCATGTAATGTATTTCGTGGGCAACACCGAGCAGACCTATCGGGACTACCAAATCACCAACGACCTGAGAACCGCCGATATGGAAACCTGGTTCCAGGGGCTGCTGGAGAACTACGCCATTACCATGGGCGACACCTCCTACATGCGAAAGAACATCACCTTGTCCCGCAGCTGATATCTGCACTTTTCAAAATCGGAGCCGTTTCCTGCGGCTCCGATTTTTTTAATCAGAGGTTCCTTAAATTCGCCTATAGAAAAATCCCTTCGGTGCAAGTTCCGAAGGGATTTTTGCTGTATTCTATTTGCTTTACCGGGCGTTCTTCATCATCCGGCGGCGGGCAATGTTAATGGGGCCCTCCTGCATATGGTTAATCCAGGTAAGGCTCTTTCCGCAGCCGTAGGCGGTGCAGGAATCCGGGTCGTCGGCCAGGATACAGGGGATGCCGGTTCGCTCGATTAGAAGCTCTGTAAAGCCCCAAATCTGGCTGCATCCACCGGTGAGGGTAATACCGGTTTCGGAAATATCGCTGACGAGCTCGGGGCTGGTCTGCTCCAGGACGGAGAGCACCTCGTCGGCAATCTGCCGGGCGGGGCGGCGCAGCACCTCGTAAATCTCGGTGGAGGTCAGGGTGACGGTTTTGGGCATACCGGTCTTGGCATCTCTGCCCTTGACGTTCATGGTCATTTCCTCCTGGCGGGGGTAGACCTGTCCAATCTGGATTTTGATTTCCTCTGCGGTGACCTCGCCAATGACCACGCCGTACTGGCGGCGGACATAGCGGGCAATGGACTCGTCAAAGGAATCTCCTGCGATTTTCAAAGAGGAGGATACGGTAACGCCGTTCATACTCAGCACGGCAATATCCGTGGTGCCGCCGCCAATGTCTACCACCATATGTCCCTGGGTTCCCTTCAAATCCAGGCCTGCACCCAGTCCCGCAGCCAGGGGCTCCTCAATCAGGAACACTCTTCGGGCACCGGCTTCGATGGCAGCATTGATAACGCTGCGCTCCTCCACCTCGCTGACGCCGCTGGGAACGCTGATAACCACACGGGGCTTGGGCGTGAAGATAGAGGCCTTGGTCGCCGTTTTGAACATCTCCTGGAGCATACGCACGGTCATCTCATGGTCGCAGATGACACCCTCCCGCAGAGGGCGCATAGCCACCACGTTGCCCGGGGTACGATTCAGCATATTTCTGGCGGCAGCGCCTACCTGGAGAATCTTTCCCGTGTTCCGGTCCAGGGCCACAACGGCAGGCTCACGCACCACCAGGCCCTTGCCGTCGGCATAAATCAATACATTGGATGTACCCAGGTCTACGCCCAGGTCGTTAGAGAAAAACTGCATATCATTCACCTACTTGGATAGTTTATGATTTCTTACTACGGCTATGGCCGCCCCATGTACTTCCTTCGCCCCTGCGGTCAGCAGCACCCGGGCGCACTCATTCATGGTGGAGCCAGTTGTGAAAATATCGTCCATCAGAACCACCCGCTTGCCTCGCAAGTCCACACCCCTGCACACCCGGTAGGCACCAAGAATATTGGCCTTTCGCTGGGCGGAAGAGCTGAGCCCGGACTGGGGCGGCGTATTACGGACTTTCCGCAGTGTCTTGCAGGGTACAATTCCCATTGCCTTCCCAACAGCCTGGGCCAGCAGTTGGCATTGGTCATAGCCTCGTTTGAAGCGCCGGGCACGGCTGACAGGCACCCAGGTCAGGATATCGAACTCCGCCGGGCCCTGCTGGGACAGCTTTGCCGCCAGCATCCGGCCAAAACCCGGAGCAAGATAGACGGCTTTTCGGAACTTGAACCGCAGAATGCTTTTGCGGACATTGTTTTCATAGTACCAGACCGCAGTGAAACTGTCAAGAAAATGCACATCGATTTTTCCGGAAGTCTCCGGATTGGAGGCTCCGAAGGGGTAATCCGGCACCTGTGTGCGGCAACTGTGACACAAATCTACCTCATTCGCTGTCAGGAAGCTACGGCACAGCATACAGCGCCGTGGGTAAAGCACGTCCCGAAGCCAAGACAGCAATGCCATTACTCCGCCTTCCCCTGAAGCCTCAGCTTCAGTCCGGTGTAGCGGCGGTTCTTTTTCGCATTTGCCGTCATGGCCGCTACGGTTTCTTCCCTGCCCACAATTATCAGAAGCTCCCGGGCCCGGGTAATTGCAGTATACAGGACACTCCGATTCAGTAGGTACGGTGAGCCGCTCCAGGCTGTGAGAATCACAGCACGGTATTCGCTGCCCTGGCTTTTATGCACGGTTACAGCGTAGGCCTGCTCCAATTCTCCCAGCTGGGTAAAATCATAGTCCGCCTCCCGGTCATCAAAGAGGACGGTCAGCCGCTCCTGCTGCAAATCAATTTCCTTTATGGTGCCCACGTCGCCGTTGAAAATGCCATTGCCTAGGGCAGTGCCATCCGACTTCTTCCACATTATATCATAATTGTTACGAATTTGCATCACCCGGTCGCCTTCCCGGAAAATAATTTCTCCGTAGGCCTTTTCCTTTTTCTCCGGAGCGGCAGGATTCAACGCCCCTTGCAGCATTTTGTTCAGAGCCATCGTTCCCACGCCGCCCTTTCTGGTGGGAGAAAGAACCTGGATTTCTGCGGCGGGGATCCCCATATTCTTGGGCAGCCGGGAAGTGCACAGGTCACGGACTAGCTGAACCACGTTTTCCTCGGAGCTGCGCCGCATAAAAAAGAAGTCGCTGGTGACGGTTTTCAATTCCGGCATTTCCCCCCGGTTGACACGGTGGGCATTCATAACTATCAGGCTTTTTTGCGCCTGGCGGAAAATCTCCGTCAGACGAACCGTGGGAAGGCATCCGCTGCGGAGCATATCGTTAAACGGAAAGCCGGGGCCCACCGGCGGAAGCTGGTCGGGGTCTCCCACCAGAATCAGCCGCTTTCCCCGGGGAATGGCCCTGAGCAGACTGGACAGCAGCAGAACATCCACCATGGACATTTCGTCCACCACCACCACATCGCATTTCAAAGGATTGTCCTCGTCCTTTGCAAACACCATCTTTCCGGTGGCAGGGTCGATACCGGATTCCAGGAGGCGGTGAATGGTGGCAGCATTCTCCCCTGTCGCCTCTCCCAGCCGTTTGGCCGCCCGACCGGTGGGGGCCGCCAGAAGATAGCGCAGCTGCATATTCCCCAGCAAATTCAGAATGCCCCGCAGGACCGTTGTCTTACCGGTGCCGGGGCCACCGGTAATCAGCAGCAGGCCGGAGGATGCCGCCTCCTGGATTGCCTGCTCCTGCTGCCGGGAGTAGGACAGGCCGCTCTCCTGGGCGGCAGCGTGGATAAGGGGCTCCAGATTTTTCTCCTGGGGAAAGCTCTGGGCGGCAAATTCCCGGAGCCGGTAGGCGCAGTATTTCTCCGCCTCGTGCAGCTGGGGCAGGTAATCCACCTGAATTTCGGCCAATGCATCCGGATCTATCCGGCCGTTCTCCTGGGCCCGCCGGAGCCCCTGCTGCACCACCTCCGGCTCCACGGAAAGAAGCTGGGCCGTGGCTGCAATTAGCTTATCCTCCGGCAGAAAGCTATGCCCCGCAGAGAGATTATAGGAAAGCTCGAAGAGAATCCCCGCCTCCACCCGCCTGGGGTCATCGCCAGCAACGCCCAAATCGATGGCAAAGCGGTCAACCGCACCGAAGGAAGCATCCAGTCCGTCATCCATCAGCAGATAGGGGTCGTCATACAGCAAATTCATGGTACTGTCACCATAGAGCTTATAGGCTCTTACCGCCAGCTCCGCAGGAAGATGGTGCACGGCAAAGAATTCTATCAGCTGGCGCATACCCACCTGTAGGCGGAATTCCTCCCCGATAGTCTTGGCCCGCTCCAGGGAAATGCCGGACACCTCTGCCAGCCGCTGGGGCTCCCGCTCCATCACCACCAGGGTATCCTCCCCAAAGTGGCTGACGATGCGGGCGGCTGTCTTGGGCCCGATGCCCTTCACCACCCGGCTGGACAGATAGGCAAGTATTTCCGATGCGGTCTGGGGCATCATACGGTCAAGGAACTCCGCCTCAAACTGCTTGCCATAATTGGAGTGGGTGCTCCAGTGGCCGGTGACCATCAGCTGCTCCCCCACCACCGGCAGCGGAACCGTACCCACCACCGTGACGTTCTGCCCGCCGCCCACATTCAGCCGCAGCACAGCATAGCCATTTTCATAATTTTGGTACACCACCGCACCGATGGTCCCCTGAAGGATTTCCATTTCCTGGTCTGTCAAAGCCTTCCCTGCTTTCTAACGTTCTGCATTTTCACTTTCATCACATTTCGTTTCGTTTGCGTTTATTTTTACAGTGTACTATATTTTTACAAAAAAAGATAGTCTTTTCTCCCTCCGCTCTTGGGAAGATTTTGCCTTTTTTGTTAAAAAGGCACTTGCATAGTAGAATGGTATCGGTTATAATGCAATATACATGATGGGGGAGGATGGCACTTATGAAGGATTTGAGCCTTTTGGTCTGGCTGACCCAGCTGGGGCTGAGTGTTGCGTTCCCTCTTGCGGGTTTTGTATTGCTGGGCCTTTGGCTGCACCGAAGCGTGGGCTGGGGCGTTTGGGCCGTCTGGTGCGGGATTGCACTGGGCCTGATTTGCGCCATCACCGGCTTTCGGGACTGCCTGAAAGCCATGGACAGACTCAGCAGCAAAAAACGTGAAAATGATACGTCTGTGAGTTTCAACGACCATTCGTAAGTAAGGAGCATATCACATGGACAGCCGCAAACAGATTCTTCGCCAAACCGGGGAAATCGCCCTGGGGGTGGCTCTGTGCACTGGGGCGATGCTGATTGTCTACTATGCAATCGGCCAGTTTACCACCCGGGTGCTTTATGGCGCAATCGCCGGCTTCTGCCTGGGGGTGGGTAATTTCCTGGTAATGGCCATGCTTGCCAGCCGGGCCGCCGACAAAGCCCAGGCCCAGGATGTAAGCGCCGGTAAGGTGCTGATGCAGGGCTCATATTTGGGCCGGATGATTCTGCTGTTTGTGATTTTGGTGGTATTGGTCAAAATTCAGCTGTGCGATCCCCTGGCCATGGTGATACCCCTGGTATTCGTCCGCCCGGTGATTACCGTAACAGAACTGCTGATTAAGAAGACATCCAAGGAGGAACCTTCAAAATGAATGTAGAAGTAACCGGCCCTTCCATACTGTTTTCCCTACCGATTCTCGGCGGAATTGATATCACCCAGACGTTAATCTCCTCCGCCGTGGTGACGGTGCTGCTGTGCGTCAGCTTTATTTTGCTGGGCAAGGGGCTGACCAAGCGCCCCGGCGGCAAACAGGTTCTGGTGGAAAAAGGCATCGGAATGCTGTATGATATGACCATCCAAACCATGGGTGAGCATAACGCCAAGTGGTTCCCCTTTATCTGCACCCTGTTTCTCAGCAGTATCTTCGGAAGCCTCATTGGCATGACCGGCTTTCTCCGCTCCTCTACTGCGGATTTGAGCACCACACTGACCTGGGCTGTGATGGTCAGCGTGATTATCTGGTATAACAACATCAAGGCAAACGGCTTTTTGGGCTGGCTCAAGGGCTTTACCGAGCCTGTGGCTGTCATGACTCCCATGAACCTGGTGTCCGAGGTAGCGCAGCCGGTTTCCATGGCCTTCCGTCACTTCGGCAATGTGGCCGGTGGCGGCGTGATTACCTCCATCCTCTACACTGCCCTTTCCATGCTGTCTGCCATTATTCTGAACGCCATTGCATCCAGCGGCATTGCCGTCTCCATTGTGGTGATGGTTCTGGCTGTCGGACTGCTGGTTTGGAACAGCCGGGATAAAAAGACCTGGCGGCTGATTGTGGGCATTCTCTTTGCCCTGCTGGGCGTGTTCGGTCTGCTTCAGGCCCTGGATATCGTTTCCGGTGTGCCGGTGCTGGCCCTGGGCATTCCCGCCGTTTTGTCGCTGTACTTTGATATTTTCTCCGGCTTTGTCCAGGCTCTGGTGTTTACCCTGCTGACCATGGTGTATGTGGCAGGCTCCTGCCCCGAGCCGGAAGAAGCAGCGGCATAATCATTCTTTTGTCAACCATAAAAAAATTATAAATAAAACATTAGGAGGATCTTTTTATGGAATTAGCACAAGGCATCGCAATTTTGGGTAAGGCTCTGGGCGCTGGCCTCTGCATGGGCATCGGCGCTATCGGCCCCGCTATTGGCGAAGGCAACGCCGTCTCTCACGCTCTGGAGGGCATGGCCCGTCAGCCGGAGGCAACCAGCAATCTGCGTACCAACATGATTCTGGGCTGCGCCATCACCGAGACCACCGGCATCTACTCCCTGCTGATTGCATTTGTTATCATGTTCGCTCTGTGATTCCCTTTCGTTTACTGAATTCGAAAGGAGGAAATCACAATGGGTACTGAAGGATTTATCAATGTAAACTTCTGGACCGCTCTGTTTACCCTGCTCAATTTTCTCCTGGTGCTGTTCGTCGGTAAGAAATTCCTGTACGGCCCGGTCATGAAAATGATTCACGACCGTCAGAAGGAAATCGACGACATGTATGACGCCGCCAGCTCCGCCAAGGAGCAGGCCAAAACGCTTCAGCTGGAGTACCAGCAGAAGCTGAACGACGCCTCTGCCACTGCCGACCGCATGGTTCAGCAGGCCGTGACTCGCGCCCAAAACCGGGAAGAGGAGATTCTTCGCAAGGCAAATGCCGATGCTGCCGCCATTATGGACAAGGCAAGCTCCGACATTGCCCTGGAAAAGAAGAAGGCCGTCAATGATGCCAAGAACGAAATCTCCGGTTTGGCCCTGGCGATTGCCGGTAAGGTAGTCGAAAAAGAGCTGAAAAGCGAGGATCAGTCGGCAATGATTGACCGGTTCATCAGTGAATTGGGTGATCAGGTATGACACAGGCAGGAACAGTTTACGCCCAGGCGCTCTATGAGCTTGCACGGGACAAGGGACTGGACGAAGGCATTCTCTCTGAGCTGGCGGCTCTGGAGACATGCTTCCGGCAGAACCCGGATTATATCCGTCTGCTCCGCTCCCCTAACCTATCAAAGGAAGAGCGTTGCCAGATTCTCGACCAGGGATTTCGTGGAAAAATTCAGCCGTATCTGCTGAACTTCCTGAAGATACTGGTGGAGAAGGATTATATCCACTTGTTCCCCGATTGCTGCCGGGCCTTCACCCGGCTGTATCAGCAGGAGCATAACATACTCAGCGTAACGGCCTATACTGCCGTAGCCCTGAGCCAGGCGCAGGAAGCTGCATTGAAAGAAAAACTCTCTGGCATTACCGGCAAGACCATCTTGCTGCGTAATCAGATCAATCCCGAAATCCTTGGCGGTGTGAAGCTGAGCTATGATGGACGATGCCTGGATGACACGGTATCCCATCGGCTTGATAAGGTTCGGGATATGCTGAAAAACACCGTACTCTGACGAGAAAGCAGGGACAGTATGGAACTAAGACCCGAAGAAATATCCAAAATCATTCGTAGTCAGATTGAGAACTACGAAAATAAGATTGAAGCCAGTGAAACCGGCGTCGTGATTCTGGTGGGCGACGGTATTGCCAAGGCTTCCGGCCTTGATAACTGCATGGCAGGCGAGCTGGTGGAATTCCCCGACGGCTCCTATGGCATGGCGCAGAACCTGGAGGAGAATACGGTTTCCATCGTTATTCTTGGCTCCGATCAGGGCATTAAAGAGGGCGACACCGTCAAGCGTACCGGCAAGGTGGTCTCCGTGCCTGTGGGCCCGGGGCTGATTGGCCGGGTTGTCAATGCGCTGGGTGAGCCCATTGATGGCAAGGGGAACATCTCTGCCCAGGGCTACAAGGCAATCGAATCCCCGGCCCCCGGCATTATCGAGCGTCAGCACGTCAGCCGCCCCCTGCAAACCGGTATCAAGGCAATCGACTCTATGATTCCCATCGGCCGTGGTCAGCGTGAGCTGATTATCGGCGACCGGCAGACCGGCAAGACCACCATTGCAACAGATACCATTTTGAACCAGAAGGGCAAGGACGTTATCTGCATCTATGTTGCCATCGGTCAGAAGCGCTCTACCGTTGCACAGCTGGTTGAGAATCTGACCCGGGGCGGCGCAATGGATTATACCATTGTGGTCTCTGCAACCGCCTCTGAGCTGGCCCCCATGCAGTATATTGCCCCCTACTCCGGCTGCACCATGGGCGAATACTTCATGCACCAGGGCAAGGACGTGCTGGTGATTTATGACGACCTGAGTAAGCACGCAGTGGCATATCGTGCCATTTCCCTGCTGATTCGCCGTCCCCCCGGACGTGAGGCCTATCCCGGCGACGTCTTCTACCTCCACTCCCGTCTGCTGGAGCGTGCAGCCCAGCTCTCCCCTGAATTGGGCGGCGGTAGTCTGACGGCTCTGCCCATCATTGAAACCCAGGCAGGCGACGTGTCCGCCTACATTCCCACCAACGTCATCTCCATCACCGACGGCCAGATTTTCCTGGAAACCGAGCTGTTCAACTCCGGCATTATGCCCGCAGTGAACCCCGGCATCTCTGTGTCCCGTGTAGGCGGCGACGCCCAGATTAAGGCCATGAAGAAGGTGTCCGGCTCTCTGAAGCTGCTGTATTCCCAGTACCGTGAATTGCAGAGCTTTGCCCAGTTTGGCTCTGACCTGGATTCTGATACCAAGGATCGTCTGGAATTGGGTGAGCGGATTGTGTCCGTGCTGAAGCAGAAAAACAACTCCCCCAAGGAAGTGGCGCAGCAGGTGTGCATCATCTACGCCGTTATCAATGGGTACCTGCATTCTATCCCTGTAGAGAAGGTTCCGGAGTTTGAGCTGCGGCTGGAAGAGCACATGCAGAACCATCACGACGATGTGCTGAAGGCAATCCGGGCCTCCGGCAAGCTGGAAAGCAACACCGAGGCTGCCCTGAAGGCAGCACTGGACGAGCTGGTTAAGCAGTTCTCTCCTGTGTAAGGAGGGCTGAGTATGGCTGGCGTATCTACCAAGGAAATCAAAACCCGCATCCGCAGCATGGAGAGCACCAAGCAAATCACCAAGGCAATGGAAATGGTGGCCGCTTCCAAGCTCCGCCGTGCCCAGGCGCAGGTCATGGATTCCCGTCCTTATTTTGAGATTCTGCACCAGGCCATTACGGATATCTCCGTTTCCACCCAGGATTTTTCCTCTGTTTACTTTCAGGAGTCGCCCCGGGGCAAGGTAATGTATATTGTCATTGCCGGAGATCGGGGCCTGGCTGGCGGCTATAACAGTAATGTGCTGAAGCTGGTGGAAGAGGAAATCCGGGGCAAGCAGGCAGAAGTCCTTCCCATCGGCAAGAAGGCCGTGGATTTTTTCCGCAGCAGAAATGTCCCGGCTTTCACAGAGAACTATGCCGAGGCCGCTTCTGTTTCCATCGGCGACTGTTTCTCCATTGCCAAGCAGCTGTGCAAGGCATTCCGGGACGGAGCTTACAGCGAGGTTCATGTGGCCTATACCAATTTTGAGTCCATGCTGTCCCAGTCCCCTGCTGCCATGAAGCTCCTGCCCTTGGAGCATCCCAAGCCCACCGAGCCCAGGCACAATACGGAGATTCTGTATGAGCCCAGCAGCGAGGGTGTCTTTGATGCCATTATACCGGAATACCTGGGCGGCCTGATGTATGGCGCCCTGTGCGAATCCCGGGCCTCTGAGCAGGCTGCACGGCGCACGGCAATGGACAATGCGACCCAGAATGCGGAAGATATGATTAACGATTTGAGCCTGAAATTCAACCAGGCACGTCAGGCCGCCATTACCCAGGAAATCACCGAGATTGTGGCCGGCTCCTGAGGAATTCTCTGATGCAAGCATCCCTGGTTGGCTATTCCCCAATATCCGGGGGCATCAGGCGGAAGCGAACCCCCTTCCTCCCAAGGCGAAGCCAACAAGCCAGAGCTATGGATGCAGAGTTTCCAAATATGATACTTTATTGCATTTTGCACTATTGCATTTTGCATTCTTCTCCCCTATTTTCTACAAAAGGAGTTGAATCCAATGGCAAACAACAAAGGAACAGTCATCCAGGTAATGGGGCCTGTTCTGGATATTCGGTTTGCGGATGACCAGCTTCCCAGTCTGCTCAACGCAATCCATGTGAAAAACGGCGATGCCGTCATTACCGCAGAGGTAGCCCAGCATGTGGGCGACAATGTGGTGCGGTGCATTGCCATGTCCTCTACCGACGGACTGCAGCGGGGTGCAGAGGCTACGGATACCGGCGCTCCCATTGCGGTGCCCGTGGGTGACGAGTGCCTGGGGCGTGTGTTTAACCTGCTGGGTGAGCCCATAGACAATAAGCCCGCCCCCGAAAGTGAAACCCGCTGGCCCATCCATCGCCCTGCCCCCTCCTATGAGGAGCAGCAGCCTGCCACCGAGATTCTGGAAACCGGCATTAAGGTCATCGACCTGATTTGCCCCTATGCCAAGGGTGGTAAGATTGGCCTGTTCGGCGGCGCCGGTGTGGGCAAGACCGTCCTGATTCAGGAGCTGATTTACAACATTGCCACTGCCCATAACGGCTACTCCGTGTTCACCGGTGTCGGAGAGCGCACCCGTGAGGGCAATGACCTGTACAACGAAATGACCGAGTCCGGCGTTATCTCCAAAACCGCCATGGTCTTCGGTCAGATGAACGAGCCCCCCGGAGCCCGTATGCGTGTGGGCCTGTCCGGCCTGACCATGGCAGAGTATTTCCGGGATGTGAAGCACCAGGATGTGCTGCTGTTTATCGACAATATCTTCCGCTTCACCCAGGCCGGTTCCGAGGTTTCCGCCCTGCTGGGGCGTATGCCCTCTGCCGTGGGCTACCAGCCCACCCTGGCAACGGAGATGGGCGCTCTTCAAGAGCGTATTACTTCCACCAAGGATGGCTCTATCACCTCCGTGCAGGCCGTCTACGTCCCCGCAGACGACCTGACTGACCCGGCCCCTGCCACCACCTTCGCCCACCTGGATGCCACCACCGTCCTGGACCGTGGTATTGCCTCCCTGGGCATCTACCCTGCCGTTGACCCTCTGGACTCCACCTCTCGTATCCTCTCCCCTGAAATTCTGGGTAAGGAGCACTACGAAACCGCCCGGGCCGTGCAGAGCATTTTGCAGCGCTACAAGGAGCTGCAGGATATCATCGCCATTATGGGTATGGACGAGCTGAGTGAGGAAGACAAGCTCACCGTCAACCGTGCTCGTAAGGTGCAGCGTTTCCTGTCCCAGCCCTTCCATGTGGCAGAGCAGTTCACCGGCTATCAGGGCAAGTATGTTCCCCTAAAGGAGACCATTCGCTCCTTCAAGGAGATTATCGAGGGCAAGCATGACGACATTCCCGAATCCTACTTCCTGTTCGCCGGTTCCATCGACGAGGTGGTTGCCAAGTTCCGGGGCGGTGAGAAGGCATGACCAGCTTCCCCCTGAAAATCGTCACGCCGGACGGGTTAATCTTCGACGGTGAAGCAGAGGAGCTGATTGTCCGAAGCATCACCGGTGAGGTTGCCGTGCTGGCCAAGCATACCAATTTTGTGACCCCCCTGGGCATGGGGCGAGCCACCATTGTTTCCGGCGGGCAGCGGCGCACAGCCGCCTGCATTGGCGGAATGCTCAGCGTTGTAAATGGCTCCGTCACCCTGGTGCCCACCACCTTCGAATGGTCGGACAAGATTGATTTGGATCGTGCCAACGCCGCCTATCAGCGGGCCAACGACATCCTGAACAATCCCCGCTCCACCGAAAACGACCTGAAGCTGGCCGAAGCCAAGCTCCGCCGTGCTCTGGTCAGAAGAAGCGTCGCCTCTTCCAAATAAACGCAAGGGGCTGCTACAAAATACGCCCCACAAAAAAACCACATCAGCCAAGCCCTTTGATATGCTCCCTTTATGAGAGACAGTGAAATAAAAACACTGTCAATCACGAAGGGAGCATTGTTCATGTCAAGAAGGAAAACCAGCAGATCAGAGCAACTGTCAGCGGCGAAAGCCTGTGCGGAAGGGCGCATTGGAATCGCAGAAGCAGCCAGAAGATTAAAAATAGCTAAGAGTACTGTCCAGGAGTGGGTGGAGCTGTATAGGGCCCATGGGGATGCTGCGTTTACTGAAACAGCTAAGAATCGCTGCTATAGCAACGAGCTAAAAGTAGCAGCAGTAAAGGACTATTTGTCAGGAAATGGCAGCATACGCAAAATAACAGCGAAATACAGCATTAGCTCAAGTCGAGTGCTCAGGTCTTGGATAAAGGTGTATAATAGCGGTAAAGACTTCGGTCGAAAGATGTCAGGAGGAAGCCGTATGAAAAACACCAGACAGACCACACAGGAAGAGCGGATTGAAATTGCCAAGGCATGCCTTGAATCCGGGAATAATTACGGAGAGATAGCACTGAAGTATAATGTCAGCTACCAGCAGGTGCGCTCATGGACAATGAAGTTCAAGGCGAAAGGACCGGCAGGCTTGGAGGATCGCCGTGGCAAGCGGCTGGCGGAGCAAGAACCCCGAACACCGGAGGAAGAAATGCGAATCCGGATTGCCCAACTGGAGCATGAGAACTATATGCTTCGTATGGAGCGAGACCTGCTAAAAAAAGTGAAGGAATTGGAAGGGAGGAATGCCTTTCAGAAGTAAGACAGACAGCCCAGTACGAGACAATAAAGCTTTGCAGTGCAGACGGAAAATATCCAGTTCAGCAGTGTTGCGAAGCGTTAAAAGTCTCCAGAGCGGCATATTACCGCTGGCTAAACGGCAAGAAGAGTAAGCGTACAGCAGAAAACGAGCGCATTGCAGAACTGGTGGAGAAGATACATACCGACCATCCAGATAAAGGATACCGCAGAATTGCGGATGATCTGAGGCATGACCAGCATATGAAAGTGAACGACAAGCGAATCCGCCGGATCTGCCAGAAGAAGAGCATTAAGTCTACAATTAAGTACGCCAACAATGGCTGTACGCGCCATGCTAAGAATGCCCAGTTCCTTGCTGAAAACATCATAAATCGTAATTTCCGTGCAGATAATCTCAACGAGAAATGGCTCACAGATGTTACAGAATTCAAATGGTATGAAGGGATTACAGTACACAAGATTTACCTGAGTGCAATCCTTGACCTGAGTGACCGCAGAATCGTTTCCTATGTACTTAGTGACCGGAACGACACTGCCCTGGTATTCCAGACCTTTGACAAAGCGCTGGAGGAAAACCCTGGTGCGCATCCAATTTTCCATAGTGACAGAGGCTTTCAGTACACAAGCCGTGTCTTTCACCAAAAACTGGAAGCTGCACATATGACACAGAGTATGTCCAGAGTAGCTCACTGCATTGACAACGGGCCTATGGAGGGCTTCTGGGGCATCCTAAAGCGGGAAAGATATTACGGGCGCAGATTTATCTCCCGGGAAGAATTAGTGGAAATGATTGAAGCATACATCCTGTACTTCAACACTCAGCGTGTCCAAAGAAATCTCGGCATCCTTTCGCCTATGGAGAAGCACACTATGTTACTGGCGGCATAACAAAACCCATCCAATATGTGTGCTTGCCGGAGCAAGTGCACATATTGGATGGGTGCCACAGTGCCGCAGCACTGTGAACTTTTCGTTAATTATTTCGCTGTCTAATTGACGGGGCGCAGTTCAAAGCCCTTTCGGGATGGCCGATGTGGTTTTTGTATTAAAAGGAATCTGCTATGAAAAGCCAGGATACGCAAAAACAGAATAGTCCAGCCCCTGGATTATTCGCCCTGACAGTGGAAGCATACGCCGACGGTCTTGAAGATAATCTTCCAGTCCACCAGGAAGCTCCTCTCTTGGATGTATTTCAGGTCCAGCTCCAGCCACTCCTCGAAGGGGAGGTCGTTGCGGTGGGGGGTGATTTGCCAGTAGCAGCTCAGGCCCGGGGTGACGTACAGGCGCTGCTTTTCGTAGTCGCTGTACTGGGCCACTTCTCTGGGGATGGCCGGTCTGGGGCCGACGATGCTCATATCCCCTTTGAGAATATTTACCAGCTGGGGCAGCTCGTCCAGGCTGGTTTTGCGGATGAACTTACCCACTTTGGTAATCCGGGGGTCGTCCTTGATTTTGAAGACAGGGCCATCCATTTCGTTATGGGCCAGCAGGGCCTCCAGCTTATCCTCTGCATTGGCGCACATGGAGCGGAATTTATAGAAATGAAAGGGCTTTCCGTCCCGGCCGGCTCTCTCCTGAACAAAAATCGGGCTGGCAGAGGAATCGTCAATCATAATGGCCAGGGCGATAATCAGCATCACCGGGGACAGGACAATCAGCGCAAGCGCAGAAAAAAAGATATCCTGGGCTCTTCTGAAAAACCAATAGGTGCGGTGGCTTTTCAAATTCTCATCTCGATTGATGTATATTCTTCTCTTTTCTTGGGTCGGCATGTCTGGGTTTCCTCGCTTTCAACAATACATAGTAGACCTGTCTTGGCCCGAACTGGCCATTGGGTGCTTGCTATCCTCCATGCAGCCACGAAAAATCCCCATAAATGGGAAAGGGAAACCGCTTTCGATTTTCTGGCCGCATAGCAAAGACTTTCTGTGTGGGCCACTGGGGTATCGCACAGAAAGTAAGGCGTAATCTAAAAATTCCTGCGTAACACAATTCCGCTTCGCAGGTATGAAAAGGCCGCCCCCATGATTTCAAATAACCAAAGACCAAGGAAGCGCACTAGCATTTCAAACATTATACTACTGAGGCGCAAAAAATTCCATACACATTTAGTCTAAAATTATGCAATCTGAATTGGCATTATTATTAAAAATTTATATCTTGATTTTCGGCTTACAATTTATCGGAACTTTTTGTAACATTTCCTCTGGTTTTCCTGGGTAAAACCTCAAAAAAAAAAAAAAAAAAACACTTTTGTGCAAAAACACAATTTCTATAGTATGCAGCATTGCTCCCGGAGGGATGTTAGCACAATAAGGATGCAATTCCCCCCGAAATCCTATCAGAAGCACAAGAAAAGCCCCCTTTCGGGGGCTGAAAACTTACTGTACTCTCTGGCAGCGGATGGCGCAGCGGGTTTGGCCGTTGGTGTTGCAGGTGAAGAGGGTTAAGTCCCAGTCGCCGTGGAGCATGGTTTCTACGTCGTTGGGGCCTACGGTGTCGATGGAGGTAACGGCGTAGCAGAATTCGGTGCCCTGGGCATCGGTGAACTTTACCTGGGTGCCCAGGGGGGCGAATTTCAGGGGGGCGAAATGGCTGGGGTAGTTGTGGGCGCAGATAATCAGGTCGTCGTCGTAGACGTTTCCGGCGAAGCGGCAGGGGGAAATACGCAGCCGGTCATAGTCCCATTCCTCCATCACAGGCAGGGACAGCTCCATGTCCTCCACCTCCAGGGTGCCGATGTAGCGGTAGCCGTTGAGCTCCAGGGTGGGCATGTCCCGGTGGGCGTAGAAGGAGGGCTGGGTGGGCTCCGGCTCCCCGGTTGGCTCTGGC
>ENA-OZAA01000460-OZAA01000460.1-human-gut-metagenome-genome-assembly--contig:-NODE-460-length-21330-cov-5.236240_pt1 | contig 21330 bp, 18 predicted proteins | sample MGYA00244204_ERZ653492 | MGnify/ENA primary metagenome ERZ653492 (study PRJEB26926, sample SAMN06164980) | human gut metagenome | biome: ENVO:00009003; feature: ENVO:2100002; material: ENVO:00002003... | reverse complement strand
CACTCAAACTATGCGTTGTACGCATTCTCGCCGTGGCTGTTGACGTCCAGGCCTTCGCGCTCCTGCTCCAAGAGGACATTTTGGCGCATGGCTTCGGTCAGCGCCGGCGGACAGGGCTGCAGGCGGCAGTACCGGGATCATCGCAGCAAGCGGCGCAGAAAACCGCCCGCCGGTGCGCTGGCCGTATATTCCAGCGTGTCGATGCGGCCGGTGAACTTCGCCTCCCCGGTCTCCAGATCCAGCGCCGCCATGTTCAGCTGCGCCCCGGCCAGATGCAGCGTGCCCTTGCCCGTTTCCAGCGCAGCGCTCTCGGGGCTGCAATGCAGTACCTTCTGCACCCCGGTCACGGTAAGGGTGGTGCGGCTTTCCAAAATCAGGTCATGGGGCCGGGCTGCGGGTCTTTCTTCCGGTTTCGGCATAAGGCAAAGCTCCCTTCCTCTGGGAACATCCTATGCGGGGCGAGGCCGGTTTTATTCCTTGGGCGGCTCGACGGCCAGCACGGCGGGCTGCTCGATGATCTCGTACATCTCGCGGGCCACGTCCTTGGTGCGGGGCTCCACGTCGGAGAGGACCTTCACCTTGATGGGCCGGTTGCCGAAGGTGACCTCGATGATGTCGCCGGCCTTGACGGCCTGGCTGGCCTTGGCGGTCTTGCCGTTGATGAGGATGCGGCCCGCGTCGGCCACCTCGTTTGCTACCGTGCGGCGCTTGATGAGCCGCGAAACTTTCAGATATTTGTCTAAACGCATTTCTAAACTCCTTGTATCAACCTCTCAGTCTCGCTGTCGCTCGACAGCTCCCCTAGTAGGGGAGCCTCTGGCGAAGAGGCAAAGCTTTACGATATGCCAAAGCCTCCCCTAATAGGGGAGGTGGCACGCCGTAGGCGTGACGGAGAGGTTGTTCCTCTATTAAAAAAGCCGCCGGGCCTAAAGGTTCCGGCGGCGATGGGTTTTCTCTTACAGGGTGTCCTTCAGAGCCTTGCCCGGCTTGAACACGATGCTCTTGGAAGCAGCGATGGTGATGGCCTCGCGGGTGCGGGGGTTGATGCCCTGACGCTCAGCGCGCTCACGCACCTCGAAGGTGCCGAAGCCGGAGATGGAGATCTTCTCACCCTCGGCCATGGCCTTGCCCAGTGCCTCGAATGCAGCGTTGACAGCCATCTCGGCGCTCTTCTTGCTCATCTCAGTGTTTGCCGCAACCTGTGCGATCAGATCGGTCTTGGTCATAATAAAAGCCTCCACAATATTCTCAACATTTTCTATTCGAGCAGACGGTCTGACCGTCTGGTACCCGTTTACGTTTCGTCCGCTTCCAGCCTCTGGGCAAAGCGCTTGGCCGCGAAGGTCAGTGCCTCTTCGGCATCCACACCGGCCAGACGCATGGCATCGGCGGCGGCCAGCAGCAGCTCACCGGCGTTCTCTGCCGTCTGCTGTGCGTCCCACGCGGCCCTGGCGCTGTCCAGAGCCCTGGCCGCACCGGCGGCATCCTCCGGCCCGCAGCCGAACCGCGCGGCCCGCTTCTGGAGCTTCTGGGCGCGCATCAGAGCGGGCAGGGTGGCCGGGACGGTGTCCAGCTCATCGGCCAGAGTCGTGCGGCCCTTTTCCTTATTTTTGAGCGCATCCCAGCTGTTTATACCAGCATTTTCCGCCGCAGAGGAAGCAAAGATGTTCGGGTGGCGGAAGACCAGCTTCTCGCACACCTCGCGGCAGACCTTTTCCATGTCGAAACGGCCCCGCTCCTCCTCGATGACGGTGTGGAACACCACCTGCATCAGGACGTCGCCCAGCTCTTCCTGCATCATGACAGGGTCGTCAGCGTCGATGGCTTCCAGCGCCTCGCACGTTTCTTCCAGAAAGTTTTTCCGGATGGAAGCGTGGGTCTGGACTTTGTCCCATGGACAGCCGTTCTCCCCGTCTCTCAGGATGCGGATGATCTCCACGAGGTCTTCCGCCGTATAGTGTTCCCTCGGCGTCCAGTCCTGCATGGGGCGTCTCCTTTCCGCATTCCGAAAACATCTGCGAACAGATTCAAATTGTACCGCAGAATCTGCCGAAATGCAAGGGTACAAGCGCATTTTCCGGCTTTTTGCGGCAAAATTTTTCATTTCATTCACAACAAAAGGCGGCATCCCCCGGGGGACACCGCCCTGCGTGGGCTTTTTAGCTTACAGCTGTGCGCCGCACTTGTTGCAGAACAGCGCGTCGTCCGAGACGGGCGCGCCGCACTGGGGGCAGGTCTTGGCCTCGTTGTCCTCGGGCTTTTCCTCGGCGGGCTCTGCGGCTGTGTCAGCCGTCACGTCGGCGGCGGCCTCTTCCGTATCCTCGAAAGTCGTCTCAATGACGGTATCCGGCTCGAGAGAGGCTTTCAGGTCGGAGAGCTCCTGCTCGATGTTGGCGATCATCTCGATGTATTTGTCCACAAGGGGCTGGTTCTCCTCGTTGCCCTTGGCCAGACTATACACCAGAGCGCCCAGCTGGCGCTGCGCCTTGTACAGCTTGCTCTGCGCGTTCACGATCTTTGCCTGGGTGCGGCCCTTTTCGGCCAGATCCAGCGCGGCATTCTTGCCTTTCTCGGCATACTCGAGGCCCATTTCCTTGATCTTATTGAAGTCCATAAAAGACACCTCACTTGTCTATGCCCGGGGTGGGCAGCACTCCTCTGCGTTTTCTGCTCAGGCTGTCCCTGTGCCGCCGGAGATTATTTTCATTATAGCGCACTCCCGGGGGGAATGCAACGAATCCCACCCAAGTTTTACAGAATCGTGCGGATTTGGAAACAGTTTTTTCGCAATTTGCACACTTTCCGCGTTCTGATGTTTTTTACACTTCACCTGCGTAGAACTCGCGCAGCATACTGTCGGCGGGCAGAAGCTCCAGCTCCACCGGGGCCACATGCTCGAAGCGGCGGGCCGTCTCGTCCCAGAGCTCCGCGTTGTGGCCTTCCAGCGTGAAGCGCTGGCTCACCGGGCGCAGGAGCTTTGCGATGAGGCCCAGCTCGTAGGTGAAGGAAGTGTCCAGCAAAAAGTCTGCCGTAGTCTTGAAGCCCTTGATATACCGGGTCTCGCCGTCGAGGACTCTGTCCCACATGGCGAGGGTCTTGGCAGGGCTGCGGCCCCGGGCTGCGGCATCCCGCAGGGTGCGGCGGCAGAGGCGGATGTCCTGGGTGTTGATGACACGGCGGCCATCAATGCAGTATTCCTCCCGCAGGCCGGCGTAAATGCGGTAGACGTCGTCGCCTTTCACAAGGCCCGTCAGCTCAGGGTTCAGGGCGTGGATGCCCTCCACGATGCAGACGCCGCCCTTGAGGTCCAGCGTCTCCGTCTCGGAAGAGCGGGACTCGGTGGTGAAGTCGTAGATGGGCAGCACGGTCTTTCCGGTGGTGCTCAAATCGCTGAGGCACTGGCGGATGAGGGGCATATCCAGCGTGTCGGGGTTCTCGTAGTCCAGCGTACCGTCGGGCAGGCGGGGATAATACTGAGCGCCCTTGAAGAAGTTATCCAGACTGATGACATGGGCCGGGGTGCCGGAGGCTTCCAGAGCCTCGGCCACCTTATGAGCCGAAGTCGTCTTGCCGCTGGCCGACGGGCCGGTGAGCATGACGATCTTGGCGCGGGAGTCCCTGATCTTCTGGGCAGCATAGGCCACCCGCTGGCGGTAGCTCTTCTCGCTCATCTCCGCCAGCGCCGCCGGGCTCTGGGCGGCGACGTTGTACAGGTCTATCTCAACCAGACGTTTCGGTACCCAAATCGTGATCATAAAAAACAGCCACTCCTTTTTTCCGTTCCAGCACTTCGTCGAAACGCTGGATGTATTCTGTCGGATACTTGAAATTAAAGATGCGCTGCATCCGCTTGCCGCCGTCGGCCACCAGCTTGGTGCTGCCGCCTGCGCCGGCCGAGAGGATGGTCTGGACTTCTTCCATGATATAGATATTATAATACCCCTCGTGGCCCGGCTTGCACCAGCCCACGTTTTCCAGGTTTTGGAGGGTATTTTTCTGACGATAGAGGTAGTAGGGCCGATAGCCTGCCTCGGCCAGCAGATGGCACTTTTCCAGCATGGCGGCCACATCGGCGTAGTCGTTCTCCTTCTGGTCCTCGATGACGATGCGGGAGGCCCGCTTGAGGGTCAGGGTGTGGACTGTGATGTTCTCAGGGTCGAGGGCGATGGCCTGACGCAGGCTCTTCTCGAACCCTTTCACCGTGTCGCCGGGCAGGCCAGCGATGAGGTCCATGTTGATGTCGTCGTGGCCTGCGGCCCGGGCCTCGGCATAGCAGTCGAGGATGTCCTGAGCCGAGTGCTTGCGGCCAATGTTCTCCAATACTTCATCCGAGAAGGTCTGCGGATTGATGGAGATGCGGGTCGCGCCGTATTCCTTGATGACGGCCAGCTTTTCGGCGTCGGTGCAGTCGGGGCGTCCGGCTTCCACCGTGTATTCCACGATGGTGGAAAGGTCGAAGCAGTCCCGCACCGTCCCCATGAGCTGGCGCAGCTGCGCTGCCGAGAGGCTGGTGGGGGTGCCGCCGCCGATGTAGATGCTGCAGAGCATCAGCCCGGCCTTGTCAGCCTCGTCCCGGATGGCCTCGACCTCTTTGCACAGGCAGTCCACATAGGGCTGCACCAGCTTGCGGTCACGGTCGAGGTTGCAGCTGACGAAGCTGCAATAGCTGCACCGGGAGGGGCAGAACGGGATGCCGATATAGAGGCTGTAGGTCTTGGGCGCACTGCCTGCTTTCAGGATAGGCTCCTGCAAGTCCGCGATGGCCTTGGCCATGCCGTATTTTTCGGGCGAGCAGTCGAAGCGCTTGAGGAAGAAATCGTCGATCTCCTCTTCCGTCCAGCCTGCGGCCCGCTTGTCGTGGACGAGGCGCACCGGGCGGACGCCGGTCATCTTGCCCCAGGGCGGGCGGATACCCGTCCAGCTGCGCAGCAGGTCATAGGTCAGGCTGGCCAGCGCAAATTCCGGCGTCTCGCCGCCCTCTTCCACGGGAATGGGCAGAGGTGCTTCGGCGGTCTGGCTCTTGCCGCCCTGCCGCACCATGGCCCAGAGCTTGTCAGGCCGCTTCTCGGCCCAGACGCAGTCTGCGCCGTCCTCGGGCGGGGTGAGGGTGAGCGGGGCCATTGGGTAGAACAGGCGGACGAGGTGCTCCACCTCGTAGCCCGAGCCGAGGCCCGTGATATAGATATTCATGTGAAATCCCGCCTTTTTATGCGTTTCTCAGCGCATTTTTGATATAGAAGTTGGTGGCGGCCTCCTGCCCGAAGGTGGAGAAATCGCCGTGGCCGGGCAGCACCTGCGCCTCGGCCGGGACGGGCAGGGCCGCGAACTTGCGCAGGCTCTCGTCCATCTTCCGGCTGTCGCCGCCCTCGAGGTCGGTGCGGCCGATGCTGCCCTGAAAGACCGTGTCGCCCACGAAGAGATAGTTTTCGCACAGCAACACCACGCTGCCCTCAGTGTGACCGGGGGTGTGCCAGACAGTGAAGCTCAGCTCGTCGAGGGGGATGACCTCGCCCTCTTCGTAGCCGCTGTCCGAACCCTTGAGGGGCAGCAGCTGGGTCCCCCGACAGTCGGCGGGCTCACAGTAGAGCTTTGCGCCCCACTCGCGGCTCAGGACCCCCGCACTGCCCACATGGTCGTAGTGGCCGTGGGTGCAGAGGATAAGGCTCAGCTTGCCGCCGTGCTCCTTTAAGATCTTATCGTACTCCTGCACCTCGGCGGCGGGGTCGATGACCACCGCGCTGCCTGCGTCCGAGATGAGCAGGAAACTGTTGGTGTAAAACGGCGCAGGGCCGACCAGATGAAATGCCTTCATGGTTTATTTTTCTCCTTTATGCCACTCGTCGGTGTCGATGACAATGGTGCAGGGGCCTTCGTTGACCAGCGACACCTGCATATCTGCGCCGAACTCGCCGTGCTGGACATCCTTGAGGCCCTGCTTGTTCATCTCGGCGAGGAACAGCTCGTAGGCGTCCACAGCCAGCGGCGGTCTTGCCGCCTTGATGAAGCTGGGACGGAAACCCTTCTTCGTGTCGCCGTAGAGGGTGAACTGACTCACCACCAGTGCAGAGTACCCGAGGTCCTTTGCGCTGAGGTTCAGCTTGTCGTTTTCGTCCTTGAAAATGCGCAGGCCCGCGCATTTTTCAGCCAGTTTCGGCACGATGTCGAGAGTATCGGTGTCCTTGACGCCCAGCAGGATAACGAGGCCGGGGCCGATGGGGCGCGGCTCGCCGCCGTTGACCCGGACGCTGGCCGAGGATACGGCCTGAATGACTGCACGCATATTAGCTCCTTGTTACCTTGAGCACATCCTTGACTTTGGACAGACGGGCCACGACCCGGTTGAGGTGCTCTGTATTGTTGATGCCGATGGTCAGGCTGATAACGGCACAGTTGTTCTCCACCTGACGGGCATTCATGGCGTAGATAGGGACGCGGATGTCAGCCAGCGCGGCCAGCACATCGGACAGCAGCTCGTTGCGGTTGAGGGCGATGATCTCCAGACCGGCCTTGTAGCTGTCCTTGACGCTGTCGGCCCAGTAAGCCTTGACCCAGCGGGGGGCGTTGGAGGGGTCTTTCATGCTGGACATCGCGTTGGCGCAGCTCTGCTTGTGGATGGAGACGCCGAAGCCCCGGGTGATGAAGCCCACGATGGGGTCGCCGGGCAGGGGCGAGCAGCACTTTGCAAACTTGATGGGGGTGTTATCGAAGCCCTCCACCACTACGCCGTCAGTGGCGTGGACGCGGCTCAAATCGACCTTCGGCAGATCCTCCACCGACTTATTCTCAGCAGCCTCGGCGGCCTTGAGCTTCTGCCACTCCTCTTTGAGCTTGGGCAGGCAGTTGGCGATGGTCATGCCGCCGTAGCCGATGGCAGCGTAAATTTCCTCCGCGTTGTTCTGGCGCAGACGACGGCTGCAGCTGCCCACGAACTCATCCAGCTGGTCGTCGGGGATGAAGATCATCTCCCGGCGCAGCTCTTTGGCCAGCGCGTCGCGGCCCTGCTGGATGTTCTCTTCGCGGCGCATCTTCTTGAACCAGTTGCGTATCTTGCTCTTGGCCTCGCTGGTGCGCACGATCTTGAGCCAGTCGCGGCTGGGGCCTTTGTCCGCCGGGCCGAGGATGACTTCGATAATTTCACCCGTCGCCACGACATGGTCGATGGGGACGATGCGGTTGTTGACCTTACAGCCCACCATCCGGTTGCCGACGGCAGAGTGGATAGCGTAGGCAAAGTCGATGCAGTTTGCGCCCGCAGGCAGGTTGATGACGTCGCCCTTCGGGGTGAAGGCAAAGACCTCCTCCGGCAGCAGGTCGCTCTTCAAATCGTGGAGCAGGTTGCCGGAATCCTCGCTGACGCGCTGGTTTTCCAGCAGCTGGCTGACCCATGCCAGCCGCTCATCCAGTTTATCGTGGCCCTCGAGGCCCTCTTTATACTTCCAGTGGGCGGCAACGCCGTACTCGGCCTGCTCGTCCATGGTGCGGGTGCGTATCTGCACCTCAAAGGGGATGCCCTCGTGGCCGATAACGGTGGTGTGGAGGCTCTGGTAGCCGTTGGGCTTGGGGGTGGAGATATAGTCCTTGAAGCGGTTGGGCAGCGGGTGGTACATATCGTGGATGAGGCCCAGGGTGCTGTAGCACTCAGCCAGGGTGTCCAGGATGATGCGCACCGCATAGATGTCGTAAATTTCATCAAAGGACTTGTTCTGCATGATGGTCTTGCGATAGATGCCGTAGATGCTCTTGACTCTCCGCTTGATGGTCGCGCCCTCGATGCCGCTCTCCTCGAGGCGGCTCTTGATAACGCCCGACACGCTGGCCAGAAACTCGTCGCCCGCGCGCTCGCTGAGCATCTTGTTGATCTCCTCGTAGCCCACGGGGTCGAGGTAGTGGAGGCTGCGGTCTTCCAGCTCCTCCTTGACGTTCAGGATGCCCAGACGGTTGGCGATGGGAGCGTAGACCTCCATGGTCTCCCGGGCCTTGTCGCGGCGCTTCTGCTCCGGCCATGCGTCGCCGGTGCGCATATTGTGCAGGCGGTCACAGAGCTTGATGATCATGACGCGGACGTCACGGCTCATGGCCAGCAGCATCTTGCGCAGGTTCTCGGCCTGCAGCTCTTCGATATTGGAAAATTGGATCTTGGTCAGCTTGGTGACGCCGTCCACCAGCGCGGCCACCTCTTCGCCGAAAGCGGCGGTCAGGTCGGTCAGCGTGGTGGGGGTGTCCTCCACCACATCATGGAGCAGGGCGGCAGCGATGCTCTCGCTGTCCATACCGAGGTCCAGCACGAGGCGGGCCACAGCCAGCGGGTGGCAGATATAGGGCTCACCGCTGCGGCGGCAGACCCCCTTGTGGGCGTCGTTGGCCAGGTCGTAAGCCTTTTCTATCATGGCCATATTGTAGGCTTTGCCGCTGGCTTTGATGGCCTCCACCAGCTTCTCCCAGGTCACGATCTCGGGCCGCACCTCCGAGGGAAGGGTCCCTTCAGGGGCGTTGGCCGGCAGGGCCGTTGCGGCCACGGTAGCCATCTCCGTCACCGGCACGGGCTGGTGGAGATGGGTCTTTGCAGAGTAGCTGTCCTCTTTCGCCGCAGCCGGTGCTGCGGGCGAGGGAAGGACAGGTTTCTTTCCCTCAGGCATCTTTATCGTTCCTCCAGACATTTCAGGATGGGCGCATCGGCAAGGTTCTTCTTTCCGGTGGCAGGCACGAGTTCCCAGAACTTTGCCCCGCCCCGGTCAGCCGCTGTGATGAGGCCGACCTGTTCCAGCGCGGCGACGGCCACCAGCGTCCGACCGGTGTTCTCCTCGCCGAGTTTTGCAAACAGGGGCTGCAGGTCTTCGGCGTGCCAGCGCCGCGCCTGCAGCTCCCGATAAACGGTGATGATATGACTGCGCTCCGGGGCGATGCTCTCCTTCTGCTCCGGCGTCAGGGGCGTACCCCGGCGCAGCGCCTGCACCAGCGCGGCCTGCTCTGCAGCTGTGTTGCCGAGGCCCGCCGGGTGCAGCTCGATGATGCGGCCCGACAGCTGTGCGCCCCGGGGCGAATCGTAGACCGAAAGGCTGATGGCTGCGTCCACGACGTCGCCCGTCGAGTAAGGCACCTGTTCCGGGTGCATCCCGAACCAGACGGCGTAGATGCTGGAATTGCCCTGCCGCAGACGCAGGCGGCAGTGCTTGCCCTCCGAGACGGCGTAGACGCCCTCCACGACAGCCATTTCCAGCACGAAGACCGGGCTGGGGTTGTCGGCACCGTAGGGTGCCAGCTGGTCGAGGCGGCGGACGCTCTCCACCGTCAGACGGTCGAGGTGGACGGACAGATCACATTCCAGCGGCGGGGTGCGCAGCACGGGACACTCCCGGGCCGCCCAGTCGTTGAGCCGCTGGCGGAGCGTCTGCAGATCCTCTTCCCGCACCGAGAGGCCCGCTGCCATGGCGTGGCCGCCGAAGCGGAGCAGGATGTCGGCGCAGGAGGCGATGCACTCGTGCAGGTTGAAGCCCTGCACGCTGCGGCCGCTGCCCTTGCCCTCGCCGTGCTCATCTACCGACACCACGATGACCGGGCGTCCGGTCTTTTCCACAAGGCGGGAGGCCACGATGCCGATGACGCCGGGGTGCCAGTCTTTGCCCCAGAGCAGGATGACCCGATCTTCGAGGCGTTCCGGCTCAGCGTCCAGCAGCTCCTGTGCGGCTTTGACGATCTCCATCTCCGTCTCCTGCCGCTGGATGTTGATGTCACTCAGCTTATGAGCCAATTCGACCGCCCGGTCTTCGTCTTCACAGAGCACCAGCTGCAAAGCGGTCACGGCGCTGTCCATCCGGCCCGCCGCATTAAGGCGGGGCGCGATGGCGTAGCTGATGTTCTCTGCCGTCACCGGCTTGCCTGCAAGGCCCACTTCTTCCAAAAGGGCGCAGAAGCCGGGTCTGTCCGTATTTTGCAGCTGGCGCAGACCTGCTTTGACGATGGTGCGGTTCTCCCCTGTCAGGGGCATGACGTCGGCCACGGTGCCAACAGCGGCGAGGTCGCCGCAGTATTCCAGCATCTCTTCCGGCGGGCAGCCATCCAGCGCGGCGCAGAGCTTGAAGGCCACGCCCGCGCCGCACAGGCCCTTGAAGGGGCTGTGGTCGTCGGCACGGCGGGGGTCCACGATGGCCACTGCCTGGGGCAGGGTGTCGTGGGGCAGATGGTGGTCTGTGATGATGAGGTCGATGCCGAGGCTGGCCGCGAATGCGGCTTCCTCTACGGCAGAGATGCCGTTGTCCACCGTGACGATGAGGCGGCAGCCCTTATCGTAAATCGACTGGATCGCGTTCTTCGAGAGGCCGTAGCCGTCGCCCTCCCGGCTGGGCAGCATACACTTGACGGCGGCGCCCATTCCTTTCAGGTGCTGATAGAGCAGGGCCGTGGCGGTCACACCGTCCACGTCGTAGTCGCCGAAGACGACGATCGTCTCCCCTTCGTCGATGGCCCGAAGGATGCGCTCACAGGCTTTGTCCATGTCGGTCAGGAGCATGGGGTCGCTCAGCTCTTCTTCGCCCGCCAGAAGGGTCAGCGCCTCGGCGGGGTCGGTGATGCCCCGGGCAGCGAGGATGCCGGCCAGCAGGCCGGCTTCTTTCTGCTGGGCCGCGAGGACAGAGCGGTACTTTTCCTCGCTCCACTCTTCGTCCATGTTCTGGTATTCCAGCTCTTCGGTGTTCTGCTGGGCGATGGCCGCTGTCAGCTCTTTCAGGGCGGCGCGGTCAACGGTCTTGGTGTTCCAGGCCCGGTAGGTCATCGCAATCCCTCCCCGGCCAGACCATCGTTCGCCAGCATCCCCTGCAGCGCAGCGATCTCGCTGGAAACGTCCAGTGCCACGTCCGACAAAAGCTTATCGTAGAGGTTATCATAAGCCTGATTCAGGGTGTGCAGGATGCCCGCAATATCCCGGCGGATGGCCTCCGCGTTCTCGCCCTGCTGGCTCTGCACGTCGTTGTAGGTGTGCAGGAGCTTGAGGGTGGTGGGGATATAGTATTCCGCAAAGCGGCGGGCCTTAGGCAGGCTCTCAGGGTGGGCTTCCAGCCAGGCACAGATGGACTCGGTGGTCTTCTGCATATGCTGCAACTCCTCCACAGCCCGCTCATCCTCCATGAGTCCCTGCTCCTTCTCGAGCACCTGCGCAAAGCGGCGGGTCGTCTCGAGGTTCAGGGGGACTTCTCCGGCCTGTTCCGGCGCTTTTTCCGGTTCGGGCTGGGGCTGATTTTCCTGTGCAGCGCGGTAGTCCTCTGCCGTCAGGTAGAGCTTGTCGTTTTTCTCGTCCAGCCAGGCACTGAGCCAGCCCTTGTGGATGAATTTCCGCAGCATCTTGAGTGCCTTGGTCTTCTTTTTATGCGTCAGGTCGGCCAGCATGGAGAGGGACAGGCCCTTGTGCCAGTCGAAGCCCTCGGCGGTATCGGCGTAGAGCTCCAGGGTCTTGGCGGCCTTCATACGGGACGCGCCCGCTGCGGTCAGCCAGCCGAACACAGCGGTCACAGCGGCAGAGCACCACCCCGTCACCGCGATAGCACCCAGTGCGAGATCACCGATGGCACTGAGGACCGTCATATCAGCCGCCCCTATCACGCCGCCGGACGTGAACGCCCCCGCCGTGCCGAAGCAGGCGATGGCCGTGATGCCGAAGATGACGGCGAAGGTGATGCCGGTCGCCAGCATGGCGACGCCTGCACTGTGGCGCTTTTTGGCGCTGGTGCGAATATTCTCGATGGCCGTCGGTTCCGGCTTCTTCGCAAAGAAATTGCGCGCCCAGTCGGTCATCCCGCTGGCGCTGGCGCTGCTTCTGGCCTCCTCGGCCCGCTTCTGGTACTCCTGTTTTCCGGCCTGAAAGGCCCGGCCTGCCTCCGAGATGCCATAACCGGCAGCGTTCACCGCGGCGCGGCCCACATCCCACACACGGTCGCCGATCTCCTCGCCCCGGCCCTCAAAGCCGTGGCGGAAGGAGTCGGACATGGTGTCGCCCAGCTCGCGGAGCTGGCGTTCCAGCTCCTGCTGCACCTGACGGCCCTCGCCGTCCTGCGCCGTGCGGTTAAAATCGTTTTCACGATCAGTCATTCAACTTCTCACCCTTCTGCCGGGCTGTACCGGCTGATGATGGCGCGGGCCACCCGCAGGCCATCGACGGCGGCACTCATGATGCCGCCCGCATATCCGGCACCCTCGCCGCAGGGATACAATCCTGCCAGCTGGGCGCATTCAAAATTTTCTTCCCGTTTCAGCCGCACCGGGCTGCTGGTACGGGTCTCGAGGCCGGTCAGAATGGCCTCAGGGGCGGTGTAACCCGCAATTTTCCGCTCGTAAGCCCGCAGACCGGCCCGCAGGGTGTCGGCCAGTTCGGTCGGCAGTAACGCGCCGAGGTCCGCAGCGACGACGCCCCGGTCATAGGTGGGCTGGACGCGGCCAATGTTCAGCCGGCCCCTGCCCTCCAAAAAGCTCTGGATGTTCTCCGCCGGGGCAGCATACTTTCCGCCGGGACGGCCTGCCGCATAGGCCCGGGCTTCCAGCTCCCGCTGGAAGGCGATGGCCTTCCGGGGGTCGTTGCCGAAGTCTTCACCGCCCACGCTGACCACCACGGCCGCGTTGGCATTCCTGCCGCTGCGGGCGTGGTAGCTCATGCCGTTGGTCACGACGCGTCCCTTTTCGCTGGCCGAAGCCACCACCTGGCCGCCCGGACACATACAGAACGTATAAACGCACCGTTTTTCAACGTGCTGCGAAAGCTGATATTCGCCGCGCGGCAGGGCCGGATGGCCCGCCGCCTCGTGGTAGAGGCTCTTTTCGATTTCCGATTGGAGATGCTCTGCCCGGAAGCCGACGCTGAAGGGCTTGCACTCCAGCACGAGGCCGCTGTCCATCAGCATCCCGAAGGTGTCGCGGGCCGAGTGGCCCACCGCGAACACCAGCGCCTCACAGGGGAACGCACCGTCCGTGGTCTGGATGCCGACGAGCTGGCCGTCCCGCCGCTCGAAGCCGGTGAGGGCTGTGTTGAAGTGGACCTCACCGCCCAGCGACTCGATCTCTTTTCGAATCGAAGTGATAACGCCCCGCAGCAGGTCGGTGCCGACATGGGGCTTCTGCTGCCAGGCAATTTCCTTCGGCGCGCCGTGCTCGAGGAACACTTCGGTCACGAAGCCGCAGAGCTCGTCGCCGATGCGGGTGGTGAGCTTACCGTCCGAGAAGGTTCCGGCGCCGCCCTCGCCGAACTGGATGTTGGCGTTTTCGTCCAGCTCACCGGTGGTGGAGAAATGCTCCACGGCCTTGACGCGCTCGTCCAGCGCCGGGCCGCGTTCCAGCACGATGGGCCGGTAGCCCTGACGGGCCAGCAGCAGCGCCGCAAAGAGGCCCGCCGGGCCGAGGCCGCAGACCACAGGCCGGTGCGTCAGCGGCAGAGTGCCGTTCTGCACCGAGAAATCGGTCTTGCCCCGGACGGTGACGCTGCGGGAAGCACCCGCACAGGCGGCCTCTTCCCTCTCCTCTTTCAGGGTCACGGCCACGGTGTACACCAGCTTGGGCTGGCCGTGGCGGGCGTCCACCGAGAGCCGGGCGATGCCCAGATGGCTCACCTTTCCCCGGGGGATGCGGGCGAGGCGGAGGGCTTTTTCGTAGGCCTGCGGCTCCCCGGCGGAGAGGGGCAGGCGAATATCATGGATCAGGATCATATACTCAGTTACTTTCTATCTTGCACTGCACCACATAGCTGCCCAGCGCAAAAATTTTGTCGTTAGCCGGCACATAGAGGCGGCAGGCGATGTTCTGCTGGCCGATGGCGACATAGAAGTCGTCGGCGTCGATCTCAATGACCACCTGTTCCGGATTCAGTGCTTCCAGCGAACCGGCCGGGCCGCAGAGGGTGACATTCATCAGCCGCTCCGTCTCCACGGTCAGGGTGTAGGTGGAGGGCAGGTTGATGACCTGCACACAGCTGGCGGGCAGGTTCATGGTCTTGGTTTCCAGACGGGAGCTGTCGAAGCTGACCGTGATGCTGGAGATGTTGTCCAGCAGACGGATGCCGCTGGGCAGTTCGATGGGCATTTCGTACACCTTATCCAGTGCAAAGGTGGAAAGGTCGATGGTACCCACCGACAGGGTGGACAGACGGTCGATCTGGGATTCCGGGCCAGCCACATTGAGGGTCTTTTTGCTCAGGGAGTAGACCAGCACCGAGGGGTCAAAGTCGCGGGGCGCGTTGATAAAGCTGACTTCCACCGGCAGGGTGGCCAGCTTATACACCTGCAGCGTGACCTCGACGCTGTCCGTTTCCAGAGTAGTATACTCAAATTCCACCTCCCTGCCGCTGCGGGTGTAAAAACGCAGGCTGGTGTCCAGAGTGACGGGGCTGGTCAGCTCGCCGTTGTAGGTCACCTCGGCGGTGCAGGTCTCCACCTGGCTCAGCTCAGTGCTGGGTCCGGAGAGAGTCACCGTCTCCTTCGAGATGTCGGTGCCGTAGAGGATATAGCCGTCTGCTATCTTCAGGTAATTCGTCGTCACCTGGATGGGCAGGGTCTTTTCTTCCACCACATCGAACACCACGTCCACGGTGTTGTCGCCGTCGATGGAGACGGACACACCGGTGAGCAGGGTGCTCTGGCTCCGCACCTGAAGGCGCAGGCTCTTTTCGCCGCTGTCGCGGACGCTGGACCAGTCGGGGTAGACGACAAAGTCGTTGGCCGACAGGCTGCCGATGGTGTAGCCGTCGCCGGAAAGTTTCAGGTTGACCGTTTTTTCCTCTGCATTGACGATGCTCAGACCCCGGGAAGTGTAGGCAGCCGAATCATAGGTAAAGTCCACCGGAACATTATAGATGGTGGTGGTGGTGCCGGGCTGCACGACGATGGTGACAGCCATCCACGCGATGACTGCACCCAGCAAAGAAAGCAGGAGCCGGATGCGGCGGTCGTTCAGCAGATTGCGCTTGGGGGGTACGGCAGGCTTGCCGTTGTTCTGCTCAGTGCTCATTGCTGCTCATCCTCCTCCTTGTTGTTCACCCAGTTCAGCAGGCGCTTGCCCCGGGCCTTCCAGCCCTCGGCAGCACTCTTCTCGCTGGCGGTCTCCTTGGGTATCATCTCATCCACCAGCCGGGTATAAAGGGTCTGACGGTCAAAGTGGCGCATGAGTACACCGTTTTTCGCCATCGAGATGATGCCCGTCTCCTCGCTGACCACGATGGCGATGGCGTCGGAGTTCTCGGCGATGCCGAGGCAGGCGCGGTGGCGGGTACCCATGTCCTTGCCCAGGTCCAGGTTGTTGGAAAGGGGCAGCACACAGCCTGCGGCCTTGATGCGGCCATCCTCGATGATGGCTGCGCCGTCGTGGAGGGGGGTACCCTCGTAGAAGATGGTACCCAGCACCTCGAGGTTGACTGCGCTGTTCACGGGCGTGCCGGTGCGGACGATCTCAGAAAGGTTGGTGTTCCGTTCCAGCACGATGAGCGCGCCGGTCTTGGTCTCCGAAAAGCGCTCTGCCGCGTCGCAGATGGCGATGATGGCGCTGCGCCACGCGCCCTTGAGGCTGGTGTCGTTGTAGCGGTTTTTATTGAAGAAGCGATAGGCCCACTGGTCGGTCTGGCCCATCCGCTCCAGCGCACGCCGTATCTCGGGCTGGAACAGCACCACCAGCGTCAGCAGACCGACTTGCAGCAGCGAGTTGAGCAGCCAGGTGACGGTGCGCATATTCAGGATGTTCGCCACCAGATAGACCGCCATGACGATGAGCGCGCCCTTGGCCAGCTGGCCGGCGCGGGTGCGGTTGACGAAGCCCAGCAGCTGGTAGATGAGGAACGCGATGATGAGGATGTCCAGCAGGTCTACCAGCTTGAAGGTCTGGAAGTTTGCTACGATAGAGTTCAGAGTCATGGGTCACATTCTCCCGTTCACACTGCTTCGATGAGGGCGACGGCGTGGGCCGCGATGCCCAGCCCCTCGCCGGTAAAGCCCAGATGCTCCTCGGTGGTGGCTTTGACGCTCACGGCGTCCACCGGCATCCCGAAAGCCTCGGCCAGCTTTGCCCGCATGGCCGGGATGTGGGGGGCCAGCTTCGGGCGCTGGCAGAGGATGGTGGCGTCGATGTTCTCGATGCGCCAGCCGTGCTCGGTCATGATTTCTGCCACACGGCGGGCCAGCATGAGGCTGTCGGCCCCGGCGTACTCTTCCGCCGTATCGGGGAAGTGCTGGCCGATGTCGCCCAGCGCCGCTGCGCCCAGCACGGCGTCCATGACCGCGTGGGCCAGCACGTCGGCGTCCGAGTGGCCCAGCAGGCCCTTTTCATACGGCACTTCCACGCCGCCCAGGATGAGCTTGCGGCCCTCCACCAGACGGTGGACGTCGTAACCATGACCAATGCGCATTTTCTTTCCTCCGTTCTCGGTCCGGGGCAGGTCCTCCCGGGTGGTTATCTTGATGTTTGCGTAGTCGCCCTGTACCAGCTCCACCGGACGGCCCGTCAGCTCGAACAGGCTGCAGTCGTCGGTGACGAGGCGGGCGCTGGCCTCGTCCAGTTCATCCAGCGCCGCCAGATAGGCGGCCCGGTCGAAGCACTGGGGCGTCTGCACCGCATAAAGGGTGCTGCGGTCAGGGGTGTTCTCCACCATGCAGCCTTCCGGCACAGTCTTGCCGCTTCCGCCCTTCGCCTGCTTGATGGTGTCCTTCACCGGCACTGCCGGGGCGGCGGCACCGCAGCGGGCAGCGGCCGCTATCGTGTCGGCGATAACGCTCTGGCTCACAAAGGGCCGGGCCGCGTCGTGGACGGCCACCAGTCTGCCGTGGGCAGCGGCCACGCCGCTGCGGGCGCTCTCGGCGCGGGTCGAGCCGCCCTTCACCAGCCGCACCGGCTTTTTGCAGCGGGCAGCGGCCCGCTGGGCATTCTCACTGGACGCGCCGGTCACGATCACCAGCTCGTCCACCTCCGGACACTCGTCAAAGGCCCGGACGCTCCGCTCCAAGACGGTCTCACCGCCCAGATCGAAGCTCAGTTTATCAAATCCCATCCGGGTGGAAGAACCCGCCGCCACCAGGACTGCCGTTACACGATGTTCCAATTTCTTACACCTGCCCCATTTTATTCCTGCCCGTGCCGCACTGCACAGAGCATATTATTATTCATTGAATATTATAGCGTATCCACCCACAAACTGCAACTGCCCGCGCCCATCAAAAATGCCCCCGTGCAGCACTTTTGGCGCTGTACGGGGGCATAAATTTTCTATGAAATTTCTGCGTTATGCGAGGATGGGCTCGATGGCAGCTGCCAGAGCATCCTTCTGAGCCTGAGCCTCGGCCAGGTCCTTGCCCAGAGTGGTGAAGTAGGTCTTGATCTTCGGCTCAGTGCCGGAGGGACGGACGACCACGGTAGCGCCGTTGTCCAGAGTGTAGATGAGGACATTTGCGGCGGGCAGGCCGGTCTCTTCGGGCTTCTTGTAGTCGGTGACCTTGACCACCTTGTGGCCGGCCAGCTCGGTGAGGGGCTCGTCACGCAGCTTCTGCATGATGGAAGCCATCTTCTCCATGCCGGTCAGGCCGGGGAACTCGAAGCTGTCCACCTTGTTCAGGTAGCGGCCATACTGCTTGTAGATCTCTTCCAGACGTTCCTTGATGGAGGAACCGATGCTGCGGTAGTAAGCGGCCATCTCGCAGATGAGCATGGAGCCGATGACGGCATCCTTGTCACGGACATAAGGACCTGCCAGATAGCCGTAGCTCTCCTCGAAGCCAAAGATGAAGCGGTCCACTTCACCGGCAGCTTCCAGATTTGCGATCTGGTCGCCGATCCACTTGAAGCCGGTCAGCACGCTGCGCATCTCAACGCCGTAGTGGGCGGCGATGGCATCGGCCAGCGGGGTGGAGACGATGGACTTGACGGCGACGGGGTCCTTGGGCATGGTACCCTTCTCGATACGGCCAGCGCAGATGTAATCCAGCAGCAAAGCGCCCATCTCGTTGCCGGAGACCAGCTCATAGCTGCCGTCCGGACACTTCATGGCGATACCCACGCGGTCAGCGTCGGGGTCGGTGGCCAGCATCAGGTCGGCGCCGGTCTTGGTGGCGAGGTCGAGGCCCAGCTTCAGAGCCTCGAAGATCTCAGGGTTGGGGTAGGAGCAGGTGGTGAAGTAGCCGTTGGGGTACTCCTGCTCCGGCACGATGGTGATGTCGGTGATGCCTATGTCGTTCAGAACGTGGGTGACCGGCACCAGACCAGAACCGTTCAGCGGGCTGTAGACCAGCTTCAGGCCGGCGGTCTTGCACAGGCCCGGGCGCACCTGACGTGCCTCAATGGCGGCGTAGAGGGCGTTCTTGCAGTCGTCGCCCACAAAGCGGATGAGGCCCTGCTCGACGCCTTCGGCAAAGGAGATGTACTTTGCGCCGGTCAGGACATCGGTCTTCTGGATCTCGTCATAGACGATGGCGGCGGCGTCATCGGTCATCTGGCAGCCGTCGGGGCCGTAGGCCTTGTAGCCGTTGTACTTGGCGGGGTTATGAGAAGCGGTGACCATGATGCCCGCATTGCACTCATAGTAACGGGTGGCAAAGCTCAGGGCCGGGACAGGCATCAGAGCATCATAAATGCGCACCTTGATGCCATTTGCGGCCAGAACGCCGGCGGCAGTCTTGGCAAAGACGTCGCTCTTCAGGCGGCTGTCATAGCTGATGGCCACGGTCTGGTTGCCGCCCTGGGTCTTGACCCAGTTTGCCAGGCCCTGGGTGGCCTGACGCACGACGTAGATGTTCATGCGGTTGGTGCCAGCGCCCAGCACGCCGCGCAGGCCGGCGGTGCCGAACTTCAGTGCAACGGCAAAGCGGTCCTTGATCTCGTCGTCATTTCCCTCGATCCTGGCCAGCTCCGGCTTCAGATCTGCGTCCTCCAGATCCGCTGCCAGCCAGCGCTTATACTCATCCTGATACATATTGCACACCTTACCTTTGTAATTTTTGACCATAATGGACAAATTCATCCAAGTCTACTTATAATATAAGCTTTTATACGCTTTGTGTCAATTCAGGATTATGTACCAAGTTTTCCCCCTCAAAACCAGCAAATGCCACAAATCGCGCAGGCTTTCCGCTCTCCTGCTGCCCATTTGCAGCCGTGCAGGGCCAGTACACCTGCCCTGCGTCGTCCAGTACATCCAGCCAGTGGCCCAGCCCCACTCCATTTTCGCACAGATACCGCATCAGGGACATCAGCCGCCCGAAGTCGCCCACCGGGCAGATGACCTGCTCCGTGACACACTCTTCTCCCTGCTGCCGCCGCACTGCCAATACAACTCCCTCTTCCTCTACGCTTGCGCTGTAGTACAGCGTGTGTGCAATTTGAAAGCCTTCGATACTGGAATAGGGCCTGGTGTAACAGCAGTACTCTTTCGCAACCATAAGATTCTTCCTCCAATCGCAGACAGCCCGCGTTTCGTTGACATCTCACATGCCCTCTAATATAATAGATTCAAACAGAAAATTGTGTCGAACTTGGGCATCTGCGCCCTATCTTTACCATTTCTTAGTCAGTTTTTAGTCAACCATTTCATTCCTTTTGTCTGTTATCTTAGAATAAATTTCGAAGCACCGTAAAAAGTTCTATTGTCCCCTTTTATGGATGGTTTCTGCCGCCCCATCGGGCAGAAAGGAGCGCCCATGTACGCAGTCCTCAAGAGCTTCGGTCTCAAGGGCCTCAACGGCTTCCCCGTGGAAGTCGAGGCCGACATCTCGGGCGGGATGCCCGCCATCTCCATCGTCGGCCTGCCGGACTCCGCCGTCCGGGAGAGCGGCGACCGCGTCCACGCAGCCCTGAAAAATCTGGGCTTCAAGTGGCCTGACCGCCGCATCACCATCAACCTCGCTCCCGCCGACGTCCGCAAGACCGGCCCGGTGTATGACCTGCCCCTGCTGCTGGCGGTGCTGGCCGCTTCCGGGCAGCTGGAGCCGCCGCCGAAGGACACGGCCTTTCTGGGGGAGCTGGCGCTGGACGGCAGTCTCCGCCCGGTGTCCGGCGTCCTGCCCATGGCGCTGGAGGCTGCCGCCAGCGGTGTGCGGGCGCTCTATGTTCCCGCCGAGAACGCTGCCGAAGCCGCTGAGGCCTGCGGAAGCGAAATGCAGGTCTACCCTGCAGCAACGGCCCGTCAGGTCGTGGACGCACTGCGGGGCATCCAGCCCATTTCTCCCACGGCTCCAGTTCCCTTCGACCCTGCCGATGCGTGGAGCCACGTTCCCGATTTCGCTGACGTCTGCGGCCAGCCGCTGGCCCGCCGGGCAATGGTCATCGCGGCTGCGGGCGGACACAACGTCCTGCTCGTCGGTGCGCCCGGCACCGGCAAATCCATGCTGGCCCGCCGCCTGCCCGGCATCCTGCCGCCCCTGACCCGGGAAGAAGCCGTGGAGACGACGAAAATTTATTCCATCGCCGGGCAGATGCCCGCAGGCCGGGGCCTCGTGACAGCACGGCCTTTCCGCAGCCCTCACCACTCGGCCAGTTCGACTGCGCTGGCGGGCGGCGGGGCGCAGTTCCGCCCCGGCGAGTGCAGTCTGGCCAACTGCGGCGTCCTCTTCCTCGACGAACTGCCCGAGTTCTCCCGCGAGAGCCTCGAAGTGCTGCGCCAGCCCCTCGAGGACGGCTGCATCACGGTCAGCCGAGCCGCCGGAAGCGCCACTTATCCCAGCCGCTTCCAGCTCGTCGCCGCCATGAACCCCTGCAAATGCGGCTACTACGGCCACCCTACCCGGGCCTGCACCTGTTCGCCCAGCGCGGTGCGGCAGTACCGCAGCCGGGTGTCCGGCCCGCTGCTGGACCGCATCGACCTCTGCGTCGAGATGGACCCGGTGGCCTTCGATGAACTGCATGGCGCTGCCCCTTCCGAGAGCAGCGCCGAGCTGCGGAAACAGGTCCTTGCCGCCCGGGCCATCCAGGCCCGGCGGTACGCTGCTCCCGGCTACGAGGATGTGCGCTGCAACGCCCAGCTCACCGCCGGGCAGGTGCGGCGCATCTGCCGCATGACCCCCGGTGCGGAACGGCTGCTCCGCGCCTCCTACGATGCACTGGGGCTTTCGGCCCGCGCCCACGACCGCATTTTGCGGGTGGCCCGCACGGTGGCCGATCTGGCAGGCAAACAGCTGCTGGATGAGGACTGTGTGCTGGAAGCCCTGCAGTACCGGGCACAGGAAAAAGTGGAAGTATAAAAGCTTCTCCGTCTTTGCTTCGCAGATCCGCCTTTCCCGAAAAGGGAAGGGTTTGTGCAGCTTACCGTTACGCACAAAAAAGCCATCTGTATCTTTCCAAATGCTGTCTCTTATACACATCTGACGCTGCCGACGAAGCTAGAAGTGT
>ENA-OZAA01000458-OZAA01000458.1-human-gut-metagenome-genome-assembly--contig:-NODE-458-length-21381-cov-7.309012_pt1 | contig 21381 bp, 18 predicted proteins | sample MGYA00244204_ERZ653492 | MGnify/ENA primary metagenome ERZ653492 (study PRJEB26926, sample SAMN06164980) | human gut metagenome | biome: ENVO:00009003; feature: ENVO:2100002; material: ENVO:00002003... | reverse complement strand
TACGAGATCCTGAGATGTCTCGTGGGCTCGGAGATGTGTATAAGAGACAGACCCCCTTGTCAAGCGGTTGCCGAATGCCACCTCAACAACCCCCCAAAAAAACCCACCAGCCCGCAGCAATCCCCTGGGGGACATTTCCAGCGGACTGTGCGCCTGCCAGCAAAGCAAGGAGAGGAAATGGCCATTTGTCAATTTGCTGGTTTGATATTTTAATTATTGAAATCGATATTTGCAATCCGAAATTTCGAATTGACGGCAGGGAGGCCCTCTGTTACAATGTGAAAAAGAAAACAGGGCGGCAATTCCCCGGACAATCGAAAAATGACTTGGGAGGGGCCGCATACTGCGGCTCTTTTGCTCTGTGGACACAAAGGCGGAGAGGGGAAGGGAAAATGCGTAACGTGCAGTCTGCGCCGGTGGGCTTCGGCTGGAAGCATCTGCGGGAAAAAGTGCCAGGCGACGCCCTGGGGAAAATCCATTTGCACACCGACGAAAGCCTGGAGGCCCAGTCCTACAGGATAGAAAAAACAGACACCGGAATCCGGGTATCCGCCGGGGACGATGCCGGCATGATGTATGGGCTGCTGGATCTGGCGGATATGTACAACGGAGGCTGGCCGGAAAGCATTCGGATTTTTCAGCGGCCCTATCTGCAAAACAGGGGCATCAAGCTGAATATTCCGCTGGATGCCAGAACCCCCAGCTACTCCGACGCATCCTCGTCCGCCTTTGAGAACATCGGCAATATGTGGGAATTTTCTTTCTGGCGGGAATTTCTGGATTCCATGGCAGAGCAGAAATACAATGTCCTGAGCCTTTGGAATCTCTCCCCCTTTCCCAGCCTGGTGCGGGTTCCGGAATACCCCCTGATTGCGCTGGAGAATGTTGTTTGCAGTACAGTGCCCCCCAGGCCGGATATGAGCGGAGACCATATGTGGACTCCGGATATGGTGGAGGGGGCCTATGCAATCCGCAGAATGACCATAGATGAAAAAATGGATTTCTGGCGCAGGGTGATGCAGTATGCCCAGGACCGCTGCATTCGGGTATATCTGTTTACCTGGAATCTGTTTGTCTATGGGACAGAGGGAAATCCCTATGGAATCACCTGCTGCCAGAGCAATCCCATAACCGCAGATTATCTGCGCTGTTCGGTTCGTGCGCTTCTGGAGGCCTACCCGCTGCTGGCAGGCATCGGGATAACCTCAGGGGAAAATATGGCAGGGGACGAGACGGACATTCCCTTTCTGCGGAATACCTACGGCAGGGCGGTGGAGGAATACTGCGCCCACAATCCGGGGCGCAGCGTGGAGCTGATTCATCGGATGCAGTATGCCCGATATGGGCAGATTCAGGAGCAATATCAGAATTTCAAGGGCAGCTTTTCGGTGAGCTTCAAGTATTCCCAGGCCCACATCCATTCGGATGCCAGACCGGCTTTCTTTGCAGATTTTTTGAAAAATTGTCCGGGGGAGGAACGGTTCTGGCTAACGCTGCGGGATGATGACTATTATTTTTACCGCTGGTACGATTATGGCTTTGCCCGGGAGCTGTTTCGCCGGATGCCGGTGGAGCGGGTGCAGGGATTTTACCTGGGAGCCGACGGCTTTACCTGGGGCAGGGACTATACCGGCTATGATTCGGCACATCCGCTGTACATTCAGAAAATGTGGGGAAAGCTGGGGCTTTTCGGCCAGCTGAGCTACAACCCGAATAAGCCGGAGGAATTCTTTATCCGAGAGATGGAAAGGCGGCTTGGGCGGGAGGATGCCGCCCGGATAGCCGAAGCCTGGACTCTGGCCTCCTCTGGCTTCCGGATTTTGCAGGCGGTGCATTGGAATGATTACGACTTCCAGTGGTATCCGGAGGGCTGCTGCCGGTTTCTGCATCCGCCGGTGGGAAAGCTGGTATTTTGCGATGTGAATGAGTTTATGAGCAGACCCGCCATGCCGGGCACGCCCTACCAGTCTGTGAGGGAGTACTGCGAAAACGGAAGACATGGTACCAAGGAAAAGCCCCGGACTCCCATGGCGGCGGTTGGACATCTTCGTAGAAATCTCCGCCAAATGGATGGGCTTCTGGCATCGCTGAGCCCGGAGGGAAATCCTGAGCTGACGGCGGTTCTAACGGATATTCAGGCAATGTATTTTCTGACTGCATATTATGCAGATAAGCTCCAGGCGGCCATTGAGCTGTGCTGCTTCCGCCAGGACCGAAGCAAAATTCAATACCGCCAGCGGGCGGTTCGGCTGCTGAAAAGAGCGGCCCAGACCTGGAAAAGCTATTCTGCCTTTTCCAGAGCACATTACCGCCCCCAGAGACTGACCCGCATGGGCGGAAATCTGGTGGATTTTACGGCCTTTGACCGTGGGGCGGAGGAGGATGTGAATCTGGCCCTGTATCAGTGACAGAAGAAAAACCGACAATGGCAACGGGCGCTGCCCGACAAAATACCCATGGTGGGCCGGAAGCATTCACCGCCCCCAAAATAAGGAGGACAGCTATGGAGAACACATACGCACATAGGAAGCAAAAGGCCGTTGTCCGTCTCCTGAGGGATGGAAAACCTGTGCCCAACGCAGACATTCGGCTGGACGGATATAACGGCTCGCACCGGAGGGGAGGGCACTGTAAATCTGGATGGCTTCCGGGGGGAATATACCGCCTATGTGGCAGGCAGGGAGATTCCCTTCACCCTTGGCACAGAGCAGGAGATTGTTCTGAGGCTTTGAGAAAAAAGATTCCGGCATAAGCCGGAATCCAGAGGGATCAAATACACATGGCGCCGACGCCATCGGGAATGATGACGGCATGGCCGTTGGGGTGGGCCTGAAGCGCCAGGGAAACGGCCTGCTCCAGGGAATGGCACCAGGTCATTTTCATATCGGTAATCGCCTGCCGCAGACTGGGGTCGGTGACAAAAAGTACACGGTGCTTTTCCAGAATCCGGCACAAAATCTGGTACTGCCATTGATCTGGCAGGGTTTCCTCAGCAGGGACACTGCGGATTTGACGCAGCAGGGCGGCGGGAGAGGCACAGGATTTCATGGCACGGTAGAACTGTTCGCCGCCGATTCCGTCCGCACATTGGGCGCAGACAATAATATCAGCACCTGGGGCAGCGGCGGCCTCTGCGGTTGACAGGGATTTGACAACCTGGTAGACGTTTTGATCCAGCGGCGCACCTCCGTTGGAGGTTATAACAATGTCTCCGGGCTTGGAGCAATGCACACCGGCCAGCTGCCCCATAATGCGGCAGCCCTCCCGGTGGGCGGCAATGGGGTCTCCGGCTACGGCATGGATGACCTGCTTCTCCTCGTCCAGCAGTACGTTGACGATGAACCGCAGACCGGCCAGCCTTGCGGCGGCCTCCATATCCCCGTGAATGGGATTCCCCTCCAGGATACCGGCCCGGGAGCAGGGATGGTCGATGAGCTGGGCGCAGTGGTTCCCCAGGACTGTCCGCCTGGAGCAGACACCGGGAAGGACACTCTTTCTTCCCCCGGAGAAACCGGCGAAGAAGTGAGGCTCGATAAAGCCCTCTGCCAGCAGAAGCTCCGTTTCGGTGGCAATTCGGTTTATACGCATGGCAGCGCCGGAGGGAAGTGTCCCCAGATTGACCATATTTTCGGAGTCGTCGCAGTCATGGATAACAATGTGCTCGTTGTGGAAGTTTTCGTCCCCCAGCTTGGCCTTTAGCTCTTCGTCCGTGGTGCCCCGGTGGCAGCCGGTTGCCACAAGAAGGGTGATGCGGATGCCTGGGGAGCCCTCCCGAAGCGCCTGAAGCATGGGCGGGAGAATCCACCGGCTGGGTACGGGCCGGGTGTGGTCGCTGATGAGGATAACTGCGCTGTGCTTTCCGGCGGCAAGCTCCCGAAGAGGAACGCTGCCGATGGGAGAGGCCAGGGCATCTCGGATTTGCTGCCCGGGGGCCCTGGGGGAGCTATCCGGCTTCCGGGGGGTGAGGATTTCCCAGGAGGAAAAGGCACCCTCCGCAGTGCAATGGCTGTGACCGTAGGGAATGGAAAGTATCATATAAACCGCTCCTGTTTTTTGATTTCCTCCTGCATTGTACTGTGAAAAGCAGTCGGTGTCAATCTAGCTATTTCGTATTCTAAAATAAAAGGTTGAAAAATAAAATTATTTTATGGAAATAAAATGAGAGAAAAGCCGGTGAAGGGTATGAAAATATCGGAGCATATCTATTTGATAGGAAGCGGCTGCATGGGCCTTTCTCCGGAGGGGGACTGTAATGTGTATGCGCTGGCGGATGGCGGGGATATCTACCTGGTGGATTGCGGATTCCATGAGGACCCAGGCGGACTGCTGCACAATATGGAGCAGGACGGCCTGGAATGCGCCAATCTGCGGGGGGTGCTGTTGACCCATATTCACCCGGATCACGCAGGGGCGGTTCCTGCTTTTCAGAAAATGGGCATCCCGATTATGGGCTGTGAGGAGAGCGCACAGGTGCTGGAGCAGGGAATCGGGGCGTATTACCGGCTGCGGGAGAGACTTCCTCCCTCCGGCTTCCGGGATTATTTCTGCAATCCGGTTCGGGGCCGGGTGGATCGGGTCTTGCGGCCGGGAGAGCGAATTGCGTTTGGAGGGTGCACGGTGGAGATGGTTCCCACACCGGGCCATTCCCCGGACTCTGTATGCTATCTGATGCGATGCGGGGGAAAAACGCATTTGTTTACAGGGGATACCCTTTTTTATCAGGGCCAGGTCAGCTACTTTACCAATGTCCTGTCCTGCACGGATTGCTACCCCAGAACCATAGAAGCCCTGGCCGCACTACGCCCGGAGGGGCTGTATCCTGGCCACCTCCTGTTTTCCGTGACCAGGGGCTGGGTCTCCACGGAGCGGGCAAAGGCATATCTGGATGCGGGGGTTCTCCCGCCAATGAAAAAATACTCCTGAGAAACGCTGTTGACATTCAGAAGGCTTTGACAAGGCAGACAGACCCCGGCAGCGGGCGAACCGCCGCTGGGCTGCCAACAATTTTTCTCAGGGCCATGATAGGAAGGAAAGGAATTTATGAATATTCGGTTCGAAGGAAAAAACGTGCTGGTTACCGGTGCGGCCCGGGGAATTGGCCGGGCGGTGGCCCTGGCCTTTGCCAGGGATGGGGCCAATGTCCTGGTGAATACCCGCAATCAGGAGACGTTGGATGCGATTTATGAGGAGGTATCCGCTGCGGGAAATGGCAGGGCGGCCAAATACCTGGCGGATGTAGGCGACATAGAGCAGATCAATGCCATGTGCGATTATATGATTCAGGAATTGGGCGGCATCGATATTCTGGTGACCAATGCGGCGGACACCGGCCGGTGGCCCTTCCTGGGCATTACCCCGGAGATTTTGGAGCGGCATGTGAAAACAAACCTGACCGGAGTGCTTTTCCTGAATCAGAGGGCGGCGAAGGATATGATTCGCCGAAAGGCTCCGGGACGAATTGTCAATTTTTCCTCCATCGGGGCGACAAAGCCCCACCGTATGCAGGTGCCGTATGATACAACCAAGGGCGCAATTGAAGCCATTACCCGGTCAGCTGCCCTGGAGCTGGCCCCCTTTGGAATCACCGTCAATGCGGTTGCGCCGGCCTGCGTCAAGCGTGCAGATACCCTCCATATTGTGGACAATCGCCCCAAAGAGGCGAGCTTCTATGAATCTCCCATTCTGCGGTGGGGCGAGCCGGAAGACGTGGCCTGGCTGATTGAATTTCTGGCTTCGGAATATGCGGGCTTTATTACGGGAGACGTGATTCCCATTGATGGAGGCATGGCAATTCAGTCCCGGCGCTTCCCAACCCCGGATGCGCCGGATGCGGCGCACTTTATGCCGGAGCCGAAGAACCTGCAATCCTTTATCGCTTCCGGAGAGATTCCGGAGACCTACCTGGTTTGAGGCACCGGGGCGTTTTGTAAATTTGACATCAAAAAAATATAAAGGAGCGAAATAATGATGTGTGACAGCAAGCAGCAGGCCTATGCGCTTTTGCGGGCGTGGAAGGGAGAAAACTATGTATTTGGAATCGGCGTGATGGATCAGCTGGGGCAGCTGGTGCGCCGGTTTGGCACCAGGGCCTTGGTGGTTTCCTCCGGGCGGCATTCCCAGGAAAAAATCTGTCAGGGGCTGGATTCTCTGGCCCAGGCAGGGGTTTCTATGGTTACGGATGTCTGTGTCCCCGGCGCAAAGCCCAATGCACCCCGGGAGGATGTCTACCGGCTGGAAAGCTATCTGCTCCATTACAAGCCGGACTGCGTGGTGGCCATTGGCGGAGGCTCCACCATTGATGCCTGCAAGGCGGCAATCGTTCTTGCGGCCTATGGTGCAGAGGTAACACCGGAAATCGACCACTATTTTGGAACCGGCGTGGTTTCGGATATTGAAAAGGAGCTGGGCAGAAAGCGGATTCCCCTGATTGCGGTTGAAACAGCGGCGTCCAGCGGTGCCCATCTGACAAAATATTCCAATGTGACCGACCCTGTCGCAGGCCAGAAGCTGCTGATTGTGGACCCGGCCATTACGCCGGATGCGGCTCTGTTCGACTACAGCATTACCCAGTCGGTTCCTATGGGTATTACGCTGGACGGTGCGCTGGATGGCATTGCCCACACCTTCGAAACCTTTTGCGGCGCAAAGCCGGAGACCTACGAGCTGCTTCAAAAGCTGGCGGTTACCTGCCTGGATTTGATTTTGGAAAATGCGCCAAAGCTGATGAAGGAGCCTGCAAATATCAAGGCCAGAGAGGCCCTTGGGCTTGCCACGGACTTGGGGGGCTATGCCATTATGGTGGGCGGCACCAGCGGCGCCCACCTGACCAGCTTCTCATTGGTGGATTTGACGGCCCACGGCGCAGCCTGCGGCATTATGAATCCCTATTATGCGGTGCTGTATACCCCGGCAATTCAGCCCCAGATGAAGGTGCTGGGCGGCGTACTGAAAAAGTATGGCTTCGCTGCCCCCAACATAGAGGAGCTGTCCGGCAGGGCGCTGACAGAAGCGGTGGCAAAGGGACTGATTGCCTTTGGAAAATCCATTCATGCGCCTACAAAGCTGACGGATTTGGAAGGCTTTGGAGAAAAGCACGTTCAGCGGATTCTGGCAGCAGCAAAGGACCCCAGCCTTGCCATGAAGCTGCACAATATGCCGGTGCCCATGACGGCGGAGGATGTGGTGCCTTATATGGAATCCGTGATTCGGGGAGCGATGGACGGCGATTTGTCCAAAATCCTTATCAAGGAGTGATGGGGCTCCTGCTGGCCATGGCCCGGCAGAGGGCATATGCTGCCGATGGTACAAAGAAGCACAGCACGGAGGCATATCCCATATCCGTCCTGCCAGTGCGGCGGGTATGGATTCATAAATATGGAAGGGGCATCCAGGGCTTTGGATGCCCCTTTTTGGGGAATGTGGTCAGATTGTACAAAGTTTTCTAGGCAGGGACTGGGAGGCGATAGAGGGAATGGAGCGTGCCCTGCAAAAAAATAACCAGGGTGGAGAATAAAACTGCCTCGAAATCCTGCATTTTCGAATACTGAAATTATAAAAGTAAATACTGCCAAATTATACGCAATTAAATTGTTGCACATATACAATTTTGAGAACAATCGTAAAAAATGATAGGTGTGCATTTCAAATAATAAAACACAAAACTGAAAATCAAAATAACGGATTGACGCAGAATAGGCAGTATGCTACAATGTGGGCATCCAGCAAGGGGGCAATAAAAGAATACCGCCCCCCAAAAATCGGAACAAAACAAAGAAAGGAAAATGATTATGAAAAAATTACTGGCATTGGCTCTGGCCGCAATCCTGGTACTCGGGTTGGCAGCATGTGGCTCCACTCCTGCCAAAACACCTGCGGCAACCGACTCCTCCGCAGCCAAAACAAATGAGGACACGCAGACCACCGCACCTGTGGAAATGGAAACCATTACAGTCTGGTCCGATAATGCACATGAGGAAACAATCCGCCGCCGTCAGATCGAGGAGTTCAACAACGGTGTCGGTAAGGAGCTGGGCATTTACATCGACTACACCGTTATGGGCGATAAGTTCAAGGATACCGTCCAGCTGGCTGTCCAGGCCGGAGAAGCTCCCGACCTGTTCCGCTCTGACTCCAAGGTTATTCTGGACTACATTGAAAATGGCTACATCATCCCCATCGACGAGCTGCCTGGCAGCGAAGAGCTGCTGAGTAAGTACTCCGGCATCGTATCCAACCGTATACACGTGTTCGATGGCAAGACCTACACCCTGCCGTACAACCTGACCACCTACGGCTTTATCATCAACAAGGACCTGTTCAAGGAGTGCGGCCTCACCGAGGCCGACTATCCCCAGACCTGGGAGGATGTTATCCGGGTTGGCAAGATCATCACCGAGAAGACCAATGGCCGTGCCTATGGTCTGGGCCTGTCCAGCACCCTGTGGTGCATCTCTTCCTTCTACACCATGCCCAACGGCAAGAACGTGGGCCACTATGGCTTCAATTACGATACCAAGCAGTTTGAATACTCTGCCTACAATCCTATGATTGAGGCCATCGACCAGATGGTGGCAGACGGCTCCGTATTCCCTGGCTTCGAGAATCTGGACGGCGACGGCGTTCGTGCCCAGTTCGCCGCTGGCAACATCGCAATGATTGGTGCTGCGAGCTTTGACTGCGCTGTTTACGTCAACCAGTTCCCCGCAACCTGCGATTGGGAAGTAATCAATGTCCCCAAGTTCAGCGCCGATGCGGTGCAGTATAAGCCCTTTGGCAATCCCACGCAGCTGCTGAATGTTTCTGCCACTGCCCGGAAGCACCCTGAGAAGGTTCTGAAGGTTCTGGAGTTCTTCTATGATGACAAGAATATGGCTGAAATGTACGAGGCTGGCCTGTACATCCCTGTCCGGAAGGAAGCAATTGCTCTGGCTACCAAGGAGCCTGAGATGAAGGGATGGGCCTCCTTCGCAAACTTCGACGAGATTTTCACCATGCCTGCGGTTCCGGATACGCTGATTTCTCTGGAAGGCCCCACCTACCGGGAGGTCATTGCCAACATCTGGGCAAATCCTGCCAAGGATGATGTGGTATCCATCATGGCCGACTGCGACAAGAGATACAACGATGCTCTGGCCCAGGTCGATCCCGCAATTGTGGCGCAGTATGCGCTGCCGGAGGGCGTTACCCCTGTCGCCGGCAAGTAATCTTGAATAAAGCTCTATAAAGGCCGCATCCTGCGGCCTTTATAGCTCAGCGAACCCTGCACGATTGTGCCTGGTTGTGTAGTATGCTCTGAGCAGCGTAAGCAGTATATACGAATCCCCCGAATGGAGAACAATATGGAAAAGATAACGATTCAACCGAAAACCGTGGATATTTCCCTGGAAACCCAGGTGCTGGTGGTGGGCGGAGGCCCGGCTGGAATTGGCGCCGCCGTCAGCGCCGCACGCAACGGACAAAGGGTCATCCTGCTGGAAAAGCGGGGCTACCTGGGAGGAAATATTACGGCGTGCTATGTAGAAAACTGTAATTATTTTCTGCGGGGAACCCCCTTCCGCTCAGAGGGCATTTACGCAGAGATTGAGGCGAAGGCCTACGAAAAATACGGAAACGACAATTTACGCCAGCGCAATCAGCACGCCTTTTCCAGCGAGTACCTGAAGGTATTCCTGGATGCGTTTGTAACCCAGGCGGGGGTCAAGGTTTTGTTCCATAGCTTTGTGAATGACGTTGTTGTAACGGAAAACCACATTGATGCGGTGATTATCCAGACCAAGAAGGGCCCTGTGGCGGTTAAGGCGGATATCATCATCGATACCACCGGGGATGCAGATGTGGCCTTTGCGGCAGGAGTTCCCTTTGAGCAGGGCCGGGAAAAGGATGGCCTGTGCCAACCCGGCACGGTATCTGTGCGCCTTGCCGGAGCGGATACCCAGGCCCTGCTGAAGAACGGAGACCGGCTCCAGGAAATCGGACGCATTTTCAAGGAGGATTACCGGGCAGGAAAAACAGGGCTTCCCTGTAAGCGTCAGGATTTGCCCTTCGGCAGACTCACTGCGGGGGGACAGATTTCTTATGTGAATTATTCCTGTGCGTATGGTCTGGACCCCACGGATATTCAGGACTTGTCCCGGGGAGAGATGGAATGCAGGCAATATGTGATGGATATTTACCGGTATCTCAAGACCCATTTCGAAGAGCTGAAGAATACGGAAATCGCATCCATCGCCCCGGAAATCGGATTCCGGGACAGCCGCCGTATTGATGGGATGTACCGCTTGACCATTGATGATATGGAATCCGGACGCCATTTTGAAGACTGCATTGCGGTATTCCCCAGATTCTATGATATGCTTTCCCCGGATGCCAACATGGACGGCGATGGGAAGGTGGAGGGGAAAGGCTATGTCGGCCATATTTATGAGCCGGTGGTGGACAACAGAACCTTTGAAATTCCCTATGGCAGTTTGGTTCCGAAGAATGTGGACAATTTGCTGGCTGCTGGCCGCTGCATCAGTGCCGACCATGTGGCGGAGAGCGGCACCCGGGCCATCAGCCTGTGCATGATGACCGGCGAGGCTGCCGGTGCTGCGGCTGCGCTGGCCTTGCAGACGGGAAGAAAGCCCAAGCATATCTGCGTGAAGCAGCTGCAAAGGATGCTCAGAGAGCAGAATATCCACATCCCCGATACAGGGGAGGAGGCAGAAGGATGCGTTTGAAAAGAGGAAAGGGAGAGCGGCTGACCGGTGATTCCGTTCAGGCAATGGCAATGCTTGCACCGATGATGTGTGGCTTTGTTGTTTTTACCTATGTCCCTATTGCATATATTCTGCGCTACTCGCTGTACAATTCCAACGGCTTTAAGGAAAGCTGGGTGGGCCTGAATAACTTTGTCCGGCTGTTTACAAGAGATGCAGCGTATTGGAAATCCCTGGTAACCACCTTTATTCTGGCTTTCGGTAAGCTGCTGATTGAAATCCCCCTGGCAATGATTCTGGCGCTGCTGCTGAACAAGGGAATCAAGGGCACCGGCTTCTTCCGGGTTACCCTATTCCTTCCGGCCATTATTTCCACGGCAATCTGCGGCCTGATTTTCTCACTGATGTTCGCCTCCTATAACGGCATCATCAACACCATGCTGCAAAACTGGGGATGGATTCAAAAGCCCATCAGCTGGTTCAGCAACCGCTGGACTGCCCTGCTGGTGCTGGGCTTGGCCTCTGTATGGAACAATTTCGGCATCAATATGATTTTCTTCCTGATGGCCCTGCAAAGTGTACCAAAGGAGCTGTACGAGTCTGCCAGCATCGACGGCATAACACCGGTGAGACGCTTTTTCAGCATTACACTGCCCATGATTGGGCCAACGTTCCAGTCGGTGCTGCTGATGGCGATTGTCGGCAGCCTGAAGATGGCAGACCTGATTCTGGCCTCTACCAACGGACAGCCTGCGGGTGGAACGGAAGTGGTGATGACCTACGTCTTTAAGTACTTCTTCGGATACAGCGGAAGGAGAGTAGAGGTTGGCTATGCCTCTGCTATGGCCGTGGTTACCGGTATTATCCTGGCCATTGTCTCCTTCATCTATATGCGTATGACCAAGAAGATTGGCAACAGTGTGGAGTGAGAAAGAGAGGTACATGATGAAAAGCATGAAAAAACAAAAGCTCCTTTCCAACGCACTGGTTTTTGTAGTATTGACCTTTATTTTTGTAATTGCGATTTTTCCGGTAATCTACACCATAATGGGTTCCTTTAAGGGCAACATGGAGCTGCTAACCTCCAATACACTGTTCCCCAAGAGGTTTGTTCTGGACAATTATGTTCAGGCCTGGAATATGGCAAACTTTGAAAAATATACCCTCAATTCTATCTTTATGTCCGGAACCATTGTGCTGGGGTCGATTTTTACCACCACCATTGCAGGCTATGTATTTGAGCGGGGCAAATTTCCCGGAAAGAACTTCCTGTTTGGAATGGTGATTTCCTCTATGTTTGTTTCCCTGGGCAGCCTGACCCTGTACCCGACGTATATGATTGCCAAGTTTTTCCACATCAATACCAGCCTGTGGGGCGTGATTATTATCCGGGTATTCGGTCTGAATGTGACGAATCTGTTTATCACCAGATCGTATATTAAAACGCTGTCTACGGAGATTGACGAGGCGGCAAAGGTAGACGGATGCAACTTCTTCTCTATCTTTACCCGGATTATTTTCCCGCTTTTGAAGCCCTTGGTTGCAACCATTGCCATTTTGGAATTCCGCCATTCCTGGAACGACTACCTGATGCCAATGGTGTTTACCCTGTCGAATAAAAACAGAATGCCTTTGATTGTGGGCGTTATGAATCTGAAGGGCTCCGGAGAAGCGGCATCCTCCTGGAATTTGATGCTGGCCGGTTCCTCCATCGCACTAATCCCAATGATTATTGTCTACCTGTTCTTCAACCGATATTTCATTCAAGGCCTGACGGCAGGCGCCGTCAAGGGATAAAACTGGAAAGGATTTGACTCCAATGACAAAAAAGGAATTGATTACCGAATTAAGAAAGTACCGCTGTGCGGATTTGTCCGATGCCATGGATGCTCTGGGCATGGTGGATGTGGGGGTGATGGATGAAAAAATGCGCCCTCTTCGCCCGGGCATTGAATTCAAGGGCTTTGCGCACACGGTAAAGCTGCTGCCCATCAACCATCCCGTCGTCCGCTGCCAGAGCGTGGAGCAGTGGCGGGAGGAGCTGCAAAAGGGCTGCGAGGATATTTACAATTTTAATGATTCCGTTACCAAGGAAAACGCAGAGGATATGGTTCTGTGTATCGATATGGACGGTATCCGTGGCGGCGTGTGGGGCTCTGAGATTACCATGACCATGATGGAAAAGGGAATCAGCGGCGTGGTGGTGGACGGCGGATGCCGGGACTCCTATGAAACCAATCTGGAGCAGGGCCCGGTGTTCTGCACCAGACGAACCTTTACCCATTCCTATGGCCGGGTTATGCGGGGAACCATTGGCGAGCCTATCAACTGTGCAGGCGTAACGGTACGTCCCGGAGACATTATCTGCGCCGATGATGACGGCGTTCTGGTTATTCCCATTGAAGTGGCGGAGGATGTAATCAAGTTTGCCAGAAATCAGCTGGAGGAGGACATTAAGGTTCGCGGCCAGCACTACGAAAATCTGGGCTTTGCTGCCGATGCTACGCTGGATCGCCTGAAATAAGGAATGGTAACGGGAAAAGCGTGGGCCGGTGGTTCCGGCCCACGCTTCCGGAGGGGGAGTTTGCATGAAGTGGTGGGAGAATGCTCCGTGGCGACTGATTCAGACCAATCTGAGAGAAATTGACCTGAAGGATTTGGAGCCGGAGCAGGTGATTTGCGACCTTCGCTCCTTCCATGCTACCGTCCTGATGATAAACGCAGGGGGGATCAGCGCCAGCTATCCGACAAAGCTGCCCTGGCAGTATCAGAATCCTCTGGCAGAGCACGATGGGCTGAAGCGGGTGGTTATGTCGTGCCATGAAAATGGCATCCGTGTCATAGCACGGGTGGATTTTTCCAAGGTTCACGAAGCGCTGTATGCGCTTCACCCACAGTGGGCCTTTCGGACGGCGGATCAGCAGGTGATGAATTACAATGGCTTTGTGCAGACCTGCCCCAACAGTGCATATCAGCAGGAATATGCCCTGCGTACACTGGGGGAGATTTTCGAAACCATTCCCTTTGACGGCCTGTACTGCAATATGGGCGGCTTTCAGACCCGGGATTACAGCTTCCGGGACTACGGCTTCTGCCATTGCGAAACCTGCCGCAGACGCTTTCGGGAAATGAGCGGCTATGCGGAGCTGCCGGAAAAGGAAGACATGGATGACCCTGTATACGTCTCCTATACGGTTTTCCAGAAAAAATGCATCCGGGAATATCGGGCAAAGATGGTGGCTTTCCTGAAAACCTTTGATAGGGATATCTGCTTCGACGACGAAGACTATGCCCGCATCGAGGCCTCTACCGAGCTGCACCGGCGATTGCCCCACTGGATGTACCATGCCTCCAGCAACTGCCGGGCGATTCTCGGCGATGGCAGCAGCGGGATTATCTGCTCAAATACCTCGGTGGATTATATGGGGTATGCACTGCGGGATACGGCAGTAAGTGCCTGGCAGCAGAAGCTGCGGCTATGGCAGAATCTGACAAACCTGGGTGCCCTGGACTATTACATTATGGGCCGCCTGGATAACCACCTGGATCGGAGCGCCTATGACGGTGTGCGGGAGGTTTTTGATTTTCATCGTAAAAATGAAAATGCCTACCGGGGTCTGAGGAATCTGGGCAGAGTGCTTCTGAGACGAGAGGACCGCTGGGTGGCCACGGAGGAGGAAAAGGGCTGGATTCGAACCCTTACGGAGTGCCATATCCCCTTTGCGGAAATCCTGCCGACGGAGTATGCCGCCGCCCACCTGGAGCGCTATGACATTGTCGTCCTGGCAGATCAGCAGTATTTGACCCCGGAGGAGATTCGGGTGACGGATGCTTTCGTCCAAAAGGGCGGAACCGTGCTGGTTTCCGGCGGAACCGGTCTGGCGAATGACCGGGGAAAACGCAAGAATACCCCTGCACTGGCCTGCCAGGGTCTGCACAGGGTTCGGCAGGAGCGGGGAGATATGGCTTCGGCAATCTTCCTGATAGACGAAAAGGAACGCAGGTGCTTCCCGTCCAATCCCAGCTGCGATGCAGTTGCCCTGGGCGACCGGTATCTGTTTATGGAGCCGGAGCCGGATACCGAGGGGCTCCTGAACATGGTTCCGGTACACCCCTTCGGCCCGCCGGAGTGCTGCTATTTTACGGAGATCTCTTCGGAAAAGGCAGTATACCTCCATTCCTATGGGAAGGGAAGGGCGGTTACCGTTCCCTGGTATCCCGGAGAGTTCTATGCCAGAACGGGCTTTGACAATCTGATGTATTTTATGAAGGACGTCCTGATTCAGCTATGCGGTGCACAGCCCCTGGCGGATGCTCTGTCCCCCATGGCAGAGGTGAGCCTATCCGGCAGACAGGACGGAAGTATGCTGGTTCAAATGGTGAACAACAGCGGAATTTTTGGCATGAGCTTTGTGCGCCCGGTTCCTATTGAGGGAATCCACCTCCGGATTCCTGTGCCTGAAAAGCCCAAACAGGTACGAAGCCTTCACGGCACCCAGGTGTCCTGGGATTACCGGGAGGGACGGCTGTGCCTGACGGTTCCCCGCCTGGAGGAGCATGAGGCCATTGAAATACTTCTCTGAGGAGGTGTGCCGGTATGGTTGCAATTATTCTCGAAAAAATTGTGCGGATTTTTTTAATCCTCCTGCTGGGACTGCTGTGCTATCGCAAGGGCTTGCTGGATGATCCATCCATTGGAAAGCTGTCAGATCTGCTGCTGATGGTTATCAATCCGATGGTGATTTTTGTATCTTACCAAATGGATTATGAGCCCCAGCTGCTGCACAACCTGTTTTTGACCATGGGAATATCCGCCGCCGCCTTTGCAGTGCAGATTCTGCTGGTGCATCTGCTGGTTCCCCAGAAGGGAAATGGGAGCATCGAACGTCTTTGCGCCGTCTATGGAAATTGCGGCTTCATCGGTATCCCGCTGATTAGCAGTCTGTATGGCCGGGAGGGCGTATTTTATCTGACAGCCTATTTGACGGTATTTCACCTGTTTTTCTGGACCCATGGCGTTGTGGTGATGGCCGGCAAGACAGATTGGAGGGCCACTGTTCAAAAGCTCCTGTCCCCTGCCATTATCGGTGTCCTGCTGGGGCTTGTGTGCTTCCTCGCCCGGATTCGTCTGCCGGAAACGGTTGTGGGAGCGATGGATTCTGTAGGTAGCATGAATACGCCGCTGGCTATGCTGGTTGCAGGCGCAACCCTGGGCCAGTCGGATTTCCGCAGCTGCTTCGGAAACATGAGGGCCTACTGGATTTCTGCGCTGAAGCTGCTTTTGGTGCCGTTGGCGACGATTGTGCTTTTGCTGCCGGTGAAGGCCCCGGAGATGATAGCGGCAGTGCTGCTGATTGCTGCGGCCTGCCCCACAGCAGCCAGCTGCACCATGTTTGCGCTGAGGTACAAGGGTGACGGATTCTATGCCTCCCGGATTTTTGCGGTGACGACGGTTGCCTGCGTGCTGACAATCCCGGCGGTTGTGTGGTTGGCAGAGCTTCTTGGGGTGCTCTAGCAGCGTGATATAGGAAGAATCGGGGATAGCCCGGAGCGTGCCCCCGAGGCGCCCTTCCAGGCTGCCTCCCGGAAATGTCCGGCTCGCTCTTTCCGGGGTGAGCGGAAAAATGCGGGCTATTCAAATAAAGATAGCGTTATATCTTTTTTTATTGTATAATAAGGAGAATCAATATGAAAGAAATTGTCATTATGGAATCCCTGAACGTCAGTGCAGAGGAGATGGCATCCCGAAAGAAGCCCTTTGAGGAACAGGGATGCGTTTTCAAGGAATATGCCCGGACAACGGACAAGGCAGTGCTGATTGAGGAAGCGAAGTATGCGGATGCCATGATTATTGCCAATATGCCAATGCCCGCTGAGGTCATTGCTGCCTGCGAAAATCTGAAGTTTATTGACGTGGCCTTCACCGGCGTGGACCATGTGGGGCTGTCTGCCGCAAAGGAAAAGGGCATCGCCGTGAGCAATGCCTCCGGCTATTCCAACGAGTCCGTGGCCGAGCTGGTGATTGGCATGGCGCTGTCTCTGCTGAGAAATATCCCCGCCGTCGAGGCCCGCTGCCGGGAGGGCAAGACCATGGCTGGCCTGATGGGCAGTGAGCTCAGGGGCAAGACGGTGGGCATCATCGGCTTGGGCAAAATCGGCACCCGTACCGCAGAGCTGATGCATTCCTTCGGCGCAAGGGTTCTGGCCCAGAGCCGTACAAAGCATACAGGTGTCGCCGAGTACATTACGCAGGTTTCTCAGGAGGAGCTGCTGAGGCAGAGTGATATTGTGGTGCTTCATTGCCCGCTGAACGACTCTACCCGGGGCATGATAAATGCGGAAAAGCTGGCTATGATGAAGCCCAGCGCATATCTGATCAATGTGGCCCGTGGCCCGGTTGTGGTGGCTGCTGATTTGGCAGCGGCCCTGAATCAGGGTGTGATTGCCGGTGCAGCGGTGGACGTATTCGACAAGGAACCGCCGCTGGATGCCTCCGAGCCGCTGCTGAACTGCAAAAACTGCCTGGTAACGCCGCATATTGCCTTTGCAAGTAAGGAGTCCATGAGTATTCGTGCCGAAATCGTGTTCGATAATCTGGCTTCCTGGATGGCGGGCCAGCAGAAGAATGTTATTCTGTAAATTTCCTGTGCCTTTGGCCCGGGGGTAGGAGGAGCTATGGGACGACTTATGGGCGCAGAAAGCCCTGTGATGCGCTTTCTGTCATCCTTTGCCAATTTGGTTGGTGTGAATCTGCTGATAATCCTGTTCTCGGTGCCGCTGGTTACCGTAGGCGCTGCTGCTGCGGCGGGCCTGCGGGTGACCCGGGACATTATGAACGGTGAGGAAAGCCACATCATTCGGAGCTTTTGGAATGCGTTTCGAGAGAATTTCACCCAGGCCACCCTGGTGTGGATTCCCCAGGCGGTGGTCATTGCCGGACTTTGCGCCAACTTCTATCTGTTCCAGTTTCTGATGGACGATGCGCACTATCGCAGAGCCATTGTGCTTTTGGCGGTGCTGCTGGTGGTAGTCGTGGGCGTAGGCGTGTATCTTTATATGCTGGTCGAGACCTTTCGGAACAAGCTAATGGAGCACCTGAAAAATGCCCTTGCGCTGTTTTTTCACTATCTGCCCATATCGGTACTGCTGGCGTGCCTGAATGCGCTGCCTGCCGTCCTGTTTGTGCTGTCTCCCTATCTGTTCCTGCAAACCTTTGTCATATGGGCAGGCTTCGGCTTCGCCCTTATCTGCCTGCTGGATAACCTGATGCTGAAATCCGTTTTCACCAAACTGGGGAAATCTTGAATAAACCGCCGATGCATCCCCCCGAAAGACAGAAATCTGCCGGAATGTGCCTAAAAGGGCCTATTCCGGCAGATTTTTACTTATCGTAGCCCAGCATCTGGGAGACCTCCAAGGCAATCTCCTTCATAATGGGGGCATTTTGCTGGATATATTGGTCGGTCAGTTTGGAAATTGGTGCGTTGATGCTGATGGCGGCCTGGATGCTTCCGGTGTAATTGAATACGGGAACCGCAAGACAGCGGGTGCCCAGCTCACATTCCTGGTCGTCGATGGCGTATCCGTTGACGGCGATTTTTTGCAGTTCCTCCCGAAGCTCTCCCAAAGAGCAGATGGTGTGGTCCGTATAGCGGTGAAAGGGCCGCAGACTGGCGTAGCTGCGTAGCTCCTCCTCGGAGAACTGCTGCAAAAATAGCTTTCCGCCGCCGGTGCAGTAAAGCGGAGCCACCTTGCCGATTCTTTGCAGGGGAACCATCAACTGCTGCGGGCCGGGAACCACATCCAGATAGATGACGGAATACTCGTATCGGGCAATAAGATTTGTGGTACAGCCGAAAATTTTGGAGATTTTCTTCAAATAGGGCTGACAGATATTCCGGTAATCCATCCGGGAGGTGATGTTGTTTGCCAATTGGCAGATTTTATAAGTCAGGACGTAGGTGCCGCGTTCCTCGCTCTGGCTGACATATCCGCGCTTTTGGAGTGCAGCAAGGAAACGAGAGACTGTGCTGGCATTCATGTCCAGCTTTGCTGCCAGATCGGACAGACGAATCGGCTGCTCCTCCAGAGACAGCACCTCCATCAATGCCAAAAGCTTCTCCGATGACTGATTGGATGCAGATGCAGTTTTTACCGCTTCTTTCATGAATCTCTCCCCTGTCGTGAGAATATTATACAACTTTAACCATAATATGGTATCATATAAGATGAAAACTGTCAATATTTGCACAGGCGGTTTCACGACGATTGCACGAATGCTCCCTCTCCGTACCTTTTTCCCGGTGCTGAATTTTTAAGCATTAAGAACGATTTCAAGGAGCATATGGTACAGCCGAACCCTGCGGATTCGGGATTGTTATTCCCAGGCTCCCCTTGGCATTCCGCAAAAATCACACCCATCCCGGAATAAAACGAAATGGGTGTGATTCTGTGCGGGGGCAATGTCAGCTAAGAGTATATCCGTAGTACCATACTATCATACAGCTCTTCCATCTTTGAAGGTCATCCAGAAATCAGAGGAGGTATATTCTGCGAAAGCGGATGTTACCATCTGTAGGTATCCTGGAGATGGCTATGTAAGCATCCGGCCCCCGAAAGCATGGAAGCAGTTCCCTTAGCCGATGCGAATGGGAATTTGCCAAAATCGCAGGTTTTCCGCGAATGTGTTTTGCAGAAAAATAAGGAAAGCACCGGATTTCTTATCGAAATCCGGTGCTTTTATGGTGCGAGTGGCGATACAGAACTTTTTGAAAAAGCCAGTAATATCAACGGTTTTCAAGGCGGACGAGTAGCAAATAACTTGTATATATCCCCTTTTCGGGCGACTGTTTTTAAGACAGCCGCCCTTTTTCTATACCTAAATTCAAGTGTTGTGATTAGGGTGCGAAAGCCTCTGTTTTTTCCTCCCTGACCGCCACAAGCAGGCGGGTATGGATGTTTTCCTATGGATCACATCCGAGAGGCAAACCGGAGGCTTTTTTCATCGAAATCAACACTTTTCATTTTCAGAGGAAGGAGGTGCGAAGATGGCTGTATTCCGTATCGAAAAGACCAGAGATTACACGGTCATGTCCAACTATCATCTGCGGGATATGTCGCTGTCGCTGAAAGCGAAGGGACTTTTATCTCTCATGCTGTCCCTGCCGGAGAATTGGGACTACACCATGAAGGGCCTTGCCCGTATCTGCAAGGACGGCATAGACAGCATCAGCGGCGGCATCCGGGAACTGGAGGCGCACGGCTATCTGATCCGTGCGCGTGTCCGCGGTGCAAACGGGCAGCTTGGCTCTATCGAGTACACCATTTTGGAACAGCCTGAAGCGCCATCACCTACACAGGAAAAACCTATACGGGAAAATCCCGTACAGGCAAATCCAATGTTGGATGCTCCAATTCAGGAGAACCCCGCCCAATTAAATAAAGAAGAATCAAGTAACTATCCATCAAAGACAGATTTATCAATTACGCAAGAATCAAGTCCTATCCTATCAAGTCCCCCCGCCCCCAGGGAGCGGAGCGGGCAGGACGGGATGCGAAAGCGGGAAAGCTATCGGGCATTGATCTTGGAGAACATCGAATATGACGTTCTTTCGCAGAATGTGCAGTTGGATAAAGACCGGCTGGACGAGCTGGTGGAGCTCATGGTGGATACCGTCTGCTCCAACCGGGAGATGATCCGTGTCGCCGGGGACGACTACCCGGCTGAGGTCGTCCGGTCACGGTTCCTGAAGCTGAACGCCTCGCACATCGAGTATGTCCTTGACCGGATGCGGGAGAACACCACCTATGTCCGCAACATCAAGAAATATCTGCTGGCGGCGCTGTATAACGCCCCGGTCACGATGGACAGCTATTATACATCCCTTGTCAGCCATGACCTGTACGGCAGCGGAGATCGGAGGTGAACGCCTTGCAGGAAGAAATCACGCAGAAAACCCTTGCGCTTTGTGTGGAGGCCAGCAAAATGACCGCCCAGCTCTTGCAGCAGGCCATGAAGGAGGTGCTGACGGATATGGAGAAGCACAAGAAAAATTCCCAGCTCCGGCACGGCAAGCAGACGCTCCGGCAGCTTATGAAGCATAACACCGGCGTATCCAACATCGAGATCACGGATCAGAATATCCGGGCCTTTTCTTCCACGGCGAAGAAGTACGGCCTGGATTTTGCTTTGAAGAAGGACACCTCCGGCGAGCATACCCGGTACCTGGTATTCTTCAAGGGTCGGGATGCCGATGTGATTACGGCGGCCTTCCGGGAGTTCTCCGCTAAAAATCTGAGCCGTGAGAAGTCCCCTTCCATTCGCCGCAAGCTGGAAAAGGCACAGGAGCAGTCCAAAACGCAGCACAAGGAGCCGGAGCGCGGCGAAAAGGTCAAGACCAGAGAACGGAGCGTGGAGCGATGAAGGACAAACTCAAAAAATATCTTCTGCCGAACCTGCCATATCTGTTCTTCGTGTATCTCTTTGATAAGCTCTGCCAGGCGGTACGGTTGGCGCCGGGGCCTGACGCCTCGGAAAAGCTGCTGCACATCGGGCAGGGCTTCCAGACCGCCTTTGCCAGCTCCGCGCCCAGCTTTCATGTGGTGGATATCTGCGTCGGTATTCTCGGTGCGGTCCTTGTCCGGCTGGCGGTGTATGTCCTGTCTCTTATACACATCTGACGCT
>ENA-OZAA01000454-OZAA01000454.1-human-gut-metagenome-genome-assembly--contig:-NODE-454-length-21625-cov-7.300185_pt1 | contig 21625 bp, 20 predicted proteins | sample MGYA00244204_ERZ653492 | MGnify/ENA primary metagenome ERZ653492 (study PRJEB26926, sample SAMN06164980) | human gut metagenome | biome: ENVO:00009003; feature: ENVO:2100002; material: ENVO:00002003... | reverse complement strand
TCGGCAGCGTCAGATGTGTATAAGAGACAGCTCCAGGGGCTGGGGCAGGGGAGAGGCGGACAGAAACCGGTTGCGCACCTGCTGGAAGGGCTGCTGACAGAAGGCCGCGAAAAAGTCCTCCCGGCTGCCGGAGGCTTCCTGGGGAGCCGACAGAGCCCCGGCGCAGGCTACCGCCTGGTCCAGGGTCAGCTTTTCCCGCTTCAGGGGCAGTGTGTCGAAATAGTGGGCGCCCTTGGCGCTGTTCACCAGCAGCAGGGAAATGCTGTACCGGGGTACCTCCGGGTGGAACTCCTTGGGCGGGTCCCGGTATATGCCCAGGGTCAGGTCCGCCGGGCGGTCGGTGCTGGTATAGGGACACCGGTGGCATGCCGGGCGCAGAAACAGCCGCTGCCGCAGACCCCGGCCGAAATCGGACTTGCCGAAGGGGGCGTCATACTGGGCGCCTCCGGCGAAGCGGACACGGAATCGCCGGTCCTTTTCCCCGGGCAGCTTGCCGCAGAAGCACACGTCCACCGGCGGCTGCCGCTTGATATACGCCATAGACCGCACCAGCTGGCCCCACACCCCCGGGGAGGACACGCCGCTGCACACCACGTCGCAGGTCAGCAGCCGCTCCGGATGCTCGCCTAAGAAGTGATACAGGCCGTCCACCTGACAGGGGGTGCCGGAGAACAGCACCCGCCGCCCCTGGTCCAGATAGTGGCGCACCCGGCGGAAGCTGTCGCCCAGGTCGCTTTGCACGGGCTTGGCCCCCTGGAGCCGGGGCAGCTCCGCCTTGTCCTTTACGGCGATGTGCCGCACCCGCAGCTCCGTCCAGGGCCGCGCCGAACACCACGCCGCCCTCGTCCAGGATATACTCCGCCAGCAGGGGAAATACGCCGCCTGCGGTGGAGGTCTGGCGCACGGAGGCGTCGGGGTTCCAGGCGCCGAACACCGCCGGCTCCGGCCGGGGCTCCCGCTGCTTCAGAACGGGGCAGATATGGGCACAGTGGCCGCATTGGATGCAGGCATCGGTGACGGTGGGGTACAGGAACCCCTCCCGGTCCGGCAGCATATGGATGGCCCCCTTGGGGCAGCCGCTGGCGCAGGCGCCGCAGCCGGTGCATCTGCCGCGGTCCGGCAGCAGGGAAGTGGGATAGTCCGTCACGCACTCAGCTCCTTTTCGATGTTTTTGCCATTTTACCACATAGGGCAGGAAAAGACAAGAGGCGGCGGTTATGGAAGGAAATAGGCACTGATGCGCCGGAAAAACGGATTGCCGCACCAGCCTGCGGCTGACTCGAAATGACATATCAAGAAGATTTCCGGTAAATGGCGGCCGCGAAGGAGGGTAAATACTCAATCGAAAATATTTTTTTTCGTTGACAATTATGCATAAATATAGTAACATAATTGTACAGAGAACCACAGCTGCAACAGACGGAAATTCGCTGGAAAGGTGAGGGAATCCATCATGAAAAGCATCATCTGGAAAATCGAACTGGCCGCCGCGGTGCTCCTGGCGATCTCAGCCCTGGTGTGGGGCCTGCGCCCCGGCGTGTGGAACTACGGCGGCTTTTACCGCATGACCGCCGGGGAACAGGGCAGGACCTATACCCGCCCAGGCTGCTCCACGGTGGAGGTGACGGAGGACAACCGCCTGCGCATTCAGTCCCCCACGGGGCAGACGGCGGAGTTTACCCTGTCCCTGGCGGAAAACGGCTCCTATCGGGCGGCGGAAATGGCCATGGACGGTGTGGTCCGCAACGTCACCTACAACACCGCCGCCGGAACGTTCATGACAGCGGGTGACAGCTGGTCCATCAGCACCCTGGTGCAGGAGAAGGCCGGGTTCAACCCGGGCCTGACCGACAACGCGCTGTACAGCATGGCCCTGGGCAATCACCAGACCCGCATCGCCGGGCGGTCCGGGGAATTTCTCACGGCGGGGCTGTTCCTGCTGCTGGGCCTGGTGCTCCCCCTGCTGCTGAAGCCCGCCATCGCCCTGGACAAATTCCTGCTGGGCTTTTTCTATGACAACTCGGAAAAACTCCAGGCCACGGACCTGGCCCGGGGCATCATGCTCCTGCTGGGGCTGGTGGTATCTGTCATCGGCGCCATCTGGTGGTGCATCCTTTTGTTCGGATAAAGATCGGGGCGGGCGCCGGCGTCCGCCCTTTTTCCTGCGGGTGCCGGAAATCTCCGTCTTGCCCCGGGGGGCGGGGTGTGATACAATGGCCTTACTTTATAATGAAGGAGCGTGCCGGTATGATGCACCTGGAAGCGGACGTATTTACCAAATTCGACAAGCAGTGGGCCCTGGTCACGGCGGGGACCCCGGAGCATTACAACACCATGACCATCAGCTGGGGCGGCCTGGGCACCCTGTGGGAACGCCCGGTGGCCACAGTGTATGTGAAAAAGAACCGCTATACCTTAGCATTTATGGAGGAGAGCGACTACTTCACCGTCAGCTTTTACCCGGAGGAGCAGCGCAGGGCCCTGTCCCTGCTGGGCAGCACCTCCGGCCGGGACGGCGACAAGGTGGCGGCGGCGGGTCTGACCCCGGAGCTCCTGCCCCAGGGCATCACCTTCCGTCAGGCGGAGACTACCCTGGTCTGCCGCAAAATCTATTGCCAGGACCTGGACCTGGAGCAGATCCCCCAGGAGGTCCGGGACGCCTTTTATAAGGACGAGCCCGTCCACCGTATGTATATCGGCGAAGTGGTGGAGATCATCGAGGGGTAAGGGGTGGTACGCGTGCAGGCGCTGCCCGGAAAAAAAGGCTTTTCATTCTGCGCCGTCTGCGGTATAATAGGTGCCAGTTTCTGAGCAAGGAGTGACACTATGAAGATCATGACCGACAGCCCCATCCGCTTTCCGGGGCTTTTTGGCGACTGGACCATTACCCTCAGCTCCAAGGCCATCAACATCGGCAACGGCATCTACTGGTACGGCATCCTCATCGCCCTGGGCATGCTGGTGGCCCTGTGGTGGTGCATGCGCCAGCGCACGAAATACGGCATCCGCGAGGATGACCTGATCGACGGGCTGCTGTGGGGCATTCCCTGCGGCATCATCGGCGCGCGGATCTATTACGTTCTGTTCTATCTCAGCCAGTTCAAGGACCACGAGGGCCGGTTCAGCTGGTCCAAGGCCATCGCCATCTGGGACGGCGGCCTGGCCATCTACGGCGGCGTCATCGCTGTGGTCATCGTGGCCATTATCCTGTGCCGCAGCCGCCATATCAAGCTGGGGGCCATGATGGACCTGGTGGTCATGGGGCTGCTCATCGGCCAGGCCATCGGCCGCTGGGGCAATTTCCTGAACCGCGAGGCCTTTGGTGCGGAAACCACCATGCCCTGGCGCATGCAGCTGACCACCACTGCCGGGGAGCTGGTGGAGGTACATCCCACCTTCCTGTACGAGAGCCTGTGGAACCTCATCGGCCTGCTGCTGATCGTTTTTGTGGTATCCAGGGCCAGGCGGTTCGACGGTGAGAACACCTGCTTCTACTTCCTGTGGTACGGCGTGGGCCGCTTCTGGATCGAGGGTCTGCGCACCGACAGCCTGTATCTGTTCAACTGGACCATCGCCGGCCAGCCCATCCGGGTGTCCCAGGTGCTGAGCCTGGTGCTGATGATCGCCGCTCTGGCGGTGCTGTTTTACAACATCAAGCTCCACCCCCACCGGCCTGAGGACCTGTATGTGAACCAGGTGGCTGCCCGGGAGGCTGCTGCCGCTGCGGCGGCTGAGGCCCCGGCAGAAACCGAAGCGGCGGGGTCCCGGGACAACGCCCCGGAGTCCGCACAGGCGGAGCCCCTGGACGATGAGCCTGCCGCCCCCAAAGACGAAAGCGGCGGGGAGTAAGCCGCGCCGGCCAAGAAAATGACCGGAAAACCTGTAATCGTTTATACCTATGTGCGCTGAAAGGCGGACGACCGCAAGGCCGTCCGCCTTTCAGCGCTGTTTTTGACGATTCCTCTTGTTACATAGGACCATCCCCTCCGGGCATAGGATTGCCGTGAAGGAGGGATGACCTATGTTATCGGCGGCATTGCTGCTGCTGTCCAACAGCCTGTTTTTGACCCTGCATTTGTCCGGTAATCCCGGCTCCTTTCCCCGTCCCCTGTCCCGGCAGGAGGAGCGGGAGTGCTTGGAGCAGTGGGCCCAGGGCGATCTGTCCGCCCGCAACCGCTTGGTGGAGCACAATCTCCGCCTGGTGGCGCACATCATCAAAAAGTATTATACCCAGGCCAGCAATCAGGAGGACCTGATCTCCATCGGCACCATCGGCCTGATCAAGGCGGTGAACACCTTTCGGCCCGATAAAAAGATCCGCCTGGCAACTTATGCGTCAAGATGTATTGAAAATGCTATACTATCGCAGCAGAACAAACGGAGGTTGAGGTGGAAAACCATGAACCTTTTGGGGCAAAATGGTCTATGTTCTGCCGCCTGAAAGTCCGCAGCTATGTATTGGCTGCGAATGTTGCAGGTACGTTAAAAGTTGCGCCGCTTCAAATTCTCAAGTTCCCGGTCGTCCTTCCACATAAGTTTTTGGATGCCGAGAAGTTCAATCTGCGGTTTTCGGACGCATCCGAGATCACGGAAATTGCGGACAAGCTGCGGTGGTATCGCTATCAAAAAGGACTTCGTCAGCGTGACGTGGCAGACTATGCGGGTATCGACCGCAGTACCTACATCCATTACGAAGAGGCAGGGCGGGACTTTTATCCGAAGGAGCATATGGAGAAGCTGGCGGAGCTGTTTGAAGTGCCGCTGGAGGATTTGCTGGATGACTATAACCTGTTTCTGCTGCGGGGTCAGGGAGCGCAGATCAAAGCCATACGCCAGCGGCTCGGCTTGACGCAGAAGGCATATGCAGCGCAGCTTGGCGTCCCGCTGCAAAAGTTCAAGCGATGGGAACAGGGTAACGTGCAGATTTTCAAATCCACATGGGAGAAGTATTTCAAGCAGACGTGATTAGTGCAGTAAAACGAGCAGACCGGCTATTGAATGCTGGTCTGCTCGTTTGCTATGTATTATTGCTGCGCTTTCAGATGCTTCACGGCGGCGTCTACCAGTTCCAGCTTCTGCTCCGTGGAGCAGGGCAGCTTCTGGATGGATTTCAGCACCTGCTCGGACTGGAACTTCGCCAGCTCCTGCCCAAGCTCCTGCCGAGCATGCTTTGATTTCGGGAAGATCAGAAATACTTCCATGGCTGCCCTCCTTTCCAGAGCGTTTTCTGCTTCAATCTATGCGTGTGTTCCGGCTGCTATGTAGACAAATATCGCTGATGGATGATAGCGATATTGTGTTTGAAGACCAGTAAAAAGCACAAAGCGGAGACAAATATTAGAAAATTGTTGCGGCGTTTGCAGAAATTGTGAGCCGATACCCGTAAATATTATCAAGTAGTTAGATAATAGTATACCGTTATAGCATCAGCAACTAAGCAACCCAAATAAAAGCAATTATACCCCATTATACCCTTGATTTTGCGGGTATAATAGGGTATAATTCTGCATAGAATACCACCGATGAGCAGGAGGTACGCTATGGAGTTATCTGAAATGCAAACCCGCGCGGCGGAGCTGGAGCAGCAGATTTCGGCTTTGCCCGCTGGCTCTGTTACGAAGAAAACCGTCAACGGCAAGGACTACTTCTACCATCGTTGGACAGAAAACAAGAAGCGGCGGGAGAAGTATATTCCTGCTGACGAATTGGAGAATTTCCGTGCGCAGATCGAGCGGCGGAAGGCGCTGGAGCAGGAACTGAAAGCGCTGAAAAAGCAGCTGCCCAAGGCGAAATCTGCGAACCTTTCCGCGTTTACCACCAATGTCCGCACCGGCGAGGCGCTGCGTTCCTTTGCGGCATCTGTTCGCAGCTATCGCAGGCGCGAGTGCTTCCGGCAGCTGCACGACTTTGTCTACGGCGAGCCGCAGGACAAGGTATTCATCCTCTACGGCCTGCGCCGGACGGGAAAGACCACCATGATCCGCCAGATTTTCGCGGAGATGAGCGACACGGAGCTTGCCAAGGCAGCGTTCATTCAGATCACCGCAAAAGACACGCTGGCAGATGTGAACCGCGACCTCAAGGCATTGGAAGCGCAGGGCTTTCGCTATGTGTTCCTCGACGAAGTGACGCTGATGGAGGATTTTATCGAGGGCGCGGCGCTGTTTTCTGATGTGTTCGCGGCCTGCGGCATGAAGATCGTGCTCTCCGGCACGGACTCGCTGGGCTTTCTCTTTACCGAGGACGAGCAGCTCTATGACCGCTGCATCCTGCTGCACACCACATTCATCCCTTACCGCGAGTTTGAATCTGTCCTCGGCGTTCGCGGCATCGATGAGTATATCCGCTACGGCGGCACCATGAGCCTCGGCGGCGTTCACTACAACGAGACCTCCACGTTTGCCAGCAAGGAAAGCACCGACGAATATGTGGACACCGCCATTGCCCGCAACATCCAGCACTCCCTGCGCTGCTATCAGTACGAAGGGCACTTCCGTCATTTGCGGGATCTATATGAGAAGGGCGAGCTGACCAGCGCCATCAACCGGGTCGTGGAGGACATCAACCACCGCTTCACGCTGGAGGTGTTGGCGCAGGATTGGAAGTCCCACGATCTCGGTATTTCCGCCAGCAATCTGCGCCGGGATCGGAAGAACCCGACGGACATCCTCGACCGCATCGACCTTGCGCTTGTCACCGACAGCCTGCGGAAGCTGCTGGAGATCCGCAACAAGGCGGAACAGACCGTAGCGCTGGACGATGTTCACGCGGCGGAGATCAAGGAGTATCTGGACTTGCTGGACTTGACGCGAGAGATTGACGTGCTGCACCTGCCGGATGTCAGCACGAAGTCCGGACGCACGGTGATCGCGCAGCCGGGTCTCCGCTATGCGCAGGCGGATGCGCTGATCCGCAGTTTGCTGCTGGATGAAACGTTCAGCGCCTTGTCTCTGGCGGAGCGCACCGCCGTGCAGCAACGCATCCTGACCGAGATCAAAGGGCGGATGTTAGAGGACATCGTCCTGCTGGAAACCAAGCTGGCAAACCCCAAGAAGCAGGTATTTGTCCTGCAATTCCCCGTGGGCGAATTTGACATGGTGGTGTTTGACCCGGAGGCAGGCTCCTGCCGGATTTTCGAGATCAAGCACAGCGAGGAAGCTGTCCCGCAGCAGTATCGCCATCTGATCGACGAGCAAAAATGCGCCCAGACCGAGCACCGCTACGGCCCAATCACTGGGAAGCTTGTCCTTTATCGCGGGGAAAGCCAAGTGGTTGAGGGCATTCAGTATCAGAACGTGGAAGAATATCTGCGAAGCCTTGCATGACAAAACCGCCGCCCCAATTTTCCGTTCGGGGCGGCGGTTTTTATGATGCAGCTTGTCATATGACAAGTTCTAAAACAAAAGCTACTTGACGTATGACAAGTAGTGAAGCGGGGCGATTTTTTGGGGGGTGAAAATGTGCATACGCAGCTTATGAAGGAAAAGCAGGATCTGACCTATTTGTCATGGTCTACCAACCGCAATTCTTTGGGGATTGGCGGTTCTTTTCTGAAAGCGTACTCCGAACTCGGCGGAACAAAGACTTACTATAAGCTTTCAAACTTTGATAAAGCACGCGGCATCATTGGGCATGAATGTGTGAATGAGCTGATTGTTGATCGGTTGCTGACAATACTGGGAATTCCGCACTTAGCGTACCAGCTGATTCATGCAGACGTGACCGTAGACGGCAAGGCGCATGAAGTATATCTCTGCGCTTCGGAGAATTTCAAGGCAAAGAGCGAATCAAAGATTGCCTTGGATGCCTACAAGGAGGTGGATGTGTATCCACCTCAAAAAGCTCCCGCAGCACCGGCAGTCTCTTCACGATCTCTATTCGCCTGCACTTGGCGTAGACTGTCTCCCGAGGTCTCCCCAATAAAGCGGTAGAAGATACGGATGCTCTGCCGGTATGGGGTGCGCGGCCCGGCAACTTTTTTGCCCTCCGGCAGGATCTTTTCACCGATCTCAATACGCTCAACGAAAGTGTGCAGTATATCTCTGTCCAGCGTTTCTACGCAGGTGTACCGTTTGGCAAGGTCGAAGAACAATCCGTAGGCGCTGCGTATCTCCTTGGCCGTGGTCTCGCCCTCTACCAGCTTCTTACGGCGCACGGCCAGCTCGTCGATCTCCATGCCGAACTTCTTGACCATCTCCTCGTGAATGTCGTCGCTGAGCATCCCGGCGATGTTGTCGCGGTAGGAGCGCTCGATCATCTTCTTGAGACGGGCGGTCTGCTTGTCGATGTTCTCGATCTGCGCAGAGGCTTCTTCGCCGCCCAAAGAGGCGTTGGCCTGTTCGACGGCGTTCTCCGTGATAGTGCGAATGTCATCCTCGCCAAAGGCCAGCAGCTTGTTGAGGTCACAGCGAACAACTTCCATCAGGTCATCTGGCACGATGACCTTTTTCTTGGACTTCACGCTGACCTTGCGGCTCTTACCCAGCAGGGTATGGCCCAGGTAGACGCGGTTGCGCAGGATGCGCTTGACCGTGGTGTAGTTCCACTCATCGGAAGCCCGCTGGGCACCCCGCTCGGTAAAGTTGTCACGGCACTCCACGCGGTACTTCAGCGGCGGCATAATGCATGCCTCGTTGAGCCGGATAGCAATGCTGCGACAGGACTGACCAGAGGCGGCCAGGTCGAAAATCTTTTTCACCACTGGGGCGGTGTTCTCGTCCGGCACAAGCTGGTCGGTGGTGCGCTCCGCCTTCCTGTAGCCGTAGGGCGGGCAGGCCACATACTTGCCGTTGTTGCGCTTGGTGTTCAGCGTCTGCTTGACCTTGCGGGACGTATCCCGCAGATAGACATCGTTCATGGCAAATTGAAACGGTGCCATCAGATTATCTTCCTGGGAGTCAAAGTTGCTGCCGGGTGCCAGATAGCGGATGCCGTGTTCCGGAAAATAGCGCTCAGCGTAATGGCTGGATTCTGTCATATCACGGCCCAGACGGGACAGGTCCCTGGTGATAACCATGTTGGCCTTGCCAGTTCTCAGGTGTTCCAGCATAGCCTGGAAGCCGGGCCGCTCAAAGTTCCCGCCGGAAAAGCCGTCGTCCACGAACTCCTCCACCAGGATGATGCCATGCTTTTCGCAGTACTCCCGGACGATAGTACGCTGGTTAGTAATACTGGCCGATTCGCCATACTTCCGTTCTTCATCGGAAAGGCGGTAGTAGGCGTCTGCTAATTGAACGTGGTTCCTCATGTTTCCTCCTTCCCGGAACCACTCATTTACGGCTCCATTATACCATGCGGCTATCCTGCTGGTCAAAACTTGCGGCCTGTTTTCCGGTGAAAATGATTTCCTCTGTTACCACTTCCTGGATGGTTTTTGTGCCGGTGAATACGCGCTCCACGACATAGATTGCCGCGCCAATCTGCTGCTCATTCTTATCGTTCATGTGTCGTCACCTCCGCTACCATTATGAACAATTCCTTCCGATTTTAACCCAACGGCCGCCGAGCACACAGACAAAGCATTTTGTCTGCGTGCTTAGCATTCCACTTGCTCTAATCTCATCCAGGCAGGAATAGGTGACATTCTATTTCGGCTCATACCGATATAAATGTACCTGTTCATACTGCACAATGCCACCACAGCAGTACTATTCCCCATATACATCATTTTGACGGATGGCAAGACTGACACACAACGCCTTGGTCACATCCCGCATTTTTTCTTCGGAAAGTTTGCCAATATAGTATCCTATGCGGCGTTTGTCCAAGGTCTGCAATTGTTCCAGCATGACCACGGAAGGATATTTCATTCTACCGATCATACCAATGTAACTGTGTATAGGCAGCTTGGATTTTGCATGAACGCGGCTGGTAATTGGTGCAATAATAACCGTTCTCGCGAAATGATTTCCAACATTGTTTTGAAGGATTAATACGGGTCGTGTTCCCATCTGCTCCGATCCAACAACAGAGTCAAGGTCTGCGTAGTATATTTCGCCCCGCAGGTATATGTGGTTCATGTGTACTTCACCCCCATTCGGCACATCAACTTATGTAGAGACCGACAGCATGTGCTGCCGGTCTTTATTCTGCGAATCGGTCCTTTTGTCCCCGACACCCCGACCTATAGGAAATCATCAGACGGTTGGCGGCTTAATCCAACTCCACGGGAATCATGCCCCTCCGAGGATCTCTCCGAGCTGCCTCTACTTGTTACGACGGATCACGTTCCAAATCCCGCTTCAACGCTCAACTGTAGGACTACAATACATATTGGACAATTGAAGAAAAAAGCTATGAGGAATATGGTCTCATGGGTTATAGTTAAGTTACCACACCAAACCAGCCCGAAAGGAGACCATATCCCTCATGAGCAAGAGTATAACACAAGACATGGCCTATCGGCAATCCCTAATGAAGTACGCAGAGAAATACGGCGTCAGCCGCGCCAGCCGGAAGTACAACAAGAGCCGGTCGTACATCTACTTCTGGAAGCAGCGCTGGGATGGTAGTGTGGCGTCCCTGGCCTGCCAGTCCAGACGGCCCCACAGCCACCCCAACCAGCACACAGAGGCCGAGCTGAAGCTCATCCGCGATATGCGCCGCCGGAATCCAACCCTGGGTATGGTCGAACTCTGGCACCGTCTGCGACAGCGCGGCTACACCCGCTGCCCGGAGAGTCTGTTCCGTGTCATGCGTAAAATGGGGTTGTTTCCTGCAGAAAAGCCGAAAAATACATACAAATCCAAGCCTTACGAGCAGATGACCCGGCCCGGAGAGCGCGTGCAGGTGGATGTGAAGGTCGTGCCGCGCAAGTGCATCGCGGATCCGGAGCTTCGGCTGTTCCAGTACACCGCCATCGACGAGTTCACGCGCCTGCGCTTCCTCGCCGCCTATCCGGAGCAGTCCACCTATTCTTCGGCTGATTTCCTGCGCAGACTGACCGCGTGTTATGCACGCCGCGGGATCAAGGTGGAGTGTGTCCAGACGGACAATGGCTTCGAGTTCACCAACCGTTTTTCCAACAGGAAGCGCGAGTTGCCGACTCTGTTTCAGCGGACGGCTGCTGAGCTGGGCATCCGGCATAAGCTGATTCGCCCGTATACCCCGCGGCACAACGGTAAGGTGGAGCGCAGCCACCGTGAGGACCAGAAACGCTTCTATTCCTGCCACGCATTCTATTCTCTGGACGATTTCGCAAAGCAGCTTGCGGTCCACAACCGCCGCTCCAACAGCTTACCTATGAGGCCCCTCCACTGGCTCTCTCCTATCGAGTTCTCTGTCCAATATGTTTGACAAACCTACAAACCCGGCAGTTCCCATTCAAAACATAAGAATCGGTAAAAACGGCGAAGGCAGGTTGACGCCTGGCATTGGTCTGCGGCACATCAGTTATTTCAAACGGACAATTTCCTTAGTCAAAAGGTTCAATTTCAATGCGGCATATTGGTAATTGTTCCAAATTTTGCGAAATGTGTCGAATTTTGTTGCAAAATAGGAAGTGGGACAGTTCTATAAATAGACGCACAAACCAGCGCCTGAATACAAAGAGAAAGAGAGAAAAACGAATGAAACTGTGGAAACGCATACTGTCCTGTTTCCTGGCGCTCCTTCTGACCGTATACCTGCTCCCTGTGCAGGTCATGGCTGAAGAGTTGGGGGACCTGTGGCCGCTGACAACGGAAAACATCGCAGAGACACCTCCCGATGTAATAGGAGAAGTCCTGGAGCGACGGGGCGAAAACCAGAAAGAATTTCTGCTGGCCAACGGCGTGCGGCAGGTAGTTATCTATCCTGCAGCCGTTCATTATCAAAAAGATGGCCAGTGGGAGGATATCGATAATCGCCTTCTGCCTGCGGCTACGCGGGACGGCGAGACGGTTTATCAGAATGCCGCCGGTATGTGGGATGTCTCGGTACCCGCCGAACTGAACACCGCCGGCGGGATCACTGTCAGCCGGAATGGATATAGTCTATCCTTTTATCTGACAGGTCAGTTGTTTGAAGACGGAGGCGCTATCTCGGAAAGCGGCAGCGCCTCCATGGGGGAGGAACTGCCCGGTGAGGATCTGATCTGCGTTTCCGCAGGCGAAAGCACTGCGGCAATCAGCAGTACCACTTCCACTTTGGCAGACGATGACCAGCTTCAGCCAGAGGCTGCGCTGAAGAATCAGCGCAGTGAGGCCCTGTATCAGAATGTTTATCACGACACAGATGTGGCCTATGACTTGGACTCCAATCGGTTGAAGGAGTCCCTGATTCTGCGCAGCTGCCCGAAGGAAATGCTGGGCTACCGCTATCGCCTGGAAACGGACAGTCTGCGGCTGGAGCTTCAAGAGGACAACCGTATTCTGGCCTATGCCAAAGACGCCGGTCCCCAAGATGAACCGGTATTCTATATGCCGGCTCCGTATCTGCTGGATGCAGAAAACGCATACTCCAATGATATCAAAGTGACCTTGGAGGAAAACGACAAGGGCTATGAGCTGCGGTACTATCTGCCCCAGGATTGGATGGCGGATGCCGCGTATCCCGTGATACTGGACCCCGTAGTCCAGCCGGTATCCAACACGTTCACCATCCGGGATAAGACCGTGACCCAGCGCAATCCGCCGGCCTATGATGCCATTTCTCTGGATGCAGGATATTCCACCAACCGCGGGCGGGAGCGGATTTATATTCGTTTTAAGAATATCCCCTCTTTGACCTCAGCGGATGTGGTCGTGGGCGCAAAGGTCTTGCTTTGTAAATATAGCGGCTCCGGTAGTATCTCGGGCAATTATATGACGGCGCATCAGGTCAAAAGCATGTGGGACTCTGAGACAATTACCTGGGCTAACCGGGCAGACTATGTCCACACCTCAGAAGATTATCAATTCGTTGCCGGACAAACCTGGCATAGCTGGGATATTACGAACATTGCCCAAAAATGGTATGAGCCCTCCGGAAATACTGGTGTCATGCTTCGCATGTCGGAAGCCGTAGAGGGTGGGACGACAACAAAAACTGCGTCCTTCTATTCCTCTGACTACAGCAACACGCAGCAATGCCCCATGCTGGTCATCTCCTACATCAACAACTGCGGACTGGAAAGCACCTGGGACTATACCTCTTCCAGTGCCGGACGGGCCGGTACCGGCTATGTCAATGACTACACCGGAAACCTGGTGTGGGTCCACACAGGGCTAGGCTTTTCCGGCAACCGGATGCCCGTCAGCATCAACGCTGTCTATAACGCAAACGACAAGGGAAACAAGGCCTACGGTCTTGGCTACGGCTGGCGTACCAATTACAACCAGCGCGTTGAGCAGATCACTTTAGGCGGCACTACCTACTACCGGTGGGAGGATGAGGACGGCACCCGCCACTATTTTATGAAAAAATCTGCCGGGCTGTATGTGGATGAACTGGAGCCTACACGTCAACTGACGGATACCGGCAGCGGAACGAAAAAATTCTGTATCACAGAAAAGAGCGGCAGCAAACGCTATTTCGATACCAGTGGACGGCTGACTGGACTCTCCAATAACCAGGCCACAGCCAGCAGTGTCTCCATTTACTACGCATCGCAGGATCACATCTCGGTCATCTCGGACGGCGTTGGCCGCAAATACCGATTCAGCTATGACAGCAGCGGCAACCTGACCAAGATCAGCTTTACAGGTACCGGCACAACAGAGTTGTCCGCTATGACCTACCAGGTCAGCGGCGATAATCTGAGGACCATCGGATATCCAGACGGGAAAAATGCGACATTTTCCTATGGCGCAGAACATCTGCTGACCGGTGCGCAGGATGCTGACGGCTATAAGCTGGCGTATACCTATAACACGACCACGAACGGACAGCCTAACCGAATCGCGACCATCAAGGAATACGATGGCAGCACCGCAGGCGGAACACTGTCTCTGGAATACGCACATAACCAGACCACATTTACCGATCACAACGGCAACAAGGAGATCATGCAGTTCAACCGCTACGGCAGTACCCTGTCGGTGCAGGATGGACTGGGCCGTGCGCAGTTCTCCCAATATGCCAACAGCACGGACCTGGCCAAGGCCAGTCAGCTGACGCTGTCGTCCAAGCTGCAGAATACCGTCATCAATCTGCTGGAAAGCGGCAGCCTCGAGAGCAAGACCGGATGGACGGTCTCCGGCACCGGTACCGGCAGCTGGAGCTACAGCCAAGCCCAGGCCTATTACGGCCGCACCTCCCTGTCCATTCAGAACAACACCCTCAAGCCGGTCAGCAGCGCTGTGCGGGCCCTTGAGCCCGGGAAGACATATACCTTCTCCGCCTATGTCAGAGCCGGAGCCAGCGGAGCCCGCATTGGATTGCTGAAGCCCGGCAGCACGGAGCCCCTGGTTGTCAGCACCGCCGCACCGGCCAATAACACCTGGACCCGGCTGCAGGTGACGTATACGCTGCCATCCGGAAGCGCCTATGCCTCGGTTCTCCCCTTCCTGCAGAACACCTCCGGCACGGCCGCCTATTTTGACGCCCTGCAGCTGGAACAGACCGCCTCGCCCAGCCGGTATAACCTAGTGGAAAACAGCGACTTTTCCTTTAATTCCGCCTGGACTCCCAACTCCAGCTGCGCCAGTACGGACCAGATCATCACCTATACCAGCTCTCCCACGGAGAACTCGGACAAGCGGGTCATGCGCATCACCGGCGACCCCAACAAGCATAAGTATGGCAACCAGATCCTGAACGGTCTCAGCGGTATGGCCGACGATGTATATACGGTTTCCGGCTGGGCCAAGGGCGACTGCGTATATACGGACGACAGCAATCGCCGGATGTATGCCCTGATGGTGCGATTCTATTACACAGATGGCACCACAAGCGATAACTTTATCAAGTTCAATCCGGATACGGACAGCCAGAGCAGTTGGCAGTTTGTTTCCGGCGTGGTCAAGGCAGCCAAGCCCTACTCCCAAATGGGCATCTACACGGCCTATGTCCAAACACTGAACACCGTCTATTTCGACAATGTGCAGCTGTTCAAAGAGGAGTTTGGACATAGCTATGACTACGACTCCAACGGCAATCTCATCAGCGTGGTAGACCTGCAAAAGAACAAAACCAAATATGATTACGATTCCAACAACAATTTGGTAAAAATGACCTTGCCAAGTGGGGCCAGTCAGTCGTATACTTATGATAGTTACCACAACGTGACCAAAGCGGTAAGCCCGGAGGGCGTTACCTCCCGGTTCACCTATGATACCTATGGCAACATCAAGACCGTAAAGCTGGGCAGCGGCAGCCAGACCATTTCCGCCAGCGCGGTATATACGGCTAACGGGGACCAGGTCTCCAGCGTCACGGACGCACTGGGCCAGACCACCACCTATGGCTACGACACCCAGACCGGCGTTCTGAACTGGACCCAGGCTCCCGGCGAGACGGCCAGCACCCGCACCAACTACACCCACGACCAGCTGTACCGCACCACCAAGGTCCAGCAGAGCACTGCCGCGGTGGACTATACCTACAGCAAGGATCTGCTGTCCGCCATTTCCACCGCCTCCGGCACGGATTACAGCTTCACCTACGGGGTGTTCGACCTGACCACGGCGGTGAAGGCCGGAAGCCGCACCCTGATCTCCCACAGCTATACCAACGATCAGAACCGGCGGCTGAGCCGGTCCGTCTACGGCAACGGCGACGCCGTGTCCTACAGCTACGACAGCTTTGGCCGCACCACCGCAGTGACCTACGGCGACACCGGCAGCACCGTGTCCTACGCCTACGATGCCAACAGCAACCTGGGCCAGCTGACCGACGGCATTTCCGGCCGGGTCAACCGCTACAGCTACGATTTCCTGGACCGGCTCATGCGGTATGAGGAGTCCGGCGACGGCTACAGCAACATTGTCCAGTGGGGCTACGACGACGAGAACAATTTGTCCTCCCAGACCCAGACGCTGAACGGGAGCACCTATGCCAGCACCTACGCCTATGACAAGGATAACCGGCTGACCAAGGCGACGGAGGGTACCATCTCCGCCAACTACACATATGACAGCTTCAGCCGCATGACAGGGCTGACCGCCAAAAACGGCAGCACCTCCGTGGTCAACACCGCCGTCACCTATGTGGACCCCAGCTCGTCGGCCACCTCTACCCAGGTGAAAACCTGGAACAACGGCAAGGCTGCGTACACGTACACCTATGACAACAAGGGGAATATTACGTCCATTACCGGCGGCGGACAGGAATTTGATTACCGATATGACAGGTATGGCCGCTTGATCAGTGCGGAAGATTACCCCGGCGGCTATGTCTGGACGTATACCTATGACGATGGCGGCAATATAACCCAACGCGGCCTGACAGATTATCACAATAACAAAAATCCAAATTCCATTCTCGCAACCTATACCTACGGCAATGCTGATTGGCCGGACCTGCTGACGGCGTTCAATGGGAAGTCCATCACCTACGACGCCATAGGCAATCCCCTGTCCGACGGCACATGGACCTACGCCTGGCAGCACGGCCGCCAGCTGGCGTCTATGAGCAAGAGCGGCAGCAGCATCACCTACGGCTACAATGCCGATGGCAAGCGCATTTCCAAGACAGTCAACGGCACGACGTACAACTTCTCTTACTTGGGCGATCAGCTGACGGAGATGACCTGGGGCAGCAACAAGTTGCACTTTACCTACGACTCCACTGGCCCGGCGTCTGTGACGTACAACGGCAACAGGTATTTCTACCTGAAAAATGCCCAAGGCGATGTCACCGGTCTTGTCAATGCCAGCGGCACTCAGGTGGTGTCCTACACCTACAACCCCTGGGGTGCGCCCATGTCCACCGGCGGCACCATGGCTTCCACCCTCGGCGCTGCAAACCCCCTGCGCTATCGTGGGTGGGTACGTCTATGACAGCGAGACGGGGCTATACTACCTCAGCAGCCGGTACTATAACCCGGTATGGGGAAGGTTTATCAATGCGGATACCGCCGCCGTGGTAGCTGCGTCCCCCGACAAAGCCAACTGGGATAAGAACCTCTTCGCTTACTGCGACAATAACCCGATCAACAGAAAATAGGTTGTGATTTATGCAAAAGAAAAAGGTAAAACTGTCTAAAAGTGCGAAAGGTGCACTGCTATACATGTTGGTTGTGCTGTCTATCTTTGCGGTACTGGAGACGGTAGTGTGTAGGTTGCCCTCTCATTTTGACGAGTCAAATACAGAAGCCTACACCGGTACGCTTTCCCATGTGGAGAAATACACCACCTGGCACATTGGTTATAGAGCGATGCACTCTAAGCAGCACATCAGGCTGCATTTCACAGACGGAAACGTTTATTTCGTATACACGCTGGAGGATCGGACGCTGCTGAGTATTCCTGCGGGAGAAAGGCTATCTTTGCGCTTATACCGGGACCCCAGGCGTGGAACGTCTGCATGTGATATCCGCAGTGATAGCCGTGTGTTTCAAACGATGGAGCGTTCAAGCCAGCTGGCGCATAGGGACAAATGTCTCCTTCATGGACTTTTCTGCTCAGGTGCCCTGATTTTCCTGGCAATAGGTTTCTTCTCCGGCCTTGGGGGATTCAGGCAGTATTTTTCCAGCCTTGCTGCCAGGCGGCGGCGTGAAAAGCGAAAGCGCGCCCGTCAGGCCAGGTTTGCCAAGGAAGGAAAGTAGATTGCATTTAGGGAAATATTACAATGAAAAATAAGGCCTTTCTTTGTGCGCCGCGCCGGTTTTTGATTATAACGGTAGTATATTTGCTGATACAGTCTGTCGGGATTTATCTGTTTTTTGAAAGCCTGCAATATGAAGAGATAGGTCATCTGGAAGCAATATTGAACATCATTGCCCCTCCGGCTCCCCTATGGATCGCAGCCTTCTTCCGGCGGTATGACTGGCTGTCTATCGTAAGACTGCATGAGGACAAAATCGTATTGTGGGCGATGTTTACCAGGCAAAGCTATTCCTATGCTGATATGAAGTACATCGGTATAGGCTACAGCCTCATAGAGGGCCGTCCGGAGTTTTGGATCTATTTCAGTACAAACCCGGTTCCAGTGGAGTATACCCATAAAATAGCGGCATATCGTATCAACAAAGGATTCTTGCGTATCCTGTATACCCCCAAAAACTATGAGTTGCTGATTCGAAACACGCCGCCGGAGGTAAGCAGACAAATCAGAAAGTGTTACTCTACTGTGCTGGCATACAAAATGGATAGGTAACTTTTACAAAGCTGCACTTTTAATTAATCCCGCCGCCCGGATATGTAGGTCCCGGTTTCTCGTTTGGATATGGAGAGAAAGGTTTTGGTTTTTCTGCATCTTCATTAATTGGATTCTCTTTTGAGGTTTGCTGGGATGATGATTAAAAAGATTCTAATTTAGTTAGGAGCTGTGTTTTCATCATGAGAAAAGGAATCAGAATCTATTTGGGGAAGAAAAAGGAAATCTTCCACCTGGACAACCAAGTGGGGGCCATCGCCTTCATTCCCGTTCTCAACGTGATCCATTACCTTTTGACCCTGGTCACAGCCAGACAGCGCAGATTCGCCCTCTTTCTGGAGACCGTCCTTCTGCTGGCCATCGGCAGTCTGCTGATCCGCTTATCAACCGGGTGGCTCCTCAGCGCGGTGTTTGCACACGTTCTGACATGCATCGGCATCGGCATCCAGCAACAGTTGCTGGACACCTCCCCCGACTCCCGGAAGAAGCTGGGATATGTCATTCTGTTTTCCGCGGTATTTGTGCTGGCCATGCTGGCGATCGCATTTGCAGGCCGGAATGCGCAGAATAAAATGCAGCCGGTCTGCCAGGAGGCCCTGGAGGCTTTGACCCAGCGGGACGAGAAACGCTGGCAGTCCTGCCTCCACCCCACCAAGGCGGCGGATGAGCTATGGGACATGGACGCCTTTTTGTCTGAGCTGGGTATCCCCCTGCGCGGCGGCTGGCAGCTGGAGCGTATGACGGGTCACGAGACGGAGATATCGGACAAGGACCACTACACCACCGCCGAGTTTCGCGCGTCGGCGGATGGCCGGACCTATCGGATCACGATCACCTACCTGCGCAGCTATGAAGGGTCCGGCATCGTGGACTTCTCGATTTGCCCGGACTGAATCCCGGATTGAAAACCATTGCGTGTACAGTTGTATGTTGGGAATAGGCAATCGCTAATCACATCGCAAGCATTTCTGTTCTGATACTACATAGCACTTATCGAAACTCCCTGGCAGTACTCCGTCAGTAACGAACGCCAGCGGCACCCAGGTGGTGTCCTACGCCTATGACCCCTGGGGCGCGCCCATGTCCGTCAGCGGTTCTATGTCCGCCACGCTGGGTGCTGTGAATCCCCTGCGCTATCGTGGGTATGTCTATGACACCGAGACGGGCCTGTACTACCTCAGCAGCCGGTATTATAATCCGACTTGGGGACGGTTTGTCAATGCGGACAGTCTGATTGTTGACTGTGGGGCAAACACGCAGAATCTATTAATAAGGCTCAATCTTTCGTATCGGGTATTAAAGAAACGCTTTGTGCTTCTATATCATCTTCACACACATAACAGAAGAGGCGGTCACGTCTATTATTTTTTCCCATAGGTGATAGTATGGTTGTTAGACTAATATTTGATTCCAGAATTAGTTACGTATATGTTCCGGATGGCTACATAACAGACGCCAAATCATTACGATGCTCATTTCTTGAGTGGGTATACGATAATCCAAATTGCATGGTAAAAGCGAAAGGGCATACGGTATTTTCTTTTGGAGAAAATGATTTTGTGTCGTTTATAAACGCAGTCGTTTTGCGTGAAAAAAACGAAAAAGCATATGTATGTCCTTGTGAAAATCTGTGTAAGCAAAGAATCCTATCGATAAATCTATAGCGCGAAAAACATTTGTTTAGACAGTTTGAATGCCTACAGTGTGCTCATCTGGATTCTTGCTGAAACGCCCAAGGCGATGTTACCGGTCTTGTGAACGCCAGCGGCACCATGGCCTCCACCCTCGGCGCCGCGAACCCCCTGCGCTATCGCGGGTACGTCTATGACAGCGAAACGGGCCTGTACTACCTGAACAGCCGGTACTATAACCCCACCTAGGGAAGGAGTGTACGAAATGAGCCGCAAAAAGAAAATCATTGCCGTCATTGCGCTGTGTGTTCTGACCTTTGCGTTGGATACTGTATTAACGGTTTACTGGCCCCGGCGGTCATATCCCACCTTGCAGGAAGCTGTGGAGGCAGACGGATTATTCAAGGATTATCCGGAGATGCTGGCGCGGTCAGATACGGAAAATTATACCTTAGTCGCCGCTGGGAGCGATGGCAGTAAGTCTGAACGGGGTATGAATTTCAGCGTTTTCCGAAAGACGGCCAAGGGCTGGCGCGCTCCGTCCCAGGCAATATACCCCATTTCTTCGGGCCGGATCATAGACGTGGGAGACGATATCTGCTTTGTCAATGTATTCAGGGTGGCCGGCTCCGACTGTTACTGCATCAGTCTCCATATGAACGCATCGGGTACCGCCCCGACTTTTGCCGATTCTCTTGGCTCTGACTTTGGTACTTACAGCAATCAGGACCTTCCACAGAAGTATGCCGCGTGGGCGGTGCTTTCGTCGTACCCGAAGGGCTACACCGTGTATATCAATCAAGAGGCCATTGTTTTAAACTGACGGAGATGTCCTGGGGCAGCAGCAAGCTGCACTTTACCTACGACTCTCTGGGCCCGGCGTCCGTGACGTACAACGGGACCACATATCTGTACGTCAAGAATGCGCAGGGCGATGTGGTTCAGATCGTGGACGGCAACGGGAACATGGTTGTGACTTATATCTACGACGCATGGGGCAATATGCTGTATAGTCAGGTTTTACTTTTGATGTTATGAGGTAATTGCTATGAGGAAAGTATGTTTGTTAATGCTGATTATTATGACCCTATTATTAACGTCTTGCTCATCAGGTGACTCAAATATGGTAAGAGATTTATTTAAAAAAAATGAGAGAGAGACTGCAAATGAGCGTTTTGAAGCTCTAATAGGAGCCATTCAAAATCAAGACCGTGTCGCTCTGAAAGCATTCTTTTCTGAAAAATCACTGAAGGAATCGCAAAATATAGAAGAAACTATCACCGCATTGTTTGACTACTTCCGAGGTGATATGCTTTCATATAATGACTGGGGCAGCCTTGGATCTATAGGTGGGATGAACGAAGATGGTACGGGACGTTATTGGAAATGCCTGTATGCGACTTACGATGTTGAAACAACCCAGGATAAGTACCGTTTTGCCATGGAATATATGCTGCTGGATACCGCAGATGCAGATAATATGGGTATACGGTCTCTGTACATTATCAGATTAGCCGATGATACAGACCCGCAATTTGCATATCGGGGCGACGAAAAGTATACACCGGGTATTAACATCAACAAGACAAGTAAAATACCGCATTGAAATGTATTTCTGCAGAACAGCGTGAAACGCCCAGGATGTTGTCCGGAATCTCTCTTCCTACCTTCTGACTCTTTACCACGGCTGACGGCCACGTCCGGACAGCAAGTAGCACCTATACCTATGACAAGGACAACCGGCTGACCAAGGCGACGGAGGGTGCCATCTCCGCCAA